>OCAK01000172.1_pt1 | contig 78960 bp, 107 predicted proteins | sample 1538301 | NCBI WGS metagenome assembly OCAK01 (sample SAMEA2580285, study PRJEB22360) | human gut metagenome | biome: human gut; feature: human-associated habitat; material: faeces | place: Denmark | collected 2008/2010 | reverse complement strand
CATATAATATATATAATTATTAATCATAGAGCCATATAATATAATTAATAAATCTACTGTACAAATCTGATAAATAGGTGTATAATAGACACATCTTAATTATTCACAAGATATTCAATGAATACACACATCAAAACGGCTAATTCAGCCGAGTAAATTCCAAAAAATTTTAAAAATAAAAAAGAGTTAGGAGTTAGAAATGCAGGGAGCAGAGTATCAGGCTTTGGCTATGCGTACTAACGATAAAAAGTCTACAGATAGGCTTCTGAATAAGATTAATGATTTAAAGATTGGCAATCATTGTGGAGATACGCCAGAGATTGAATTAGGCGGTGTTCTTAATGCTGCACTAGGTTTATCCGGCAAGGTTGGAGAACTTAACGACATGCTTAAGAAATGGATTTTCCATGAAAAGCAGTTAGATGCCGAACATTTAAAACGTGAAATCAGCGATGTATGTTGGTACTTAGCTTTGATGTGCGATTCTTTTGAGTTCAGCCTTGATGAAATCATGCAGATTAACATTGATAAGCTGAAAGCAAGATACCCAGAGGGATTTGATACTTACAAAGCTAATCACAGACAGGCAGGTGATGTCTAATGAAATCAAGAAATATAATAAATATGTGCCTTAATTGTGAAAATAGGTTGAAACTATTCAATCAGCGACCATGTAATGATTGCGTTGTAAGTGGTGGGGAAAATAACAATTTTACACCTCTCAAAGATGTTGCACCTAGCGTCAATGAAAAACCGGTAAATGACAATGTTAATCATCCTAGCCATTATGCAACCGGTAAATATGAGTGCATAGATGTTATGCTTGAGATATTTGGTGTTGAAGCTGTAAAGACATTTTGCTTGCTTAATGCTTTTAAGTATAACTACCGCACTGGCAACAAGAATGGCTTAGAAGATATTAAAAAAGCTAAGTGGTACATTGACAAATACATAGAATTGTCAGAATAGCCATATCAATGCCTCATAGCCAAGCGGTAAGGCACCGGACTTTGATTCCGTTAGCGTGGGTTCGAATCCCACTGGGGTAGTTAAACTATTTCCGGCATTAGATCCAGTCGGAATAGTTAGACTACCGAACTGTTTTGCATTTTACAGGGTAGTCCTCCTTCATATGCTCTCTTGGATTTGTTTCAGTTAAGGGTGGTGCAAGACCGCTCGGAGAGTTTTGCCTCGCACAGAGGTGTGAAATTCAACTTATCAAGGTTCTTCCTCAATATTCCCCCAAAATATTATTGCATTTTCCCTTGATAGCCGTTATAGGCGGTATTTGCCGATATGGGATAAAGGTATTCCAGTAGCTTGCTAAGCTATCCAGCAGAAATGTTGTTCGTGTTCGATTCACGATGTCGGCGTTCTCACATATAAGCGAAATGGAAATATAGTTGTTGGTTACCTGTATTATCCTAAAACCAACCTGTATGTGAGTTGATGTGTGGCGGAATGGGTAAACGCTAACCGGTGGTTAAGAGAAAGGTGTGCAACAAGGATTGCTAGAACAAGTCTGGTAAATAGCTGTAAGCAATCACACCTATAAATCCGTTAGAAAATAAAAATCCATCTATCCCTATTCGTAGGTGCAGACTAACTGACGGAATCTCATGTGTGGTTCAAATCCACACCACATCAAGCGGTCGGGTCATTCCCGAATAAGCAGGCGTTGCAGTAGTCCCTGCTGAAATAATTAAAATGTTTGCGTTGGTTGATTTGCGAACAGGACGGCAAATAGCGTAATGAAGTGCCATAAATACTTTCCAACACAAGAAACTGTACAACGGATAGTAGTTCAGTTGGGAGTAACGCTTGATTTATTCAAGTAGTCACAGGTTCAAGTCCTGTCTATCCGATTACAACAAACTAGGTTAGCTACCGAAAAGCAGAACTGTGACTGCCTGTTTGTTGTTTTTGTTATTCACAGATTAAGCACAAGCGGAGTGCTGTTATCTTTCACAGGAGGTAATTTATGAATTTTAAAGAATTATTTATTGACAAATCAAAAACACTTATTGTAAACACTGATTTAGCACTTGTTTTAGGTGATTTAAACGAAGCAATAGTACTTAATCAGTTAAATTATTGGCTAGAGATTAATAAAAAGGCTGATAAGAATTTTATTGACGATAGATATTGGGTATATAACTCATACAGCGATTGGAAAGCTAAAGATTTTCCGTATTGGAGTGAAAAAACGATACAGAGAACATTCACAAGGCTTGAAAATAAAGGAGTTGTTGTATCTGCTAATTATAACAAATTGGGTATTGATAAAACAAAGTGGTACACAATAAATGTTAAGCAATTACAGGAACTTGTAGATAAATTTAATTCCGATAAGAACAGAATGACAAATCAACAGGACAATATGACAGACCGACAGGACAAAATGACCTGTCGAGAAGGACAAAACGACAGACCATTACCAGAGATTACTACAGAGAATATAGACAGAGATTATATTACAGAAAATAAATATGCTCTTTCAGAATCTAAAGATTCTTCAAGAGGAGATATATATGCTTTTTCAGCTGAAAAAGGCGGAAGCAAATCTGATGTGATTAAAAACCTTGCTGTTGAATTTGCTGATTGCGAGCCGTCAGATTGGCGAATAGAGGAATTAAAACACATTATTGACTATTTCCTTGAGCAATACAATAAAACTTTAAATATGAGCCATATACGCATTACAGAACAGGCTTTGACAAAGATAGTTATTAATTACTTTGAGCCAGTTGGTAATTATATGAGTGATAATTCTGCTTATGGATTTGATGATTACTACAAAGAGTTAATAGATTATTACTTACAGACAAAATACAAGATTAATGGCAAAGAAGTAACTAAGAGCTTGCAGCATTTCATGTCTGGAATGATAAGAGAAAACTTAGCACAGAAATATTTGAAATAAGGAGTGATTATTATGGCTATGGGCGTACACCCACTAAACAAAGATAAGTTTTATGAAGCAATTAACCTCTACATATCGGGGCAGGCTTCACAGGTAAAAGCGGCAAAAGTAGCAGGTTGTAGCGTACCGACATTTAAGAAATACGCTAACAAGATTTATGGTGGCGAGGAATTACCAGACAATTTATGGGGGAAGACGTGATATGTGTAAATTTTGCGAGGAAAAATTTCCTGCCATAACGCATTATGGCAAATTTAAGATTGATAAGTTGTCAAATACACCTGTAATTACATGCGACTTGAATAAATGTCCGTCCTTTGCAGTGTGTAGCAGTAAAGAGATGAATGTTGAAATGGTAATGAAAATAGCTTATTGCCCTATTTGTGGTAGAAAGTTGGTGGAAGAATGAATGAATTTTTAAAATTTTTTGACGATAAAGCAAAAGACTTTCCAATGCATCTTGAAATTACTTATAGCAAAATATGTGATTGGAATATTTTGATTTATAAAAAAGGCTGTGCTGATGATTACCCTAAAGCTAGGTGTAATGGCGAAGATGTAGTAATTGTCGATGAAAATGATGGTGACATGGAACTTTGCTTTGCTAAGGCACATGTGGAGCTGAAAGAATGGCTTTCGGAATTTAATGGCGGATATTAAGGCGGTGGGAAAATGAAACATCAAAAAGAATGGCGCACTTGCGACAGGTGCGGTGCTGAAATAGAAAAGCCTAAAATATGGTATGACCGAATATTCCCTTATCTAAGAACCGTAAATTTAAAAAGACCTATGTGTTTCAAAGAAATATTTGCAGAAATTGAACAAGGGAGAATAGAGCCGGTTATAAGTAGAGACGGTATAGACAGTATTATATTGGACGAATACTATTGCACAAAGACAAAGCAAATTGACTTATGCCCTAAGTGCAGGAAAGATTTTGAGAGGTTTATGAGGAATGAATGACATTGACAATCCTTTATCAGAGTATCAACCGCCGTCTAAAGAAGCATTGAGAAATTTTGACATAGACATTTCAAGAGAAGCAGTAGAAAAATATGCTTTGAAAAAGTTTGGCAGACTGCCACAAAGCCACGTTGAAATGAATTTCGCTATATGCTCTAAAATAACCGAGGAAACAAGGAGATTTATGAAGAATGAATAGTGCTTTTACGATTATGTTTTTAATTGCGATTATAGTAGCTGTGGCACTTATGATATCTATATGCATTGCAGGAACAGTGTTTTTGCTTGAAGAAACAGGAATACTTGATGTATTCAGAGAGATTATCAAAAAGGATAGGAAGTGATTTTATGAAAATATCAGAAATGAATAACTGCATTGAAAAAATGCGGGAGTGTTACAAGTTTGATGATGATAAAACGGAAATAAGACTTGGGGATATGATAAGTGGAAGTAACAGATATGTAACTGTCGGCACAAGGGATGAAAACGGAACACAGATTGAAATGACAAGGCGTGCGGATGAATTAGAATAATAATTGCTGATTATCGGCGGAAAGGAATTGTTATGAAGAAGAAAATTTTAGCAGTTGTGTTAGGATTGACATTATGTTTAGGAATGACCGGATGTGCGTCATGGGACAGAATGGTAACAGATATGAAAAGCGATGTAAATGGCGGTATGCAAAGAACAATTACTGTATACACGGCAGATGGTAAAGAACTCGCAACATATGAAGGCAAGATTGATATTGATACAAACGATGGTGGATATGTTAAGTTTGATTTTAATGGTAAGAGATATATCTACTACAATTGCTTTGTAGAAAGCATTGCAGATATTGATTAAGTGATATTACCGGCTACAGATTGATTGTAGTCGCTACCCTTAGAAAGCTAAAGGCTGATAAAACACAGAAAAGGAGACAGAGAACATGAAGAAGTTATTTGTAAGTGTGCCGATGAAAGGCAGAACAGAGGAAGAAATCAAAGCAAGTATTCAGAAGATGAAAAAGGTAGCAGAGATATACGAGGGTGAGGAATTAGAGCTTATCGACAGCTACATTGAGGATAATCCACCTAAAGACAGCAAAGAAGCTGTATGGTATTTAGGTGAAAGCCTTAAGAAGCTGGCACAGGCTGATGTGTTCATAGGAATTGCGGAGAACTATGATTGGAGTGGCTGCTGCATTGAAAGGGAAACAGCAGAAAGATATGGCATTAAAGCATATATGATTCCAGCAAGATATGTAATTGATGATTATAATGCACTTGTGCAGAAATTACATCCGGCTGTCCGTGACGTATTATTCTAACAAAATTTTACCGGCTAACAAATAGAGCTAGTTGCTAACCTAGAAAAATTATAGGCAGAGGTCTATAAGCGCCTTTGCTTTTAAGTGGAGGTGCTTTTCTTTATGGCTAGTCAGAGCCTTATTTCCACAGTTAATGGATATGAAAATTATATAGAGAAAAACGGAATTGATGAACAGGTAATTAATGCCTATGTAGACGCTTGTAGCGTAGCTATAAACGGCGAAAAAGATATTGAGTATGGACTACAACTCACCAAGAGAGCAAAAGAGCTTATAGAGGGCTTCTGCACGGCTAAAACGGGTGGAACGATATGGGATTTAGAGAAGTATGCGTTTGCAAATAAAACGGAATATGAGCTGATTAATTGGTTTTATGATATTTTACTGATTGAAGCGCAAAACAAAGTTGTTGATAGCGGATTTAGGTATCTTGAAAAGAAAAGAGAACCTAAAGAGCGCTTCTATATGCCACGCCGCAAACAATTCTTAAAAATGGGGTTAATAGAAGCCTTGCAGGGTATGATTGATGATAAATACGATATATTGTGCGTATCATTGATACCTGGAGCAGGAAAGACAACTATCGAAAAGATGTTTAACGCTTTAGTAGCTGGCTGGTTTCCTAATGATTTTTGCCTTTTCTATTCCCATTCCGGCGACATTACACGAATGTACTACGATGGTGTATACGATATTGTCACCAACGCTGATGAATATGCGTGGAATGAAATCTTTCCTAATCTTACAGTTACAAGCACTAACGCAAAGTTAGAGCAGTTCAACATAGGCAAATATAAGCCGTTTCCAAGTGTGCAATGTACATCTGTCGGAAGTAAAAATGCTGGTAAAGTTCGTGCAAGTAAATTTTTACTTGTAGATGATATGATAGGTGGCATTGAAGAAGCACTTAATCCGATGGTACTTGATAAACTATGGGATAAATATGCGGTAGACGCAAGACAAAGAAAAATCCAAGATACAGACGGACATAACTGTAAAGAGATACATATTGCTACACGTTGGAGTGTACATGATGTTATCGGAAGAATACAGAACATGTATGCAGGGAACAAAAGAGTTAAAACTATTGCTGTACCAGACGTTGACCCAGTAACAGGCGAGAGCAATTTTGATTATGAGTATAGCGGATTCACAAAAGAGTTTTTTGCTGACCAACAATTACTCATGGACGAAATTTCTTACCGATGTCTGTACAAACAGGAGCCTATCGAGCGTGAGGGCTTGCTATTTCCCGATGATAAAATACGCAGATACCTTAATTTGCCACACGGAGAACCAGAGATTATCACAGCTCAATGCGATACAAAAGGCAAAGGCACGGATTATTTTGTATTGCCTGTATTACAGAAACACGGGGAGGATTATTACTGTATTGATTGCGTATGTGACAATACGGCAGATTATGAAGAACAATATAGAAATGCTGCAGGTGTACTTGTAAATAACAAAGTGCAAGAGTGCGAATTTGAGCGTAACGCCGGCGGTGACAGAGTTGCAATGGAAGTTAATAAGAGAGTTGAAAGTGTCGGTTGGATATGTAACATCACTGATACACCGACCGAAACGAATAAGGAAGCAAGGATATTCCAATGTTCAAACTGGATATTGCAACACATTATTTTTAAGGATTCATCGCTTTATAAACCTAATGAGCCATACGGAGTAATGATGTCATTATTAAAGCAGTATTCAGTATCGGGCAAGAAACAATTAGATGATGTTCCGGATGTTTTCTCAAACTTTGCACTAAGAATGACACAAGGTAATAGAACAGCTAAAGTTGAAGCTGCTATAAACCCATTTAGGAGGTATTAATCTATTATGACAACTAAGGACTATTTGAATCAGATAAGCAGACTTAACAGAATGATAAACAATAAGCTGACAGAAATAACACAGCTTAGAGAACTTTCTTGCAGCATATCAGCTATTGGAAATGAAGAAAAGGTAATATCATCATCTGACCCAGATAAAATAGGCGCTACATACGCCAAGATTGACGAAATGGAGCGTAATCTTGATAAGATGATAGATGAATATATTGAAAAGAAAAACTTGATTATAGGGCAAATAGACGGCATAGAGAATGAAGATTGCTATAATATTCTGTTTTCAAGATATATTGAAAAGAAAACTTTTGAGGTTATCGCTACAGAAATGAAATATTCATGGAGGCAAATTATTAGACTTCACGGAAAGGCTCTTAAGGCGTTTGAAGAAAAATATGGCAACACATATTTAAAGATGTCATAGAATGTCATATTGCGCTAATGATATACTGTATCTGTAAGAAATTACAAAACTGTTTTTCATAAATAAAAAATTACTTATCAAAAGGCACCGTTACTTAATTGTGGCGGTGCTTTTTACTATGCAATGAGGTAGAGATATGAATTTTTATATGAGTAAAGATAAATCAATTATGTGTCCGAACTGCCATAAGTTTTTGACCAAGGCAGACAGCAAAGACCCACGGACACATAAGTTAGCGTGCAAGCATTGCCATAAATGGATATGGTATGTGCCTAACGATGATGATGATTTTCAGATTAAGGAAATACCGGACAGCAGGAGTTCAAGTGGTATGACATTTTATTAGGAGCAAGATATGAACACAATGTATTTTCAAGACCTTGTTAGAGGTTGTTATGGTAGAAAAATTGCATACACGAATGTAGATACAATAACTGCTAACAATGTTGTTAAGGTTATTGGGAGTACTATAGGTGTATTTAATTGGAATAAGCCAGTTATCAAGTATCTGTGGCATTACTACAAGGGCGACCAACCTGTTTTATACAGAACTAAGCTATCTAATGAAGACATAATTAATAAAATTGTTGAGAATCACGCTTATGAATGGGTTCAATTCAAGGTAGGACAAAGCTATGGCGAACCAATCCAGTTTATTAGCCGCAAAGATGATGAAACTATCAATAAAGCAGTTGATACGCTTAATGATTTCATGACAGATGCCAACAAACAAGAAAAAGATATTAAAGCTGGAGAGTGGCAATCTGCAACAGGCACATCATTCAAAGCGGTTCAACCAAAAAATGGAGATGTACCATTCAGAATTGTGGCACCCACGCCTCTTAATACTTATGCTATTTATAATGAGAGCACTGAAGAACAGATACTTGTCGTGCAAGAGCTTAAAGACGAGGATGGAAACTGGTATAAAATGGCTTTTTCCGACACAATGTCTTTTAGAATTGTTGACAGCAAAGTAGTTGAAGCAAAACTACATACATATGGCGAAATCCCTATTGTAGAATTTCCGAATAATCATGAAAGACTTTCTGATATTGAACTTATTATAGGCATGCTTGACGCAACCAATAATATGCAGTCTAACAGAATGGATAGTATACAGCAATTTGTTGAATATTGGGTTAAGTTCGTGAATTGCGAAGTGGACGAAGAGACTTTTAAGAAAATGAAAGAAAATCATGCGTTAGTTGTTAAGTCAATGAATAAAGATAACAAGTCTGATGTTGATATTATGACACAAGAGCTTAATCAAACGCAAAGCCAAGTGGCTAAAGAGGATTTTATAGACAATGCTTTATCTATATTAGCTATTCCAAACAAACAAGGCAATACAGGTGGAGACACGCAGGGAGCAGTTGAGCTTAGAAATGGGTGGGATTTCTCAAAATCAAGAGCAAAATTAAAAGACCCTCTTATCAAATCATGTGAAAAGCGTCTGGCTGTAGTGGTTCTTAACATCTTGAGACTTGCAGGAGAAGACTTAAAACTATCGGTTAGAGATTTTGATGTGCAGATAAATCACAGTCCACAGGATAATATGTATACCAAGGCGCAGACGCTTACAGTGTTGCTTCAAAGCGGCATACACCCACTTATAGCAATTAAGACAGTTGGTTTATGGGGAGATGCAGAAAAGACATTCCTTTTATCAAAACCATATCTCGACAATATATATAAAACTATTGACGATGTGGAAGCACAAGAACGAAAAGCACAAGAAATAATTAAAAACCTTGCAGACAATGGAGGTGTTAGCAATGAAATATGATTATACAGTAACCCAGGACGGCATAACCTATAATGCCGGCGAAGAAGTCCCAGATATGGGGAGTATAACAGCTATTACATCAAGTGGAAATTACAGAGAATACAATGCTTTATCTAAAGACTATGACAAGTTGCCACACTACGTCTCTTTCGGCAGCAGTTGTTACATGATTGATATATCGGAACTGTATAAGTACGATGCTATTAATCAGATTTGGATTAAACAATAAGGAGGGGCGCAATGAAAGCTAATGAAGTTTTTGCTGTTCTCAAAAAAAGAATTGAGCAAGGCGGTGTGACCGACGAAACAATTAAGAAGATTGTAGAACAGTATTTTGAAGAGAATCCTGTTCAGATTATAACTGACAACACACTTTCAGTTGCTGGTGCGCCGGCTGATGCATTATCTACCGGAAATGCAATTAAAAATGTTTCGGACAGTTTTAAAGATATATTTCTTGAGAAGTTTTTTTCTTTGCAAAGGACTGGAAAAGTTTATGGAGTTAAAGTTTTTAAATCCACATTTAACCCTACGCCTATATGTGAGAAAACAAGAGATAATGCAGGGCTTATATGTGAGCCATCAACTGATACGGTGGAAAATCAAGATGATTACGAAAATATACCACTGTTCAAATGGTACGAAGTTAATTATAAGCGATACGATGATGGCTTTGCATACCCTACCGCTTTTATTGGTGACAGCAACTATAAAACAGATGGCGACGCAGATATAGGGGCTATGCAAATGACATTTTACTACGCTTGGCTTGATGTGTCAGACGAGTACAGAGAACTAGTTATATCCGATACGCCACATGAAGAACTTGGACTTAAACCGTGGGAACAAGCGGTGCGTGCGGATGGCACGATAATGCCATATTTCATTCAGTCGAGACACACTAGTGTGATTGGCTCGGATGGCTTACTACATTCTCAAAGAGGTAAAGTCGCAAGAAATCAAAGTTACCAAAACATGATAACTAATTACGGCAAAAAAGGAACTGGATATACAGGAGCTGGCTCAAGCAGATTTACGTTTGCGCAGATATTTAACCTTATCAAATATGCAAACAAGTCAAGTCAAGATAGCATGGCGGGCGTAACAAGTTGGAATATACAATATCCAGCAAGTGTACAATCAGCGGATAAGCATAATTATTTCCCAGTTACAAACGCACAAGCTAATAATTTACAAGTAGGATTATGCGTATCTGTTGGATATGCTGATACTTCGGGTTCACTTGATAGAGGTGCATCAAGCGTTCATGCTTACGCCGATGATGTAAAAATCACAGCAATAGAAACACTTGATGATAGTAATAAGGCAGTGTACCTTGACTGCCAACCATTTGATACCTTACCGGTTGGTGAAAGGCAGATATACATAACATCAATGCACGCACATAGCGGTGATACTGATGTTGTAATAGGACACCATGACGGCTCCCCTGTTAGCAATTCAGATGGAAAACACCCTTGTAGAATACAGGGTATTGAGTATCTGTTTGGCGGCGCAATGATAGCATCTGATACAGTAATGGTATTTAAACCTGATTATTCTAAGGACGTGTATGTTGCTCCTAGGGGAACAAGGCATGTTACCGATGAAAACGCTATAAAATCAAGCTATTTGCTTGTTGGAAATATTGCAGCAAGTGCAGATGGCAAAGGTTCAGATTATTGGACAGGCGATGTAGAGCAGAAGTATGGAGCATGGCTGCCTACAAATCAAGTGACTAATAGTGGTCAAGGCAATAAAGATATGGTTTATGCTGGTGGTGCCACTACTGGCGGAACTAGAGAATATTACCAGGGCGGTCATCTCTGGCTTGGCGCGGGTGCGGGCTTCTGTTGCTTGCGTTGTTGGCTCGGGCTTGGCGGGGCGAGCTGGGCTTGCTTGTCGGCCGATTAAAAAGCTTTTAGGGGGATTGTTAAGGGGAACGCCCCTTAACATAGCCTTAAATATATAACAGGACTTGAGTGAGGGCGGTAATCTCAGGAATGGCGCGAATGCGGGCTTCTGTTACTTGAATTGTTGGAACAGGCTTGACAGGGCGAACTGGAATTACTTGTCGGCTAATTTTTGGAATGAAAAACACAACATTACAGTTTGCACTCATTTCGTCAACAATAAGTTGACCTTATTTATAAAATAAGCTGTCGTTGGCACTCATAATCAGAGTCAACGAAAAATTGTGTAGAAAAGCGGTGGTTAGTAAGCATAAGCCGAAAAGCACTTAACACAAAAATCGAGGGATATTAATTAATGAAGAGAAAATGTAAAAATGTGGATATTACTAATCTTGAATTTATTGAAAAAGCAGTCAAAGATTGCCTTAAAAATAAGAAAAAGACAAGAAATGACATAGTAAATATTTTCAATAAATATGGGAATATTCATAACATTGCAGTTCAACTTCAAAAAGAAATCCTTGATAGAAAGCTAGAACTAAAACCTATTTGGTACAAAGAAAAATGGGATGAAGCATCTGCTAAATGGCGCAATATTGGAATACAAGACATAAAGCAGCAAATGTATGACTATGTAGCGGTTAATGCTATGGCTGATTTACTGAAAAGAGTAGGGAAATATCAATGCGCGTCAATTAAAGGCAGAGGGCAAATATACTGCGTAAAAGCACTATATAGAAAAATACAGGACAAAAGAATTAGATATGCTTGTAGTTTTGATATAAAGAAATATTATGAATCTATTGACAGAAACAAGTTGATGAAATGGCTAAGTAAACATATCAAAAATAATGGATTATTGTGGCTGATAGAAACCCTTATCAATACATTTGACAAAGGGCTTTCAATCGGCTCTTTTTTATCTCAACACCTAGCAAACTTATATTTATCAGACCTATATCACGCCATCACCGAAAATATGTATAGAATCAGAAACAAGAAAAATGGCAGAATGCTTAGAATAAATCTGGTTAGCGCATGTTACATGTATATGGATGATATACACATCGTTGGGACTAACTCCAAGGATTTAATCAAAGCAGCATTGAAAATTGTGTCCATGACAAAAGATATAGGATTAACAATTAAGCCAAACTGGAGATGTTATCAGATAGACGATGGATTTATTGACCTTTGCGGCTACAGAACATACAGAGACCACATAGAAGTCAGAAGAACAACTCTTAAGAAAATTCGCAGGGCTTATATCAGATACAAGAAAAAGCGAAACAATAAGCAATTGGCAAGAAGAGTTACATCTTACAATGGAATACTAAAATATTCGGACAGCTATACTTTTTGTCATAAATACAATGTATATAAATTGTTTAAATTAGCAAGAAAGGTGGTAAGCAATGATAATAAGAGCAGAAGAACCGCAACAAGAAGTTGTTATAAAAATAGATACCAAAGGGATAGCGTGGGTGTACTTGTGCCTTAATGAAAAAAATCAAGACAGAGAAATACGCAGAACCTGGAGGGCAACCAAGAACACATACTTACTATGAGTACGATGGAACACAGTTCCATGCTCCTATTAAAAACCTTGACCTTCAAGATATCAACAACAATCCCCAAAAATATAATGGTTATGAGCCGGTCAAAATGCCGTCTGACCTTGAACGCATAGACGCACAAGTAACATACACAGCAATGATGACTAACACATTGCTGACGGAGGAATAGCTTATTATGTATGACAAAATAAAAAAATGGTATCAAATCTATCACATATGGACCGCTGAAATGGTTAAACAGGCTTATGAAAAAGGCTTAATCACTAAAGAACAATACGAAGATATAATTCAATAACTGATATTAAATGAGCAACTGCATCTTAATCGGTGTGGCTGCTCATTTTTTATACATTTTGCAGCTATGCGGTAAATAGCAGAAGACACAGCAGGAGCGACCTGCGGTAACAAAAGCGTGTGTTTAACGGAGGTAATTATGACAAGAGAAGATGTATTGAAACTTTTCCCGGAGGCAACAGATGAACAGATTACAAATCTTCTTAATCAGAACAATTCAGAAGTTGCTACGGAGAAAAACAAGGCAAAGCAGTACAAGGCTAAGGCTGACACAGCAGATGGCTTACAGAAACAGCTTGATGAAATACAGGCTGGCAATCTGACAGAGCTTGAAAAGGCAAATAAAGCCTTAGATACAGCTAATCAGCAGATAGCTGATTTACAGAAATCTAACGCTATCAGAGATTTGCGCGAAAAAGCTATGACTGATTTTAAGGTCACAGCGGAACAGGCAAAGGCAATTATAAAAGAAGATGGTAGCTTTGATACAGCTGAGCTTGGCAAGATTATGTCCGACAAAGAAACGGCTGCGGCACAGGCTAAGGAACAGGAGATTGCTAAACATCAGGATATTCCAGGCGGTGGCAGCAATAAAGGTGGTACAGACAATAAGACAAACGCTGAGAAGATAGCAGAAAGCCTTATATCTAATGCACCCAAGAACAATGACGTTTTATCGCACTACATTCAGTAATAACAGGAGGTAAGAAATGGCAAAGGAAATGAATATGCAGTATGAAAAGATTTCATACGCAGGAGATGTTCAGATTTTAAAGAGAGAGCCTAATGAAGCAATCCCACTGACACTTGATTTTGACGGCGTAACAACTAAAAACGCACAGGGCAAGAAGATTGTTAAAGCAGGTACTCCAATCGGAGCAAATGGCAAGGCTGACAACACAGCCACAGTAGTGGGTATCTTAAGGTTTGATGTAACAGAGGACAGACCACAGGGCGTGCTGCTCAAGAAAGCATATCTTAACACAAAAGTGGCAGAAGCACACTCTGGTGTTACATACGAGACAGCAGTTAAGACAGCTCTTCCAATGATTGTATTTGAATAATAACAGGAGGTAAACAGATGTTAATTAATGAAGTAGTAGATAGTAAGTCTATTGCATTATCGGCAACAGAAAACGCTAGTAATCAGATACCTTATCTTGGTTTACAGTGGTTTCCTGAGAGAAAGAAACAGGGACTTGATTTAAGCTGGATTAAGACACATAAAGGACTTCCAGTTTCGCTTGCACCATCTAACTTTGACACAATCCCAACTCTTAGAGCTAGAGAGGGATTAAGCAAGGAAAAAACGCAGATGGCATTCTTCCGCGAAGGAATGACAGTAGGTGAAGAGGAAATGCTTGAAATCGAGCGTATTCAGTCAGCGGACGACCCTTACCTTGCGAGTGCTTTATCAAGCGTATATGACGATACTAACAACCTCGTAAGTGGTGCAGAAGTTGTTCCAGAGCGTATGAGAATGTCGCTTCTTGCGACAAATGCAGGACACCCAGTAATTGCTATTGTAAGTGATGGCGTTCAGTATGCTTATGATTATGACAAGGATGGTTCATACGCAAAAGACCATTACGCAAAGTTATCTGGCACAAGTATGTGGAGCGATACAGCTAATTCAAAGCCACTTACAGACCTTAACAACGCAAGAAAGAAGTTAAAGAAGCAGGGCAAGATTGCTAAATATGTGCTTATGAATAGCAATACATTCCAGTATTTGCTTGATAATGCACAGATAAGAAACTCAATCCTCGCACAGAACCTTACAGCAACTATCGAGGTTGATGATGATACCGTTATTTCAGTAGTGCAGAAGAGAACAAAGCTCACTATTGTACTTTACGATAAGATGTACATTGATGATGATGGTAAGGAACAGTATTTCTATCCAGATAACAAGGTTACACTTCTTCCAGCTGGCAATCTTGGTGGCACTTGGTTCGGCACTACACCAGAAGAAAGAACTGCAAGACAGGTAACTAATGTAGATGTAACAGTATACGGCAAAGGTATCACAATCGCTACAAAGACAGAGTACGGACCACCTATGAAGATGTCAATATTTGCTTCCGAGGTTGTTCTTCCATCATACGAAAATATGGATAGCACATTCGTATATGAGGTTCATAGCGAAGAGTAGGAGGTACAACTATGAAATATCCATATATAGTGATTCATAACGGAAAATGGTATAACGCAGGCGAAGAGGTTCCCGAAGAGGGGGCTTTTTTAGGTTATAGCAAGACAACCATTAATCGCATGTCTACATCTGATTTGCAGGCTTTTGCCGTAGAACAAGGTATAGGCAACGCAGAAGAACTTACAGGAGCAGAGTTAAAGAAGTTGTTAATTGAGAAATTAGGATTATAGGAGCTGAATTATGGAATACACCACATTAGAGCAAGTCAAAATTAGGCTTAAACAATTTCATATTGATACAGTCACAAATGATGATGATACGACATCTGATGTGGTAGTGTTCGATAACAAAGAAGATAATCCGATAATCGAACAGCTTATTAAACAGGCTACAGAAGATGTAAAAGCAAGAAGAAATTACCCTGACAGCTACACAGATGAAATGATAACCGAGGACTTGAAGAAATTTGAGAGCGTTATTATTAATCTGGCTGTCTATGACCATTCACAGGCAGGTGAAAACTTTATGTCTGCCTTAAGCGAGGGTGGTGTCAACAGAACTTGGAGAGATAGAGACAGCTTATTTGTCGGGGTATTTCCATTTGCCAAAGTATTATAACGCCTATAGGGCATTACAGAATATTAAAGAAGATTGTGCGTTACCATTTTGCTGATGTCGGCAATATGGTAGCAGGCGGCACACATTAAGGGTGGTGGGCGGTGTGCCTATTAATTTTGCAGGAGATATAAAATGAAAGAATTTTTATTACAAACTTATACCGTAGTATTACCGATATTACTTGGCTATATAGTTTGGCTTCTGAAACAACAGAAAAAGGACAAAGACGCCAATAGCAAAGGCACAATGTTGCTTTTGCGAGTACAGCTTATCGAATATCACGATAAGTATATGAAAATAGGCGAAATTCCATCTTACGCCTATGATAATTTCGTTGAGATGTATAACGCATATCACGCTTTAGGCGGTAATGGGATGGTAACTAAGATGTATAACGAAATACAGGAAATTCACTTAAAGAATGGAGGTAAAGATTAAAATGGATATAACATCGGTAACAACAGTTGTAGCAATCGTTGTAATTACATATCTGATAGGCTTAGGAGCTAAAGCAATCCCACACATTAAGGATAATTACATTCCTATAATCGTAGGCGTTGCAGGTGGCATCTTAGGCGTTGCAGGTATGTATGTAATACCAGACTTTCCGGCAAATGACATTCTTAATGCAATCGCAGTAGGAATTGTGTCCGGACTATCAAGCACAGGTGTTAATCAGATTTATAAGCAGGTAAAGAACAATGCTTGACATTAATAAGCAGGCTATGAAGTATTCACTTCAAGGACAGACGGTAACTATCTATGAAAGAGACGATGACGGCAATATCCTTTATGAAGGATATACCGACACAGAGGGCAACTTCATTCCTTATCTTGATGATGAGGGGAATAAGATACCCAAAGTTTTTGAAGAAAAAACAGGCTTTTCAGAGCCAGTGGATTTCAAAGCAAACATATCATTCAGCGGTGGAGAAGCACAAAGCAAGGAATACGGCTTTGACACCGCTGATTTTGACGCTATTTTGCTGACGGATAGGAACACACTACCTATTCAAAAGGGCGACCTTATCTGGCTTGATAGCAAGCCTACATACACATCTGACAGTCTTGTTGATGAAACATCAGCGGATTTCACGATTGTAGGCATTAAGCCAGCATTGTATTCAACTAAGTATATGCTTAAAGCGGTTGTAAAGTAGGTGCATTATGGCAAGACATACAATTAATATATCCTTGTCTGAAAAGTCTGTAAATGAAGCTATCAGACAGCTACAACAGTACAAGCAGAGTTTACAGTATAAATGTGAACTGCTTGTTGAACGGCTAGCAGAATTAGGCGACAAAGTGGCAATTATGAGTGTTAATGAAAGTCCATTAGGCAGAACAGTAACATTAAGAGTTGACAGAAAGCCTATTCAAGATGGCTACCAAGCTATTTTAATTGCTACCGGTAAAATTGTTGAAGTAGAAGATAGAGAGCCATTTTACACACTGTTAGCGATTGAATTTGGTGCTGGTATTTATTACAACAGCGGCAACGAGAACCCAAAGGCTAATGATTTCGGCTTGGGTGTAGGAACATATCCGGGGCAGATACACGCATTTGAAGATGGCTGGTACTACTTAGGTAATGACAATCAATGGCACTACACACGCGGCGTTAAAGCTACAATGCCTATGTATAACGCTACAATGGAGATTATTAATCAGTATAAGCAGATAGCAAGAGAGGTGTTTAGTTAATGGCAAATGCAAACGATTGGGCGATAGACCTCGAGAATACAGTCACAGCACTTGTCAAGTCTACAACCCTAACACAGCTTAAAAAGAAATATCCAAAGATAGTCATAACAAATGAGGGGGAAAGCAGCGGTCAAGCAGTATTCCCGACAGTATACATTCATTTACTGTCAGCAGTTGAACAAGGGCAAACACTTGACGGACAGGCAATTAACGCATTGTTAGCAACATTTCAAGTAGATGTTACCACTAATACAAGTAAGTCTGACTGTCGCAAGGTTATGGCGATAATTACAGATACATTTAAGACAATGAGATTTCAAGGTAACGCAATGCCGGAATTTTCAATCAATAACAAAGTACATAAGAGTACTGCTAGATTCAGAAGAATGATAGCGGCAAATGACAGATTAATGTAACAAAGAGCAGAAATGCTCTTATTTTTTTGCAAATTTTTAGGAGGTAGACAAGGCAATGGCAAGTACAAGTAATAAAGCTAGAGTTATCTACAAGGAGCATAGCGAAGATGGTTTTGCAGGCTCATATAAGTTAATGGTTGCGGCTAAGTCAATTTCAGCACCAGTATCAGCACCTAACACAGTTGAAAGTACAACATTTGAAGATGATTCACAGACATTCTTAATGGGTATCAAAACATCTGACGCTAAGACTTACACAGGAAATCTTGAAAAGGCTTATTTACAGGACTTAATCAAAGCAGAGGGTAAGCAGTTAGATATTATTCAGTTATATGGCTCTGACGGATTAGGTGCGGTTGCTAAGTACGCATTTGTCGGACAGGTAACAGCAACACCTAATGATGTTTCTGGTACTGATTCGGTACTTGAAATGACAGTAACAGCAGTTCCTAACACTTCACCTATAGAATGCACAGACAAGCTTCAAGTTGTCGAAGCTGCTGGTGGCACATTCACAGTAACAAAGGTGGGGGAATGATAAGCCAATCGACTAAATCAAAGGCTGTGTCGATTGGTGGCACAAACGCCAAAACAGCCGACTACACATCATATCTTGATGATGTAACAGAATAATTATTTTAAAAGGTAGGTGCGGTGTAAAATCCGCACCTTTCCCTATATGGACGATAGGGTGGGAAAGGGTAAAAATTATGATGAATATTAATGTAAACGGAAAAGAATACAAAGTTGAGTTCTCTTTTGGCGCAGCAGAGTGCAAAGAGATAGTACAGAAAATGTTTTCTGTTGTTAACGGTTCTTACTTACTTGCACAGACAGATAAAAGTGTTGCACAGGCTTCTTTTGACGGCTTGGCAAATATGACAGCAGATGTGCCAGAGATTTGCATTTTAGCCATTTATGCAGGCTGTATTGATAATAACCCAGTAACTATGAATGAAGCAAAGGAACTCACTAGGGCATATATTACAGAGAAAAGAAAGACAGATAAGAGTTACGGATATAGAACATTGTTTGAAGAAATCAAGAAAGCGATGGAAGATGATGGTTTTTTCGAGCTGTCGGGGATAACAATGATGTTAGAGGAAATGGCGAACAATGTGGAAGAAGCGGCACAGGAGTAGAAGAAGCCGACAGTAGTTCCACAGGACCACAAGAAAAAGCAGACTTCCACAAAATAATATGGGAAGAATACTTTGTTTTAGCCAGTTCACTAGGCGTTAGTTATTCAGACTTTCTAAAAATGACACCTAAAAAATTATTACTATACGCAAAAGGCAAAAAGATTGATAGACAAAATCGAGATGCAGAAATGTATAACTGGTTTTTTGTCTATGCAATACCGGCTATTTCTTGTGGCATTGGTGCGGCATTTAGCAAAGATACACACATTGAATATCCGAAGCAGGCTATTTTATCAGAAAAAACGGAAGAAAGCGAAGAAGATACCTACGATAAAGAGTTACAGCGAATGTTACTCAATGAACAGAAATGGGCGGCACGAGCTGAAAAGAGAGGACTACCGCCAACAATCCTATAAAGGGGGTTAAAGCGTGGAATTAGATTCGTTAGAAGTCAAAATTACCGGTACTGCCACTAAAGCTATTAATTCCGTCGATAAACTGATAAATCAGCTTACAAGGCTGTCAACATCACTTGCGACTGTGAATGGTTCATCACTAAGCGGTCTTGCGAGTGGTGTTAGTCAGTTAGGTTCTGCTATGCAGAATATGAACGCAGGAACAGCAGATTTTACAAGACTTGCTAAGAACATCACAAAGATAGGTTCTGTTGATTCGGTTGCATTAACTAACACAGCTACATCACTTCAAGCTGTCACAAAGGCAGTTGCAAGCATATCAGCTATTCCGCAAAATGCAACACAGGTCACAGAATTTGCAAAGTCACTTGGTAAGCTAGGCAGTAAGAGTATAGAAAACGCCGTTGTAAACATTCCAAAGCTAGGCAATGCTTTAAATGGCTTAATGACAACGCTATCAAGAGCACCAACAGTAAGCCAGAATGTTATTCAAATGACTAACGCATTGGCTAATCTTGCTAGTCAAGGTAGCAAGGTGGGCACTTCTTCAAACTCACTTCAAAAAACGCTGTATGGCGTTTCTACGAGTGCTAGAACAGCAACTAAAAGCAGTTGGAACTTGGCAAGTGCGATAGGTAAGTTTTATGCCACATATTTTATGGTAATTCGTGGTAGTAAGAAACTTATAGAAGCAATAAAGTCAACAACAGATTACATTGAAGCATTTAACTATCAAGCGGTTGCATTTGGCAAAATCGGTTCAGAATGGGATAAAGACTATGAAAAGTACGGATATGATAACGCAACAGCATATACAGAGAGCTTCCAAAGCAGAGTAAATAATACTCTCGGAAAGCTATCTGGCTTAAAAGTCAATGTTCAGGGCGGCTTACTTGAAGAAAGCGGAGCAAAGAACTTAGGACTTAACATACAGGAGATAACACAGCATGCTTCACAGTTAGCTTCTGTTACTAACTCACTAGGGCAAACAGGCGAAGCGACAACAGCAATAACAAAGTCAATGACAATGCTTGCAGGCGATATAAGCTCACTTTTTAATGTGGACTATTCAACAGTAGCACAGAACTTACAAAGTGGCTTAATTGGTCAATCAAGGGCATTGTATAAGTATGGTATTGATATTACTAACGCTACATTAGCGACATATGCTTATAACTTGGGAATTTCCAAGTCTGTATCAGAAATGACACAGATGGAAAAACAACAGTTAAGAGTGTTAGCTATACTAGACCAATCAAAAGTATCGTGGGGTGATTTAGCCAATACGATTAACAGCCCATCAAATATGTTACGCCAGTTCAGTAACAATATGAAAGAGGTAGGAATGGTAGCAGGACAGCTATTTATCCCGATTCTTTCAAAGGTTATGCCAATAGTAAACGGAGTAACTATTGCAATCAAAAGATTATTAGTTGGTCTTGCTTCTTTAATGGGTGTAAAGATTGACTTTGAGAGCTTCGGACAAAGTGGCTACAAAGATACATCGGACGGCTTAGAAGATATTTCAGATGGCTACAAAGATGTAGCTGATTCAGCAAAGAAAGCTACATTATCCCTTATGGGATTTGATGAAATAAATAAATTACAGGACGATACAAGCTCAAGCAAGGGTTCAAGCGGCGGTGGCGGTGGTAGCACTATTGATTTGACAGACGATATTGCTAAGGCAGCGGCAGAATATGAAGCAGCTTGGAATAAAGCATTTGCCAATATGGAAAATTCGGCAGTTGCTTGGGCTGATAAGATAGAGAAAGCACTTGAACCTGTTAGGAAGATATTTAAAGATTTTGCAATCGGGGATTTTTATGCAGCAGGACAAGATACATCTAACCTTGTGGCAGGAATTTTTAATTGGTTTGCAAAGGCTATAGATGATGTTCCTTGGTATACAATTGGACATAATATAGGAGAGTATTTAGCTGGACTTAATTGGCTTGAAATATTTTCAAGCCTTGGCAATGTGTTATGGCAAGCCATTAAAGCAGCTATCGAATTATGGAGTGGTTCATTTACGGCAGCACCAATCGAAACAACCTTAATAACGGCTATAGCAGCATTAAAATTTACAGGCTTAGGAAGTGTTTTGAAAAAGAAACTCGTTACAGTAATAGGGACAAGTATTAAAGGTGCTTTAAAATCATTCGGAACAGGTAGTATAATATCAGGAATAGGTGGATTACTTACAACAGATATAGGCACTATTATAGGAGCAGGAACAGCAACAGAAATAGGCTTAACTATAGGTGCTGGAATAGTAGGTGGAATAGTAGCTGCTATTGCTGGATTTAATTTAGGCAATTGGCTCAATGAAAAATTAACAGGTGAGAAAATAGATATGTCAATGTTCGACCAATTAGCATATCTTATAAAAGCACCATTTGAAGATTTACCTAGCTTTATTGACGGAGTGATAGAAACTATCACATTCGGACATAAAGATGATATAGCAAATTGGTGGACTACAAGTGTTGCGCCTTGGTTTACTAAGGAAAAATGGGGAGAACTGGGAGACAACATAAAAACATCTTTAAGCGAAAAATGGAACAGTTTTTCAGATTGGTGGGGCAATACAGCTATTGTTAGCTGGTGGAATAATAATGTTGCACCGTGGTTTGAAAAAGAAACATGGGTTGACGCTGTTGATGGAATGAAATTAGGAATACAAGAAAAATGGGATTCAATCGTTGGTTGGTGGAACAGTCTTGCAATTGTTTCTTGGTGGAGCAATGATGTGAGACCGTGGTTTACTAAGGAAAAATGGGAAAACTTAGCTGACGGAATTAAAAAAGGTATTCAAGGGAAGTGGGATGATGTTGTAGATTGGTGGGATAGCAAACCAGCACTTCAACGCATTTCTGTGGCTATCGAAGATTTTAAAACTAAGATACAGAATGCTTGGAACAGCTTTAAGCAGTGGTGGAATGATTTAGGACTTGAATTTCCACATATTGACACACCACACTTTAAGATTGACGGAGAATTTAGTCTTGCACCGCCTAAAGTACCAAAAGTCAGTATTGATTGGTATGCAAACGGCGGATTCCCAGGCAAAGGACAATTGTTTGTCGCAAACGAAGTTGGACCCGAAATGGTTGGTACTATGGACGGAAGAACAGCAGTAGCCAATCAGCAGGAAATCACAACAGGTATTGCCAACGCAGTTTATCCAGCGGTTTACAATGCAGTTGTAGCGGCTATGTCAGAAGCTAACAACAATGTAAACATAACATTACAAGGTGACGCAGATAAGCTGTTTACAATGGTGCAAGACAAAGCTAATAGTTATACAAATATGACAGGACAAGCGGCTTTTCCATATTGATAAGATAAAAGTATTGTGTTATTCTTTTACTATATATAAAAAGCAAAGGGGTAACGCAATATGGGAGATAAGAAACAGAAAAAGAAAGATAGTAAACTTAGCATAGTGGCAGCGGTTATGGCACTTTTTACTTTTACAATTCCAGTAGCACTTATATTAGCTATTGTGGATTTGACTAAAAGCAAAGGGAATAGATCACAAAGGCATTTAGGTTCTTATTTTGCAATTATATTTTCGATATTAATGTTAATAGTAGTAATTGACAGAAATGGAAATAATAACAATGCAGACGGCATAAATGTCACTAAACAAGTTGCTGCAACAGAACAGAACACAGATACAGTTACATATGATAATACAACGCTTAAATATCTTAAGCATGATGTAATTACAGATAGCAATGACAGAGAAGTTCTTGTTGTTTATTTTGACTTTGCAAACAATTCAGAAGATAACACAGCCTTTGCATATAATTATAATGTTACATGTTTTCAGAACGGCAAAGAACTCGACTATCCGTTAGTTAGTTTTGACATTGACGAATACAATAATATTGCAAGAGAATTACAGACAGGTACAAATATTACAGTTGCAAGGATATATATACTAGAAGATAAAAGTAATGTTGATTTAGAAGTAACGTCACTGGGAGATGATAAAAAACTTATGAAATTAATATTAGAATTACAGTAGAGGAAATATGTATGTCAGTGAAAAAAGATTTAGCTGAAATGCTAGAAGCAATAGGGATAAAGAAAAAGCAACAGCCACAAGTTCAACAACCGTTGGATCCCAGCTTCAAAGGAGTGTACAAAGCGACGGAAAACGGATTGGTTGAAGTATATTGTCCAAGATGTAGTAGTTGGGATTGTTCTCACACGCAGATTACAACAACTGTACCGCAGAAATCCAAAACAAGATATACTGTTAACCTGAATCCTTTAAGACCGTTTACACTGGTTAATAAGAAAGAGAAGATTAAGCAACAAGGCGGAACTTATTCACAACATAGGTTTGTGTGTAACAAATGTGGGCTGATTTTTTGGTAAACAAAAGGCTGTCAGCCCGACAACTGACAGCCAAAAGTTACAATACCGCTTAAACAAGCAGTACAGATATTATATAACACTAATTGAATTAATGCAATAGAAATATTAAGGAATGTATCAGAAATGGTGCATTCCTTTTTTAATGCCTTGAAAGGGGTGGTTTGATTGATTGACGCAGTTGTGATTGAGGGGGTTAGATTCCCAGTAGCATATAACGGCTACACATACAGTAGGAATAAGATATGGTCTAAGAATACAGGAAGAAACGACTACGGCGAAATGGTAGGCACAATCGTGGATATCAAAGACAAAGTAGAGCTTCAATTACCGCCATTAACAGGTGAACAGGCACTATTGCTTGATAATGTAGTAAGCGACGTAGATAATCCATTCCCAACGGCACAAGTCTTATTCTTAGGTGGCACACAAAAGGAAATGACAATATACACAGGAGATGTGACGTATCCGTACCTTACAAGGGCAAAGAATGAGGACGGACTTATAGTCGGAGCAAAATTAAGCTTAATTCAGAAATAAAGGAGAGGGTTCCACATGAAACTTAAAACAAGTGAGTTAATAGACAGATTTCAAAGTTTAAGTAATATATCACATGACAAGACTACAGGCAGAATTGCTATGGCTGTTATGTGCAATATTAAGGCATTGGAAGAACTGTACAAGGCAACGCTACAGACCATAGAAGATACTAAGGTTAAGTATGCAGATAAGGACGACAGCGGCAATCCAGTTATCAACGATAATCAGTATCAGGTTACATCAGAGAACTTAAAGAAGTTACAGGAAGAAATGCAGGAAATCAACGAGCAGGAGATTGAAGCACCTGACATGACAATGCTTCCTATGGACGCATTCGATAAATGCGAAGAAATTACACCAGCTAAATTATACTCAATTGAGTTTATGATAAGCCATTAATCAATCAATAAAGGCGGTGTAGAATGAAGATATTAGACACAGCTATGACGGAAATTGTTAAGGGAAATAGTGCAAGATACTATTCTAAGTATGTTGTTGACGGAAAAGAACATACCGAAACACTTAACAATTTCAAGTTTCAAAACATGATAAATCCCAATAACGAAATTACGATAGGTAACACTTGCAGTAGCGGTGTTACCTTTTCTATTTATATGCCAGCAATAAGCCTCGAAAATAAGGAGATTGCCATATTCGAGGGTGTTAAGGTTGGTACAGAAATTAAGTATATTAAGTTGGGAATATTTACAGTTACTAAACAGACAAGTGACGGAGAATACACAAGCTATGAAGCATACGACAGAATGTATAAGGCTGACATGCCTTACTTCTCGGATATGGCATTCCCTAGCACTGACAAAGCTATTCTTGGTGAGATATGCGGCAAGTTAGGTATATCTTTAGCGACAAATATAGTTACAGCACATACTATCAGTGACAAGCCACAAGGATATACCTATAGAGAAATTATCGGTTATATGGCTATGTTGCAAGGCTGTAACGCGGTAATTAATTCTGACGGAAACCTTGAATTAAGGTGGTATAAGGATAGCGGTTATGTACTTGACGGACATAAGTATTATCAGCAAGGCGTTACATTTACAACGAGTAAAGATTTTATCATACAAAAACTGACATGTAATAATACCAAGAGTGGTTCCACAGAACAAAGCGAGATTACTTCTGGTGACGGAGCGACAGGATTAACATTTGCGAATCCATTTATGACGCAAGAAATCCTTGATGAGGTCTACAAGAAAATAGGCGGTTTTGCATTCAGACCGCTTACAGTTAAGTTTGTTGGTGACTACCGACTAGAGGTTGGCGACATTATTACTGTTAATAAAGCTGGCGTTGATTACAAAGTGCCTGTAATGCAGATTACACATGAATGCGACGGTGGACTTATGGATACAATTACATCTATAGGTAAATCTGATACAGAGAATACAAGTGTAGCTTCCGGTCCTATTACTAAGCAGATGGAGCGGTACTATGCCGACTTGATAACTGTTAATAAGGCACTAATTAATAAATTAGATGTGGGTACAGCTAAGATTACCTATGCAACAATTGATTTTGCAAATGTCAAAAAGCAGGTTGTTGACACATCGCTTATCAGAGATGGTGCAGTAACAAACGAAAAGGTGCAAAGTCTTTCGGCAAACAAGCTAACAGCGGGTACTATTGACGCAAGCAAGATTACAGTTACTAATCTTAATGCTGATAACATTACAGTAGGTACAATTAATGGAAAACGCATAGGAACAGGCTCTTTATCTCTGGATAAATTAGCTGAAAAAGTACCAACAAAAGAATATTTAGATAAAGTGCAGGAAGATTTACAGGGGCAAATTGACGGAAATATTGAGACATTCACTAAAACAGAAATACCTACACTTAATAATGAACCGGCTGTTAATTGGACAGACGATGCCACGAGAAAGAAACATATAGGTGATATCTGTTATGTGGTTAATCCGGCTTCAAGCGCAGATGGATATTCATACAGATTTGCTGATACAGGTACATTAGAAGCACCTAACTATGAGTGGGTATTAATTAAGGACAGTGATGTTACTAAGGCATTACAGGATATTATTAACATTAATGGCGAGATTACCGGTATTAAGAAGTTTGATGTTGAAATCAGTTCATGGAAAACTGATACAGACAGTGAATTATCAAGTCTTAAAACGCGAACAACTACTCTTGAAACTGACATGGGTAGCAAGGTTGATACTAAGACATTTAACGAGGTTAAGCAAACAGTTGATGAGAACAGTTCAACAATAACCAAACTGACAGAAACTGTAAACACTAAGGCTGACGGAAGCACCGTAGAGTCCTTGGCAAATGTTGTTAATACAGTCAAGCAAACCGCCGATTCTAATAGCCTGTCGATATCTGGTTTGTATACTGAACAGACTAAATTGTCGGACGCAATTGATAGAGTTGATACAAAAGCTAGTGACGCTCAAGATTGGTGCCAGAACATAGAAGACAATCTTAATGATAATTACCCAAAGACAGTTTTCATGAAAAATGAAATTACACAAGCTATAACCAAAGAGAGCAATAGTATCAAAGAAGAAGTTTCGGCAACATATGCAACTAAGGATAGCTTAAAAAACTATGCTACATCAGCAAGTCTAGAGCTGTATATCAAAAAAGACCCAACTACTGGCGAACTGAAATCTGCTATTGAAGCCATTGCAGATACCATCAACATCACAGCTAGAGGCGGCTTAAATATTTCTGGCGATAGATTCACACTCGCATCAACCAATACAACTATTACAGCAGATGGAACAATAACCTCGAAAGGAACGGGCGTGGGCTCAGACGGAAATGAATACTCGATGGCGGCAACTATGCGAGGCGGAGAGCTTAAAGTATGGAATAATACATCTAATAATGGAGTAAGGATTCAGGGCCACGCTTTATTAGGCTATGACGATGACGGAACTAATACAATTAAAGTAGTATACACTCCAAGCGATGAAGACGACATGACTACTGGTTTTTGGCTGTATTCAAATTTAGGACAAGAAGCCAGTATAACAAGAAAGCAAATATGGCTACAAGGGAATAATAGCGATGGAAGTATATATGGTTATTGCAACATAGGCAAAGGGTATGTGCGCATAGATTCTTCTGGGAAGACATATTATACTGACTGCGAATTGTCTGTAATGGGTACGGCTAAAATTAATAACTTAAACATAAATGGAAGTACGAAATTTACAAGTGATTTATCTGCAATTCAAATATGGAACCAATACTTTGGTTATTGTCAGCCAGTTACAGCTTCAACCAACAGAGTTACGCTTACTTGGACAGATTCAAAATTAGAAGTATGGGTAGATAATACATTAGTAGGAACATTGTTTGGCTAACGGAAAGGAGCAAAAATGTTAAGAACAGTTAAAACAATATCGATTAATGGAACATCGATAATTAATAACATGGTTGCAATGGCAATGTATGCAAACATTCCAGAAACCGGTCCGGCAATAATTGGACAGACAATTACAGATAATCAGTTGTATGTTGCAAATAAGTCGGAGTGTGATAGTGATTATGATAACTTTAAGACAGAGGTTAATAAACTACTCGCAAAAGTACAGTGATTAATATTTATTTTAGAAAGCATGGGTTAATTCCCATGCTTTTATTTTTTAGGAGGTAATTTATGAGTAAATTATTCGGAATTGACACATCAAGATGGCAAGGAGATTTTGACTTTAAAGGTGCAAAGGATAATGAGGGTGTAGACTTTGCTATTATCAAGGCAGGCGGTGCTGATGATGGCTTATATGAAGATAGAGAGTTTGAGAACAGTTACAATAAGCTGGAAAGTGCAGGAATCCACAAGGGAGCATATTTCTTCGGCAACGCATTAAGTGCTGATGAAGCTGTAAATGAAGCCAGATACTTTGCACAGCTTTTAGCAGGCAAATCATTCTGCTACCCGGTGTTCTATGATGTTGAAGCAGGCATGGTTACTGGCAACGACCTTACAGACATTATTATGGCGTTTCTTGATGAAATGAGAAATGCAGGATATAAGAATGTCGGCTTATACTCATATGAGAACTGCATTAACAATTATGTAGATATTTCGAGAGTAAAAGAAGCTGGTTATGCTGTGTGGGTTGCTAAGTATTCTAGCAATAACCCTAACATCGCTGTTGATTATGATATGTGGCAGTTTGGCGGAAGTGTTAATTATCTTAGAGACACACAAATTAACGGACAGACAGTAGACCAGAACTATTGTTACACTGATTATTGTACAGACCATGTAGTTGAAGGCATTACAGTGCCAGACTATGAGCCAGTACCAGACACTAAGTATCATAAAGGCGATACAGTTAAGGTTATTAACGCTATCCAGTACGATAATAGCGAGCCATTCGGCACTTACTATGATGAGTACAGTGTCTTATCAGCTAGTGGCAGAAGAGTTGTTATCGGTGTTGACGGCGTAACTACTGCTGCTATTGACGAGGATAACATCAGCCTTGTTAAGTGTATTTATGACAATGACAACGATGTCAACACAGATACAGTAAGTCGTGGTGACGGCAAGAAAGTCAGAGTTCTTGATAACATTGATTATGACGGCGTGAGATTTGCGACATATTATGATGAATATGATGTAATTGAAGAGGACGGAGACAGAATTGTTATAGGTATCGGTACAACAATCACAGCCGCTGTCAATATTGCTAACCTTGAATTTGTCGGCGGTGCAAGTTCTGATGATACACCTATTGATATCCCATTCAGTGAAGATATTGAAGAGGATAGCGCAGTGAGATTTGTCGGCGATACTGATTATGATGGCACACCTATTAAAGCTTGGTTTGATGAGTATACAGTATCAGAAAAAAATGGAGACAGAGTTGTGCTTGTACATGGCGGAGAATTATTCGCAGCGGTCAATGTAGCTGATTGTGAATTAGTCTAACCTTAATAAAAATACCGGGAGTGCAATGCTCCCGGTAATATTTTAATTATTCAAATCTATCATAACAGCTATAACAGCAGGAATGGTTGTTATTGTTCCGTTTGTTTTCTTAAATTCCATACCACCCTCAAGAAGTGTTCCGTACATTGTCACATTGTCGCCAACAAGCAAATTATAATCAAAATCATCTCTATAATATGTCAAAACAACAGTATCATCATTATTGCCATTAACAGCTAAATAATAGCAAGCAATATATTCACTGGATTCTTCACCAGTATGCGTATTTCCGTCTTTATCTTCGACCTCTCCATCATATTTTAATTCCGCTACAATATTACCTGTCAACTTAAATTCTTTATCAATATACTTATTAGGTGTACGCTTGAGCATTTCAACAGTTATATCATCAGGATATACACTCTTATCTCTTGATAATAATGTTTCTTGTTCTGTCTGAACTTCATTAGTACTTTCAACATTACTATCAGAAGCACCATTCTGACACGCTACAAGGCTTAATAAGCACATAACAAGCATAATACTTACAATTCTCTTTTTCATAGATAAATCCCCCTTAAATTTAATTTTACTAATCATATCATAATATACATAATTTGTCGAATGCTGTCGAAACTTGCGATATCTTTAAGTTGATTTTTATATTATAAGTATTTATAATAATAATTGTCCGAGAGAGTTCGGACGAAATCTTCAAGTTTCGGCTAGGTGGCACTGTTTGATTGGCGTTGGCAGTGTCACCGCTGAAAACTGTTAATCTACTGGGGTAGGTTGACATACAAGAACAGATGTTCTATAATAACACTATCGCTACCAGTGTTAAATTGTGCATAAGGGGGATATATGGAGAATGAGGAATATAAACAAAAGATTATTGGATTAATAAAAAATTGTAATAGTAACAATTTTTTGAAATTTGTATATGAATTAATTTTATCTTTCAAAAAGAAATGGGGCGTTTAACGCCCCTCTTTCTCATACCAATAGGCTATATTGTCAAATATAGTTTGTTGGTGTTCTTTATTGAGTTTTATCAATTTCTTAACACTATCTAACAATTCTTTATCTGACATTAAGTCGGGAATGATATCAACATTATCAGTAGATAAATTATCTTCCCACCCCATTAAATATGATGGAGAAATATCAAGAATCTGTGCAGCAATCTGAATTTTATCACTTGGAATGTTTGTTACTGCATTGTTTTCATACTTATATAATGTCTGCTTAGAAACGCCCATTCTCTTAGCTAACTCTACTTGTGACATTTTATTAAGCTCTCTTTGCTCCTTAATTCTGTCTCCAACAGTTTTAATCATTAGTGTTTCCTCCTTTCCTATTGGTAACTTGATTATAGCACAAAAAAGTTACAAGTCAAGAAAAAAATAACTTGACAAGTTACTTTTGCGGTGTATAATAAGAGTAACTTCAAAAGTTACGAAGTTAGAAAGGAGATGAGATAATGGTTGATACAAATAAACTTCGTGGGATTATTGCTGAAAACGGAAAAACGCAGACAGAAGTTGCACAAATGATAGGCGTAACGCCCAAGACCTTCTATCTGCGAATGCACAAGGGCGTTTTTGGCAGTAACGAGATTCAGATTATGATTGATAATTTGAATATTGAAAATCCTATGGAGATTTTTTTTGCAAAGAAAGTAACTTCATAAGTTACTAGGAAGGAGTAGGAATGACAGGACCTTTTTCTATAAGTGGAGATGATGAGGAACGGACACTAAGAGATTATGTTGAATGGTTTGCGCTTGGACTTGCCTACAATGCGGTAAATGGTGAGAAAAACGAAGCATTACAAAGTGAATGCAAAATACTCGATTCTCTCACCAACGCATTGAACGCTATAAAGCTTTAACGAAAAGGATTAGATATAACTTCTACCTTAGCTGGTTTGTTATCAATAGTAGATATAAATTCATCATAGTATTTGCGGTACTCAATTTTGAATTGTTCAACACTGTCTTGATAACCCAACAACTTAGCAATAGCGTATCGGTCAGCAAGTTGCTTGCTATCCATATTTTTCACCTCTTTTCTATTAGGATAAGAGGATTATAGCACAAAGCACAAACAGGATAAATGATTAGAAAACAACGAATGAATTAGAATTTTTGATATTGATGCAATAGAAAAGTGATGGTAGCGGTAAATAGTTACAAACTTTTATTCAAACATCATTAGTTCTTTTTGACAGGGATAGCGCCCTGTTCGTATCAAGTGTGAATTACCTACCGATTGGCAGTTTTGTCTTTAGCATATTTATTTAATTCTATTGATATAGAAATAAGAGTATACAGGGTGCAGAAGTCTAAACCGCAGAAGTATGAGCCGACCACTGATATACACAATGCTATGACAGTATCCATACAATCTCCTTTCGGAAAATGTCTACCATCACCTTTCTATTGTATCAATAAACATAAAGTTCTACAAGCTACAGCAGATAGGAATGAGTGGAATTGCTCAAATGCACCTTAAAAGGTCAAAATATATCACACATTATTTAGAAAGGAATGTTTATGGAGCTACAGATTTTTAGCAATTCAGAGTTTGGAGAAATCCGAACTATTACTAAAGATGATGAACCTATGTTTTGCTTGGTTGATGTGTGCAAGGCATTGGAAATATCAAATGTAAGTCAGCTAAAAACAAGACTTAAAGAAGATGGGGTCATTACTAATGAGGTAGGGGTACAGACAGGCATTAAAGCTGATGGCACTCCAGCGATTCAGAAAGTAAGAATGAACTTTATCAACGAGAGCAATCTTTACAAGACAATCTTTCAGAGCCGTAAAGAAAGTGCAGAGAGATTTACAGAATGGGTTACATCAGAAGTCCTTCCATCAATCAGAAAGAACGGCGGCTACATAGCAGGGCAGGAAACAATGTCTGATGAAGAGCTCATGGCAAAGGCACTTCTTGTAGCCAATAACAAGATAGCTGAAAGAGATAAGATAATCGAACAGAAGCAGGCAAGAATTGAACAGATGAAACCTAAAGAGATTTTTGCAGACGCAGTAGCAACAAGCCATACATCAATTCTTGTTGGAGATTTAGCAAAGTTGATTTGTCAGAATGGTGTGCAAATCGGGCAGAAGCGATTATTTGTATGGTTAAGAGATAAGGGCTATCTGATTAAGAGTGGCAGTTCTTACAATATGCCGACGCAGAGGTACATTGAGCAGGGGCTATTTGAAATCAAGGAAAGCAACCTTGTTAATCCAGATGGAAGCGTAAGAATTACACGCACACCAAAGGTAACAGGCAAAGGGCAGGTTTACTTTGTTAATAAGTTTCTGAAAGGAGATAACAGTGTTTCCGTTTGACGATTCATTAACTTTTGATGAAATACAGGACATTACAAGACATGAAAGCGAGAGGGTTATTGCTGTTACAGGCGGCAAGGTTAGTGACATAAACTTGATTAACGAAATCTGCATAGATTTATATTTACAGATAGAACACGAAGTCGGGTGTCGTTTTAGCTGTATTAAGCATGATGATTTAGCAGATGTACATGAGTTCATTGATTCTTACGAACCGCCATTGTGCCTAATGAAAAGGATAAAAGAGTATGAAAGAAAAGATAATTAACATATCCGCAACACTGGTAGGAATCAGCCTTATAGCGTTGATTCTAAGACCGGTACAACCGCAAGCTAAGATTAATCAGCAGAGTGCAGTGTTAAGTGAATGCTACAACTCACATGTTGATTATAAAGTTGAAACTGGAGAGATAAGTGTTGATGAATATGAGTTGTCGCTTATGGCACATTTACTGATGGGTGAATGCGGAGCGACATGTAACGACGATGAAATGCTATATCTTGCAGGAGCCGTTGTTTTGAACCGAGTACAAAGTGAGTATTTTCCTAACAGCATTGAAGAAGTTATCTATCAATCAGGGCAATATCAATGTACAGAGCTTATGAACAGCGGATTCTATAAAGAGCCAACAGAAAGGTGTTGGAGAATAGCAGAAGAATTATTAATAAGCGGATATGACATACCTAGCAATGTGTTGTATCAAGCTGAATTTAAACAAGGTAGCGGCGTTTATAAGAAAGTGCAGAATATGTACTTTTGCTACAGATAAGGAGTTTGTTTATGGAGAAAAGAATAAGAGAAGAATTATTCAATCTAGGCATTCACTCTAACAGAAAGGGTTATGTATACATTGTTGATATTATGAGCAATCTTGATTCTGCATTAGCAATAGGTGACGCAGTTAAGAAAGTTGCCGAAAAATACAGCAAAAGCAAGGATTCTATCGGAAGTGCGGTGAGAAATGCTATTAAGACAGCAAATCATAGCCTTGAGGTATGGAAGAATTACGATTGCCTGACAACAAGAGGATTCATTACAACAATGTACTACAGATGTAAAGAGGAGAACGCCAATGAGTAGCATAAAAAGAATTATTAAGCTGAACAGAAATAGACAGAGAGCTATAAAGGAAAAGGATTTTAGAAAGTTCTATACTTTCAGTTGTAAAATCCATTTAATTGAAAGAATGGATAAAGTACCAATAGGAAGTTACATATTGAAGTAAGGAGAGAAAGAAATGGAAAATGCAATTAACAACAACAATATCACATTAGCAGGAGTAGTTGAGAAAGAGCCAGAGTACTCGCATGAAGTACTTGGTGAGGGGTTTTATGTGTTCATGCTCAAGTGTTCAAGAACAAGTGGTAACAAGGATACATTACCGGTAATGATATCAGACGGACTTACTGATATCAGAGAAATCAAAGTAGGACAGGTTGTCACAGTTTCAGGGCAGATAAGGAGCTTCAACAGGCATATTGATGATGTGAAGAGCAAGCTGATTTTATCTGTATTTGCAAGAGAACTTAAGATACTGACACAGGACGCAACCGAACTGTCATTTGAAGAAGATATTAATACAGTTATACTTGATGGTTTCGTATGCAAACCACCTATATACAGATGTACTCCAAAGGGCAGAGAGATTGCAGATATCTTAGTAGCAGTAAACAGACCATATGGCAAATCAGATTACATACCATGTATAGCATGGGGAAGAAATGCGAGATTTGCAGGTGGGCTTGAAGTTGGAGAACACATTCGGATCCAGGGAAGATTCCAGAGCAGAGAGTATGCTAAGAAGATAAGTGACAATGAGATTGAGACAAGGGTTGCTTATGAAGTATCAGTAAGCAGGATTGATTACGCAGAGGAGGGTAAAGCTGATGAGTAGTGATATTACAGTTAGAGATTTAGCAAGTATGGCTATTGATGAAGATGTGGTATGCCAGATATGGACACCGCTGCATGGAACAGTTTTTAACGGTTCATTTGAAGAAGCTAAGTATTCAACCTATGCGGATAGGGAAGTTGACAATTTCCAAGTTGAAGATGGCATATTTGTTATGAATATATAATAAGGAAAGGATATTGTTTATGAGAGCAACTTTAAAAAGGGTAGTACTTGAAAACTTTATGTGCTATGCACACGCAGATTTTGATTTTTATGCCATTACAAAGATTACGGCTAAGAATGGCAAAGGTAAGTCAACTATTGCAACAGCTTATCTGTGGTGCTTATTTAACTGTGACTATGAATTAAAGGATAATCCGGTTGTCAGAAGAGAAATTAACGGAGTATCAGTTGATGATATGGATACAAGTGTTGAGCTTATACTTGATGTTGACGGAAAAGAAGTAACTATGAAGAAAGTACAGAAGCGTACTTACAGCAAAGATGGCAGCAGTTATAAGGACGATAACAAGTACTTTATCAATGATGTACCTAAGACATTAAAGGATTTCAACACATATCTTGATGTTGATATGAACGTATTTAAGATGTGCAGTAATGTGAACGCATTTCTTAATCAGAAGCCGGCAGAAATGAGAGAATACCTATTCGGTCTTGTAGGAGATGTTACAGACCTTGATATTGCTTCGCAGGAAGCTGAATTAGCCGAGTTAGTTCCTTTATTAGAGAAGTATACAACAGAGGAATTATCCGCTATGAATAAGGCTACAAAGACCAAAATTGCAAAGGATTTACCTATTCTTGATGGACAGATTAAGGAAAAGGAAAGAGATATACAGCTTAAACAGGCTATTGATGTATCTGACCTTGAATTACAGAAAAACAGCCTTAAAGAACAGATTGCTGATTGTGTGGCAAAGCAGACCGACAATGACAAGCTGATAGCTGAATATGACAAGGCTAGTTCGGATATTCTCAATCTTAAATTTGAGCTTAGTGATATGAGCCGTAAAGCTAATGAAGAAAATGTTAAGGCTAGGAGAAAACTTGAATCACAGATTAGTAACCTTAATTATGTGATTGAGGATAGCAAGAAGTCAATCAGCAACGCAGAAGATGTTGTTAGTTTTGATAAGGACAAGATAGCTGAATATCAGAAAACACTTGATGATAGCAGAACCGAATGGAAAGCTGAAAAAGAGCGTGTATTTGACGAGAATAATCTTATTTGCCCTTATTGTAAACAGGAATACCCAGAGGAAAAGAAAGAGAAACTAAAGGCAGATTTTAAGGCACATAAAGAAACTGAACTTAGCAGAATTACCGATAAGGGCAACACAGCTAAGAAAATGCTTGATGAAATCAAAGGATTGTTAGTTGAAGCTGAACAGGAATTGGCTGACAGAAAGCAGAAGTTAGAAAAGCATTTAGTTGATTTAGCAGACCTTGAAAAGCAGTTAGCAGAGTTACCGCAGGAGATTGATGTTACAAGTTCAGAGGAATACAAAGAACTTGAACAGAAGATTGCTGAAAGAGAAGAAGCTATGCACAAGGCTAATGATATTTCGGCAGTTAAGGCAGAATTAAAAGCACAGGAAACAGCTTTAAGGCAGCAGTTAGCAGAATGTGAAAGCCAGATTGCAAAATCTGATACGGCAGCAGATGAACAGCGGCTTGAAGAATTAAAACAGACAAGGATTGATTCTGAACAGAATAAGGCTAATGCGGAGAAAATCCTTGATTTACTTGATGAATTAGACAAGGCAAAGAATGAAGCCTTGACAGAAGCGGTAAACAGTCATTTTGGGTTAGTTAAGTGGCAGTTGTTTACTTATACAAAGTCTGGTGGTTACAAGAGTTGTTGCATACCTACAGTTGACGGAAAAAGCATTTTAACAACTATGAGCAATAAGGGCAACAGGATTTTAGGCAGAGTTGATATTTGCAACTCCATTCAGAAGATTAGCAATATATCAGTACCTATTATTTTAGATGATTCTGAAAGCCTTAGTACGGACAATCAGAAGAAAGTTGCTGAAATGGCGGATAGTCAGTTAATTATGCTGATTGTTAATGATAGCGAGAAATTAGAGATTGTGGAGGGATAATATGAAACTTTATTTTTACAAATTGAATACAGGTGGAAAATCCGGAAAAACAGGAATTACAGTACAGGTTTGTGAAGCAGAAGAGAAACCAAAGACATACAGGTCCGTTGATAGAGTTTTCCCAACCTGCTTAAGCACAGTAAGAAAAGATGAAGAAGGGCAGATATTGGGATTTGGTCATTTATTCCTTACAGAGCCCAACTTTGAGTATGCCAAGGATAAATTTAAGAAGCATGCAGAATCAAGGATTGCACAGACAAAAGAAATACTTGAAAGAGAAGAAAAGGAATTAAAGATAATCGAAGAAAGTGAGGAATAATTATGGCAGAGAATACAGCAGTTGCAGAGAAGAAAGCATTTACCACCTCATTAAGCGAGTGGAGTAATGCAATCACAGGTCTTATCATTGATGACTACAAGTCCTGTGGAATGGATATGGACGATTACGCTAAGGAATGTGCCATGGAAGCCATGACAAGCATTTTTAACCTTGTTAAGAGCAATCCTAAGGTTAATATGAGTAACCTTGATACGAGCAATTTGAGAGGCATTGTTAAGCGTTGTGCAAGTCTTAAACTTAATGCAAGCGCATATCCGAGAGAATGCTATTTTCAGTTGAGAAATGTGAACATCGGAAAAGATGCCGACGGAAAAGAAATTTGGCAGCAGCAGGTCGAAATGGGAATTGAAGGCAGTGGTTATGATTCCCTACTTACTAATTACGGAAAAGATGTTAAACAGGTATATCCATATTGGGTAATCAAAGAGGGCGACAAATACATACCGCCTAAGCATAAAGGACTTACAGTTACAGAGCCGGAGTGGGAAGAAAACGGATTATCTGATAAGGCGGTAAGAGTTGTATATCCTGTTAAGTTGTTAGACGGAACAGTAACATATCTTTCTGCTGATAGAGACAGCGTTAAGGTAAACCTCTTATCTCACGTAAAGCAGAATATGTTGAATGCTACATTTGGAATTATTACAGGTACTAAAAAACAGTATGGGAAAGAAGTTGCAAGAACTAGATATGATGCAACACCGGAAGAAAAGGCAAAAATCAAAGAGAAAAAGGAAGAAGTTCTCAATGCCTTAAGAGCGTGCAAGACAGTAGATGAAATGCTCGAATGTGAGCTTGCAAGACCTTTTATAAGCGGTGCTTGGCTTGATACCCCAGAGAGTATGATACAGAGAAAAATGTGTAACAATGCAACAAGGAAATACCCTAAGAATTATGACCCTATGGCACGACAGGCACAGGTTGAAATGGATGAGGTATATCAGGTTACACAGGCTGAAATTGCCGAAAATGCTAATACTGTTGAGTTTATAGAAGATAAGGCAGATGTAGTTGACACCACGGCAGCAGAAGTAACCGAAGAACAGGCAGAAGATAGCACATTACCACCATTCATGCAGAGTGAGGAGGATTAAGTAATGCATCAACACGACTGGATTAAGATTTGCAAGCATCATAGATGGGGCTATGAGTGCAAAATATGTGGGAGGTTTTGGAGACCATGAGAGTAATTTCACAGGACGGAACAATAGATGTTCCTTATGAAAATTTTGTTTTTTCAATATTAAATAATGGTGGGGGTTATGGAATTGTTGCGGTTAAAAATGTCGCAGAACCACCGGAAGTGTTTCTGAATAGCCTTATTGCAACTTATTCCACAGAAGAAAAGGCAATTAAGGCTATGGAAATGCTTAGAAAAGTGTATGAAAATAATGTGTTTTATCATTGCGCAGCCGGTTCAAAGCGCTTTGAAGAAGTACAGAGTATTTTGAGCGAGGAACAATTTCGGAAAGCTACAACAGAGTACTTTCAGTTCCCACAGGATGATGAAATCGAGGTGTGAGTATGAAAATTATTAAAGGTAAAGAGAAAGAATACAAGGATTGGTACGACAAGAATAGTGACGGATACAGCAGAGCTTGCTTCACTTATGCTGAAAGGTGGGCTGAACTGTTAGAAGCAGAAATTGACAAGAGCAATGATATTAAGAAGTGCCTCGTTGATAATGCCGACAGATTAAGTCACGAAGCAGACGCAGAGGGCATAACAGGGGTTATGTACGGATACGCAGTTAGTATTCTTTCACAATGTTGGGAATACGGAGAGTATTTAAGAAAGTGGCATAACAAAGAGTATGGATATGACGGAGACGGAGTTGTAAATCCAGCGATTATGACAGTAGGTGTGAAATGATGAAACTTAAATGTATAGCAACAGGAAGCACAGGTAATTGCTACACCCTAACTTCCAACAGTGGAGAAACACTTATCCTTGATTGTGGAATACCGCTTAAGGAGATTAAAAAAGGCTTAGATTGGAACATTAAAGATGTTGTGGGTGTGATATGTGGATAAGGAGTGGTGGTTTAATTGAGTATTTATCCAAGAATATCTAAAGTTGGAAAATCATATATACTAAGAAGATACGTCAACGGAAAACGACTACATTTTTATTCCAGAGACTTAAATGAGCTCATAGAATATGACAAGCTATTAGAGAAAGGAATAATCCCAGTAAAGAGGGTAGGGCTAAATGTTAAAGAAAGTGAGCTTACTAATTTCATTGACGATGGAAACGTTTGGAAATGGATAAAGGGTTACGAGGGATTGTATGCAATTTCTGATAGCGGTTTAATTAAGAGCTTTTGGAAAGATAGCAGAGGACAGTTTGTTAAAACAAACAATAAAAATGGTTGGTATTTATCTTTTAGGGCAACAGACAAGAACAAAGAAGTTAAAACTATTAGAGTTCATATTGCAGTTGCAAAGGCTTTCATAGGGCAAATTCCAAATGGGTATGAAGTGCACCACAGAGACGGAAACAAGCAGAATAATTGTGCTAGTAATTTGCAAATCCTCAGTGGAATTGAGCATAAAAGGCTAACCTTAATGGAAAATCCTCATATATTAGACGGAATGATTGCTTATAACCAAGGCAGAGCTATTCACGGAAGAAACAAGAAAGAAAAGAGAAATGTGCAGAGGTTTAAGAAAGGAAAAATCATCCAGTACTCATTAAACGGAGAGTTTATCAATTCGTATTGTAATGCAATGGAGGCAAGCAGAAATACCGGTGTTTGCGGAAGAAATATTTTACAAGTTGCAAATAAGGAACCCTATAACAGCAAAGGAAGCGTGAGAAAACAAGCCGGTGGATATGTATGGAAATTTGAAAAAGAAAGCGAGGTGATGTAATGCTCAAATTGAAATGTTGTGGAACTGGAAGTAAAGGAAATTCTTACGCTCTTATGTCGAAAAACGGAACGCTTATTCTTGACGTAGGAATGGGTATTAAAGACATAAAAAAGATGTGTGATTGGAATGTAAAAAATATAGTAGGTTGCCTTATTTCACACGAGCATTATTGACGATCATTCGAGGTCATTAAACGATTTTAAGTCAATGGGAATACCAATACTTGCCCCATATTTAGGCGATAGCTGTAAAACAATGAATATGGGCGAATTTACAGTGAAACCCTTTGATTTAACAACAATAGACGGAAGCTGGACACATACAGACGCAAATGGTGAACCTTGCCCGATATTCGGCTTTCTGATTACTCACAAGGAAATGGGAAGAATGCTTTACATAACCGATTGTGAACTAATCAAGTGGAAATTTAAAGACATAAACCACATTCTCTTAGGTGTGAATTATGACAAGGATTTAATTGACAGGGATAACACAGGTAAAGCCAATCACGTTTTCAGAGGTCATTTATCCATTGACACAGCTTGCGATTTTGTTAAGGCAAATCATTCAGATAGCTTGCAGAACGTCATAATGTGCCATCTATCAAGTGAAAATTCTGATAGAGATAGTTTTATCGAGAAGATGAAAAAAGTCGCTTGCGGGGCAAATGTAGATGTTGCAGAGCGTAACAAAGAATGGGTTTTAAGGAAAGGAGATGAATGTCCGTTTTGATTAGTTGGGATATAGTTACAAAGTTAATGAATTGCTTTCCTAATAGCGTTATAAATCATAATGCAGAATTTATAGCACATATTAGAAGCAATACATATTTCGGATTAAAAGATTGTGAAAATGAAACAGATGTAAAGTGCAAAATGTTGGAATGGCTATCAAGACCTGCACACAAGGCAGAACCATATAACACTAAACGGAGCAATAATGAATTTCACAGATTTATACTTGGCGGTGTAAATCAGTTTTTGGAAACCGATTTTACCGAGAAAGATATGGAGCAGATTTATACATATCTTGGAAACAGGTGCAACCATGCCAAAACATTGAAGTTTATTGAAAGTGGGTATGATATGTCGGTTTTGAAAGATTAAAAATCCTAATGAGTGCCCGTTTTAGAAAGGAGAACTGAGAAGTGAAAAATGTAACAGTTGATGATTTAATAAAAATTCTTGATACAGAAGGAAATAGATATGGTGGTGCTACAGGAAAACCAAGAATGTTGAATTTATCTCTAAATGGCAATTTTGCCGGCAGTATTGAATCCGTAAAGCTAGATGGTTATGGAGATGGACTTATTACGGACGTGACGATGGAGATTACTTCATCTAAATTCACAACAACCAATGCCGACAGGATAAGGAATATGTCGGATGAAGAATTAGCAGATTTTCTTATAACTTTTAAGAACACATTCGGCGAAGAATACGAGGGAGAAGCTAGTTGTATGGAATGGCTTCAATCAGAAGCGGAATAGGAGCGTTGATATGACAAATGCAGAGAAAATTAGAAGCATGTCTGATGAAGAGTTAGCGGAGTTTATGCAGAAAATGGAATGCAGTTGCTTTGTAGATTTTATAGGATATGCAGATAAAGGTTGCGGGCGAAATGAAATTTCTTGCAAAGATTGCCGAGCAAAAGCACCAACAATACTTGAATGGCTTCAATCGAAGCAGAATAGGAGAGAATATGAAAGATAGATATTTATTCAAGGCAAAGAGGACTGATAATGGAGAATAGGTGAAAGGAGCTTTAGTATATGACGATAGGGATAAGTTGTACAGGATAATTACTGAAATTAACTATTCTACAGGAACTTGCTTAACAGCAGATAATGCCCCCAAGAGTTGATGTATCCACAATATGCCAATGCACAGGTTTGAAAGATGAAAATGATAAGCTGATTTATGAAAATGATATTATCAGATGCAAGGCTGGAACAGCAAAAGTTATATGGGATAAATCAGAATGGCGAATTGAATGGTTAAAAAACGACTTATGGAGAAAAGATTTGTATTATTGGGCGGTTGAAGATATTCAAAGTATGGAAATTGTCGGCAACATCTTTGACAATAAAGAGTTATTAGAAAGTGAGGAAAATTAGATGAATCGTGTAATCCTATGTGGGAGACTGGCTAGAGACCCAGAGATTAGATATTCACAGACAGTAAACGGAAGCATGGCAGTAGCAAGGTACACATTAGCTGTTGACAGAGCTTTTAAGAAAGAGGGCGAACAGGCAGCAGACTTTATTAACTGCATTGCATTTGGCAAGAATGGAGAGTTTGCAGAGAAGTATTTACATCAGGGAACTAAGATAATTGTTGAGGGCAGATGGCAGACAGGCAGCTACACTAACAAGGACGGACAGAAAGTCTACACTAATGATTGTGTTGTTGAAAGACACGAATTTTGCGAAAGTCGTGCTAATCAGCAGAACAATAACAATAACGGAATTATGGGCGGTAATGCTAGTTTAAACAGCTTTATGTCAATTCCAGACAATGTAGCTGATGAGGGATTACCATTTAATTAAAGAGGTGTGAGTATGACAAAGAATGAAGCAATAGAAAAGCTAAGAGCATATCATAAATGTCAAAAAATGCAAGTAAAAGGTATTTATGAAGATTGTAATGCAAGATTATGTGACAACTGTGATTTATGTTATGCACAAGGTAATACCGGAGAACATATCAAAAGTATAGAGATTGCAATACAGGCACTTGAAAAGCGGATACCAAAGAAGCCGAGAAAAACCGATTCGTACAGAGGTGTATTAAAAAAAGTATATGCTTATGTATGCCCTACTTGTGGAAATGCACGTTTAGAAAAATACATGAACGAACGGCAGAATACAGTGTTTTGTTGGGATTGCGGTCAAAAATTAGATTGGAGCGATGAAGAATGAGATTGATTGACGCAGATAAATTATTAGAGCTGATAAAAGAACAGAAAGAACGAGAGATAGGAGCATACGCAAAAGGCATAAATGCTGGTCTGAATATCGTAAAGAGTATTATCAATGATGAAACACAAACTCCAACTGCCTATGATGTGGATAAGGTTGTAGAACAGTTGAAAACAGACTCTTCTGTAAGATTGTATGGAAGCGGCAACAGCAATAATTATCTTATTTCTCTTGAAAAGGCGATAGAGATAGTAAAGGCAGGTAAAATTAATGGATAGAGATTGCAATAAATGTATACATCATGCTACAGGAACTTGCAGTACTTTTAACTGTGAGTTTGTAACAGCTGATGATGTAAGAAATAAGGCTATTGACGATTTTGCAAAGGCTGTTGAAGATGCAGGGCTTATCTTTGCTGACAATATGTTTAAGCTGGAAGAGCTTGCGGAACAGCTAAAGGCAGGTGATAACAGTTGAATTATCAGAACATAGCAAGAGCTAAGGCAATAGAGAAAAAGAGTTATATAGGGCAGAAAATAGGAAGACTTTATATTGTTGGCAGGGCAGATGACATTGTATATCCAAGTGGACAAAGAGCGATTGTTTATAATTGCTTGTGCGATTGTGGAAATAAAGCAATGGTAAGAAAATCACAGATTATCAATGGGAACACAAAGTCTTGTGGCTGCATTCAAAAAGAAATAATCGGCTCATTGAATAGAACTCATGGACTTTCAAATAAGTGCGGCAGGTTGTACCCATTATGGAAAAGTATTAAATATCGTTGCTATTGCAAAACCTCTCGTGATTATAAGAATTATGGCGGTAGAGGAATAGTGATGTGTGATGAGTGGAAAGATGATTTCCAATCTTTTTATGAATGGGCGATTGACAATGGTTACAAAGAAGACAAGACAGATAAAGGCATAAATATATTAACTATAGATAGAGTAGATGTTAATGGAAATTATTGTCCTGAAAATTGTAGATTTGTTCCTAACGAGGTGCAAGCTAAAAATAAGAGGAATAGCATTTTAGAAGAAGATAGGTATAGAATCTGTCCTGTTTGTGGGAAAAAGTATAGAGTTTCAAAAAGGAACGGAGCAAAAACTTGTAGCTATGAATGTGGTTTTAAGTTAAGAAGCAAAACGCACCCGAATACAAAGGATTACACGAAAATCTGTCCTATATGTGGGAAAAGGTTTAATGCCAAAAGAGGAGGGCATTTTAAAAATGCTGTGTATTGTAGTCGAAAATGCAAGGATTTATCGTGTTCTCCGGTTTGGGAATATAACGGAGAATCTCACAGAGCTATTGAGTGGGCTGAAATAGTAGGTATAAATACACATTGTTTATTGCATAGAAAGGATTTAGGTTGGACTATTGAGGAGATATTAACAACACCATTAGGAGGTAAGAGAAATGCCAAGTGTAAATTATAAACAATTATATGCCATAAAAAGTAAGAACAGAGAACGCATATTAAACGCTTGCCCCAATATGAAGAATCAAAGTGGTATTTACTTCTACACTAGGACCGATGAAAACGGAATATCGTACTTTTATATCGGCCAGAGCGTAGATTGTTTAGAACGTAGTATATCGCACTTGACAGGCTATCAGCACATAGATTTATCAATCAAGAAAAGAGGATTTTATAGCAAAGATAATCCTTATGGTTGGAAACTAAACTTTATTCATTACCCAGAAAACGAACTTGATAAATGGGAACAATACTGGATTTTGGAGTACACCAAGAAAGGTTATCAGTGCAGATACAACAAGACAACAGGCGGTCAAGGAGAGGGTAAGGAAAAGATAAATGAATTTAAGCCATCTAAAGGCTACAGAGACGGTCTAAAACAAGGTGAAAAGAACTTGGCGAGGGAATTATCCTCTATCGCTGAAAAGCACCTTATAATTCGCTTAAAGCCCGAAAAAGAGCATAATAAAGTATCGCAGAAACAGTATGAGAAATTTATGGATTTGTTGAAAGCGGGTGAAGATAATCAGTAAAGACTATGATTGCCATTGTTGGAACGATTATCCCAACGAGAACCATAAATACTATGGATGTTCAGATACACCGAAAAAGAGTGGCAAATGGAAATGTGTTGATTGTTACGAATATGTTGGCAAGTCTAAGTTTGGGGCAACGCATTGTAGAAAGAAAGTGGGTGATTTAGAATGAGAATTTTGAGCAGTAAAGATTATTCTTGGCTTATGGACCGAATAGAAACTCTTTCCAATGAAAATGAAAGATTGCAGATGAAAGTTGATGAAGTAACAAAAGAACAGCCTAACGATTGCAAAAGCAATGAAGGAAGTGACTTTTGCAGTATTTGCAAATTTGGCTATTTGAGAACAAGAAATCCGTTTGGGGCAGATTTTTATGCTTGCAGTAAAACAGTGTCTTGTGAGGATTTTAAGAGAAAAGAAAGCGAGTGATTCATAGTGAATGATTGCAAAGGCTGTAAATACGAAAACAGCACAGATATAGAGGTACATTTAGAATTTTGTACGAATTGCAAAAGGGCTTATTCTAACGAAGAAGATAGAGAATTTCACGAAGATAAGTATAGAACTATAGACTAAAAATCAAAGAAAGGAATAGGTTGTCGCGACATAAAACCGGGGTTTCCTTTTGGTGGATTTAGAATGATAGTACATTGTTTATTTGAACAGTCGGGAACATTCAAGAATGCTTTCAAGAAGTATGGAATTGAAGCCTACGACTATGATATTCAGAATGAATTTAATGAAACTGACTATGTTACTGACCTTTTTAAAGAGATAGAGGGGGGGTATCAAGGTAAGCCAAGTTTGTTTGATAAGATAGGCCCTGATGATTTGATATTTGCGTTTTTTCCTTGCACTTATTTTTCAGACCAAAGCCCTAGGCATTTATGCTGCACAGCTTATCAATATAAGAATTACACTATTGAGCAAAAATGTGAGGTGTCAATGAAAAGACATAGGCAGTTAAGTTTGTTCTATGAGATACTTAACAAATTTGTTATTGTCTGTCAAAGAAAACATCTAAGGCTGATTATAGAAAATCCATTGAGCACTAGCGGAATGTATTATTTAACACATTTTTGGTGCTTAAAGCCCAATGTCATCGACAAAGACAGGACATTGAACGGAGATTACTATAAAAAGCCTACGCAATATTGGTTCATTGGTTTACAACCTAAGAATAGTCTTATTTTTGAACCATTAGAGGTAGTTGAGGTTATGAAACAAAGATATGTTACAAGCGATAATCCATTGGGAGTAGACAGAAAAACAGCAAGGTCAATGATACACCCACAGTACGCAGATAGATTTATTAGGCAATATATTCTTGATGAGGAAATATGGAGAGGTAAATAATGAAAGACAAAACAAAGCAGGAAATACAGATTTTACTTGACCTACTCAAAGGCAGTCTTACAAGAAATGGTGTAAGTATGGCAACCGACAATAGCGGTAACTTGATGTTCTTTGATACAGCAGCTTACATCAAGAGTAAAGGCAAGGAATTTGACGGATTCAGAGTTAATATTAACGATTTAGTGAAGTAACAATGTGACAGAACTTGAAGAGGTAATTATGGCAGGTAACTTTATTAAAATTGACAGAAAGATTTTAAAGTGGGAATGGTGGAGCGATATTAATACATTCAGACTTTTTATGTATATGTTGATAAGTGCCTATTGGAAAGACGGAAATTATAAAGGCAAGATAATTGAAAGAGGGTCTTTCCCCTCTTCAATATCTGAATTATCAAAAGAAACTAATTTGTCTGTAATGGAAATTCGTACCTCGCTAAAACACTTACAATTAACAGGCGAAATAACAAGCAAAGCAACAAACAAATTCACGATATTTACTGTGGTTAACTACAATTTGTATCAAACGGATAACAAGCAAGATAACAAACAAATAACAGGCAACTTAACAAACAATCAGCAAACAGATAACATTCTATTAACAAACTCTATATTAAAAGAAAGTAAGAATGAAAGAACAGAAGAAATTAAAGAAGATAAGAATACAGAAAAAGATATTACTAACGTAATATCCAAAAAGAAAAGTTATTATCCCAATGATGAATTACTTGATGAAGCATTTAACGAGTATGTGACAATGCGTAAGAGAATTAAAAAACCTATATGCACTGACAAGGCATTGCATAGGGCTATGAATACCCTTGAAAAGCTATCAGGCGGAGATAATGACTTAGCGGTTAAAATTCTTAATCAGTCAGTAGACCATTGTTGGCAAGGACTGTTTGAGCTGAAAGAAGATAATTCTAATAAACAGCAAGGCAAGAAAAATGTATTTGATGAATGGATGGAGGCAATGAAATGACAAGGGAACAGGTCGGAAAACTTCTAATGACAATACAGGCTTATTATCCCAATTACAATCCGCCAGATAAAAAGATTGCTATTAACGCTTGGTATGTAATGCTTGCTGAATATCCAGAAGATTTAGTTTTGCAAGCATTAAGAGCTTGTATTGCAACTAACACTAGCGGTTTTGCACCAGATGTAGGGCAGATAATGAGTAAGATACAAACTATATCACAGCCACAGGAACTTGATGGAATGGCAGCTTGGGGGTTGGTCAGCAAAGCGTTACGGAATGGCACTTATGGGGCAGTTGAAGAATTTAACAAGCTACCACCACTTGTCAGGCAAGCGGTTGGTATGCCAGATAACCTTAAAAACTGGGCGACATCAGATTACCAGACGATTGAAACAGTAATACAATCAAATTTTCTAAGAACTTACGAAACGGTTGTTAAGCGTACGAATGAAATAAATCGTATGCCGAACAATATCAAATCACTTATCGAAAAGACGAATACTAATTCGTATAAGGCTCAAATCGAGCAAAAATTCCAAAGAGATATAAATACATTACAAATTAAAGAAAATGCCCTTATTGGTCAAAATACAAACGCAGAAGAGTATATTGAAGCACCTCAAGATATTCAAGAAAGAATAAACGCCATGAGGTAAATTATGAAACCCAAAAATTGTATTTATCCCGATTGCCTTAACTGTACTTTAGATGATTGTTTATACAATACGCTCGAACAGTCGGATATAGTTCAGCAAAATAAACTAGATAAAGAAATTGCCTTTAGAAATAAATTAGAGCAATTAGAACCTAAGCAAAGAGCAAAGGCTATATATGACAGAATGTATGAACAGAGCGAAAAAGGCAAAGCTAGACGCAGACGATATAATCAGTCAGAAGAACATAAAATTAGCCAGAAGAAATATTTTCAGACTAAAAAAGGCAAGGCTGCACAAAAAAGGTATAAGCAATCAGAAAAAGGCAAAGCTGCACAAAAAAGAATAGAAGCTAAAAGGATTGAAACCGGTAAAAATGCCATATACTGTAAAAGATATCGGGAGAAAAAGAAAAGAGAGGCTATGTTAAATGAGCAAGTCGGAACAGCGAAGATTTCAAGAACAAATGATGAGAGTTCAATTAAACAGGCAGAAGAATAGAGAAAATAAAGAAATGTTTGGCAATGCCTTAACGATTCTATTATGGGTCCTACATGATAAATTTGGATTTGGAAATAAGCGACTAGAACGGCTTATTGATGAGATTGATAAATTCAACGAAGATTTCAATGCAGGACTTATAGATCTGAAAGAACTTATTGAACAGTTAGAAGAAGAGACAAAAATAAAAATTAAATATTAAGGAGTATGGCTTATGAAGTTTTCGCAACTTACTAAGCCGGAACTTGAAAAGATATTGGAAAATGCCAATTTTACCGAGGAAGAAGAGAGAATATTCAAACTTCTTTCTCGGAATTTTACACAAAAAGAGATAGTTGCACGATTATGCGTATCGCAAAGAACTCTTGAAAGGAGAATAAGAAACATTAAAAATAAAATTGAAAGGGTGTGCTGTGATTGGAATTAACAGACAAAGAGTTGTTGAATTATGTACTGGAGAATGGTATTATCTCTCGTGACGATGTTCAAAAACAAATTGAAATGAACGAAAGGAAAAAATTTTTAAAAGCACACAATAATGAAATCTGGCAAGGAAAGGATAAGAAGTGGTATACATACTTGCCAGACGAAAGCACATCAAGCGGCAGAAAGCTGCTAAAGCGTTCAACACAAGAGTCTCTTGAAGATGGAATTGTGGAACACTACAAGAAACTCGCTAATGAACCTTTAGTTAAGACTGTATTCAAGGAATGGGTAGACCAAAAACTTGAATACCATGAGATTAAGAAGCAGTCATATGACAAGTATACTGATAATTTCACTAGATTCTTTGCTAATGAAGCATATCACATGGCAGATAAGAAAATCAAGTATATCACAGAAGATGACTTGGAATGCTTTATTAAGACTGTTATTGCCGAATGCAAGCTGACGCAAAAGGCATATTCTGATATGCGAATCCTTATCAATGGTATTTTTAAATATGCCAAGAAAAGGGGATATACTAATCTAAGCATTACACAATTTATGGGAGATTTAGATTTATCACGCAGAGCATTTACTAAGAATGTGAAGAAAAAAGAAGAACAGGTGTATTTTGAGGATGAGGTTCCGAGAATCACAGAATATCTATGGCAACGATATGATATAAGGAGTTTGGGATTGTTGCTTATGTTTGAATGTGGAATGAGAGCCGGTGAGTTATCATCGCTTAAGTTTTCCGACATTCATAACTCTACGCTTAAAGATGGAACTGTCAAGCATTATATATCTGTGCAAAGAACAGAAATAAAGGTCAGAGACGAAAATGGTAAATGGGTTAAGATTGTAAGTAATTATCCTAAGTCTGACGCAGGATTAAGAGACATAATTATTCCAGACAAAGCCTTGGAAACTGTTAAGGCAATTCGCAGATTGAACCCCTTTGGAACTTATATGTTCGAAGAAAAAGGGGAACGGATTAAGGAACAGGCATTCAATAGAAAGCTGCATAAGATATGTAAGGCATTGGATATCAATTATCGTTCTACACATAAGGTTCGTAGAGCGTACAGCGTTGCGTTATATGATAATTGTGTGAATGATACTGTCATAACAGAAATGATGGGGCATACAAGTATTGAGACAACAAGAAAATATTACATCTACAGCAACAAAACTGATAGAACTAAGATTGAGCAAGTGAATAATGCTATCAATTACTAGGATTTTGATTACAAAGTAATCAAAGTAATCAAGGTACAAAGCTGTAAATCCAGTAATAGAGCGGAATAAGGGAACGGTCAATGCAGTTCGATTCTCTCATCCCCTGCTATTTAAAGGATTTAAGTTGAATTTCAGCTTGAATCCTTTTTTTGCATTTAAAAAGATTAATTACAATGCTGCTAAAACTATATAATAATAATGATGAGGAGATAATCATGAATGAATCTAAATATGAGCATATAATACACCCATTTCCACCGTTGTATAACTGTGAATCAAGAATATTGATACTTGGAAGTCTGCCGTCAGTTAAGTCAAGAGAGCATATGTTTTTTTATGGACATCCGCAGAACAGATTCTGGAAAATGATTAGTGGAGTATTTGAAGAGGCAGTTCCGCAGACGATAGAAGAAAAGAAGGCATTTATGTTAAAGCATAATATTGCAATGTGGGATACGATATACAGCTGTGACATAATTGGTTCTAGTGACAGTAGCATTAAGAATGTTGTGCCAACAGATTTGAAAAGCATTATAGATAATTCTAAGATTGAAAAAGTAATATGTAATGGGAAAACATCAGGGAAATATTATGAAAAATATCAGATGAAATATCTGGGAATTAAACCAGATATTCTTCCCTCAACAAGTCCTGCAAATGCTGCATATTCATTGGGGAAGCTTGTTGAGATATGGAAGAAGTCTATAATATATTAGATTTTTAATTATTTTTCAGGCTTAACAACATTAAGAGGCATCATAAGATGATCTATAAGGATGTTATAAGCTTTATCACCATTACCAGCTTTGAGATAATCAAAATATTTCTTGTGTTCATCTAATGTACCAGTTATACGTCCATCAACCTCGAGAGCTGACTGAGAAGTAAGTTTTATCAGATACATAAGTCTTTGAAAGATGTGATTGACCTCATCATTGTTTATGTATTTTACTAAGAGCAGATGAAACTGATGATCATAACTGATGAAATCTTCATAATTGCCATTATCTGGATGATCTTCAATAGTTTTATATTGAAGGTCAAGAATATTGCCAAGTTCTCTGATAGTTTTCTGACCTCTTGCAGTATTTATATCATTTGCAAGACAATGGGTACAGAAACCTTCTATGGCACATCTTATCTGAATAGTTTCTTTCATGTCCTTCTGATTCAGTTGTCTGATACGAAATCCTTTGCTTGGTATAACATCTATATATCCGTCCTGACTTAAACATTGTAGTGCTTCACGCATAGGAGTTCTGGATATTCCAAGTTCTTTTGATAATTTAGTTTCTGAATACAGATTGTTTACATCAAGTCTGTTGGTAAGAATTAAATCTTTAATATAATTATAAGCTTCCTGCTGAAGCGATGACATAAACTGCATGTTGTTTAATTCCTTTCGAATACATTTTTATGAATAAAATAATAAACAAAAAAATTCATTTGGTCAATAATTAATTAAAAATCTGTATACCGGTATACTGGTTTTGTGGAAAATACACAATTAAATTGTGAAAAGTTTGACTACTTTTGATAATTGATTCTAAACCGGTATACTGGTATACTGCAATCAACAAGAAAACAACAAAACATTTTTCAGGAGGAAAAAGAATGAACACAACATTTGAATTAGGAAATTTAAAAGTAATCGATTTAACAAAGCCACTTGATCCAAAGACTGAATCAAGAAGATGTCACCTTATAAGATACAACACAGGTGGTCCAATCCCTGACTTCCATACAGCAATGGATCTTACAAGCCACCTTGGAACACATTGTGAGTGTCCTTATCATCATGATGACAACTGGCCATCAGTTGCAGAACTTCCACTTACAACATTCATGGGAAGAGCAATCTATGTTGATTTCAAGGATACATTACCTCATAGAAAGCACATAAGTGCAGCAGACCTTGACAAGGCAACAGAAGGCTGGGTAAAAGAAGGTGATATTCTTATCATTGATTCTTCTTACAAGATTGATCCATTTACACCAGACACTAATACAGACAAGGACCAGAGATTACTTGTTAACGGAGAGACAGCACAGTGGTGTGTAGATCACAAGATTAAATGTGTTGGTTTCGGTGACGGAGTATCAATTGAGAACTGCAACGAAGATGTTAAGCCATTCCATGATATCTGTATGGCAGAGAACATAGTATTCCTTGAAGTATTAAAGAACTTAGACAAGCTTACACAGGATACATTCTTCATGTCATACTCACCACTTCCAATTTACGGACTTGATTCTTGTCCTATCCGTGCTTACGCAATTGAGGGACTTGCAGAATTTTCAAGATAATTAGTTAGAATAATAAGGAGATTACAGTTATGAAGATTGCAGTTCTTGGTGCAGGAGCCATGGGTTCAATATATGGCGGACATCTTTCATTACACAATGATGTCTATATGATTGATAAGAAGCAGGAAATTGTTGACAAAATCAATGCTGACGGACTTAAGCTTTTTGAGAATGATAAAGATGTAATTTACAGACCTGAGGCAATGACAGACAGTGCTAATCTTGGAGAAGTTGACCTTGTAATACTTTTTGTTAAAGCACTTTTTTCTAAAGCAGCACTTGAAGAAAACAGACATATTATTGGAGAACATACATATGTAATGACTCTTCAGAACGGAGCAGGTCATGAGGATATTCTTTCAGAGTTTGTTCCTAAGGAAAGAATTATCATAGGTACAACAGAGGATAACGGAGCAGTTCTTGATTTCGGCTATGTAAGAAGAGGCGGAATCGGTTATTAAGGATAAGTTACCTAAAACACCTAAGATGATAGTCAGCATAATTATTGAGCTTGTTACAATCTGCTTTGCTGGACTTGTAATGGTATATGGTGGTTTTACAATCGCAAAAATGAATCTTGTACAGTTAGATACAATTCTTCATATTCCAACAGGTGTCATCTATTCAATTATTCCAATATGCGGTGTGATTATAATCTTCTACAGCATTTATAATATTGGACTTGAACTCAAAGCAAATAAGCAATAATTATGAGGAGGACTTTCGCATGAGTATAGCATTACAGGTAGCCTTAGTAATGGTTACAATATTAGTTATATTGCTGATAATCGGTGCTCCTATCGGTGTAGCAATCGGTCTTTCATCAGCAGTTTCAATGATATGCATGATTCCGGCAAATGTTTCTTTTGCAACTTCAGCACAGAGAATATTCGCGGGTTCGAATTCATTTTCACTTATAGCCATTCCGTTTTTTATCCTTGCAGGTAATATAATGAACAATGGCGGTATTGCAACAAGACTTGTTAATTGTGCCAAGGTTATTGCCGGTAGAATGCCGGGAGCACTTGCACAGTCAAATGTAGTTGCTAATATGTTATTTGGAGCCATTAGTGGTTCAGGTGCAGCTGCAGCCGCAGCTATGGGAAGCACAATCGGACCATTAGAGGAAAAAGAAGGTTACGATAAGAACTACAGCGTAGCTGTAAATGTAGCTTCAGCTCCGGTTGGAATGCTTATTCCACCAAGTAATACAATGATTGTATATTCAAGTATCGCAGGAAGTGTATCTATTGCAGCACTTTTCATGGCTGGTTATATTCCAGGAATTATCTGGGGTGGAGCAGTTATGATTCTTGCAGGTATCATGGCTAAGAAGCGTGGATACCAGGCAGAAGAAAGAGTAACATTTAAAATTGCAATGAAGACATTCTGGCAGGCAATTCCAAGCCTTTTACTTATCATAATTGTAATAGGCGGTATTCTTGCAGGTGTGTTCACAGCTACAGAAGGTTCAGCAATTGCTGTAGTATATGCAACAGTTCTTTCACTTATTTATAAGTCATTTAAGTTAAAGGACATTCCAAGAATTGTACTTGAATCAGCAAAGACAACAGGTATTATTACATTTATGATTGGTCTTTCATCTATCATGTCATGGGCTATGGCTTTCACAGAAATCCCTGATATGATTGCAACAGCAATTCTTGGTCTTACAGACAACAAGATACTTATTCTTCTTTTAATAAATGTGCTGTTACTTGTAGTAGGAACATTTATGGATGTAACACCGGCAATTCTTATCTTTACACCTATTTTACTTCCTATATGTACAGCATTTGGCATGAGCCCAATACAGTTTGGTATTCTGCTTTGCTTCAACTTATCAATCGGAACAATTACACCTCCGGTTGGAACAATCCTCTTCACGGGCTGCCGTGTTGGTGGAGTTACTATTGAAAGTGTTATCAAGTACATGTTACCGTACTTTGCTATCATTTTCGTAGCATTATTACTGGTTACATACATCCCTGCAATTTCAATGTTCTTACCTAAGATTCTGGGATTGGTGTAATAAATATCTTTTTTCCTAATATATTAATGAGCGTTAGTGAGGGGGAGCGTGCTTGCATGCTCATCCCGAACGGCGAATGACGATTATGAACGAAGTTCATAATTTGAAAGGCGCGGGATGTCAGTTTGACAGTCCGCGTCTTTTGATTTGCCAATAAATAAATACTATGATATCATTAATTATCATGTAATAAAGGAATGATTCAGATGGATAATATTATTATAAGAAGCATGAAAGAAGAGGATTCAGCTGAAGTCCTTGAGATGATGAAGGTGTTTTATGCCTCACCAGCACTGCTTTCAGACCCTTCAGAGGATGTTATGAAAAGGGATATTGCAGATTGTCTCGGAGATAATCCGTTTATAGAGTGCTTTGTATTTGAGGGTAACACAGGTGTTATCATGGGTTATTCAATGGTTGCACACAGCTATTCTACTGAATGTGGTGGTAATTGTGTGTGGGTTGAAGATATATATATTAAGCCGGATTACAGAGGAAAGAGTATTGCAGGTGAGTTCTTTGAACATCTTGATAATATGTATGGAAAAGAAGCTGTAAGATTCAGGCTTGAGGTTGAAGAAGAGAATGAAAGAGCAGTGAAAGCATATAAGAAGGCAGGATTCGAGAGACTCGGTTATGTTCAGATGGCTAAGGATTACTAATTGGAGTTGTTATGAATAATAATTATAATGAAAGAAGCATGAAGATAATTGACCTTAAGAAAACTATCTTAGAGGACAATGATGCTGATGCTGACAGATTAAGAGAAGAGCTAAAGAAGAAAAATATATTCTATATGAATGTCATGTCAAGCCCCGGTTCGGGTAAGACTACAACTATTGTTGGTACAATTGAAAGACTTAAGGAACATTTTAATATAGGTGTAATGGAAGCAGACATTGATTCGGATGTTGATGCACTTACTGTTGCTAGGGCAGGAGTGTCAGCAGTACAGCTGCACACAGGAGGAATGTGTCATCTTGATGCTGATATGTCAAGACAGGGAATGGCTGCGTTAGAAGATGAAGCAGATAATGCACTTGATTTTATTATACTTGAGAATGTTGGTAATCTTGTGTGTCCGGCTGAGTTTGATACAGGTGCATGTCTTAATGTGGCAATTCTTTCAGTTCCGGAAGGAGATGATAAACCACTTAAGTATCCACTTATGTTCGAGAAGTGTCAGGCTGTGATTATTAATAAGATTGATTCAATGCCGGCATTTGATTTTGATATGGACAGGGTTAAGGATAATATTGCAAAGAGAAATCCGAAAGCAGTAGTTTTCCCTATTTCTGCAAGAACAGGAGAAGGAATGGATGCATGGTGTGAATGGCTTAAATGCTATGTGGCACAATATTTAGGAGAGAACCAGAATGGGTAATGTAAGAGTAATTGATGTACATCAGAGTGTTTATGCAGTTAATGATGAGATAGCTGCTAAGACAAGGGCAAGGCTTAAGGAAGAGAAAACATTTATGGTTAATCTTATGTCGAGTCCGGGAGCAGGTAAGACTACAACTCTGCTAAGAACAGCAAAGATGTTAGGAGACAGATACCGTATAGGCGTAATGGAAGCAGATATTGATTCTTCTGTAGATGCTGAGAAAATGGCGGCAGCAGGAGTTGCTTCTATTCAGGTGCATACAGGAGGGGAGTGTGCGATGGACGCTCATATGACTATGCAGGCACTTGATGAATTTGACACAGAGGAGCTTGACCTTCTTGTTATGGAGAATGTCGGTAATCTTGTATGTCCAGCTGAGACAGATACAGGTGCATCATGCAATGTTGTTATTCTTTCGTATCCTGAAGGTGATGATAAGCCGCTTAAGTATCCTCTTATGTTCGAGGTGTGTCATGTAGTTCTCATCAATAAAATAGATACTAAAGAGTATTTTGATTTTGATAACAAAGCAGTTGTTGAAAGAATTCACGAAAGAAATCCATTAGCAAAGGTGTTTTTCGTATCAGCTAAGACTGGCGAAGGCTTTGAAGAATGGATAAGCTGGCTTGACAATAATATTAAGGAATGGATTGGAGGTACAGTCTGATGGTAGACAGTCGTAATTTTAAAAAACAGAATCAGAAAGGACAGGGGTTAAAGAAGCATAAGTGGATTCCGCTTGTTGTTATCGTAGTACTTGCACTTGTACTTATTCTTATACAGTATTTTATGATTGATATACTTATGGCAATCAATACAAAATAGTTCATATATTCATGAATTCGGAAAGATTTAATAATCCCCAGCCCTGCAGATTATCTGGCAGGGCTTTTTTAGTGCAGCAGGAATGGAGCCTTTTCTTTATCTCTTTAGGAGACATGTCTTTTTTTATCAGAACATCTGCAATTGCACCAGAAACAACCGGGGCAGACATGGAAGTTCCACTTTTTACAGAATATCCGCTAACAGAATTATTGCACGACCTGATATATGAACCATTTACAATAAGCTCTGGTTTTACTATACATTCACAGGTTGGACCTCTTCCTGAATAGAAATCTTTGCCATCCGGGGAGCCGACAGTGATAATTTTTTTGCAGGTTCCTGGGATTGCAACAGTCTGTCGCCCCGGACCATCATTGCCAGCGGCTGCAACAACAATTATATTATTGTCCCAGAGCTTTTCAATTGCTTTTTCAAGAGCAATAAGATTTTCTTTTTCGCCAAATGTGGTTGCACCGAAGGATATATTGACAATTCTTATATTCAAATCCTTCTGATGGGAGATTATCCAGTCAGCGGCATCTAAAACATTTTCAATTCTGCCATTGCCAAGGCTGTCTAACACCTTGATTCCAGCGAGACTGGCAGCAGGACAGACTCCTTTGATTCTGCCGTGGCTTGCAAAGCCGCTTCCAGCGATAATTCCACTTACATGGGTGCCATGTCCACAGTCGTCATAAGCATTTTTTCTGCCATTGACAAAATCTTTGAAAGCTACTATGCGGTTTTTGAAATCTATATGAGGATATATTCCTGAATCTATTACAGCAACAGTCATTAATTTATTCATAATAATTATTTTCAGAACATAATATATATATTTTAGTATATTCCGATGAGGAAGTTTAGTGCAGTTTATATGAAAGGGTTTGCTTTTTGGCGGTTCATGGAATATAATATTTACATCAATAATAATCGTGTATGAGAGGTTTATGTTATGGATAATAAGAGAATTGTAGTTGCCTTAGGAAGAAATGCATTTGGAAAGACATTTCCAGAGCAGCAGCAGAATGTTAAGAAAGCAGCAGTGGCAATAGCTGATCTTGTAGAAGCTAAGTATCAGGTTGTTATTACACACAGTAACGGACCACAGGTTGGTATGATTCAGACAGCAATGACTGAGTTCGCAAGACTTGATCCTGATGACAGAACAGTTGCTCCTATGTCTGTATGTGGAGCAATGAGTGAAGGCTATATCGGATATGATCTTCAGAATGCCATAAGAGAAGAACTTATTAACAGAGGTATATATAAGACTGTTTCAACTATTATTACCCAGGTAAGAGTTGATCCTTTTGATATTGCGTTCAGCGAACCATCTAAGGTTATTGGTAGATTCATGTCTAAAGAAGAAGCTGATGCAGAAGAAGAGAAGGGCAATTATGTAGTTGAAGAAGAACCTGGTAAGTTCAGAAGAATAATTGCTTCACCTATGCCAATCGATATATATGAGATAGATGCTGTCAAGGCATTACTTGATGCTGATCAGGTTGTTATTGCAGCGGGCGGCGGCGGAATTCCTGTGTTACAGCAGGGTTCACATCTCAAGGGTGCAAGTGCAATTATTGAGAAAGATTATACCGCAGCTAAGTTGGCAGAGCTTGTAGGAGCAGGAACATTACTTTTCCTTACAGCATATGACAAGCTTACTATTGGAAAGGGAACACCAGAGGAGAAGGTATTTGATACAGTTTCTGCATCAGATCTTCACCAGTATATTAAAGATGGACATTTCCCAGCAGTTACAACATTCCCTAAGGTTGATGCATCTATCAGATTCGTAACAGCAGATAAGGAAAGAAAGGCTGTTATAGCTAATCTTGAGAAAGCTAAGGAAGGTCTTGCAGGAAAGACTGGAACTACAATAACAGCATAAGCAGTTACATAATAATTTAATCAGATTATGAAGGACAGGTATGATGTGCCTGTCCTTTTGTTATACATTTTTGTAGTCATACGATTAAAAATGTAAAAAAATATTCCGAATGTGACGCGAAAATGACGGATTGCGACGAGATAACTACAGATTAAGACATTAGCAACACAAGCAGTTATAAAGATGATATAATTACCAAGTCGGAAGAATAATCACGATTGGGGGAAGATTGCTGGTATTTAACATGTTTTGCAAAGAGAATGTAATGTGCGTATGCTTTGAGAGAAATTTTCTTGCAATGGGCAATTCATTGGAGGATTTCTGGAGTATTAACAAAAAGTACATGCATGGATTTTCAAGAGAGGAGGATGAAGAATTTATAAGACAATATAAAAAAGTTCTTATTGTTATGTCAAAAGATTTTTTAACAGATCTTAAGTCACTATATTATATGGATGTGTTAAAAAGTCTTAAGAATAAGGGTGCAGTCAGTATAATGGCAATGATTGATATTGATGTTGTGCTGCCAGAAAGATATAACTGGATTAACGATGAAGATGTTGACAGAATAGCTTTTTATTAATATTTGCTTGCATTTATGGGCGGGAATCTCTATAATCAACTTTGTATGATTATTTTTATAATAGATTATTAACTATTATGCGTATTTTTTGGAGGAGATTATTAATGATTAGTGCTAATAATGTAACACTTAGAATCGGTAAGAAGGCTCTTTTTGAGGATGTTAATATTAAGTTCACAGAAGGTAACTGCTATGGACTTATAGGTGCGAATGGTGCCGGAAAGTCAACATTTTTAAAAATTCTTACAGGACAGATAGAACCTAGCAAGGGTGATGTATCTATCACACCAGGCCAGAGATTATCTTTCTTAGAGCAGGATCACTTCAAGTATGATGAATATAATGTTCTTGATACAGTAATCATGGGTAATGAAAGACTTTACCAGATTATGAAAGAGAAAGAAGCTATATATGCCAAGGAAGATTTTACAGAGGAAGACGGCAATAAGGCAAGTGAGCTTGAGGCTGAATTCGCTGATATGAATGGCTGGGAGGCTGAGTCAGATGCTGCACAGCTTCTTAACGGACTTGGTGTTGGAACTGATCTTCATTACAAGACAATGGCTGAGCTTAATGGTAGTGAGAAGGTGAAAGTACTTCTTGCAAAGGCTCTTTTCGGTAATCCTGATATTCTGCTTTTAGATGAGCCTACTAACCACCTTGATCTTGATGCTATTGCATGGTTAGAGGAGTTTCTTATTAATTTTGAGAATACCGTTATTGTTGTATCTCATGACAGATATTTCCTTAATAAAGTATGTACACAGATTGCAGATATAGATTATGCCAAGATTCAGCTCTATGCAGGTAACTATGATTTCTGGTATGAGTCAAGCCAGCTTATCATCAAGCAGATGAAGGAAGCTAACAAGAAGAAAGAAGAGAAGATTAAAGAGTTACAGGACTTTATCCAGAGATTCTCTGCCAATGCTTCTAAGTCTAAGCAGGCTACTTCAAGAAAGAGAGCACTTGAGAAGATTGAGTTAGATGAGATTAGACCATCAAGCAGAAAGTATCCATATATTGACTTCAGACCAGCAAGAGAGATTGGTAACGAAGTACTTACAGTAGAGGGAATCTCTAAGACTATTGATGGTGTTAAGGTACTTGATAATGTATCATTTATCGTTAACCACGATGATAAGATAGCATTTGTAGGTTCTAATGAGCTTGCTACAACAACACTTTTCAATATTATTACAGGTAACATGGAACCTGATGAGGGAAGCTATAAATGGGGTGTTACAACATCACAGGCTTATTTCCCTAAGGATAGTGCTGCTGAATTTAACAGAGAAGATACTATTGTTGAATGGCTTACACAGTATTCACCAGATCCAGATCCTACTTATGTAAGAGGATTCCTTGGAAGAATGCTTTTTGCCGGAGATGACGGTGTTAAGAAGGTTAAGGTGTTATCAGGAGGAGAGAAGGTAAGATGTCTTATCTCTAAGATGATGATATGTGGAGCTAATGTATTAGTATTTGATGATCCTACTAACCACCTTGATATGGAGTCAATCACAGCTCTTAACAACGGACTTATTAAGTTCCCTGGTGTTACATTATTTACATCACACGATCACCAGTTCATCCAGACAACTGCTAACCGTATTATGGAAATCGTTCCAAGCGGACAGCTTATTGATAAGATAACAACATACGATGAGTATCTTGCAAGCGATGAAATGGCAAGAAAGCGTCAGGGCTTTGCAGAAGCAGCTTCTGATGATGAAGATTAATAAATAGCAGATGAATAGGCAGTTGCATTAAGAAATTAGTGCGGCCGCCTATTTCTCTACATGAAAAAGACATATAGTTCTGTAGTTCAGGCACGCTTGCGCTGCTCTCGCTTCGCAGCGGATACTAAATTCGCGCTATGCGCTCATTAAGTACCGGCGAGCTCAAAGCACCTGAATCTACAGAATTATATGTCTTTTTTAGTATTCGAAGGCGCTGCAGTCTAGATTTTGTAATACGCGTCTGAAATTTGTTTTATAATCTTATCTTATATAAAGCATATTCGTTGAAAAAATGAGTGGGATAGTGTAAAATGTTTATTATATAATTATATGTAATAATAAATATAAATTATTTGATAAATGGTTTACTGAATATTAGATGTAAAGACGTGAAAGGGGATAATATGGGGATTATAATAGGGTTAGATATAGGAATTGCATCAGTAGGAATTGCAGTAGTTGATAAAGATACATTAGATATTAAATGCGTGGTTTCAGATTTATTTGATTCTGCTGATGCTAGTAAGAACATTGAACGAAGAAATAACAGACAAGCAAGAAGACTCAATAGACGAAGAAAAACAAGAATAGGAGATTTTAATACACTGTGGGTAAGTATGTTTGGAGAATTGCCTGAAGAAGTTGATTCGAATGTTTTATTATTAAGAAATGCTGGGCTAGATGAGCAACTTACATTAGATGAGATTTATTGTGTTTTAAAATATATGCTTAAGCATAGAGGAATATCATATCTCGAAGATGCTTTGAATGAAGAAAATGTGACGGGAAGTTATCAGAAAGGAATCGCAATTAATCAAAGAGAATCAGAGTACATGCTACCATGTGAAATACAGCTTGAACGATTTAGAAAATATGGACAATATAGGGGAGAGTGTGAGGCAGAAAATGAGAATGGCGAAAAGATTACCTTGAGCAATGTTTTTATGACAAATTCATATAGAAAAGAAATAGACAAATTTTTGAATACTCAGGGGAAATATGGAATTCTTAATCAAAAATTTATTGATGAATATTTAAAAATATTTAACAGAAAAAGGAAATATTATGAAGGCCCTGGGAATGAAAAGTCAAGGACAGATTATGGAAAATATACAACAGGAAAAGATTTAGATGGGAAATATATAACAGAAAAGAATATATTTGAAAAATTAATAGGGAAATGTAGCGTATATAAAGAAGAATTACGAGCAGCAGGGGCATCTTATACAGCACAGGAGTTCAACATTTTAAATGATCTTAATAATATTACAGTCAATAATAAGAAATTAACTACACAGCAGAAGAAAGACGTTATTGAAATTGTTCAGAATAGTGACAGAATTAATATGGAAAAAATAATTTCTTCATGTATAGGAGAAAAGATTGAAAAAATTGAAGGCGCAAGAATAGACAAGAATGAGAAAAATATATATCATACATTTGAACAATACAACAAAATGCGTAAGATTTTTGCTGAAAAAAACTATGATATTAAGGAATTAACAATAGAACAGTTAGATGAAATAGGACGAATACTAACTATTAATACTGAAAGAGAAGGAATAAAAGATGCAATAATGGAGAGCGAATTATTGCATCTTAATAATGAACAGATTAATCTGTTGATAGAATTAAGATACAAGAATTCCAGTTTATTTACTAAATGGCAGTCATTATCAATTAAGGCAATGAGAGAAATAATACCGGATTTGTATGACAGAAATGTTAATCAGATGAATATTCTTGCAGAACGAGGTGTTTTTAAAGATAAAATAAATCTTTTTGAAAACAGTGTTTATCTGCCTAAAGAGCCTGTATTAGAAGAAATATATAATCCTGTTGTCAGAAGATCTATAAGCATGACAATAGATGCTTTAAATGCATTAATCAAGAAATATGGATATCCGGAAGATATTGTTATTGAGATGCCGAGAGATAGAAATGATGCAGAACAGAAAGACAGGATTAAAAAATTTCAGAAGACAAGAGAGAATGAACTGAAGAATATTAAAAAGAAAATTAAAGAAGAGTATGGCATAGAGATAACAGATGAATATTTTAGAAAACATAAGGGCTTAGAATTGGAATTGAAATTATGGGTGGAGCAGAATGAAAAATGTCCGTATTCAGGTAAGTATATTAATGTTCAGGATATTTTATATCATCATGAGTTATTTGAGATAGACCATATTATTCCATTAAGTATTTCATATGATGACAGCAGAAATAATAAAGTTCTGGTATATAAAGAGGAAAATCAGGATAAAGGTAATCGTACCCCATTAATGTATTTATCTACAGTTAATAGACAATATGATCAGCATGAATTTATGAATTATGTATTAAGCACAAAGACATTACCTAGAAAGAAAAGAGAATTATTGCTTAATTACGAAGATATAACTAAAATTGATGTCTTAAAAGGCTTTATTAATAGGAATCTTAATGATACAAGATATGCATCAAGAAGTGTACTTAATGCTATACAGTTGTTTTTTGGAGGAAAAGAATGTGATACAAAAGTAAGAGTAATTAGAGGTGCTGTCACAAATCAGTTAAGAATAAAACTGAATCTTCCTAAAGATAGAGAAAAATCATATAGTCATCATGCGATAGATGCAGCTATTATGTGCTATTCACAAATGGGACTCATGAATTTTAGAAATATTCAGAATAAATTTATTGATTTTGAAAATGAGACATATTTGAGTGATGAGAGGGATTCATGTTTTGATAATAAATATTATGATGAGGCGTTATTTGGACAAGTTCTTAAAATGCGAAAGAATCTGTTAAAAGCAGAAGGGAAACCTCAAAGGTCAGTTCAGAGCAAAGGTGTATTTGACGAAGAGGAAAAGAATAATGGTATTGTTAGGTATCATCATAAGGTTGATAAAAAACCAAATAGAGGATTAAGCAATGCATCTATATATGGAACCAGAAAGATAGATGATAAAATATATAAAATTGTAGGATATGATATTCGAAATAATAAGGATGCAGAGGCTATAATTAATATAATAAAAAAAGGAAAATCAGATAACTTTTTGATGGCAAAACATGATCCTGAAACGTTTAAAAATCTTATGGAAATATATGAACAATACAAAGAAGAAAAGAATCCTTTTTTAGCATATGAACAGGAGACAGGAGATTATATAAGAAAATATGCAAAAAATCATAATGGTCCAATAATTAAAAAGATTAAGTATGTGGATAGTGAAGTCGGTTCTTGCATTGATATATCTGCTAATTATGGGTATAAGAATGGCGATAAGAGGGTAATAATGGATACACTTACACCATATAGAGCTGATGTGTATTACAATTACAAAGACGGAACATATAGAATAATAGGAGTTAAGTATGCAGATTTTAAGTATTCTAATGCGAAATATGTTCTTGATGAAGAGGCATATGCTTTAATTCTTATAAAAGAAGGTTTATTAAAAATTGGTGATAGTCTTGAAAATATTTCTTCGTCAGGATATGAATATAGGTTGTCATTTTATAAGAATGATATTATTGAGTACACCAAGAATGATATAGTTTATAAAGAAAGATTTTTGTCTCGTACAATGCCTAAAGTTAAAAACTATATTGAAACGAAACCGATAAGCGCGGCCTTATATGAAAAAAGAAATCCAATAGGACTAACAAATGCGACAAATATATGCAAAATATATACGGATGTGTTGGGAAACGAAACAAAAATATATAAAGAGAAATTTAAATTGAGTGTTGATTGAATGATAGTAGTGTGATACTATAATAATAGGTTTGTGATGACTCAATTTTTTCAGACCTACTAAAATAAGGCTTTATGCCGAATTCAAGGGACACCAAGTGGTGTCCCTTTTTCTGTATATGGGGGTATTATGGGGTATAAGGTAATATTGATTGAAAATGATGTAAAAATGAGTATTAAATTAAATAATATAATAATTAATAAGGAAGGTCATGATATATGGATATCCGTTGATGATGTATCATTGCTGGTTATTGATAATATGAAGATTACACTTACATCAAGAATGCTATCATATTTAGCAGAACATAATGTGGGAATGATATTTTGTGATGCTAAGCATTTACCTATAGGATATTATTGCGATTATGATAATCATAGTCATATATCAAAAATTCTTAATTATCAGATACAGTACAGTCAGACAGAATATGATAAATTATGGAAAAAGATTATTATAGCAAAGTTAAATAATCAGGCAGGGGTATTGGAAATACTTGGTAAAGATAATGCTATTGCATTAAAAATAAAAGAATATTGCGATGAGATAACAGATGGAGATAAAAGTAACAGAGAGGCACATGGTGCGAAGGTTTATTTTAATGAGTTGATGGGGACAAGCTTTTCAAGAGGAAATGAAGATTTACTATTAAATTCAGGCCTTGATTATGGATATACAATAATAAGGTCTTATATTGCTAGATTGTGTGTGGGATATGGATTGAATTGTCAGATAGGAATACATCATAAAAATGAATATAACCGTTTTAATCTGGTTGACGATTTAATGGAACCATTAAGACCGATAGTAGATTTATATACATACAGAATTCTGGAGGGACAGGAATTTTTTAAGGCAGATCATAGATACAAAATAATAAATATTGTTAATCATTTTATTAGATATAAGGAAAAGAAGATGTATCTCGGCAATATGCTAGAGGAGTATGTAATGATGTTTTCCAAGAATTTGAAAGATGGAACAGAGCTTATTTTTCCGGATATTAATGCTTATGAGGAGTATGCAGATGAGGTATGATGTTATGAGAGTTTTATGTATGTTTGATCTTCCTGTGGATACTGACAAGAAAAAAAGGGAATATAGAAACTTTAAGAAGAAACTTATTCTTGAAGGGTTTGTTATGCTTCAGTATTCTGTTTATATAAGAACATGTCCTAATAGACAATATTCAGAGAGATTACAGAAAAGACTGGCAAAGAATTTGCCTGCAAATGGGAATATAAGGTTGTTAGAAATAACAGAAAAACAATATGAAGATATGAAGATACTTGTAGGAACCAAAAGTTTAAACGAGAAAATAGCTAATGATGAAAGGTTTGTAGTTATATGATTTTATCAATAAATGATAGATTAGAGTTAAATATAGAATGCATTACTCAACTATGTGGAATTAATGTGCAAAAGAAAAATAATATAATACAAAATATTGTGAAATATTTTTCAAACACTAAATATGCAGAGTATGAGGATAAGGATGACTGTGTTTTTAAAATAGATGATGAAGTTGTTGGCAGGAAATATTATACAACATATTATATAGCAAATATAAGTGATTTAATTAGCAATATTCAAATATCTAAAAATAGTATTATGAAAAAGCATGTAGATTATATTAATTCTAAATATGATAATCAACTTATATATGAAGATATAGTGGCAGGATATGAAAAAATATTTGCTAAGATTAATAGTAATATGAAAGAATCGGGTATTGGTTTGATGCTTGATTTCACGGAGGAGAAGATAACAGACATCGCACAATTGGGAGTCACAAGGACGCTAGAATTAGGATATATTGAAAAAATGAGTAATTATGATTTGTATGTGGAATATATAAAAATCATGAAGGCGTATTATAAGGGTAACCCAGATAAGATACTGTTAGTGTTAGAGAATATAGATCATTATCTTAATGTAGAACAGTATTTTTCATTGATGAGGCAATTAGAGATTATGACATTAGAATTAGATATAAACATAATTGTCACAACAAGCATAAGGGGATTTGTATATATTAATGAAAAAAACATTACGGGAATTAATGTTATTAACGATGAGGTTTTTTCTATGCCTATGATAGAGGAATTACAAAAATTTTTTGAAGATAATTATCCTTGCAACTATAATATGAATGAAAAAGATATGATATATAACATTATGCAAATTGTTCATGATATAGGCATAGATGGGTATAGTCAGTTTGACAAGGAATATGTATTTTTAAGGCTTTTAGATGAATCTATAGGCGTTCATATGGGAAAGTGTAATGTTAAAAATAATTTAGAAAATGCTTTTTTAGAGAAATAAATGATGATATAATATACTCGGAGGCGATGCTTTATGCAAATGAAAGGTACATGTGTTTTATTTTTATGTAAAAAGTGGTATTTGATGTTTTAGTACCTGAAAGAATTGAGTCATCATAAAACTGTGTAAATAGTATTGATGCTGAACCAGATAGTTTTAGTACCTGAAAGAATTGAGTCATCATAAAACACTAGTAAAGAAGTAAGACCAGAGACAATGTTTTAGTACCTGAAAGAATTGAGTCATCATAAAACTTAAATATGGTTCAATCAATTTGTGCAACGGTTTTAGTACCTGAAAGAATTGAGTCATCATAAAACCGTATTTACCAAAACACTGATGATACAGTTGTTTTAGTACCTGAAAGAATTGAGTCATCATAAAACAGCTCTTGATACTGTAGTCATCACTCCTGAGTTTTAGTACCTGAAAGAATTGAGTCATCATAAAACATAAAATTGTAATAATGATGGATCTGGTAAGTTTTAGTACCTGAAAGAATTGAGTCATCATAAAACTTTTTCAATATATGTTATATTCATATATGAGTTTTAGTACCTGAAAGAATTGAGTCATCATAAAACAAATACATTTGTAAATAGTTTATACATTTGTTTTAGTACCTGAAAGAATTGAGTCATCATAAAACGTGAATATGACATTGAGATAACAGAAGTTGTTTTAGTACCTGAAAGAATTGAGTCATCATAAAACAGAGTCAGCGTGACGGATTCCGTCACAGAAGTTTTAGTACCTGAAAGAATTGAGTCATCATAAAACAGTTATCAACACTTAATGTATCAAGCCATTGTTTTAGTACCTGAAAGAATTGAGTCATCATAAAACATATGCTCAATGCAGATTTTATGTCTTTAGGTTTTAGTACCTGAAAGAATTGAGTCATCATAAAACTGAACATGATAAACAGGAAAATCTAAAATAGTTTTAGTACCTGAAAGAATTGAGTCATCATAAAACTTAAAAATTTTCAGGAGAAAAATTACATGAGTTTTAGTACCTGAAAGAATTGAGTCATCATAAAACCGGCATTACTATTAGCAAGTAACCCCTGTAGTTTTAGTACCTGAAAGAATTGAGTCATCATAAAACTGCTGATAACATAACAGTTGGTAGAATTAAGTTTTAGTACCTGAAAGAATTGAGTCATCATAAAACCTCTGGGTGGTTGTATATGCTGTCCTGTCCGTTTTAGTACCTGAAAGAATTGAGTCATCATAAAACAACTGCTGTTAATGTTCTTTATATTGTCCAGTTTTAGTACCTGAAAGAATTGAGTCATCATAAAACGCAGAAAATGATAGGTTCAAACTTACTACAGTTTTAGTACCTGAAAGAATTGAGTCATCATAAAACGGGCAAAGAATGAGGACGGACTTATAGTCGGTTTTAGTACCTGAAAGAATTGAGTCATCATAAAACATGGCTGTAGAATGGCCGTAGAAAGATTTTGTTTTAGTACCTGAAAGAATTGAGTCATCATAAAACGTCTCCTTTCATTTTAATATTTATGTGATTGTTTTAGTACCTGAAAGAATTGAGCCGTTAAAAAATATAATTTAAAACAAGTGGATTAATAGTATATTTTAAACTTAAAATGCAATATATCAACTTTATAAAATTAGAATTTTAAGATTTGTTTACAAGAGTTATCAAATTAATTACCAGATTGACAAATACCACACATTTGTTATACTTATCACATATTATATTTGCAGGGGAGCATAAGGGCTGTGTAAGCAGTGGCTGCTGAGAGGGATTAAGTTCCGACCCATAACCTGATGTGGATAATGCCACCGTAGGGATTCTTAAAAGGGCTTTTTAGCTCTTCATTTGATTGTTTCAATATCGAATTTCCACAAGGTTTATGATTTTTCCTGTTAATTACCCAGAATGGAGGAATACATATGGAATATGCAACACAGATGGATGCTGCAAGAAAAGGCATTGTTACTAAAGAAATGGAAATTGTTGCAAAGAAAGAAAATATAGATGTCGAGAGTTTAAGACAGCTTATAGCTAAGGGACAGGTTATCATTCCTGCCAATAAGAATCATAAATGTCTTGACCCTAATGGTATCGGAAATAAGTTAAGAACTAAGATTAATGTTAATCTTGGAACTTCAAGAGACTGCGTGGATCTTGATATGGAGCTTGAGAAGGTTAATAACGCTGTAAAGATGGGTGCGGAAGCTATCATGGATCTTTCTTCTTTCGGAGATACACAGAAGTTCAGAAGAAAGCTGACATCAGAATGTCCGGCAACAATTGGAACAGTTCCTATATATGATGCAGTTGTATATTATCATAAGGCACTTAAGGATATCACTGCACAGGAGTGGCTTGATGTTGTAGAAATGCATGCTAAAGACGGCGTTGATTTCATGACTATACACTGTGGTATCAACAAGGCAACAGCTAAGAAGTTCAGAGCAGATAAGAGACTTATGAATATTGTATCAAGAGGCGGTTCTATCATATATGCATGGATGGAGATGACAGGAAATGAGAATCCGTTCTTTGAATATTATGACAGAGTGCTTGAGATATGCCGAGAATATGATGTTACAATGAGTCTTGGAGATGCGTGCAGACCGGGATGTATTATGGATGCATCAGATATATCACAGATTGAAGAACTTGTTACACTTGGCGAGCTTACAAGAAGAGCATGGGAGAAGGATGTCCAGGTTATGGTTGAAGGACCAGGACATATGCCTCTTAACCAGATTAAGGCTAATATGGAGATTCAGCAGACAATATGCAAGGGAGCACCTTTCTATGTATTAGGACCTCTTGTTACTGATATAGCTCCAGGATATGATCACATTACAGCAGCAATTGGTGGAGCTATCGCAGCTACTTACGGTGCTTCATTCCTGTGCTATGTAACACCTGCAGAACATTTAAGACTACCAGATCTTAATGATGTTAAGGAAGGAATTATTGCTTCTAAGATTGCAGCACATGCGGCTGATATTGCAAAGGGCGTACCGGGTGCAATGGACTGGGATTACAAGATGGATAAGGCAAGAAAAGTTCTTGACTGGGAAGCAATGTTTGATGTTGCAATTGATCCTGAGAAGGCAAGAGCTTACAGAGCTTCATCTAAGCCTGAGAAGGAAGATACATGTTCTATGTGCGGTAATTTCTGTGCTGTAAAGAATATGAACAAGATTATGGAAGGCGAGATTGTAAGTATATTCGATGAATAATTAATGCTTAATATGAAAGGCGGAATATGCATGGAAATGTGTATTCTGCCTTTTTCTTATATTTGCCTTGGAAGGGGATAAATGGTATAATATCATGATGCGTGATGATGATATGAAGGAGTGAAAGTTATGGCAGATACAGCCAGCAGGAATGGCAGAAAGAATACCACTCAAAGCAGAAAAACGGGTACTCAGGGGAGAAAAACAAGCACTCAGGGAAGAACTTCTATGCAGAAGTCTTCTCAGAGAAAGAAGACAGGTAAGAAGAATGCACAGACACAGACTAATCAGTTAAAGAATGACTGTATAATTCTTTTTTCGATAGCATGTGCAATAATTCTTATACTTAGTAATTTCAATATTGCAGGAACTTTAGGAAGAGGTATCAAATGGCTTATGTTCGGGCTGTTTGGTGTTATGGAATATGTTTTTCCAGTACTTCTTGCGGGAAGTATAATTTTTCTTATGGTTAACAGAGAACTGTTAAGAGTTGCAAGAATTAAGACAACGGCAGCATATGGGCTGTTTATTGTTTTGTGTGCAATGGTGCAGTGTGTATACAACAATCCTGATATTGCAGATAACAGTATAGGAAGAATATTTACATATTGTGCAGATTATAAGGCTGGAGGTGGCTTTTTTGGAGCAGTGCTGTGTAAGGCATTAAGTCCTATTGGATTAATTGGAACATTTGTAATACTTATGATACTTGCAATAATATGCATAGTTATTATTACAGAGCGTTCATTTATATCAGGACTTAAGAAGGTTGGCAATGGCAGCCAGCGTCTTATGAAGGAAGCTAAAGAAGATTATTCAGCTTATAAGGAACATTCAGCAGGCAGACAGAATTATATGTCTGATGATGAATACAGAAAGTTAAGAGAAGAAGAGCGTGCCAGAGCAAGACTTAAAAAGATTGAGAAGAAAGAGAAACAGCTTGCGGAGAAGAAAGCAAGAGAAGAATATCTAGCCAACGCCCGTATGAATAATGTTGTGCGAGGAGTTACTTCGGATACTCTTATAAAGGATGCGCAGGAACAGGCACCGGACATAGATATTCATGAGATAGTCGTGGATACAGAACGCAACGATAAGTATTCACAGGATATATATGAACCTGATTATAATGCACATAACGAGGATACATTTGAACTCGCATATGATGATATTGATAACAATGATTATTATCCAGATAATGAATCACATGTGGAAGATATCCAGCCAGATTATATGAGTAACGACTATATGAGCGATGATGAGGTTACAGGAGCTGCACCGGAAGATGTAACTGGGTATGTGGAAAGTTCATATGAAGATGAGACTCCATATGATAACGATGAGATATTTGAAAATGATGTGACCAACGAAGAACATAAAGAGAAAACGGAAAAGGAACCAGAGCAGGTTAAGCCTGTACACAAGCCTAAGAAGGTGTATAAGTTCCCACCGGTAAGCTTATTAAAGAGAAATCCGGGCACAGCGTCTGGTGGAAAGTCTGAATACAGAGTAACTGCACAGCGATTACAGGAGACACTGCTTACTTTCGGAGTTAAAGTTACTATAACTGATATAAGCTGCGGACCTACAGTTACAAGATATGAGTTACAGCCGGAACAGGGTGTCAAGGTAAGCAAGATTGTTTCTTTATCAGACGATATCAAGCTTAATCTTGCGGCAGCAGATATTAGAATTGAGGCACCAATTCCCGGAAAAGCTGCTATTGGTATTGAAGTTCCTAATAAGGAAGCAGGAAGTGTATATTTCAGGGAACTTGTTGAGTCTAAGGAATTCAAGGAAAGCCAGTCAGCAATATCATTCGGAGTTGGTAAGGATATCGCAGGAAAGACTATTATTGCGGATATTGCGAAGATGCCGCATATGCTTATTGCCGGAGCAACAGGTTCAGGTAAATCGGTATGTATCAACACAATAATTATGAGTATTCTTTATAAGGCAAAGCCAGAGGATGTAAGACTTATAATGGTTGACCCGAAGGTTGTTGAGTTAAGTGTGTATAATGGAATACCACATTTGCTGTTACCTGTAGTAACTGATCCTAAGAAGGCTGCGGGAGCGCTTAACTGGGCTGTTAATGAGATGACAGACAGATATAAGAAGTTTGCGGCAATGCAGGTTCGTAATATAAAGGGATATAATGATGTTGTTGTTAAGAAGAACAAGGAAGGCATAGATCCTCCAATGGAGAAGCTTCCACAGATTGTTATTATCATAGACGAGCTTGCTGACCTTATGATGGTCGCACCAGGTGAGGTTGAAGATGCAATATGCCGTCTGGCACAGCTTGCGAGAGCAGCAGGAATACATATGGTTATAGCAACGCAGAGACCTTCTGTTAATGTAGTAACAGGACTTATCAAGGCAAATATTCCGTCTAAGATAGCATTTGCAGTATCTTCGGGAATTGATTCAAGAGTTATCATTGATATGAATGGTGCTGAGAAGCTGCTTGGAAAGGGAGATATGCTCTACTTCCCATCCAATCTTCCAAAGCCGTTGCGTGTACAGGGTGCATTCGTATCTGATGAGGAAGTTGAAAATGTTGTATCCTTCCTTAAGGAGAATGCAGAGGAAGTATCTTATGATGAGAGTATTGCACAGGCTACTGTAAGTCAGGAGAGCATGTCTGGCAGCAGTAAAGGTGATGAAGAGAGAGATTCACTTTTTGCTGACGCAGGAAGATTCGTTATTGAGAATGAAAAAGGCTCAATAGGAAGTCTGCAGAGACATTTTAAGATTGGTTTTAACAGGGCAGGACGAATTATGGACCAGCTTGCTGATGCAAAGGTAGTAGGACCGGAGCTTGGAACTAAGCCAAGAAAGGTTGAGATGACAATGGAAGAATTTGAAACACTTCTAAAGCAGCAGTAATGTAAGTAATATATACTATAAAATAAGGAGATTAATGTATGAAGCTTTCAGAGATATTAAAAATATGTTCAGAAAATGAAGTTGCAGACTTCAAGTATAGTGTTGTATGCGGAAATACTGATGCAGATGTGACAGGAATTACATCTGATTCAAGAAAGATGCAGGATGGATATGCATTTGTATGCATTAAGGGTGCTGTGAGCGATGGACATAAATATATTGACCAGATTAAGGATAAGGCATCTGTAATTGTTGTTCTTGATGGTGAATACGAAGCTAAAGATTGCAAGACAGCAGTTGTAAGCACAGATAACACAAGACTGGCACTTGCACTTATGTCGGCAGCAGTATATGGCAGTCCTGATAAGAAGCTGTTTACAATAGGAATAACAGGAACTAAGGGAAAGACAACGACTACTTATATGGTTAAAAATGTTCTTGAAGCATGTGGCATTAAGACAGGACTTATCGGAACAATCGAGACTATTATCGGGGATGAGACAATTCCGGCACATAATACAACGCCTGAATCAATAGAGATTCACCAGTCGTTTGCCAAGATGGTGGACGCTGGCTGTAAGGCAGTTGTTATGGAGGTGTCTTCGCAGGGACTTAAGCTCGACAGAACAGCAGGAATTATGTTTGATATAGGTGTATTCACTAATCTTGAGCCAGACCATATTGGACCTAATGAGCATGAGTCATTTGAAGATTACCTTAACTGCAAGGCTAAGTTATTCAAGCAGTGCAGGGTTGGTATCGTTAATGCTGATGATAAGCATACCCAGGATATCCTTAGGGGAGCAATATGTAAGGTTGAAAGCTATGGTATCGGAGATAATGCTGATATTAAGGCTGAAAATATTGAACTTTTACATGAACCGGGTAAAATTGGTCTTACATATGACTGTACAGGACTTGTTAATATGAAGGTTGAACTTAATCTTCCGGGTAAGTTTTCTGTATACAATTCATTATGTGCAATCGCAATTACAAGGCATTTCGATGTTGATGAAGAGGCACTTAAGGAAACTCTTAAACACGTTAAGGTTAAGGGAAGAATTGAGCTTGTAAAGGTTTCTGATGATTTTACATTAATGATAGATTATGCGCATAATGCAATGGCTTTAGAGAGTATTCTTACAACACTTAAAGAATATCATCCTCACAGACTTGTATGCCTGTTTGGATGTGGTGGTAACCGTTCCAAGGAAAGAAGATATGAGATGGGCGAGGTTTCAGGAAAGCTTGCTGACCTTACTATTATCACATCAGATAATCCAAGATTTGAAGAGCCAGAGGCGATTATAGAAGATATCAAGACTGGAATTGCTAAGACTACTGGAAAGCATGTTGATATTACAGACAGAAAAGAAGCTATTAAGTATGCGATAGAACATGGCGAACCGGGTGATATTATTGTTCTTGCGGGTAAAGGTCATGAGGATTATCAGGAGATTAAGGGTGTGAAGTATCCTATGGATGAGAGGGTGCTTATCAAAGAAGTGCTTGAAGAATTGAAGGGTAATTAATGTACGCAGATGTAATAATAGACATTTCACATGAACAGCTTGATAAGACATTCCAGTATGCAGTTCCGGATGAATTGGCGGATGTAATTGAACTGGGAATGTCAGTTGATATTCCATTTGGAGCAGGAAACAGGCAGATAACAGGGTATGTTGTAGGTTTGGGAGACAAAGCGGCATATCCTGTTGAAAAAATAAAATATATTAAAGGAATTACCGAGGGAAAGGTCACTGCGGTAAGCAGAATGTTAAAGCTTGCGGCGTGGCTGAAGCACAATTATGGCTGTACCATGAATCAGGCAATTAAGACGGTTATTCCTGTAAAGGATAAGGTTAAGCAGAAGGAAAAACGCTCGGTCAATCTTATCATTGACGAGGCACAGGCGCAGAAGTATCTTGATACATTTGCAAAGAAAAATGCAAAAGCAAGATACAGATTGTTAGAGGCACTGATTAAGGAACCTGTAATAGATGAAAGTATTATTAAATCCAAGCTTAATATCACAGCACAGACGGTCAAAGCATTTGAAGATATGGGGATTGCTGAAGTCAGGTCAGAAGACATCTACAGGAATCCTGTAAGAAATGTTACGGGAGAAAGAAAGCACATTGAGCTTAACAAGCAGCAGAAAAACGCTGTGGATACAATAATAGCTGACTATGATAATGGTGATTATAAGACATATCTGCTTCATGGTGTCACAGGAAGCGGAAAGACTGAGGTGTATCTTGAAGCAATAGAACATGTGCTTAACAAGGGAAGACAGGCAATTGTGCTTATACCGGAGATTGCGCTTACATTCCAGACTGTGCAGAGGTTTTACCACAGATTTGGGGATAAGGTATCTATTATGAATTCCCGTATGTCAAAGGGAGAGCGGTATGACCAGTTTCTGCGGGCGCAGAGAGGTGATATAAGTGTAATGATAGGACCGCGTTCAGCGTTGTTCACACCGTTTTCAAATATAGGGCTTATAGTAATAGATGAAGAACATGAAGGAGCTTATAAGTCAGAGACTGTTCCAAGATATCATGCAAGAGAGGTCGCGTGCCATATTGCAAGGGAAGCAGGTGCTTCAGTGATACTTGGTTCTGCGACTCCTTCAATGGAAAGCTACTATGCGGCAATGAATGGACATATAGAGCTTATTAAACTTGACAGCCGGGCGGGAAACGGAAAGCTTCCAGCAGTTGATATTGTTGACCTGAGAGAAGAATTAAGACTTGGAAACAGGACGATATTCAGCAACAGGTTAAGAGAACTGATGAGTGAGAGACTTGCAAAGCATGAGCAGATAATGCTTTTTCTTAATAAGAGAGGTGTGGCAGGCTTTATATCATGCCGTTCATGCGGAAAGGTTATGAAATGCCCGCACTGCGATGTTTCACTTACGGAGCATGCTGATGGAAGGCTGATGTGCCATTACTGCGGATATACAACACCTAAGATAACTGCATGTCCTTCATGCGGTTCAAGATATGTTTCGGGCTTCAGGGCAGGAACGGAAGGTGTTGAAGCACAGGTTAAGAAAACATTTCCACAAGCGAGAGTGCTAAGAATGGATATGGACACTACAAGAGGTAAGGATGGACATGAAAAGATTCTGTCTGAATTTGCCAATGGTAATGCGGATATTCTTATTGGAACTCAGATGATTGTCAAAGGACATGATTTTCCAAATGTAACGCTTATGGGAGTGCTTGCGGCAGACATGTCACTTTATGCGAGTGATTACAGGGCTTCTGAGAGGACATTCCAGCTTCTTACACAGGCTGCGGGAAGGGCAGGAAGAGCAGAAAAATGTGGCAATGTAGTTATACAGACTTATACGCCGGAGCATTTTAGTATTGTTAGTGCGGCTAATCAGGATTATAATGCTTTCTATGAGCAGGAAATTGCTTACAGAAAGCTGTGTGGATATCCGCCGGCGGATAATCTTATGAAGATTATGTTATCTTCACCAGATGAGATGTTATTGACAAAGAGTGCAGCGTGGGTTAAAGCATTTGTGGATAACAACTGTAAGTATAAAGGACTTATGTGTATAGGTCCGGCAGATGCACCTATATATAAGATTAAAGATGTGTATAGTAAGATAATGTATGTAAAACATAAAGACAGGGAAGTTCTTAACAGTATACATGAAAAGCTTGATGTTAATATTGTTGGAAATCAGGCTTTTAAGAATATTAATGTACAATACGATATTAATGGATGATTGCGAGGAGGAATATATGGCAATAAGAAATATTAGAACACTTGGAGATGATATACTAAGAGCCAAGGCAAAAGAGATTACAGAGATGACACCAAGAATTGAAGAGCTTATTGATGATATGTTTGATACAATGTATGAAGCTAACGGTGTAGGTCTTGCAGCACCTCAGGTTGGAATCAGAAAGAGACTTGTTGTTATTGACTGTGGAGATGATCCTATTGTTCTTATCAATCCTGTTGTATTAGAGACAAGAGGAAGTCAGACAGGGCTTGAAGGATGCCTAAGTGTACCTGGAAAGACAGGTGAGGTTACAAGACCTAATTATGCCAAGGTTAAGGCTCTTAATGAGAATATGGAAGAGATTATAGTAGAAGGAGAGGAGCTTCTTGCAAGATGCCTTCTTCATGAGATTGACCATCTTGATGGTATAATGTATGTTGATAAAGTAGAAGGAGAACTTCTCTCTACAGATGACATTGAAGAAGAATAATTAATGAAAAGGGGAACAGAATGCGAGTAGTATTTATGGGTACACCCGATTTTGCTGTAGGGACACTTAAAGCAATAATCGAAGCAGGACATGATGTGGCAGCAGTTGTTACACAGCCTGATAAGCCAAGGGGAAGAAGCAAATCACTTGTTTTCTCTCCAGTTAAGGAGGAAGCTGTGGCGCATGGAATCACAGTGTTACAGCCGGAGAGAGCAAGAGATGAAGCATTTGTAGAAGAATTAAGAACATATAATGCAGATGTAATTGTTGTTGTTGCATTTGGACAGTTACTGCCGGCAAGTATTATTAACATGCCAAGATACGGCTGTATCAATGTTCATGCATCACTTCTTCCTAAGTACAGAGGTGCATCGCCAATCCAGTGGGCAGTTATTGATGGCTGTGAGTATTCAGGTGTTACAACCATGAAGATGGATGAAGGCCTTGATACAGGAGATATCCTGATGGTTGAAAAGGTGAAGCTTGATGCTAAAGAGACGGGCGGAAGTCTTTTTGACAGATTAAGTGATGTCGGTGCGCATCTTTTGGTTAAGACACTTGAAGGACTTGAAGCTGGAACTATTACTCCTGTTAAGCAGGATGATTCAGAAAGCACTTATGTAAAAATGCTTCATAAGTCATTTGGTAAGATGGATTTCAATAAGAGTGCAGCTGAACTTGAAAGACTTATAAGAGGACTTAATCCATGGCCTAGTGCATTTACTTATATAGACGGTAAAATGTTAAAGATATGGGATGCAGATGTTGCAGATAATATCAGTGAAGTACAGACAGAAGAAGTTAAGCCGGGACAGGTTGTTACGGTAGGAAAGAACACATTTACAATAGCCTGTGGACAGGGGTATTTAGTTGTTAATGAGGTTCAGTTAGAAGGTAAGAAGAGAATGGACAGCGGTTCGTTCTTAAGAGGCAACCAGTTAGAAGCAGGTGTAATGTTAGGAGAATAAGCAGAATCTTAAATGATTCAGAAAAGAGGTATTATGGTAGCTTTATATGGTTATTATGGATATGGATATTACTATGATCCAATGTACATTCTGATAATAATATCATGCGTTATTGCACTGATAGCACAGGTAAAGGTAAAAAGCACATTTAACAAGTATTCCAGGGTGTCATCTTCAAAAGGAATGACAGGCGCAATGGTCGCAGAGCAGCTTTTAAGAAGCCAGGGAATATATGATGTATCTATTCAGAGAGTATCAGGAAGCCTGACAGATAATTATAACCCAAGAAATAAGACACTTAACCTGTCAGATTCTGTGTATAATTCAACATCTGTTGCGGCTATCGGAGTTGCTGCCCATGAAACAGGACATGCCATACAGCATGCTTACGGATATGGTCCATTAAGCTTCAGGACAGCGTTGTTTCCGTTAGCCAGCGTCGGTTCGCAGGTATCATGGATACTTATTGTGCTTGGACTTATATTTGGCTCAACTAATATACTTATAGATATTGGTATTCTTATGTTCAGTCTGGCAGTACTTTTCCAGCTTGTAACATTACCGGTTGAGTTTAATGCTTCGGCAAGAGCATTACAGCTTCTTGAATCAGAAGGATTCCTATATGGAGATGAGAACAGACAGGCAAGAAAAGTGCTTTCAGCAGCAGCCATGACATATGTTGCGGCAGCAGCCCCAGCCAATTTTCAGCCTTTAAGTTCAATT
>OCAK01000152.1_pt1 | contig 86002 bp, 80 predicted proteins | sample 1538301 | NCBI WGS metagenome assembly OCAK01 (sample SAMEA2580285, study PRJEB22360) | human gut metagenome | biome: human gut; feature: human-associated habitat; material: faeces | place: Denmark | collected 2008/2010 | reverse complement strand
ATACTCTGACGCGCTGTTTCCTTAATTGTCCCCGCGCCGCCTGCCGTAGCTTTCTGGCAACTTCGTGCCCGATAGTTCTGAGGTTTTAGCATATGTTGGTGTAATAATCTTTAATAAAAAAGATTTTATGAAGGTCCTTTTTATTGTCGGGACATAAGTTCCGCAAATTGATCGAGTGACTGGACATTATATTTCTCAATGAGATCAATGCATTGTTGAAGATAATCTTCATCCACTTTTACTCCATTCCATTGGTACCATCGTTTTACCATCTCAATACCTGCATTATGCTTCTTGGCAACATTCCAAATCGTGACGAGATCATCCTTTTGTTTTCTTGATTTTAACCGTTTCAGCTCAAGTGCCCCTTTGTAGATTTTGATTTCCTCATCATAGATGAGCTGTTTCTTTAGCGTCAGTTCATCATCTCCCAGAAAAGTGACATGAGTCATGAGTTTTAGGTCGTTGCTTAAATCGGCTACTGCAATACCATGGTCGGAAACGATGAAATAGCCGCCATTATTCTTGCGGGTATACAAGACTTGCGGATTGTTATATACAAAGTACTCGAATAAGTTTTCTCCCTTGCGGTCTATTTGATAATGGTCGATGTAACGTTCTTTATATCGTTGCATGAAATGCGCTGTGTAATGCATCACCATATCACGGGGCTTGAAACCCGACATTTGGATATAGCCATTGCTTGAAGCGCCGACAATGGGGGCGTAAGCCTGAAATCCTACGCCTTGCATATATGAATTGTGTTTTCCCACCACTGTCCACACATTTCTTCGGGTGGTGGTGAGGGTTATACGCTGGGTCGCCAAAGGATATGGCAGCATGTTCTTTGTTTTCTTACGAACCTTATCCATGAACATATTTGCTTTGGTCGATATTTCGATGAGGTCCTTATGCACTTCGGCATACAGTTCCTCGTGAGTCATACTTGTAAGATACATACTTTGTTTTTTTTGATTGTGTATAACGGTAGTGGTTATCTTCGTATCTGATGTCGTCTGTAGGACGGTTTTTTGTAAATGATACGGAAAACAAACGCTTTATTTTGTTTGGAACCTGTTTGAAACAAGTTCCAGCCAGCCTGCCATACTTTCTTATTTTCTATCTCTAATTTTAGCTCTCAAATATTCTTTTAAATTTTCATCACAGCAATATACATAGCAACCTTTCATTCCTCTGGACATTAAAACACGGTAGATGTTGCGGGCGTAGTTATCAAAATATGCCGCATTTCGTTTTAACATAGGATCTTTGATTTCTTTAATGTCTGTAATCAGACATTGTTGCTCTGTGTCATACCGTAAATCAGGACCGATGATGACACCTATGTAATCAAATTCAAAACCTTGCGCCGTATATATACATCCGACTTGTTTGATGCCTTCGGGTTTATATGCCCATTCATACCACTTGACATATCCCTTGGGAATATTGGTAATAGTATCTTTGGTTTCCCACGGCATTGCGAAGTTCCCGATGGTAACATCTTTTACAAAATCTCCGTTCTCATCCAGAGAACTTGACCATGGCCAGCAAAATCCTGCAGTCAGGCGTGCGCTTTGCCCGTCTATACTGTCTTTTCTCTTTATCTCATCATACAGTGTTTGAGGATCGTCGAATATTTTAAAGTCAAATTCATCTTCTTTGAAGGATGATTTTACAGGTTCATTATAGATAACTTGTTCAAGCCAGTCCAGATAGTTGTCCGAACCATTGCAGCGGAACTGGGATTTTAATTCGACTTCTGCAATATCGGCATTGTATTCTTTGGCACATTCCCGAATGAGTTGGGAAGATCCGATCTCGACGCTTCGAATGGCTTGTTTGTCGTCGATAAAGAATACGGATATCTTGGCTGCTTGGACGATTGTTTGAATCTGTGTAAGATTGGTTCGTTTATCAGTCGGCGTGTATTGGTTGTTTGCACTATTAGAGATGCGATGGGCTTCGTCGACCAGCAATACATCTATATTATTAGGTTCACAGTTGGCCGGAATAAACTGAGTTACATTTGAAAATAGCAGTTTAGCCTTACTGCCACGCGGCAACCGGTCTTTTACCCCTTCCAGTAAAGGTTTTGATTTTGTGGCATAACGGATATTATAACTTTTCTTGTTTCCCGCCAATAGAGCCAGGATATGTAAGGCAATCACTGTTTTTCCGGTTCCCGGTCCTCCTTTTACGATAATGATACTTTTCTTGTTACCGATTTTGCGGATTTTATCAAGAATGACATTGCGCGCTATAATCTGCTCTTCGATTAGGGCGAATGCAGATACATTACCCTCATGAATCAGGTTGGCTGCCGATTCCAGCAGTTTTTTAGAAGGGCGTATGGGGCTGTTGATCATTTTGTGGAAGATCGTTTCGCCATCGCCGTTGCCTAATGCTTGCTGCAGGTGTTGGGCGAGTTCCTGCACTTCGTCGCCGGCGTACGTTTTGTATGCTTGCAGGAGTTCGCTGTATTTCTCATCAAATAAGGTATTGGGTGTTTTGTTTTTGCGGTAATTGTAGCAGTATGCGAGTCCTTCGATATGAAGTTCTTTGCTGCTCAATATTTCTATGAATCCGGTCAGATAATCATTGTATCCTCTTACTTGTTGGGAAGGGTGGGATACCAGCCGGTGTCCTCCGCCTGTGTATGCCTGTACCTGGAATGTGGTGTCTGAATCTTCGTCGACGTTGAAGTTTCCTTCGCAGTCAGCATCCCGGACCCCTTTGTTGTCCCATTGTTTTAATTCGATATGGACTACATTTCCCTGATTTTGTGAGTTTCTACCATATAAGATGCAGTCAATGCGTTTCATGTTGTATGGAACGAGGTACTCGAATGTCACATATGTATCAGTAACTCCGCTCAACTGAAGCAAGTCTTTTATTTTAGGGGCATTATTCCCCCATGACATTAGTTCTGAATTGCTTGGGTGTAAGTTATAATAGGTGGCGGTCTTTGTTATTTTGTCTGTAAACAGATTGGTCATTACATCATGAAAAAACGTAGCCTGCGGTTCTTGGTATAATACTCTTTTGCCGGTCATGGTGTTTGGTTATAATTCGTTATATTTCTTAGCAGATCCTTTGGCTTTCTCAACCGGATACTTTTGCGCATTCTTCTCTATTTTATCCAGTATGATTTGGGCGACATCAAAATTATATTTATTAGCAATGAGTAATGCGTAATTGAGGACATCTGCCAATTCTTCTTTTATTTTTTCAACATTTGCCTCTTCCGGTGATTTCCAGAGAAAGAGTTGGTTCAGTTCTGCTGCTTCAATGGATAATGCCAATGATAAATCTTTAGCATTGTGAAATTGGGCCCAGTCCCGTTCGTCTCTGAATTTCACAATGGTTTCTGTAAGTTCTTCTATTGTTGCCATATTATGTTGTTTATTCTGTAAAGTCAAAAGATTTGCTTTAGAGTATAAAGCATAAAAACTTATTGATGCACAAAGATACTGTTCTATTTAAAATAGACCTAATCTTCTTCCAGCTATTTTAGCTGAATATTTTGTAGGCTTATTGTTTAAGGATGTACTCATCTATTTAAAACAGGGTATTATTGGCGTTCAGAAAAAAGTAATTGTATTAGCTTTTCTGTCTTTTTATATTTACTTTTGTCTTTGAAGGTGAGATGAACTTTATGGAAGTCTCGGTAGTGCAGGAAAAACAATTTAAATAAATCTTTTATATGCTAAAGAAGGGTATATACGAACATGTTATCAACCAGATAACAAAGCTGCATATTCATGAAATTGAAGAGCAAGGTATGGTTTGTATGTTACAAAATATAGATGAGGCAGAGTCTCCACAAATACTAGCCAATTATTTGGGGAAGGTGATTCGCCAGAAACTTGAGGAGATCGAAAATCAAGAAGATCGCGTAAATCTTATAAATAATATCTTGAAAGAAGCTGGGGTTATTGATGAAATTCAGATAGCTGAACCTTCAAAATTGTTAACGGAGGTAATGAGCAGACAACAAGCACTATTACAAGCAGAAAGTCGCATACAAACTATTCGTCCCATCTCTGGCTTTCGCGTAAGTAATCTGTTTACGGGCGGTAGTAGCTTGCTTTCTCTAGGAGAAGAAATACGCCGTGAAATAGCAAGTGCTAATGAGATAAATTTCATTGTATCTTTCTTGAAAGTATCAGGTGTCCGTATATTGCTCAATGATTTGCTCAAATTCTGCCAAAAAGAAGGGAATCGTTTGCGGATCATAACAACTACTTATTGCGGAGCTACACAGGCTAAAGCAATAGAGCAGCTTGCTGCGTTGCCGAATACTGAAATACGTATTTCTTATAATACAGATATTGAACGTCTACATGCCAAATCATATATTTTTGTGCGCAACTCCGGTATGAATACTGCTTATATCGGTTCGTCAAATCTTTCAAAATCTGCTCAAACTGAAGGTCTTGAATGGAATATACGCGTTACAAGTGTTGAAAATCCACATATAATAAAAACTGCTCTTGCTACATTTGAGATGTACTGGAATAGTTCTAATTTTGAGGATTTCCGGCTTGGAGGTATAGAAAAGTTTAATAAAGAAATACATCGTAATATCTTTAGAGATACTTCGAATGAAGTGATATATCGACATTTTACTCTTCTTCCTCATCAAAAACAAATTCTTGACAAGTTACGTGTAGAACGTGAAGAGCTTAAGAATTTCAAAAATTTAGTTGTTGCGGCTACTGGTACAGGAAAGACAGTGATTTCAGCTTTTGACTATCAGGAATTTCGTCGCATACACTCTAGAAGCCGCATTTTATTTACGGCTCATCGGGAGGAAATTCTTCGCCAATCGTTGAATACTTATCGTAGTGTGCTTGGTGATGCAAATTTCGGTACTTTGTGGGTAGGCAATTGCCGCCCACAAGATGAAAGCGAATACGAAAATTTGTTTGTTTCCATCTCTATGTTAAACTCCCGTTTTGAAGATTTTTTTGAGAAACTAGGTGCTGATTTTTATGATTATATCGTGATTGACGAAGCTCACCACAGTCAGGCAGAAAGCTACCGAAAATTGTTTGCTCACTTCGTACCGCAACTCCTTATTGGACTTACTGCTACACCTGAGCGTATGGATGGACGTGATCTTCGACCAGATTTTGGTGGACGAATTAGTGCAGAAATTCGCTTGCCACAAGCTTTACAAGCAGGATTGCTCACACCATTTCAATATCTTTGCGTAACAGATTCTACTGATCTTAGTGATGATGCTCTTTGGAATGGGCAAAAATACAATATCGAGCGTCTTGCGGATAAACTTTGCAGCAAAGAACGAGCTGGGTATATTGTTGAAGCGTTGCATAAATACCTCGCTAATGAATATATGTGCCGTGCACTCTGTTTCTGTGTGAATAAACGTCATGCCGATTTTATGGCAGAACAGTTGAGTCTGTATGGATTTAATGCTCAGAGTTTAACATCGGATACACCATCTGATAAACGCAAGCAACTTGCTAAAGAACTGCGTGAAGGAGCTATTCATTATCTCTGCGTAGTAGATATTTTCAACGAAGGTGTAGATATTCCTGAAGTGGATACTGTACTTTTTCTACGTCCCACAGAGAGTTTAACGATCTTTCTTCAACAGTTAGGACGTGGTTTGCGCCTTTCTGTAGGTAAGACGGAACTCACTGTACTTGACTTCGTAGCACAATCTAATCGTAAGTATGACTTTGCTAGTCGTTTCCGGGCTTTGATGCTCAATCCTGAAAAGAATATTGTTAAGCAAATCAAAGATGGATTCACTTTGTTGCCATCAGGCTGCAGTATCGTGATGGAGAAGAAAGCAAGACAATATATTCTTGATAATATCCAAAGTGCTATTTATAACAAGAATCGCATTATCAGAGAAATCAATAGTTACCCTAATATACCTACCATTTCTCAGTTTTTAGAGAATAATGGACAAGATATTCGTACTCTTTATCAAAGTAACAATTGCTGGACATCGCTTAAGCGCGCTGCAGGTCGTATCGCGTACAAAGACGATGTTATAACCAAACGGTTGGAGAAAGGGATGGCTAACTTATTGCACCACAATACTGCATCATTCCTTCATTTTATAGAACTCTTTATCGATGGAAGTAAGCAATATCTTGATACTAAAAATTATAAGTATGCTTTGATGCTATATTACGCTCTTTTTCAGGATCGTTTGGATAAAACAGGTTTTGCCAGTATTTATGAAGCGCTTGAATTGATCCATAAGGAAATGTACAGCTATTTTAAGCAAGAGATTTCGGAAATTATTTCTTATTTGCTTGCGCATCTTCAACTAAAAACGATGCCTTTAGGAGAGGATGTTTTGCCTGGACTTGAATTATACGGTTGCTATACCCGTGAGGAAATTTTTACGCTTGTCGGTAGGCAAACGGAAGCGCGCAAGATGCAAGGTTCTGTAACGGGAGTCTTTAATTTGTCCGAATGCAATGCTACATTACTTTTTGTAACGCTTAATAAATCAGATAAGGATTTTTCTCCTTCAACACAGTATAATGATTATCTCATTAATGAACACTATTTCCATTGGCAGTCACAAAACACAGACTCTCATCAAAATAATGGAGGACAGCGATATACTAAGCAAGCTGATACACAAAACAAAATAATCCTCTTTGTTCGTGAAGAGAAAAAGGATGGTTATGGTAATACTTGTCCTTTCCATTGTTTTGGTCTAGTAGAGTATATGTCTTCTCATGACGACTTCCCTATGAATATCACATGGAAACTTCAACAACCAGCAATGGCACAATATGTTAAAGCAATATAAGCTATGAAACAGATAGAAGTTGTAGCAGCTATAATCTATGATAATGAAAAATACTTTGCAACCCAACGTGGTTATGGCGAGTTTGAAGGTTTGTGGGAATTTCCTGGTGGTAAAATAGAGAAAGGCGAAAGCCATGAAAATGCACTCAGACGGGAAATTCAAGAAGAGTTAGGTGTTGACATTAGTATTGATGGATTTATATGTACTACTGATTTTGACTATCCATCTTTTCACCTTACTATGCACTGTTATCTGTGTACAATTTTAGTCGGTGAATTGGAGCTTCGTGAACATAAATCTGCACGGTGGCTAGTACTAAGCTCCCTTGATGAAGTTATGTGGCTACCGGCAGATAAAGAAATTGTTGAATATTTATTAGAAAATAGGTATGAGGAGTAATAGCCAGAAGAAATATCATTAATTCTTTTCTCATGGCAATTGCTACTATAATCGCTTGTTCGAAGAAGGGTATCAATTGTGGGGGAAAACATATATTGGGATATTTAGGGTGTTAATAAATATATTGGGGATTGTTATTTCCCGATGCAGTAATTGCAAGTTTCTGAGTATCAAATGTTTGGAGCTCTAAAAGGTACAGAAGTCTAATTTTTTTGTCATTTTTAGTTATTATAACCCATTGATTATCAATGGATTATATATTGTCACATTCTTTTTGTAAGACAAAGATAATTGTATTTTGTTGAATTTCAAAGTTTTCCAGCAAATAAGTTACAAGAACGAGGTATTTTTTACCCTTTTTGTAGTGATATGGCATTTTTATCAATGGCGTGCAATATTATGCAAATAGAAAACGTATTTTCGGGTTGTATATAAATCTTTGTGAAGTGAGATAATACGAATACTGATGTTAGCTTATATCGATTTTTTATATTAATGGGTGGACTGATGTTCTGATTTAATGATTATATTGACTACGGGTGCAATAAATTCGATAAAAGAGTATTAGTTTTTGATTTTTGCATAAATAATGTAAATATTGAAATCTAATTTGCAAATATAGATATTTAGTTATATATTTGTGGAAAAACAGATTATATGATAGCAGAAATTAGATTTAAGAATATGTTCTCATTCAGAGACGAGGCTATATTAAGTTTTGAAGCTGATAGAAGTAAGGATATGGAGTCATATCATGTTGTCGAATTGGGGGGTGATGTGAGACTATTGAAAGTGGCTGTCATTTATGGAGCAAATGCTTCGGGTAAGAGTAATATTATTAAAGTTTGTGATTTTATCAAGTCATTCATTACTTATACCCCACTTAATAAGGCAGAACAAATTCAAATAGTCCCGTTTCTCCTGAATAAAACAAGTTCGAGGCAGTTATCTGAATATTCGATTTCGTTCTACTTGAAGAATGAGGAAAAAGCAGTTCGTTATGTCTATTCTGTAGCTTTAGACAGATGGCACGTAGCAAAGGAAAGTCTAATCTATTATCCAAGTCAACAGCCTGCTACTATATTTGAAAGAAATACTGAGAATAACGTATCGGTTATTAAATTTGGACAGAAGATCAAAATGTCGCAATCTGTCAAAGAGGAAATAACATTGAAGTGTTTGCATAACATGTCAGTTTTTGCTGCTTATATGCAGGTAAATACACATATTGTAGAATTAGAGGCAGTTCTTCAGTATCTAACCAATCAGGTTATGCCGGCAATTGTGCCTGCATCATCTTTAAGTCGTTATGCCGAAGAATCAATCAAGAATGAGTCTGCAAAAGATTATATTTTGAGATATCTACAGGAAGCTGATTTCAATATTTCAAATATTACTTCCAAAGAACAGGAAACACATAAGGGTTCGATCAATTATACTATGTATCAGCATAAAGTTTCATCTGATAATGGTAACAATGATTATTATGAGTTCCCGGAACTGTTTGAATCGGACGGTACTATCCGTACGTTTGGCTTGGCCGCTCAAGTGCAAAAGATTCTTGAAAGAGATGCTTTTCTTGCAGTTGACGAGATTGAATCCTCTCTTCATCCGAAATTGATAGAATACATCATTGAACGTTTTCTAAAAGAATCAGAGCAAGCCCAGTTGTTGCTCACTACACATTATGATGGACTGTTAGGAGAAGAAGATTTGCTTAGGAAAGATAATGTTTGGTTTACTGAAAAGAATCCGGACGGATCAAGTGTGCTGTATCCTCTAACAGATTTCAAAGGATTGAATAGGATTAGTTCTCTCCAAAAGGCATATAAATTTGGTAAATTCGGTGCAGTTCCTAATCTATAATCATGTACTTTTATGAGAAAAGCAAGAAAAAATACAGCGACCAGACAGGTTATTCATATCGTTGGTGAGGGCTTGACTGAATTATTCTATTTCAGTCATTTGAAAAAAATACTTGGTTATAGATATTCTATTTCTCCTCGTTTATTTGAAAACAATAGTATTGAGAAAATAGATAAGAAGATAAAGGAACTTCTAGATGAAGATGTCTTTGTAATATGTGTTTTTGATGCAGATGTTAGCAGGCGTTCTGATGCGGAAAATAAAAAAATGGTGTCGCTCAAAAAGAAATATGAAAATAATCCCAATGTGATTCTCTGTGATAGCTTACAGTCAATAGAATATTGGTTTTTACTACATTTTGAAGACACGTGTCGACATTTTCAAGATTCTGCGGCAACCGAAAGAGCATTAAAGCAATATCTGCCAACATACGATAAAACTCGGAAATACCTTGAAAAGGATAAATGGGTTAAAGAAATGCTTGCAGGCTCGAAAATGGATAAGGCATGTGAACTAGCCGAAAAATATAAAGGTAGAGATTCTTATAGCGAGATTTATAAGGCGATTAAAAAAGTTAGTGAATAAGTATAGTATATTGATTATTAGAAATCATATATGAAATGAATTTTATTAGTCAGGTAAAAAAAGATTTGGATATTCTGAAGAAGATAATTCCTCAAGAGAGTACAAAAATAGAATCTCTACTTACTAATATATCAGCAGATAAACTAGTTAATTTTCTAGTAGTAGCAGAGGATCATAGATATAAATATCATATAGGCTTTGATGTCATAGCAATTTTTAGGGCTATATTAAAAAATATTGTATATAAAACATCAGAAGGAGCAAGTACTATAGAACAACAATTGGTGAGAGTTATAATAAATGATTATAAACGTTGCTTATCTAGAAAGATTAAAGAAATTATTTTAGCAAGTTATGTTAAATTAGTCTTTGATAAAAGAAAACTTGCTTTAATATATTTAAATATAGCATATTATGGGACAAGATATCAGTCATTGGAGGCTATATTGCGAAAATATAATTTAACAAAAAAAGATACTATAGATGATTGTATTTGTGCAGAAATTGTTGCTAGATTAAAATATCCAGAGCCATTAGTATGTAGTGTGCATCGTAAAAAACAAATAGAAATGAGGGTAAAACATATTTTATGTTTATATAAGAAATACTCAAAACAAAAAAATATTTTTCATATGAATATAAGTAAATATCTTAAGATTAGCGATGAGAGCAAGAGTATAAAATCTATTTATATATCATCAGATGTGTTTAAAAGATGCTATGAGAATTTAATGGATTTTGAACAAAGATCTTTAATTTCTCATGTGATTGTTAATAATATTCCATTCGTATTTAAGGATATACCATTGTTATATGAACAGATAATACAATATCTTTCGGACTTATTGAATATAGAATCTGGGTGTATTAAACTTATTGGCAGTGCAAAAACTGGCTTTTCTGTCAGTCCATTTCCTGATTATGGAAAACTGTTTTCTGATAATAGTGATCTGGATTTTACTATAATTAGTGAAACTCTTTTTAATCAACTTTGTAGAGAATATGTTAGCTGGAGAGATGCTTATAGTCATAATACAATATCACCTAAAACAGATACTGAAAAAAAGTATTGGGATTGTAATGTTTTGTTGTTAAAAAAAATATTGAGAGAGGATTTATAGATACTAATAAAATTCCTAATCGAGAAATGTGCCCTAAAATAAAACAAATAAATAATGCAATGTATTTAATACCATTGAAACTTAATGAATATCATAGTATAAAAGTATTAAAAGCTTCTGTAAGGGTCTATAAAAACTATAATTTATTTTGGGCACAATTAAAACGAAATACAGACCAAATTTTAAAATAATAATTAACAGAAATATTGATTTGGGGTAGTGTTTCATTCAGTGTGTCTGATATGAGTCTTTAGATTTTTTAGTTTTGCAAATATATCACTTTATTTGATACATCATCGGCAGGTATGCCTGCCGATGACGTTTTTTATTCGTCCGGAAACAAATTCTTGTCAAGATCAATTCTTGGAATCTGTCTCAAGTAAGATTTCTTGTTCATGGCAGTCTTTCCCATAAGCAGGATGACAGACTCCTTGTTAGGCATTGCGCCGCGCATCCTCATAACCCGCCGGAAATCCTTTTGTAGCCGTTCTATCCAGTTCGTAGTTATATCATAGATTGGATGCGGTAGTCATTGTTCAGGTAAGTGAAATACGCCTTGTAGGAAGTATCCTCACCACATTTCTTGATACTTCTGTAATACTGGCCCCATTGAGCACAGAATTGCTGCCATTCACTCTAGGCCTTGTTCTACTGTATAGTTTCTGTCCCCTGTCTGGAAAATATGTCTCAAATCCTCTGCCATATCTCCTTTGTCACCGTTACGAACATCGCTCAAGATGTTGTGCTTTAGGTGGGTAGTACATCTCTGAAGCTTAGTTCCCGGAGTGTTCGATTGATTTGTGTATTTTTATTGATTATACAATAATTTATTCCCAGAATATTTTTTTCTCCTTAAGAAAATGTCCCGCTATAGTAAAGCTGCATTCATTTCCTTCCCATGGTGCATCAAAACATTCAGCTTTTTCAAATTCTCCACCTTGACACATATAATACAAAGGACAGCACCGAAAGGGCGTTTTCCCCATTAGATATAGAAATACAGCTTCTTGAGCGTTCAATTCTAATACATCTACCGACACCTCATTTAACTTTTTTTGAACAGTAGAAGCGTGATATATTCCATTTTTTGCTTGAATATATGGAATACCCATATAACCAATAATATGATTGAGATTATCATTCATATTTCGTATATCTTCATTTAAGACAGTAATAAGAGGTAGCCAACCTGTTGATATTCTCACTCTATTCATGGCCTCTTCAATGTAATCTAATGGAGACATTAAATTATCTCTGAGATTTTGCAAAAAACAATCTACCATTTCATCAAAACACTCAGTTATAGAAATTGAATTGTTGTGTTTTGAAGTCATGACAGTGCTGTTAGATATATGATATGACAATAAATCGATACCATTGCTTATCTTTTCTTTTGTCGCAAAAGCTAAGAGTTGAAGTAAAGTTTCCCCCGGTCTCATACTAAATAATGAAGCATAGCAAGCACATATAAGGAGTTGTATATTATCAGCTAAGTCTGGATAATTTTTTTTACACAAAAGCCTAACTAAATTGTATGGAATATCATCATGTGGAGTTTCTGGATCAATTAAACTTTGATATAAAGCTGCCATGCTCTCTTTTATAATATGGGCTCCAAGGGAAATATCAACCGCATTGCCATCTGTAAAATACACCTTAATATAGACTGCTGGTATAGAGCCTGTTCCTATTGGTTTGTCTACAAAAGATATTGCCATATGTTTTGATAAATCAATGCTTTTACTTTTAAAGATTTCATCTTTATTTGTGCCATTACCTATTTCATATTTTAAACGCTCCTTAGCATATTTTTCAGGGAAAGATATGTTCAATGGCAATTTTATTTCTTCAGACCGTCTTATTTCATTTACAATATGACGTATCTCGTTATAAAATAGAATGCTATTCCCTAATCCCCATAATGTTCCAATGTTTTGCCAATAATGAATGTATTCATGTATAAATGTTCCCCTATCTTTAACCGACAATTGGTTTAAATCTTCAAGATATTCTCCTGATGTGTAGATATGAAAGAATGAAGTGCTATACATTCCTCTTAATTCGTTCTCAAATTCAGCTTCTGTTATGTGAAATTTTTGTAAGATATAATCTGCATTCATAATTAATCAATTAAATATCCATAATATGTTATGAGTATAAATATATAACATTTCTAACACAGCTGACAGAAAATCTCCCCAAATAAATTTGTATATGGCAATATGTCATATACAAAATTTTATTGCTTGTTTACGAAGATTGGATTCATTAATCAAACGGCAACGTATTTTAATTGTTGTTATAAAATACTTCTAACCAATGTGATTTTATAGTATAAATTACTAATAATGTGCTGGCTTACTCATCAAATATATAATTAAATAAAGATTTTGTCTATGAATTTTCTTTTTTATAAAATAGAGTCATATTTTTACAGAATAATAATAGTTATAAGATGAAAGATTTAACAGGTATATATTTAACAGATAGCATTTCAAAGTCTGGAGTGAGGTTTAGTATAGATGCGTTGGAAGAAGTATTGTGGCAAAGTTATGGACAATGTATACCATCTAATTTGTCCCATGATGTACACCGTCCATTAGGAATTACACATGTATCATCACTTTATATTTCTCATGAGAATACTTATTTGCTTGGTAAAACATCGATTCCAGAAAGCCCCGAAGAAAATAAGCAGATAATAGAGGCTAGAACAGCTTATCTTAATAATATAATGATAGAACATATCTCTCGATATTCTTCTGATTTTAATATAGAGCTGAATAATCTGGGATTATTGAAAAGTGGAGGGAAGTTAATGTCAAATGGAGTAGTTATGTACGGATATGAAAATATTGTACTTGATGCTTTCCCTCATTTAAAGGACTCTATTGATAAAGATGGTCTAATTTATTTAAGAGAATTACTCTTGTCATTTGATTATAAGGGTGATGGAGTATTTGCCTCTACAAGAAATAATCTTTCTATAATAGTTCATCCATATTTAAGGCGATCTTTTTCGCGATATAATTGTGTCAATAAAGTATTTTTAAAAGAACTTTTTGATTCTAATAATGAAAATACGCCTGTAAGAATTCGTATAGATCTAGATTATATTGGGTATACACCATCGTTCATTGAGACTCAGGAATTTGATTATTGGTTTGGGCCAAATTATACAGATGACATTAGTCAAATTAAGGAAGGAGTGACGACTTACGAAACAAATAAGAAAGAATATTTGTTTAACCAAATCAAAAAAACCGAATTTGTATGGCAAGATAAAGATGGTAAGCGTCAGTTTGAGATGGAGGAAATAACGGATGAAGAAGCTCCAACATTACCAGAAGGTACATATGCGTGCCGATATATACATTCGTTTTACGATCTAAATAAATGTGAGTTTGATCATTTTGATGGAGCTATCCGCTGTTATGACCTTGGTGCCATTTGTACCCGATTGTCTGCTCCTATTAATGCAATGGGACATGCTGCTCAATATACTAAAGTATTCAGAATAGATGGGAAGTTACCTATTCACAAATGGAAGAGTCTGATAACTCATTATCTTAAAGGAAATCCAGATGTTTATAGGTATTTTGGGGAGACTGTGCCATATGAAGAAGATAAAGAAAATGAAGTACAGACTACCAATCTTCTCTCAAAGTATGTACCATTTGTACTTAAACCTGGTGATGGTGTTAGAATACTATATAGTTATCACCCAGTAACAAAATTAGAATTTGAACGATACTTTATGGATTTTGACACTTGTAATTTGGAAGATGGTGTGATAGATACTACAGATTTAATGGCTGTAGAGCTGACCAAATGTATTCATCGTGTTGGTGGTGCGATTAATTACCCATCATGTCGATATATTAGCTATCATGACAACTTCCATGATCTTCCAGAAATATATCATAGTGGGAATAATCTTACAAATGCTGTAGAAAAAACTTTGGAGGGTATCAGACTTCTGCTAAATGGAAAAAATGAAAATGTGGTGGAAGATTGTTTTTCATTTTGCCTATCATGGAATTTGGAGGATAGGAAAGTTAAGATTAGTTTTATGGGAGCTGTACCGGATATGCTAAAATGGATAACATCGTTCAGTAATATACCGACTGATAGAGATGGACTTAAAAAATGGCTAGAAACACAAATACAATATATAAAGACAAATGGGAAAAACACACCATTATCCATCAATTCTTCATATATTCATTGTAATGGTATTTTTTACCACCAAAGGCGATTAGTACAGAGGGATGCGTTAGTAAAAGATCTATATTATAATGAGAATGATGAATTATGCGCCAGCATTGAGTTTGCTGATGATCAAAAAGAGATAGCAGAATTGATGAAATCAGGTGTATTAAGCATCACTAAATATATTGTTATAGATAAATTGCTATGTGATGGGAATAATGACTATCTCAAATATGATAAAATAGCAAGTCTTGGCGAAATAGATTATCATCCTACAATTCATTTTATGAATTTTGTTTGGACTTCGCACAATAATGATTTAAGCGATTTATAAATATATTATGTGGCTTGCTAGGGTATACATATCTGAATGTTAGATTTATTTATTAATCCTGTTCAAATATTTGTTTGTCCACCCTTTCCTCCCATCGCCTCAGACCGTCTCAGACGGTGTGGTTTGTTTGCGCAAAATTCATTGATAATTGCATAATGTATTGATAATCAATATGGATAAATTTCTTAAATAAAGAAGGTGTGATAATTTGCTTTGATGCCAAAGTTATAGATAGTTTCAAAAACTATCTTTTAATTCGGAAAGATACTATATTAGATTATCTCAAAACACATCACAAGAAAATAATGTGGTACGTATATGGTGATCTGCATCTGGAATTTTCGGAGAATAGCATGTTTCTGAAACAGAATGAGATACCTGTAACTGGTGAGGTTCTGGTATTAGCCGGTGATATATTCTATCTGAAGAATAAGATTGCCCCACGGGCAAAGTTTTGGAAATGGGCGTCTGAGAACTATAAGCAAGTCTTGATTGTTCCCGGTAACCATGAGTATTATAATTATTCGGATGTAATGGTTCGTGGCTTACAATGGAAATGGATGTTATGTAAAAACGTGGGATATTATCAAAATCAAGTTGTAAGTATAGACGATACCGATTTTGTTTTAAGTACGCTATGGTCGCGAATCAGTCCGAGCGATGAGTATTTCGTGTGGAAAGGCATGAACGATTTCCGGCAGATAAAATATAATGGGAAATTGCTCCAGATAGAAGAGTATAATGAGATGCACGAAGTTTGTATCAGTTTTATCCGGAAAAGTATCATGGAAAGTAAGGCAAGACATATCATTGTTGTAACACATCATTTGCCTACCTTTCAGGTTGTAGCACCTTATCATAAAGGTTCTGTACTGAATAGTGCCTTTGCAAGTGAATATGGAAATTTGATCTGTGATAACCGGATTGATGCATGGATATATGGACATTCACATACAAATATTGACTCAGAGATTGGTGGTACTAAATTACTGTCCAATCAGATGGGATATATTTTCCAAAACGAGCATTTAGAGAATGGATTTGATTCTGGTAAATATATTGAAATAGGATGAAAATTTAACTACTAATCCATTATTAAACTGTTTTCAGTAAAAAGTCAGGCTTTATATTTCATACTTTGATACATGAAATATAAAGCCTATTTTGTAAAGTATATTAAAGCTGAATGAGTAGGAGGGGTATATAAAGCTATTAGTAAATCTCTCCTAAAAGATTAGTTTTAAAGTATAATAAGTAGTCGTTATAGAAATGTAAACTTGATAATAGCCATGTTTTAAATAGTTTACACTTTCGGTTTACAACAAAAAATCGGGATGTTAATTTATATACCTGATTGACAGCTGTATACAAAATGGTTTGATCTTCTTTATCTGTTTGGCATGTTATTCTCACTATTATGAGTATATACTCTTGAGTGCGCACAACGGGAGTATCGATTTATTCACTTATAATATTGAAATTATGTCATATATAGATAATGAGATACTCGAAAGACTGATAGGAACCATGGTAGAGGGATTTGCCCGCATTGAAAAGAAACTGGATCAGATGAACCGTCTGAAAGAATGTATGAATGGAGACAGACTGCTTGATAATGTGGATCTGGCAGAACTCCTTGGTGTGTCACAAAGAACCTTGGCACGTTACAGGCAAGAGGGCAAGATTAAATATTACTCGGTGGAAAAGAACGGGAAATCATTCTATCTCGCCTCAGAGATACAGAGTTTCCTGCTCCAGCGTGGTAAGAACGTAGTAAATAATAAGTAGCAAATAGAATAAGTGACCGTATTCTGATGGAAAGATGATACGGTCACTTCCGTCATTATACCGGAATTGCGGTCATTTTCAATGTATCTAGATTGATATAGACACCGCTATACAGTGTCTTTCCTTCCTTGAACATTTTCCAGAGCAGATCACATCCGATATGTGCCAGTGTGGAGTTAATGAACAAATCCTGTTTTTCCAGGGCTTCCGCCAGTGAACAGCTCGGCCCCGATTCATTTTCCTTGATTTTTGCATAGTCCACTTCCTCGGTGATGACATTCATTTTAGGCATGGGAATATATTCCTGTGAAGAAGGTTGGAGAACTTTCTCACGTACCGTCCCGATGATGACCTGTCCTTTTGTTTGGCTGTTCCCAAAATCCATCCAGTATATGGGAGCCGAATGGTCACTGAAGTTTTCTTTGCGGACTTTCTTCAGGAACTTCCAAAGCGTAAGACGTGAGCGTATATTGTCCGTACAGGTAATGATGATATTGGCTGTACTATTGTTAGAAAAGTTCCTGGTGGGGAAGCATTGCGGTTCGGCAGTCCATGCGTATCCGAAGAAACGGTTGATGCGTGTGACAAGTGATACGGCCTTGTTCAGTCCCAGTTCCGTCTCACTGAAAAGCTGACGTCCTATATTGGCCTGGCTTACTGTGTCGGGATCGAATACGGTGACATGCAGTCCGGGATGGCCCAATGCCTGAAGTGCCATGCTCATACGTGCCAGATTGGTTATCACTTGTGAGCCGGTACCTCCGGCTCCGATGACGAATACTGTTACCGGATGACGTGGATTGAGCAGGTAGCGGTCGGTAAAATGTATCTTTTTCATGGAAGTATGTCTTTAAGTTTTTTATTCATGGGCTTGAGTTCGTTCATGTCGAACGGATTGTTTCTTATGTTCTCAGTGACGATAACAAGATTTGAAACGGTAGGATTGACATTTCCTCCCAGATGGGAGAATTCAGTCAGCCAGAACCGTTTTTCCCAGTATTCCAGTAGGGAAAGGAAAGTCGGGTTCTGTGGCTTTTCCAGAGAACTGCTGCCAAGACAGACACTTGATCCGGTCACGTTGAAGAACGGGGCACGGAACAGCGGAGTCGTCTCCACTGGACGTTTTCCTTTGAAGGCGAATACGTCCATGCTTCCGTTTTTTACATGGTAGACAATTCCCGGCAGATTGAACATGCCGTCCTGTATATTGAGGTCCTTGTGAAAGAACATCTGTCTCTTTCCGGGCGGATTGTACCAGATATATTCTTCTTGTCCTTTTCTCGGATTGCAGGCCAGCATGTTTTCGGGGATTCTGCCTGCCGGTATTCCGCTCATTTCCTCCGTATAGGATTCCAGCAGGGTATTCATGAATTCGTATGTGACGGGGATACCTGCCCCCATCTGTCCGCTTTTCCCGATGGGACGCAATTCTATGAAGTATCTGGTGTCAGAATTTCTTCTGTCTTCATACTTGTAGGCTATGATAGCAGCTTTCGGCACCATCATTTTCTGTATGTTTTGGGTCAGTTTATTCATGATGTTTATAAATTATAGGTAACATGTTCTACAAATTTCTCAAACCATTTTGAAAACCGTTCCGGATAATTCTCTGGTCTGAACAGTTTTTCAGTTTCCGGTGTGATGAAGGTAAATGATACGGGAGTCTGGTTATATGTTTCCTGACAGTCAGTACTGAAACAGCTTTCCATGTCTTTGGTAACCGTATCCGTAATGGAATAGGTAAGCAGAATCTGATATTCGAGCGGTGGCGGTTCGAAATCCCTTTCCTTTTCGCTTGCATAGTCATAATCATAATTCAAGATATGAGGACTGTCTTTTGCAATCAGGGACATCCCTTCAGTAATCAGTTCCAAAAGTCTTTTTTCCTTATTGCTGGAAGGATTACAGTTGCGGATATGTTCTTCCAGATTCCTACAGAAAGCCCTGGAGTGCATCCGGCACAGTTTCCTGTGGATTTTCCCTTTCTCATATGACCTGAAAAGCTTTTCCTTTCTGTACAAATCCTTTTTCTCTTCCTCATCGAGCTGTTCAAAGTCCACATAATCGATACAGACTTCCGACATCTCAAAATAAGGGGTATCGGTTATATCCATCATCCTGTGATACTTGATGAACCGTCTGATGAACTCCAGTGCGATCCTTTTGATTTCACCTTTCAGTCTTTCCGTAAAATCTATCGGTATCAGGAACAGGGTGTAATCAGGCCATTCATGGAAATGATAGATGCAGAACTGGAGCCTGTCACCGACAAGTTCCAGATTTACATGATGAGATACTATAGAATCCAGCGCATTATATAGCAGGTATATTTTTTCTCTTATGGAAGTCCTGCCTGTAGGATGGTATGGCAGCTCCACATCCAGGAGCTGCGCATACTTCATGGCTGAACGGTACAGGAAATCAAGATTCTCTTTGGTGGTGACATTTACCGTTGCTTCCATGTCATTCTCCACATACAGGTCGGGAGCGATGGAATGTATTCTCGTGTTCAGAAAACCATGAGGCTTTCTGCGGGAGGGAGTTTTCTTTTCTTTCTGCTCCTGATGCCCCGGTTTATGTCCGTATTTTCGAGTTCTGATATGATAAGTCTGGCTAAATTTTCCAAAGCCCGTTCCGTAAGTTGTGTACATGGTTTCTTGTCTTTACGTTGTCCTTTTTTCATGTCCTTACCCTTTCACTCCGATGGTTGTCTTAAATTCATATACCGCCCGGTCGTCTTCGATTTCCGGTCCGTGTACGGTCGCGGTGGTCAGTTCCGGATAGTTTATTGAATAGAAATCCATCACTTCAGCCGGAGACATGTTTACGTTCGGATCGTCTAGTACGATTTCCTTACTGTTCTTCCTCATTTTGAAGACTCTTTTCATACCTTTAATTTCCAGTGCCATATTGCTTATTGTTTATTGGTTTTACAAGTCATTTATTTTTATATATCAGCAGTATACCATTTCTACCTGCGCCTCGTCCTTCATACGGTATTCAGCCGGAAAATCCGGATATTCCGCATACGGGTCCTCTCTTAGAAGTTCCCTGTCATTTTCGTCTTCCGGATCGAAACAGAATGTCTCATGGGTAGCCGGTGCAGTCTGATATTCCCGTCCGTTTCCGTTCTGTACCTGTGCCGTTCCGTTCGGTATATGGCCGTTTGTCGGCTGCCGTACCTGTTGTTGTGGATAAGGAGCCGCTTCAGGCTGGTAAGCCGGCTGCTGCGGATAGGGCTGCATTGTAGCTCCTTGTGGCATACCTGTTCCTTGCATCACGGGACGGTTTGGAGCAGGTTGGATATATGCTCCGTTCGTTCCATATACCGGTTGAGGTATTTCCTGTGGAATCTGTTGTGGAACAGGCTGTATGACAGGTTCAGGATTCATAGTATGGGTCTGCTGCTCCGGGAATATGCTTGTTTGCATACCGGGCTGTGGCTGACCGTTCATGCTGCCTTGTGGTTGGGGAATTACCGGCGCCGGTTCCTCTGTCATACCGAACAGACTTCCTTCGCTGGCCTGTTTCTGTACTTCCTGCATCTTTTCGTCAATCTCCTTCTGTTTTTCTGAAGGAGCCAGCACCCGTGCCTGTTTCAGCCATGTCATTGCTTCGGAGAACCTTTTTGCGGCAGTTGCTTCATCAGCCTTCTTGAGGAGTTTTTCCATCTTTTCCCGTTTTTCCCTGGCTTCCTTTGATTCGGCCGGTATTGTTGGAGCCTTGGATGATTTGGCCTGTGATGTAGCCTTTTCTGCCTGTTTCTCGAAATTTTCCGCATTGACAAGCAGTCCCTGTACCTTCTGTATCGGTTGGAGTATGGTCTGCAGGAAGCCCATATCCAATTCTGCCGGTGTTCCGTTTACGACCAGTGGCACCATGTTTTGCCGCGTATCCTCTTTCAGGCTGTTCCGCCTTGGCATGACTGCCACACTCAGGTTGTTGTCCACTTTACGGATATTGATATTCAGATCCGTACCTGCTGTAATCATCTGATAAATTGATTGAAAAAACATAATTGAAAAATTTTATGGTTATACATAAGTTTCCTTGAAGAATTCTTTCAGGACATTCTCTCTGTCAGGATTGCTGGAAATATCACGCAGAGATTCCAGATAGTAGCCGATGTTTTTAGGTTCATCAACTGTATTGGGCAGACGTCTTTTGACCGGTCTGATATGTTCGCTCTGTGGCCATACAGCCGGCATGACAGGAGCGGAAGATATACATGTACTTGTTTTCATATCTGTAGGTTTTATTGGTTAGAAAAACAGGAGTCCGACAATGAAAAAGATAAATACTATCCTGACAATCAGTAGAAGAGCTCTGAAAAGAAATCCTACGATTCCTCCGGTGAGCAGGAGCATTGCAATCATACCTGTAGGCATGATACCTTTGTCTGTCAGCATAAGTATTCCGATAACCAGTACCAGGGTTACCGCATGCTTGCTGATACTTTCGATAATCTGTAGTTTCATAATCCTTAATTTTATGAATGAATAATCCCATCGGGATGTGTTTTCCCGATTTTATAGGCCTCCGGCCTCTTGGATTGCCTTTTTGCGCAAGGCCTGGCAGGAAAAAATACCGGAGCGCAGCGAGGATGATTTTTTCCTGTCCAGCCAAGCCCTTGAGGGCAGCCTTGCGGCAAAAGGCAGGCAATCCAAGACCTTTGCCGCTTAAAAGCGGAAAAACAGAATCTTTTCTGTACGGACACAAAAAATGCAGACCTTCCGGCCTGCATTCTCCTGGTTGCTTAGGTATAGATGTTATTCTTCTTTTGTGGAATAGGTATTGAAAATGTCATCAGTCATTTCCTTGGCGAGAGTCCTGATCCTGTTCAGGAAGTCCTGTCCGGTTATCATTCCGCTTTCAAGTCCGGCCAGCTGTTTTTCCCAGTCTGCGGTGAGTGAAGTATCCGCAATTTTCTTTCCACGGATGGTTTCGTAGGTGAACATGCCTTTCGGGGTCGGAACGATATATTTCCCTGAATAACGGATATACTTACGGTTAACCAGTGTACGGATGATATTGGTACGTGAGGATACCGTGCCCAGTCCGTTCAGCTCCATGTATTCCACCAGTTCTGCATCCGTGAACGGATTTACTGGCAGCTGTTTCTTGTGTACCATGTTGCATCCGCATACATTCAGGGGATCACCTTTCTCCACTTCGGGGAGTTCTTTGACGGAATATCCCGATGTCGGGAGCATGTCGGAACGCATGAACACATCATGCCAGCCGGCTTCAATGATTCTTGTTTGTTCGGCCTTGAAATGTTGTGCCGCACAAACCGCTTCAATATTTGTCGTTTCTATGCGGCATGGAGCCATGAATGCTTCGAGCATCCTTCCGGCTACAAGTCTGTAAACCTGCATTTCCTTTTCGGACAGATTTCCGGGACGGATACCAGTAATGATGATGGCATGATGTACATTGGCTTTTTCTGCACTTATTACGTGGCGGGACAAACTGGATATGTCAATACCAGCAGTTCCTTTAGCGGCGGGGAACAGTTCCCATGAAAGCAGACGCGCCATGATTGGTGAAAGGGAGTCAAACACATCCTCCGTCAGATAACGGCTGGAAGTCCTTGGGTAGGAAATCAGTTTCTTTTCATAAAGAGACTGTGCGATGTCATATACCTCTGATGCGGTATAACCATAGCGGATGTTCGCTTCCTTCTGAAGTTGTGTCAGGTCAAGCAGATCCGGTGGAAGTATTTCCTTAACGCTGTAATTGATACCTGTAATCTGTGCCTGATGTGCCAGCTTGCAGTCCTGGAAAAACATTGTAGCGGATTCTTTGTCGGGAAGATCCTGTGTTCGGCGCATCTTGAAGAGGATGCCGTCCTTTTGCAGGCTGATGTAGATGGGCCAGCTGTCCGATGAAATATGGTTTTCCCTTTCACGGTAGCGTCTGCTGATGGCAGCCAGTACCGGTGTCTGCACCCGTCCAAGGGAATTGTTGCCAAGGCCCGTCGCCTTGCACATGGCATAGCTGGCGTTGATTCCGAGAATCCAGTCCGCCTTGTTGCGGCTGTCGGCAGCAAGGAACAGGCTGTCGTAGCAACTGTCCGGCTTCAGGTTTTCCATGCCTTTACGCACAGACTCGTCGGTAAGAGAAGAAATCCACAGACGGAAGCAAGGCTGTGTACAGTTTAGGTATTGATAGACATAGCGGAAAGTCATTTCCCCGTCACGGCTGGCATCGGTAGCCGCAATGATGGTATCGCATGCCTGAAACACTCTCTCGATTACTTTAAGCTGGAGTACAGCATCAATCCCCGGTATCCATCCGTTCTCGGTGCGTGTATGCCGTACCATCAGTTCAAATTCGGACGGGATGAAAGGAAAATCGTTTCGTTCCAGCTTCTGGGTTCCGTAGTCCTTCGGCATGGCCAGTGACAGCATGTTCCCGAAAGTCCACGTAACCATGTAGCCGTTTCCTTCCACATATCCGTTTCTTACTCTGGTTGCACCGATGATTCTTCCGATTTCTTTTCCTACACTTGGTTTGTCTGTTAATATGGCAATCATGATAAATTCTGTTTTTTATATCTTTCCATACGGTAAGTCCGTATGGAAAGAGAGATGATACATTATGGATTCTTATTTATTCACCTGAAGGGTTGATACCGTTTATGCTGATGACCGGATTTCCATTCTCGTCTTCAATCAGACTGAGTGTGGCGTCCATGGTCAGTGAAAATACAGGAGTCTTGATTTTAATGGACATGACATTGGTTTCCTCTCCCTGAAGGAGCAGGTCCATGTTTCCGTCCTTTTCAATTTGCGATCTGCTGATACCTACCGATTCCAGTTTCCCCCAGTCGATTTGTTCAGCCTTGTAGATATGATGATTGGTCTTGTTCATGTTCTTTCCTTTTTTAGTAGTTGATGATTTGAATCCCGTTCTGGTCAGACAGCCTGTTTTGCACCTTTTTTCTGCTCCTGTTGCTGGGTATTGTCAGTCTGTGAAGCACGCTGTGAGGTATTGCGGCGTATATCCGGATTTTCCTGGAAATATTGCAGCTGTCCGGTGTTTGCGTTTACTTTCAGGTAGGAATCGAACGGTTTGCCGTTTGGGCCTTTCATACCTGTTACGAGGATAGCCTTTCCGTCCTGAAGATTTGCTCTTTCCTGTGCCGAGAGCAGGTGTCCGTAAACCTCAGCCGGGATGGTAGGTGCCTGGCGTTCGTTGAAACCGTCCGGAGTTCTGGAATACTGTGGTCTTCCGCTTGCTAGGTCCAGCTTGACGAATGACGAGAATTCCTCACCTTTACGGTTGATCATGTTCTCAAGATAGATGGGCTGTCCTTTGCGTAACGCTTCCTTGTCTTCCGGTGTGAGTTGTACCGAACAGATTTCCTTCGGTATGTAGATTTCTCCCGTTTCCGGATTGTGGCGTGTATATTGGAGACCGCCTGTTACCTTATCCATGGTAACGAAGGAGGAAAACAGTTCGCCGTTTTTTCGTTTCATATCCTCTACAAGGATGGTGTGGCCTTCGTTTAACGCTTTGAGCTGCATGGGGGAAAGCGGTACACCGCCAAGCGTCTGCTGGTTGAAAGCCTGGTCTTTCGGGAAAATAAATTCGATGCCTCTTCTTTCCGCATTGTATTGCAGATTGGCATTGAATTCCTTGCCTTGATTGGATTTCATGCCATCCACGAATATCTGTTCACCGTTTTTCAGTTTCTGAATTTCATCCGGAGTCAGAGTCACACCTTTGATTTCATTCGGGATATAGACATGCTCCTGTCGTACGGCTACCAGTTCGTTGGTATTCTTGTCGATGGAAATCAGACACGGCTCTGTCGTGTTGCCACGCAGGTTAAGGTCAGCCACGCGTCCCATGTTCCCGCTCTCACGCAGGTTCTTCTTGTCCTCTTCCGTGAAGATATGTCCGAAATAAGGACGGTCCAGTTCCGGTTCTTTTCTGATACCGTGGATGCCCAGCATGACCTGCCCGCCGTTGGATATGAACGAAAGGCGTGCGTCCAGCTTGGCAGTCAGTACCCCAGGAATGTTGAGCGTCAGTGGCATAGTTCTGTTGGTCTTGTATCCTTTCAACATGCTGTCAAGCTGTCCGGACTGCTCCAGCATTTCCTTGGATATGCCGAACTTACCCAGTTCCTCCCAATTAATCATGTTCTCGTTGTAGCGGTACGTGGGTGTCTGCTGGCGTTGCGGTTCCTGCTGTTCGCGCCCCTGTGCGGCAGCTTCCACCTGTGATACCTGTTCAGGCTGAGCCTGCGTTGTCTGTTCCTGCTTCTTTGCCATTTTTGTTTCCTCCTCTTTTGTTTGACTGTTTTTCTGATTGTTTACTTTCGGTACGATTTCATAGCGTTTCAGAAATTCCTTTACCGCGTCTGTATTCTTACCTTCGGCCAGGTCCTTGAGAGCCTGTTTGTTCTGCTTGTAATCGTTGAAGGTCATGCGGATAAGCCTGAAATGCGTAGGCTCCTTCAGCTGGCTCCAAAAATTTTTGATGAAGTTTTCGAGAATACTCGAATTCTTGTCGAATTTCAGGAATGAGTTCTCATTCTTCTCTTCCGGTGTAACCGTCTGATAATTACCTTTCTCGTCTGCCTTGCTGACCACTCCCAAACCCTCCTTGGGGTCGTTCTTGTTATGTACCAGCAGAAGCTCGTCAATTTGTTCCACATAAGGCTTTTCCGGTTTCTTTGTCCGGCCTTGCCTTTTTCCCTTGCCTGGACTGTTTTCTTGTGCCATAATCTTTTGTTTTGAGTGACTACTTGATTTGTTTCACAGTCCAAATGTAAGATGATAAATTGAGTAAACATTTGATTTACAAACGGATGGCGTTAGATGTCATCAGGTGTCATCAAATGTCATACGAAGGATAGGAAAGAATGCAAAAACAGTTGGAAAAAAGAATGAAAGGAAGTAGGAAGAGTATAAGTAAAAGCATAGTTAAGCCACCGGACTATGCAGATCGGAGGGAGCTGAAATCCCTGTATTATTTCGGGAGTTGATAGGCAGGCTATGTTTTGTTATTTGGGAAGGTGGATTTTCACAGTATTTGTGAGGTCATATATGGAATATAAGGATAGCCGCCTTTGATTTACGGCTATGCGTCACGTCGGTCGCAGTTAATCCCTGTAATCTTTCCTTTAATTCTAATCCGTTTGCCGCCGCATTCTTTTTCAGGTGAATTTTCATGGCGTAAGCCATAAAGAAAATTCTCCTGAAAAAAGGAATAAATGCGGCTGGCAAATCAGGATTGGGATTTATTTTTGATGGAGGGGATAACTACAAAAATATCTTATATGCATGTTGTTTTTCTTTCCTTAATTCTTCTGAAAATACCTAAAAATAGGTATTGCCAAGGTAAAGTAAAACCTGTAGATTTGTACCATCAAATAGGAACAATGTTCTTTATATGCAAATTTTAAAAGAAAACATACGGGATTGTATATTGAAAGTAGCCAGACAGCAATTTGAACAGAAAGGTTATTCCAAGACTTCCATGCGTGAAATAGCCGAATCGGCAGGAGTTGGTGTCGGGAATATCTATAACTACTTCACGAACAAAGATGATTTGTTTCGTGAGGTAGTGCGTCCGGTATTGTACGCTTTGGAAGCCATGTTGCAAGAGCATCACGGCATACGGGGAGAGGATATTATGATGATGAGATCGGAAGAATACCTGAAATCCTGTATAGACGAATATGTTTCGCTAATTGACAAACATAGTGCATTAATGAAGATTTTGTTGTTTCATGCGCAAGGTTCTTCGTTGGAGTGCTTTCGCGAAAATTATACCGACCGTTCTACCGAATTGGTCAAAATCTGGTTCGCGTCTATGCAGCAGAAGCATCCCGAAATCAATACTGCTGTGTCCGATTTTATCATCCATTTGCATACGGTATGGATGTTTACAATGTTCGAGGAACTGTTGATGCACTCTGTACCCCGACAGGAAATGGAGGCTATTTTACATGATTATATTTTGTTTGAAATTCAAGGTTGGAGGGCAATCATCAAGATATGAGATACAGACAACGTAAATATGAAAAGACAGCTGTATTAGGGCGGCTGGAAAGGAGGAAATCTTTACAGAGATTTCCTCCTTTTTTTATGAACAAATCTGAATATTGTTCACTATTAAATACTTAAAGATATGAAACAGAAACATGAGTTTAAGAGCATCGTAGCGGAAACACTACTTATTCCGTTATACATGCGGGCAAAAGAAAGCCATCGAGACAATCCCATTTTGAATGACAAGACTGCGGAACGGCTGGCTGATAATTTGGAATATGATTATTCCAAATTTGATGGGGCGAAACTGAGTGAAGTGGGATGCGTGGTGCGAGGATGGTATTTTGATCATGCCGTACAGCAGTTTATCAAGACTCATCCAAATCCGGTCGTGGTGAATGTTGGCTGTGGGCTGGATACCCGTTTTCAGCGTATCGGAAACGGAAAAGCTATTTTTTATGATATGGATTTGCCAGAAGTCATTTCGTTACGCCGAGAATTGATACACGAACAACCGGGCAATGTCTATATAGCGGCATCCTTGCTGGAAACCGACTGGATGGACGACTTGCTTCGGAAGCATCCCCGTTCGGAATTTATTTTTATTGTGGAAGGAGTTCTGATGTATTTTTATGAGAAGCAGGTAAAAGCCTTCCTGCATCACGTGGCAAGACGTTTCGGGGGAGGTGAACTGTGGTTTGACGTATGCGGTACTATGATGAGCCGTCATGGAGTAAAACCAGATTCACTCCGTGAACATAAGGCTCAGGTCCGTTTTGGCCTAAATAACGGACATGTTATTGAGAAATGGATACCTGAATTGCAACTTATTGAGCAAGCCAACTATATGAAGTTTTTCCGTTCACGCTGGGGATTATTCTTTGGTTATGTATTGGGGCGGATACCTTGGTTATGTTTTAAATTTAGTTCAATGTTGGGATATAAAATAATATAAATAAATCAATCGGTTTATGAAAAATAAATTTTTAGTTAACAAATTATTGCAAAACACCCAGAATCCACAAGGTTTTTTAGGTAAAATGATGTTGTTCGGTATGAACTGTGGTCATGCACGGCTGGCTGAATGGGGAATGTCACATCTTGAATGGCAGGCAAACTGGGTAGTGCTTGATATCGGTTGTGGGGGCGGAGCTAACATTACTGAAATACTTCGTCGCTGTCCTGATGGTATAGTTTATGGATTGGATGCTTCTAATGAAAGTGTTGTTTTTGCACGGAATAAAAACCGTAGGATGTTAGGAAGGCATTGTTTTATAGATGAGGGACGGGCTGATTTACTTCCTTATTCAGACATGACGTTCGATCTTGTTACAGCATTCGAGACTGTTTATTTTTGGGGGGATTTATCCGTTGCTTTCAGAGAAGTAATCCGGGTATTGAAACCTGGTGGACTTTTCATGATATGCAATGAAATGGCTGACCCGACAAATACCATGTGGACAGATCTTATTGATGGGATGAATATACATACCATTGAAGAAATGGAGTCTTGTTTATTGTCTGTTGGATTTAATGAAGTAAAAGCAGATAAAAAGAAAGAGAATATATGTATAGTTGCGAGAAAATAATATAATAATGGGAACTTTAAAAAAATTACAGGGTTATATGGGACAGCGACGGATTCTTTTTCCTTTGTCCCTCATTCTGTCGGCTCTTAGTGCGTTGGCAGGATTGGTGCCGTACATATTGATATGGCTTATTGTAAAAGAATTACTTGTACCGGAAACTACTTGCAATACGGATATGATGGTTTATGCCTGGTGGGCAGCTGGTTTGGCCGTGGGAGGTGTTTTACTTTATTTTGCTGCATTGATGGCTTCACATCTGGCTGCTTTTCGTGTGGAAAGCAATATCCGGCGTGATGCGATGAAACGTGTAGTAGCTATGCCGCTCGGTTTTTTTGATCAAAATACATCCGGACGTATCCGTAAGATTATTGATGACAATGCCAGTATTACACATACTTTCCTGGCCCACCAGTTGCCTGATCTGGCGGCTACGGTATTGATGCCTCTGTTGACTACGGTACTTATTTTTGCTTTTGACTGGCAGTTGGGATTGGCCTGTCTTGTCCCCGTACTGGTAGCGATGGGCTTAATGACTTACATGATGAACGGAAATGGACGGGAATTCATGAGTAAATACATGACTGCGCTGGAAGAAATGAATACGGAAGCTGTAGAATATGTGCGTGGTATTCCTGTAGTAAAAGTATTTCAACAGACCATTTATTCTTTTAAGAATTTTCATCTCAGTATTATGAATTATAATAGAATGGTAACTGCATACACACGTATGTGGTGTCATCCTATGACATTCTATACGGTAATTATCAATGGCTTTGCCTTCTTTCTGGCTCCTGTTTCCATACTGATGATAGGGCGTGGAGATGAGCCTGTATCAGTACTAGTAGATTTCTTCCTCTTTATTCTGCTTACACCTCTTTTTTCACAAAGTATTATGAAAAGCATGTATCTCCAACAAGCTACGGGGCAAGCAGGAGAAGCGATAAACAGGTTGGAAGATTTACTGAATTATGAAGTGCTGAAAGAAGCGGTTAATTCACAAAAGCCCAAACGGTTTGATATAATGTTCGAACATGTTTCTTTTTCTTATCCGGGTACCGGACAAAAGGTCATAGACAACATCAGTTTTAAACTTCCCCAAGGTCAGACTTATGCTCTTGTGGGGGCTTCCGGCAGTGGAAAAACGACAATAGCCCGTCTGCTTCCACGCTTCTGGGATGTGCAGGAAGGTCGGATTAGTATAGGCGGTGTAGATGTACGGGATATTTCTAAAGAGTCATTAATGGACAGTATTGCCTTTGTTTTCCAGCAGGCTCATCTTTTTAAAACGACCTTATGGGAAAATCTCATTTACGGCAAATCAAATGCTACAAAAGAAAAAGTAAACCGTGCGATTGATGCGGCACAGTGCAGGGAAATTATAGACCGTTTGCCGGATGGATTGCAAACAAAAATTGGGGCTGAAGGTACTTACTTGTCTGGTGGTGAACAGCAGCGTATTGTACTGGCACGTGCCATTCTTAAAGATGCGCCTATTGTGGTACTTGATGAAGCTACGGCTTTTGCCGATCCGGAGAATGAGGTACTTATTAAACATGCTCTGAAAGAATTGACTCGTGGAAAAACTGTTCTGAAGATTGCTCACCGCTTGTCAACTGTAGTTGATGCTGACCGTATTCTTGTAGTAGATAATGGGAAAATAGTAGAAGAAGGAACTCATCAGGAGCTCTTGGCAAAGAAGGGAATTTATGCGGCAATGTGGAATGAATATAACCGTTCCGCAAGCTGGACTATTAGCAGAAAGGAGGATAATAATCATGATTAAAACCATACAACGACGCTTTGCCCTGTCATACCAGGGAGCTAAAGATTTTCTGAGAGGTGTACTGTTTACTACACTGTTGGATCTGGCACTGATGCTGCCAGCTGTTTATGTTTTCCTGTTTTTGGATGATTGGCTGAAACCTTTGCTTGTTTCCGAAACGTCACCTGTTCATGGGTTATTTTACTATGGATTGCTTGGTATAGGTTTTATGGGAGTAATGTATGTGATAGGCTTTTTCCAGTATAACAGTACTTTTACTTCGGTCTATGACGAAAGTGCAATACGCCGAGTGTCATTGGCAGAGAAGTTACGTATATTGCCATTGGCTTTTTTCGGAGAGAAGAATCTTTCAGACCTTACAGCTACCATTATGGATGACTGTACGGACATGGAACATACTTTTTCACATGCTGTTCCACAGCTTTTTGCTTCTCTAATTGCGATCTTGTTAATTTCAATCGGCATGTTTTTCTATAACTGGCAGTTAGCCTTGGCTCTTTTTTGGGTAGTTCCGGTAGCAATGGCGTTACTTATATTTTCTCAACGAAAAATGAGAATGGGTAATCGTGAGAATTATCAGAACAAACGGGCAGTAAGTGAAGCTATTCAGGAAGGATTGGACAATATACAAGAAATAAAAGCATATAATCAAGAGACAAACTACCGCCAGACCCTTACCAACAAGATTGACTCCTACGAACAGGCACTGACCCGTAATGAACTGTTGCTTGGCGTATTGGTGCATGGAGCTCAAAGTTTGCTTAAGTTAGGCATAGCTTCTGTTATCATAGTTGGAGCTGATATGCTTTCAACAGGCAGGCTTGATCTTTTTGTTTATCTTATCTTTCTTGTCCTTGGTTCCCGGGTTTACGCTCCTATAGATGAGGTGATGAACAACCTTGCTGCCCTTTCTTATCTTGATGTACGTATTCGACGTATGCGCGAGATGCAGGACATGCCTGTTCAGCATGGAACAACAGAGTTCACGCCTGAAAATTTTGACATAGTGTTCAATCATGTAGATTTTGCTTACGAAACGGGCAAGCAAGTATTGCATGACGTGAGTTTTATTGCTCGTCAGGGTGAAATTACAGCATTGGTAGGTCCTTCTGGGAGCGGTAAAAGTACAGCCGCTAAACTTTCCGCGCGTTTTTGGGACATAGGACAGGGGGCAATCACTCTTGGTGGAATTGACATCAGCAAGATAGAGCCGGAAACTCTACTACGTTATTTCTCTGTTGTCTTTCAGGATGTGGTTTTATTCAATGCATCTGTTATGGATAATATTCGTATCGGTCGCCGTGATGCAACGGATGAAGAAGTCTTGCGTGTGGCACATTTGGCACAATGTGATGAATTCGTAACCAGGATGCCTGACGGATACCGTACTATTATCGGAGAAAATGGAAATACACTTTCCGGAGGTGAACGTCAGCGTATTTCTATAGCCCGTGCTTTACTTAAGGATGCTCCTATCGTTCTATTGGATGAAGCTACGGCATCACTTGATGTTGAAAACGAAACTAAAATACAAACGGCGATTTCAGAACTTGTGCGTGACAAGACGGTCCTCATTATTGCCCATCGTATGAGAACTATTGCCAATGCGGATAGAATTGTGGTATTGAAAGACGGTATGGTAACAGATATAGGCACTCCTGATGAGCTTATCCGAAAAGAAGGATATTTTAAACGCATGATAGAGTTACAAATGAAAAAAGAATAATTATGGAAATTTATCATCATATACATTGTTCGGGACATGGTCATCATAACCATGTCCCAGCTACAATCAACAATATTATATTGTTTTGTGTAGTCTTGAATCTTGTTTTTGTCATATTTGAGGCTATTATGGGGGTTGTATATAATTCTGTAGGCCTCTTATCGGATGCCGGACATAACATGAGTGATGTGTTCAGCCTTCTTCTTGCATTACTTGCTGTACGTATTGTTAAAATACATGGTAATGCCCATTTTACTTATGGTTACAAAAAAGCGACAGTTCTTATATCCTTATTGAATAGTGTCATTCTGTTAGTAGCTGTAGGAGCTATAGTTATAGAAAGTATATACAGATTTAAGAATTCAGTTCCGGTATCAGGAGTCGCTGTAAGTTGGACTGCCGCAGCTGGAATTATCATTAATGGATTGACGACGATATTGCTTATGAGACAGAGAAAGCATGACTTGAATATGCGTGGAGCTTTCTTGCACATGTTGGCAGATACGGTAGTATCAGTCGGAGTTGTTATTTCAGGTATTATAATCAGTATTAAAGGCTGGATGTGGATAGATCCTGTCATCAGCATATTGATAGCCAGTGTTATTATGTTCTCAACAATCAGTTTATTAAAAGAAAGTCTGTTCATGTCAATGGATGCAATCCCAGAGAATGTGAATATAGAACATATAAAGAGCGAAATAAATAATATGGATTATATTTTGGAGTGGCATCATTTACATATATGGCCTATAAGTACAACAGAAAATGCGGCAACGCTTCACATTGTAATTAATAGTATGAATGTAATGCATGATGTTAAACAGAATTTGAAAATATTATTTGCCAACAATGGTATAAGTCATTGTACTATTGAGTGTGAACTTCCCAATGAATATTGTGATGATAGAGAATGTTGTACTTAGAAGATAAATATGAAAACAGATAAAGGTTTCTTTACTTTTAGAAAGATTAGTTTGTCTTTGCATAAGAAAATATTATTAAGCTATTTATGTCTTCTCATTTTAACTTGTGGACTTGTTTCAATTATATTTGTAGAGAGAGCTAAAGTCCGTGAATCAGAGAGGATATTAAAATCGATCAATACAGTCAGAAGAAGTATTGATGATGTTCATTTTGCGATAATACGTCTTTGTACTAAAGGAGAATCAGTCATTTCATGGGATAATTCTGATTTTAATATTTATCATCAATATCGTCTTTCTGTAGATAGTCTTTTACAGGATATGAAGGTTAAATGTAGCGGATTTGTCCTTCCTCATCAGATAGATTCTTTATGTGATTTGTTGTATAAAAAAGAAATAAACTTAGGGTATATAATGAACACTGTAAAAAGTAGGGAAAAGTCAGACAGCATTTTTGCTAATAAACTGCCTGTTATAGCAAAAGAGACAGTCCGGATGAAAACAATAAGTCAGAAAAAGAAAGGAATTGCTGGCTTGTTTGGGAAAAAAGAGATTGTTCAGATTCCATATTATACAAATGAATTACGTACATTTAATGACAAGCTAATATTTGAGATTGATAAACAAAATGCTCAAGTGGAAACATACATGGATAGTTTGCGTTTACAGAACAAGTTATTAAATAATAAATTATATGACTTTGTCTCTTTTTGGGATTGTCAAATTCAAAAATCCTTTACCGAACGTAACATTAGACTTTCTGAAGCTTGGCAAAGTTCTTTTTATCAGTTTATTGCTGTAGTTTCTATTGCTGTAGTTATACTTATTATTTTTTTTTAATTATTCGTTCTGATTTACGTAATGAAGATAAGATAAAATTGAAATTACGGCAGGTGATCAGTGAAAATGAGAATTTACTTGAGATGCGTAAGAAAATCATTCTTACCGTTTCACATGATATTCGAGGTCCGCTTGGTAATATCCATAACTGTGCCGATTTGGCTACCGAAACACGCCAAAAGAAAAAACGTGAGATATATTTGGATGATATTCGTCATTCCTGTCAGCACATCCTTCATTTGGTCAACGACCTGATGGATGCTTATCGGATTAATGAAGCCGGCGACTTGCGTAATGATACCCCTTTTTATCTCAACCGTTTTTTAAAACGAATTTCAGATGAGTTTTCTCGTAAAGCAGCCTCAAAAGGTCTGATTTTATATTCGGAACATAATGGCTCAAATGTAACTGTAAAGGGTGATGCAGATAAACTCGAACAGGTACTGGCGAATTTGCTTACAAATGCTATCAAGTTTACTTCCAGAGGAAACATCAATTTCCATTCAGAATATTCAGAAGGAAAACTGCACATTGAAATCAGGGATACCGGTATCGGTATGGATAAGGAAACATTGAAAATAATATTTGCTCCATTTGAGCGTGCCGCACAGAATGTCAATTCTGAAGGTTTTGGTTTAGGGCTTTTCCTTACCAAAGGATTAATTAAAGTTTTGGAAGGAAAAATGGATGTGGAAAGTGCACTCGGTAAAGGAAGTGTGTTCAGACTAGAACTTCCTTTGCCTGAAACGGATGAATTAGTTGATGAAGACACCCCGGATCATAATGCAACAACCATATTGCCTAAGAATGTTCTTGTAGTGGACGATGATCCTATACAACTGAAAATAGCGGAAGATATGCTAGGGCGTAGAGGTATATCCTGTAAAACCTGTATGAATGTAAGTGAAGTAGTAACCGCTCTTGAAAATTCTGAATATGATTTGGTCTTGACGGATGTACAAATGCCTGATACAGACGGATTCAGCTTGTTAAGACTGCTCCGCAATTCGGATATCGGCAATTCAAGAACTATTCCTGTTGCAGTCATGACTGCCCGTGGTGACGGCAATTCCGGAATCTATGAAAAAGAAGGATTTGCAGGCTGTATTCATAAGCCTTTCAATATCCACGGATTGCTTGCTTTTTTATCTACAGTCATATCTCAGAGAAAAGCTTCAGTTTCCGGAAATTTTGAGTTTTCCAGTTTATTAGAGAATACGGATGATTATTGTCACATGCTTTCTCTAGTCGTTATGGAATCTGAAAAAGAATTGAAGGAGATGGAATCAGCTGACAGGATAACCGACCGTGAGACCATGAGGAAAATAATACATCGGATGATGCCAGTATGGGAAATGCTCGGGAAAGACAATATCTTACGTGATTTTCAAAGGATACTGCATGATAGTGATATTCAAAATGAAACTGTTCATGAACATGCAATACAGACTATGGAGTGGCTTAAAAAATTAATAAAAGAAACAAAAAATGAGCTGAAAAAATATGAAAATTCTGATAGTTGAAGACAATATAATACTTTGCGGCATGATTGAAAAATGGCTGCAGAAGGCCGGTTACGAAGTATTGGCAGCTATAGATGAACCAGGTGCACGTAATATTCTGAAGAAAAACGAAATCAATCTTGTATTGGGAGACGTACGCCTGCCGGAAGGTGACGGTATCAGCCTTTTGGAATGGATGATGCGTTCTAAGATGGAAGTTCCATTTATTGTCATGACAGATTATGCCTGTATCAAGGATGCAGTCCGTGCTATCAAACTCGGCGCTAAGGATTATTTGCAAAAGCCTGTTCATCAAGAGCTAATGATAGAATTAGTACATAGTATGCTTAAGCAGCCTGTTATTGTACGTAAAGAGCGTTCTTTTGTTGAACGTACCAGTGAAGCTGCCAGAAAAGCCGCTTCACTTGCCCGTCGAGTGGCACCTTCGGATCTTTCTGTTATGATACTCGGTCCGAGTGGCAGCGGTAAGGAAGTGATAGCCCAGATGATACACCGTTATAGTGACAGACGTGACAAACCCTTTGTTGCCGTCAATTGTGGAAGCATACCTAACGATTTGCAGGCTTCAGAATTTTTTGGTGCAGTCAAAGGAGCTTTTACAGGAGCTGTTGCTGATAGGAAAGGGCATTTTGAAACCGCTAATGGAGGAACCTTATTTCTGGATGAAATCGGTAATATGCCGTATTCCATGCAGATTCTTCTTCTGCGTGTTCTTCAGGAGAAAGAGTTTAACCCGGTAGGAAGTGATAAGGTGAAACGTACGGATGTACGTATTATTTCTGCTACCAATGAGGATATGAAAAAAGCGGTAGAGGAAGGTCGCTTTCGCGAGGACTTGTATTATCGTCTTGCTGAATTGGAAATTTTGCAGCCAGCACTTAAAGAATGTAAAGACGATATTCTCCCGCTTGCCGAGTTCTTCAGAAAAGAACATTCCGGTAGAATACGTATCAAGAATGAGGGATTTACCGAAGAAGCGAAAGCATGTATGTTGGGGTATGACTGGCCGGGTAATGTACGGGAATTAAACGCAAAAATCAAACGTGCAGTAATTGTTGCAGATAATGCATTATTGGATGTCTGTGATTTGGGACTGGAAAATGTAGATTGTAATGATAATCCGGATATTCGTATCATTCAGGAAAAGGAAAGGATACGAAATCTGCTTGATAAAAATCATGGTAATGTCAGCAAGACAGCAGCGGAACTCGGTTGCAGTCGTACAGCCCTATACAAGAAAATGAAGAAACTTGGTCTGAAGTAATCTTTATTCTTTAAGACGGTATACTAGTCTGCATATATTGTTTCGGAATGTTTTGGACTCACGCAAAGTCCATTGTCCGAATTGAATTTTTCCGGTTATGTTTTTCCCGCTTTTGTATGATATTGGAAGCAGGTAAATGACCAGTTCATCTGCGAGTCGGAAGAGAAATACTCCACCAGCATATTCGGCACTTTTTTCGTCCTGTACTTTCATAAAAAAGGTACAGTTATTGTCTCGTCTCTCTTTTGCATCCATCAAATCAAGCATGCCGTAATGCGGATACATGTTGAATGTAGCCCGCTCTTCCCAATAAGGGAAGCCGTTCCGGTCTGTCCTGAGCCATTCCATCAGTATCTCATTTTTGTCCGGCAGAAAACCGTCCAATGTGACGGGCATAATAATCTGTACTTTTGCCATACCTCTGCTATTAAAAATAAAAGCATGAAACCCATGCTTATTTCGAACAGAGGCTCTGACAAAGCCCAACACAGAAACTCGCATGGGCTCACGCTATAGGGTACAGCATAAGCCTCACGCAATAGCCTCCGTGTTTTTGAATTTGTCAGATTCCTGTTCGAGACATCTTGCGACTTATGTATATAATCGATGGAAAACATCCCGTAATCCGTCGTTATGTTCTATTTGAAATCCAAAGATAAAGAATGTTTGCTGAAAATCAAACTGATTCAAGATTTATTTGTCATTCTGTATCTATTCAGTTTTTCTTTTATCCTCTTCTGCACTTTCTATTCCCAGCCGTTCACATAGTTCCGGGTCGTTCTTTATACGTTCCATCTCATCGTTAATGATAGCCTGGGCATCCGCCTTTATCTGGTCATAATTACGCTGTATCTGCTGGAGCATGATGTCATTCCCTTCACTGTCCTTGAACGTGTTAATAACCGGGATTTTTTTATAAGCCTTTTCTTCCGCACTTACTTTGGCATGGTCCACGATAATTTCCGCATGGAAAATCTTTTGGTCGATTTTCTCACCGAAATTGTCCGACACGGAACCGACAAACGTACCCTGTGAAAGATTGGAAATCTTGGATGCAGGAATCAGGGAGTCCAGCTGTGTATTGATTGATGTGGAAACATCCTGACGGTTGATGGATATGGACTGCCGTTTTTGTAGAATCTTACCGAAGCGTTCGGAAAGTGTCTTGGCCGTTTCACCGACCACCTGTCCACTGAATATGTTGCCGACTGTATTTTGAATCACCTTGCTTTCCTTTTCACCGTAGTCACGGTTAAGTTGGCTGAAGTCCTGAAATCCCAGACAGACTGCCACCTTGTTGGAACGTGCCGTTGCAATCAGGTTGTCCAGTCCTCGGAAATAGATGGTTGGAAGCTCATCTATAATGACCGCGCTTTTAAGTTGCCCTTTCTTGTTTATCAGTTTGACGATTCTGGAATTATACAGTCCGAGCGCAGCGGAATAGATGTTCTGTCGGTCCGGATTATTGCCCACACAAAGGATTTTAGGCTCCTTCGGATTATTGATATCCAGAGAAAAATCATTGCCTGTCATGACCCAGTACAGTTGTGGAGAAATCATTCTGGTAAGCGGAATTTTCGCGGAAGCTATCTGGCCTTGCAACTGATCCTGTGCCCCACCTTTCCATGCATCCATGAAAGGGGAGAGGTAATTCTCTAACTCAGGATAGGATGTCAGGATGGTAAACAAATCAGAGTAAGGTTTGTTCAGCAGTTCCACGGCATGAGGGAAGCTGCAATAGATACCGTTTTTGTATATTTTCAAATACCAGATTATAGCTGCCAGCAGGATAATCGGAGACTCTACAAAGAAGTCACCTTGTTTTTCAATCCAGGTCTTGTTCAAATTTAACATGATGGTATAGCTTGCTTCGTATGCATCAGAGATGTCCGTCATGAACTCCGGATTGATGGGATTGCAGCGGTGTGAACGGTGCGGATCATCGAAGTTGATGACGTAGAAATGTGGCTTTACCTTGTATTTGTCCATATTGTGCAATAAGGTATTGTAGGCAATGGTGGAAAGGTCATCAAATTTATAATCATAGATATAGACACTGAAACCTTTGGAAATCATCTGTTTGATGTAGTTGTTTACCACTGCGTATGATTTACCGGAACCCGGTGTTCCCAATACGATGGTTGCGCGGAAAGGATTGACCACGTTGATCCATCCGTCGTTGAGTTTGCCGCCATACTGGAATCTGGTTGGCAGATTGACCGAATATTCATTCTCCATCAGCCTTGTCTCCTGCATGAAGGATTCGTTTTCCATATTGAATACGTCCTCCATCAGGTTATGTCTGTAAAGCCTGCTAATCCACAGTCCTGCCATGAGCAGGCACAGATAACCTGCTGCGAGCGTCACTACATACAGGGCAGTAATCGCTTCGTGTGGAAAAGGCAGGTCAAGCAGCCACCAGTTCATGAAAAAAAGAACAGCCCCGACAGTAAGTACCGCCCATATACGCTGCCATGTAATCTTCTCGCCTTTGACTCCGATGGTACCCATACAGGATATGGCCAACAGAAGAACCGCCATCAGTTTTGTCCATAGGATACAGCCGAATATACCGGTTGTCCTGTCAAAGTTCATCAGTATCCGGTCTATAACGTCCAGATTCAGATGCCAAGAGCTCATACTGGGATAGCAGTACACATAAACGTGGACTACCAGAATAAAAATACTGACAGCCCTGCCGAATTCCATAATCTTGGCAAGGGCTCTCAAATCGTCTTCCTGTTGCATAATGATAGTATATGATTGTGGGGGAATCCGTTGTTCCCCCTGTTGTTGACTCATTTTGATTGATCAGATACCGCGTGATTTGCGCTTCTGCGGTTTCTTTTTCCGTTTCATGCGGCAACGGAACGCTTCTTCCTCGTAATCGACTGCCGGATTTGCCTCAAAGGAGAAGATGCCTGCCGCCTGTTCAAGCGCACTGCCTTCTTCCATACGGTGGCCGTACCGTTTCCAAAGTTCCTCCGGACCGGATTGTTGTCTGTCCTGCCAGGGTATTCCTTCCCACCAGTTGACAAGGTCGTTGAATACGTTGGCGGAAAACTCCTTTCCCATACGTGAACCGTTGAACGCCTCGCGCCGTTCATGGTCTATGAATGTGACGCCATAGATACGTCCTGTATCGTTCCTTCTGAATACCACATCAATGTGCTCCAGTTTCAGCTGTTCCCTGAATTCCTGTTCCGATTTTGCGTTACGCATGGCCCATACGACCTTGCCGGATATGGCAGGAGCCCATCTGCCTTCCTTGAAGTCCTGTGTATGCCGTAACATACGTTCGGACAGTCCCGTATTTCCGAAACGCTTGCCGAACCTTGCACTTTTTATCGGAGGGCTGACCACTTTCCCACTATCATCTGTAGCCGAATAGATGATACCCGTATAGGGTGTTCCCATGTAATCGCCCCGAACCTGTCGGGCTTCAATGTTCAGTGTGGAAAGCAGTGCGGAATACTCTCCGAAAGTCTGGAAACGGTAGCTCTCCAGAACGGCCTTCAATGTGTTTCCTATCTGGTGGCGTATATCCCCCTGTAAGGCATCCACCTTTTTCAGTTCTGCTTTCGGATTCCGTCTTTCCGTATCCGCACTGTTACGCAGTCCGAATTCCTGTTCAAGTTCCCGGCAGGCTGTCATGGAACGGCGGTGCTCATAGGAGTCATTGATTTTCCTTCCTTCATCGTCAATGCATACACTCACGATATGTACGTGCGTGTTGCAGGTATCTCCATGTCTGTACACGATGAACGGCTGGTCACCATATCCCATTTTCTGCATGTATTTTTCTGCCAGTTCCGCCAGCCTGTCATTGTCTAGCCTGTCTTCCGGTGCCGGACTGAGGGCGATATGCAGGACCGGCTTGTCTGTCCTCCTGTTTGCCGTCAGATGGTTTTCAAATGAAAGGAGAGCCAGACGTATGTCCTCGCTCGGCAGTCCCGGGCGGTCGGAAATCATCCGGTGTCCTGACAGGATTTCCGCTGTCCCTTGAAATACCTTTTCATGGTTATAGACCAGTGCTCCGTAAAGGCTTGCCCCGTGACTTATCTTTGCAACCATTTCTGCTCATATTCTTTGGTTAATGCCATAATCTGCTTGTTGAGCAGTATCAGTTCCAGGGTAGCCTTTTCAAGTTTGTAAAGCAGGGACATCGCCCTTTTGTCCCCGAAGTTTTTCTGTACGGCCCTTACGACCTGATTGTAATTGTTGCCTATTGCCTGGAATTGTCTGTAAAATTCCCCGAGCCGGATGTAATAGTCCATGGAAACCTTGTCCACCTTGATTACCTTCAGTTGTTCTGAAAAGATTGATTTCTTGATAAAGATTGTCCTGTCCCTTGCTCCGGATTCCAGAAACAGTTTCTCAAATCTGCTTTTCTCCTGTGCGTTCAGACGGAAGCTGTACTTGTAGTCCGCCGGATCAGTTTTCGGTTTTCTGCCTGTCCTTTTAGCCTGTTTTTTCTCCATGCTTTTCTGCTTTTGGGTTGTTTTGCTTTCTCCGTCAGATTTTCCGACTTTGGAGGAAAATCCCCCGACCGTGAGGGAGGGCAAGTTGGTCTTTGTCGGGCAGAATACTTTCTGTCGGACAAAGACACAACTTGCTCTGTTCGTTTGAACAGAGAATCCACCTCCGGCGGATTGCTGCGCGACGTGAGCGGCGTGCTGCTGTCCGTCGGGAGATGTTCCAAGCCATTTTTTAGTTCTGACTTTGCAAAATTATGACCGTGTAAACAGTTGTGAAATAGTGGATTGTATGACATATAAAGACGTCTGATGATATCTGATGTCATGGTGCAGGTTACATATTACCTGTATGCTTGAAAGACCTTATTTTTGACATAGATTTTATTGTAACAAAGTGTTGCGATAATAAGATGCGATTGTAAGGAAACCATGTTATAACATGGCAATAATGTGTTGAAATATTGATATGATAACATAACAACATAAGGAAATAACAACATAATGTTATAACAATATGTGAATGTGTTTATGTAGTATTATGTTCTTGTAATGTCCTCTCATTATAATCCTATTATATAATGTCAGTAGATTAATGCTTTAATGTAAAAATGCATTGTTGCTATGCTGTGTCATTATAGGGAAATAATGACATAAGGATACATTCGTGTGATACTGTATACTCATAAGAATGCAATATCTGAAAATGAATCTGAATATTAACCCCAAAATAAAGAAAGTATGAACAAGCGTCCGATTCTTGTCGCCTTCAGTAATCAGAAAGGCGGTGTGGGCAAGTCCACGGTAACAGTAGTACTTGCCAGTTATTTTAATTATGTAAGAGGTCTGAAAGTTGCTGTTGTTGACTGTGACTATCCCCAGTTCAGTCTGGAAAAACTAAGGGGAAGAGATTTGAAGAACATTGAGAAAAGCGAGTATCATCAGCGACTTTTCTGCCGCCAGTTTGAAGAGGGCTCCCGTAAGGCTTATCCAATTGTCACTTCTACTCCAGAAGCAGCCGTAGAGATTCCAGGCAAATTGGAAGGTGACTATGACCTGATATTTTTCGATCTTCCCGGAACGGTGAATTCCCGTGGTGTATTCGAGTCCGTCATGAACATGGATTTTATTTTTACTCCCATCGTGAAAGACCGTATGGTCATGCAGAGCAGCCTTTCCTTTGTATCGACTGTTCAGGATTTTATCGGACAGCATCCGGAAGCTCCCCTGAAAGACATACGTTTATTCTGGAACCGTATGGACAGCCGCACTTCAAAAGAACTATATGTAATGTATAATGCAATTATTCTCCGCATGGGACTGAAGGTCTTCGAAACCGTACTTCCAGATCTTGAACGCTTCAATAAAGAGATGACACCTTCTTCCAGGCAGCATTTCCGCTGTACTCTTCTTCCTCCTTCCGAATCATTATTGAAAGACAGCCGCCTTGAGGCGTTTGCCCAGGAGATGGAACGTATCATATTTCCGGGATAAGAACTATGGCAAAGAAAAGAGAAATATTTAAAGTGGATGAAGATGTCCTAAAGGACATGATGGCCAGTGAATCCATCTCCTGTGGCAAGTCTGGGGGCGATGTCGGTGGAAACGTTGTTTCTGCTACAGAAAAAGGGAAAAATGTGTCGGAAGTAGAGAAACAGGAACAGGAAAAGTCCCGCAAAACGATACGTGCTGACCCTGGATTAGAAAAGAAGGTGGAGATGTATAGGGAATTGTTTTTAGACAAAAGAAAGTCGGTACACCGGAAACAAACCTATATCAGCTATGATATGTATTGCAAGCTGGCACGTATCCTTCCTCTTTTAAGTGATGACATGAGTGTGCCTGCTTTTTTAGATAATGTGCTGGCACACCATCTTGAGACTTACAGTAAAGAGCTCGGCGAACTGTTTCGCCGTAAAACCCAAGAACCATTCTGATATGGAAGAACTAATATACCTCTGTGTACGAATTGTCTGTATAAGTTATTTGTTGTACAGCGTGTATGGCTGGAGAAAACATATTGAAATTATTTGTACTTTGCTTTATGCGAAACCTGTTTCACAAAAGGAGAGGGAAGAAGCTGCTGGAACGGAATCTGCGGTTTCAGGTGCAGAAGTGATGGGAAGTACCCGTTATGTTTATCTGGACGAGAATGCCGGAAAGACTGCCGCTCCCTTCATGAGCCAGCCACTTGAAAGGAATTTTATCGGTGAAGAGGAGGACGTGCAGCAGGAAGATGTGGAATGCAACCTTCAGCTGGATAAGATGAAACTTCTGCAAGAAGTCCAGGAAGACCTTGATGCGGAGTCTCCCGAAGTGGAATCCGTATCACCTGTTCTGTCCAGCAGGGACATGGAAGTACTCGGCGAATATCTGACACATCAGGATAAAGCCGACCATGAGAAGGCCATGCAGGCAGCGCGTGTCCTGTTCTCCATCAGGCAGACCAGCCTGATTGACGTGTTCCTTTCCAATATGGAGAATTCCGCGATTGTAGAGGAACTGATAGAAAGGTATCTTGACGAGGACGGCAACCCCAAACCTCTTAAAGTAAAGGATGGGAATGAGCCGTCTGACGACTGGCGGAAATATATCTGACACCGATATATTCAGGCATCCCGGAAATCTTTTCGGGATGCTTTTTTTATGTCTGTAAGGCTTCCTGAATGATATCTGATGACATCTGGTGACACCTGATGACGGTGTTGTATCACAGCGGTTTAAGCCTTATATATTTGCAGTCGAATTCAAAATTTATGTCAAACCCCAAAATGATTCGACAATGAAAAGAAGAATCCTATTTTCAGTATTGTGTGTGCTGGCAGCGGCAGGTGCCTTCGCACAGGGACAGGGTCTTGCCGGCATCAATGAGGCTACCAGCCTTATGACTTCGTATTTCGACCCGGCCACCAAATTGTGTTATGCCATCGGAGCCGTACTCGGTCTGGTCGGCGGTATCAAGACGTATGGCAAGTTCAGCAGCGGCGACCCGGATACGTCCAAGACTGCGGCAAGCTGGTTCTTCGCCTGCATCTTCCTGATTGTGGCCGCCACCATTCTCCGTTCCTTCTTCCTGTAAGCCATGGATTACCGTATCAACAAGGGAGCAGGCCGTCCGATTGAGTTTAAGGGCTTGAAATCACAGTACCTGTTCTTTTTTGCCGGAGGCCTTGTGTCGGTCTTTCTTGCGGTGGTTGTCCTGTATATGGTCGGTGTCAGCCAGCTGGTATGCCTGTCTTTCGGAGCAATATCCGGTACCCTGGCCGTATGGCTGACCTTCCGCATGAATGCCCGCTACGGTGAGCACGGGCTGATGAAGATGCTGGCCGAAAAACGCCATCCGCGCTATTTGTCAGCCCATCGCAGAATATTCAGAGCATTAACCCAAAAGAAGAGAAAGAAATGAGAAGTGTATTGAAGGTCTGTGATCTGGAAGACAGATTCCCGATTCTGGCCGTGGAAAACAACTGCATCGTAAGCAAGGATGCGGACATTACTGTAGCCTTCGAGGTCGAGCTGCCTGAACTGTACACGGTGACGGCGGCAGAATACGAAGCCATTCACGGTACCTGGGTAAAGGCCATGAAGGTGCTTCCCAATTATTCTGTCGTGTACAAGCAGGACTGGTTCGTCAAGGAAAACTACCGGAGCGAAGGAGACGGGACGGAAAGTTTCCTGTCCCGCAGCTATGAGCGTCATTTCAACGAACGCCCGTATCTCAGGCACCGCTGCTTCCTGTACCTGACAAAGACCACACGCGAACGTGCCCGCCGCTGCAGTGATTTCAGTACTCTGTGCCGCGGCTATATCCTTCCCAAGGAAATCACGGACTGGGATTCGGTCGTGAAATTTCTGGAGGCGGTGGAGCAGTTCGAGCGTATCATGAACGATTCGGGGCATGTCAGGATGAAGCGTCTTAGAACGGAAGAGGTTGTCGGAACGGAAGAATGTCCCGGGCTGATTGAACGATACCTGATTCTCGGTATGGAGGACACGCACCCCGTATTACAGGACATCTGCCTTGATCCGGAACGCATGCGCATCGGTGACAAACGTCTTTGCCTGCATGTGCTTTCCGATACGGAAGACCTTCCCGGTAGTGTGGGCACGGACATGCGTTATGAGCGCTTGTCCACTGACCGTAGCGACTGCCGTCTTTCGTTTGCGGCTCCGGTAGGACTTCTGCTTTCATGCAACCATGTCTATTCGCAGTACGTGTTTATCGATGACGCGCAGGAAATCCTGCAACGCATGGAAAAGACTTCACGCAACATGCTGTCCCTGTCGAAATACAGCCGCAGCAATGCCGTGAACTATGAATGGGCAGAAATGTATCTTGACGAGGCGCATACGAAAGGGCTTGTTCCGGTACGGTGCCACTGTAACGTACTGGCCTGGGCGGAAGACGAGGAAGAGTTGAGGCGTATCAAGAACGATACCGGCAGCCAGCTTGCCCTGATGGGATGTGTACCCCATTACAACACGATAGATACCCCGGTGCTGTACTGGTCTGGTATTCCAGGCAATGCGGGCGATTTTCCGGCTGAGGAAAGTTTCTATACCTTTCTGGAACAGGCTGTCTGCCTGTTTGCTTCGGAAACGAATTACCGCAGTTCGCCCAGCCCGTTCGGTATCCGTATGACGGACAGGCAGAGCGGCGTACCGCTTCATCTGGACATCAGTGACCTGCCCATGCGCAAGGGAATCATCACCAACCGCAACAAGTTCATACTCGGTCCCTCCGGCAGCGGTAAATCCTTCTTTACGAACCACCTTGTCCGCCAGTATTATGAACAGGGTACCCATATCCTGCTGGTGGATACCGGAAACAGCTATCAGGGACTTTGCAGCCTGATTCATGACCGGACACATGGCGAGGACGGTATCTATATCACCTATGAGGAGGACAATCCCATCGCCTTCAATCCGTTCTATACGGATTCCGGGGAATTTGACGTGGAAAAGCGTGAAAGCATCAAGACACTGATACTCACACTCTGGAAACGTGAGGATGAAGCCCCAAGGCGTTCGGAAGAAGTGGCCCTTTCTGGAGCGGTGAACGCATACATCCGCAGGATAACGGAAAACAGGGATGTCAGACCCGATTTCAACGGATTCTACGAGTTTGTGCGTGATGACTACCGCCGGATGATTGAGGAGAAGAAAGTCCGTGAGAAGGATTTTGACATCGACGGTTTCCTGAACGTGCTGGAACCGTTCTACCGTGGCGGTGATTATGATTTCCTGCTTAATTCGGACAAGGAACTGGATCTTACCAACAAGCGCTTTATCGTATTTGAACTGGACAATATCAGCGGAAACAAGGTGCTTCTGCCCGTGGTCACGCTGATAATCATGGAAACCTTCATCGCCAAGATGCGCCGTTTGAAAGGCATCCGCAAGATGATACTCATTGAGGAATGCTGGAAAGCCCTGATGTCCGCCAATATGAGTGAGTACATAAAGTATTTATTTAAGACCGTCAGAAAATATTTCGGGGAGGCCGTGGTGGTCACCCAGGAAGTGGATGACATTATCAGTTCCCCTGTCGTGAAGGAAGCTATCATCAACAACAGTGACTGCAAGATTCTTCTTGACCAGCGGAAATACATGAACAAGTTCGACCATATCCAGCGGCTTCTCGGACTGACCGACAAGGAACGCGGACAGATCCTGTCCATTAACCAGGCCAACCATCCCGGACGTTTCTACCGTGAGGTCTGGATCGGTCTTGGCGGTACCCACTCGGCCGTGTATGCCACGGAAGTCAGCGATGAGGAATATGCCGTATATACCACGGAAGAGTCGGAAAAGCTGGAATTGCAGAAGCTGGCCAAGGAACTGGGTGGAAATCTGGAACTGGCCGTGAAACGCATTGCGGAAATGAGAAGGGAAAGGAAAAGGTCAAACGGTAAAGCATGACGGTTATGAATGACAGTTTTGAATCGGATGAAAGAAAGCGTAAGGAGACCATTGAATGTCTCTACTGGTCCCTGATGAACGGATGGGACATACCGAAGGAGATCCGTGAACATTACGGATTTTCAGAAGACTATGAGCTGTATCACCGGCTTGAAAGTATGGAACCGGAAGATTACAGGGAAAGAAGGCTCAGAGGCGAGATACCTGATGCCGTAGAGGTAGATGTAAGACTGACACATGCTGTGGAGAAGGTTTTCGAACGGCTTTGTTCCCCTCCTCCCGTACAGTATCTCGACAAGCTGTACGGGGAACTGGAAAAGCTGGGAGGTTTCATCGCCAACCCGAAGAATATTGACAGCCCTTTCATTAATTCCTGTTTTCTCATGAAATACGGCATTGACCGGAATTCCCCGGATGAAATCAGGCGGCAACAGTCAGAAAAGGCATATAAAGAACTTTATGCCAGGTTTGAAACCATGGTTGGCCTGAAGTCCCCAAACAAAAAGGACGATACCATTATCCGCAAGGAATGTCGGCAGCCAGCCTGTAAGGACAGGCCGACCGGAAAAGTCCGCATCCCTGTCAGTCCGAAGCCAAAGAGACGCAAGATGGGACTTTGAGAGATTCAGTAAAACAAGAACAACATCATTAAAAAGACAAGACATGAAAAACAGACAGTTGTACAGACTGGCCGCCTGCCTGATCGGGGCGGCATCACTGCTGCTGCAGAGCTGTAGTGAAAGCAGGTTCAAGGACTGTGACCGCCTGTGCGGTTCATGGAGCAGTGTGGAAGGCAAGCCCGATGTCCTTATATATAAGGAAGGGGACGCCTACAAGGTGACGGTCTTCGCCCGCAGCGGAAAGACACGGAAGCTGAAGCCGGAAACCTATCTGTTGGTGGAAGAAAACGGTAACCTGTTCATCAATACCGGCTACCGCATAGACATCGCCTACAATGAGGCGGCTGACGTATTGACCTTTTCTCCGAACGGTGACTATGTAAGGAAGGAGGTACGTCCATGAGGAAAAGACTGCTGCTGCTTTGTGCAGGAACCTTTTTTCTTGCCGGACAGATACGGGCACAGTGGGTGGTGACCGATCCGGGGAACCTTGCCCAGAGTATCATCAACATGTCGGACAATATCGTGCATACCTCTTCAACTGCGACAAATACCGCCCAGAATTTTGCGGAGACGGTGAAGATATACCAGCAGTACAAGAAATACTATGATGCCCTGAAGTCCGTCAACAATCTGGTGAAGGATGCCCGTAAGGTCAGTGAGATTATCCTGATGGTCGGTGACGTGTCGGAAATCTACGTGACCAATTTCCAGAAGATGCTGGGTGACGAGAACTTTTCTCCCGAAGAGCTGGATGCCATCGCTTTCGGTTATACCAAACTTCTGGAAGAGAGCAACGGGGTGTTGCAGGACCTCAAGCAGGTAATCAACGTCAGCACCCTTTCCATGACCGACAAGGACCGTATGGACGTGGTGGATGACTGTTATGCCAGTATGCGCCGTTACCGCAATCTCGTGAATTACTATACGAACAGGAATATAGCCGTGAGTTTTCTGCGTGCCCGCAAGAAGAATGACCTTGACCGTGTCCTGAAGCTCTATGGCAATGACACCTCCAAATACTGGTAGCCTATGGTATTGTTATCCGTGGATTTCTCGAATCTCCATACCATTCTGGAGAGCCTTTACAATGAAATGATGCCCCTTTGTGAGGATATGCTGGATGTAGCCAAGGGACTTGCCGGACTCGGTGCCCTGTTCTATGTGGCCGTCCGTGTCTGGCAGTCGCTTGCCCGTGCCGAACCGATAGATGTGTATCCGCTTCTGCGTCCGTTTGCGATAGGCATCTGCATCATGCTTTTCCCGACCCTGGTACTCGGAACGATGAATACGGTGCTGAGTCCGATTGTGCAGGGAACCCACAAGATGCTTGAGGGGCAGACGATGGACATGCAGCAGTACCGTGAGCAGAAGGACAGGCTGGAACGTGAAGCCATGCTCCGCAATCCGGAAACGGCCTATCTGGTCAGCGATGAGGAGTTTGACCGTCAGTTGGACGAGCTCGGATGGTCGCCCGATGCCATGGCAACCCGCATGGGCATGTATATGGAAGTGGGCATGTACAATCTGGAAAAGAATATCCGGGACGCCTTCCGCAGTCTGCTGGAACTGCTTTTTGCCGCGGCATCCCTGCTTATAGATACGGTAAGGACCTTTTTTCTGGTTGTATTGTCCATCCTTGGTCCCATTGCTTTTGCCTTCAGTGTGTGGGACGGTTTCCAGTCCACGCTCAGCCAGTGGTTCACACGTTACATTTCCGTCTATCTGTGGCTTCCCGTGAGTGATCTTTTCAGCTGTATGCTGGCCAAGATTCAGGTACTTATGCTGCAGAACGACATCCTGGAGCTCCAGAACAATCCGAACTATTCGCTGGACAACTCCAATTCGGTATATGTAATCTTCATGCTGATAGGTATCATCGGATATTTTACCGTGCCGACCGTGGCCGGATGGATTGTGCAGGCAGGCGGTGCCGGAAACTACAACCGAAACATCAACCGTACCGCGACCAAGGCTGGAGGATTTGCAGCCGGTGCCGCAGGTTCCGGATTGGGAAATATCGGAGGGCGTCTGCGTGGAAAATAAACAGAACAGGAACATAAAAATCATGAAAACAGATGGAATTCAAATCACTGACCAATATTGAAAGCAGTTTCAGACGGATACGCCTGATGCTTGCGGTCTTTGTCGGATGCTGCACGCTTGTGACCGTCTTTGCCCTGTGGAACTCATACCGCTTTGCGGAGAAACAGCGTGAGAAAATTTATGTACTCGATGGCGGCAAGTCACTGATGCTTGCCCTTTCGCAGGATCTTTCACAGAACCGTCCGGCTGAAGCCAGGGAGCATGTAAGAAGGTTCCATGAGCTCTTTTTCGGGCTGTCGCCGCAGAAGGATGCCATTGAGCACAATATCAACCGTGCTTTGCAGCTGGCGGACAAAAGCGCCTATCATTACTATGTGGATTTTGCCGAGAAAGGATATTACAACCGTCTCATTTCCGGTAATATCAACCAGGTGGTACGGGTGGACAGTGTGGTCTGCGACTTTTCCGGCTACCCCTACAGGGTCAGGACGTATGCCCGCCAGATGATTATCCGTGAGAGTAATGTGACGGAACGTTCGCTGGTGACTGACTGCCAGCTTCAGAATACGTCCCGTTCCGATGACAACCCCAACGGCTTTATCATCGAACATCTGACCATACTGGAAAACAAGGACATAAGGAGCGTAGAGCGATGAAAAGGAACCTGACGAGACAGGCGGACCTTCAACTCAGGAGGTTCTGCCACAGACTTACCGTTAAACAGCGCAAGGCCGTTCTCTGGATACTGTTTGTCCCGTTTGCCGCCGCATGTGTCTATACGGCATGCAGACCGTTTATAGGCAGTAATAATCAGGAGTCCGGAATGGAATTTATGGAAAAGGATTCACTCCGTATGGAGTTCATTCAATCTATTGTAAGAAATGGAGAAAGAAAAAGTCAAGAAAGTAATGGAACGGCTGATGAAACCGTTCAGGCTCCGGTCCTCAAAGGACAGGAAGCCGCTGAGTGGGGAACAGAAACGCAAACGCGCCAGATTTGTTGTGTATCCTCTGATGTTCCTGCTGTGTCTGGGAAGTTTCTATCTGATATTCTCACCTTCCGGGCAGGAACGGGAGCGGCAGGATAAAGGACAGGGATTCAATACGGAAATCCCTTCTCCCGAGGACAGCCGCCTGGAAGGAAACAAGAAGGATGCCTATGAAAAGGCTCTGATGGAACAGGAAAGCAGGAAAAGGAAGACATTCTTTGAAGCTGCGGAGTCCATGTTTGCCAAAGAGGAACGGAAAGACAGTGTCCGTCTTCCCGATAACATTCCACCGGAGAGGCAAACAAACACGGAAACGGAAACAGAAAAAGGCAATGCCGGACCGGTCAGTTCCTCGGCCGGAGCCTACCGTGAGATGAACCGTACGCTGGGAAGCATCTATGAACCGCGGACCGATCCGGAAAAGGAAAGGCTTCTGGAAAGGATTGAGGAACTGGAGCGTATGCAGCAACAGCAGCAGAAACAGGAGCCACTGTCAGGCATGGAGGAAAAGATGGCCCTGATGGAAAAATCCTACGAACTGGCCGCCAAATACAATAACCGTCAGGCAGTGGAGACTCCTTCTCCCGTCAGAAAAGTGGAGGACAAAAAAGCCATGCCGGTGAAACAGGTCCACAATGAGGTGGTATCCTCGCTTTCCAGACCCATGAGCGACGAAGAGTTCATATCCGCCTTTTCGGGAGAACGCAATGCCGGTTTCAATACGGCTGTCGGCCGGAAGACCGTAACGGAAGGCAATACCATTGCTGCCTGTGTACACGGAACACAGACCGTATCCGACGGACAGGCCTTGCGCCTGCGGCTTACCGAGCCCATGTCCGTTGCCGGACGTTTCATACCGAAAGGGACTGTACTGGTAGGTGGCACACGTATACAGGGTGAACGGCTGGAAATCATGGTCAATGCCGTGGAATACAAGGGAACTATCCTGCCGGTGGAGCTGGAAGTCTATGATCTGGACGGACAGCAGGGAATCCTGGTGCCGGGTTCACTGGAATATGACGCTGCCAGAGAGATTGCCGCCAACATGGGAACCTCGATGAACAGCAGCATCAACATTTCCACCGATGCCGGGGCGCAGATTGCCTCAGATTTGGGAAAAGGTGTGATACAGGGCGTTTCCCAGTACATATCCAAACAGATGCGTACGGTAAAGATTACTTTGAAGGCCGGACACCGGATACTGCTTCATTCACCGGAGAAATGAAATACAGTAAACTATGAAAGAAAAAACAACCATTAAACAAAAGCACATGAAGAAGATTCTGATGATGTTTGCCCTTTTGCTGGGCGTATCGGCTGCCTGGGCGCAGCAGAGTAGCGGTGATTATTATGAGGGGCTGACCCGCAAGATCGATTTCAGCCAGATGATTCCGCCGCACGGACTGGAAATAACGTATGACAAGACCGTCCATGTCATTTTCCCGGCTCCGGTCAAGTATGTGGATCTCGGTTCTACAAACCTGATAGCCGGCAAGGCCGACGGTGCCGAGAATGTAATCCGAGTAAAGGCCACGACACGCAATTTCAGGGAGGAGACCAATATGTCTGTAATAACCGAAGACGGGAACTTCTATACATTCAACGTGAAGTATGCCGACGAGCCGCTGCTGCTGAATGTTGAGATGTGTGATTTCATTCATGACGGAGAATCAGTGAACCGTCCCAACAATGCCATGGAAATCTATCTGACCGAGCTGGATAACGAATCCCCCCGTCTGGTACGTCTTATCATGAAATCCGTGTATGAGAATGACAAACGCCGTATCCGTCATATCGGCTGCAAGCGTTTCGGTATCCAGTATCTGCTCAAAGGGCTGTACACCCATAATGACCTGCTTTATTTCCATACCCAGGTAAAGAACTCTTCGAATGTGCCCTTTGACGTGGATTTCATTACGTTCAAGGTGGTGGACAAAAAGGTAATGAAGCGTACGGCCATGCAGGAGCAGGTGATTTATCCGCTGCGTGCCTATAATTATGTGACACGTGTAAACGGCAGGGATTCGGAATGCACGGTATTCGCCCTTCCCAAGTTTACGATACCGGACGACAAGAAACTGGTTGTGGAGATGTATGAGAAACAGGGCGGCCGTCACCAGAGTTTTGAGGTGGTCAACGAAGACCTGGTGCGTGCGGAAACCATCAATGAACTGAAGGTACGATGAGAACGAAAGTATTGTATATGCTGGCGTTGCTGCTTGTCTTTTCCGTGGGACAGGCAGAAGCCCAGCGGATTCTGCCAAGGATGCAGGGTGTGGAAATGCGTGGAGGTATGGCTTCCGATAACGGATACTATATGGGAATGACACTTTCAAACTATGCTAAAGGCGGGAACAAATGGGTATATGGAGCGGAATACCTGCACATGAAGCACGGTTACCGTCATGTGACCATCCCTTCGGCGCAGTTTACGGCAGAAGGCGGATATTACCTGAATTTTCTTTCCGATGCGGGAAAAGTGTTCTTCCTCAATCTGGGAGGATCGGCTCTGGCCGGATATGAGACGGTAAACTGGTCCGATAAAATGCTCTATGACGGGGCCACCCTGAAAAACGGCGATGCCTTTGTGTACGGCTGTGCCCTGACGCTGGAGATGGAACTGTACCTTGCCGACCGTGTGGCATTGACGGCTTCCTTGCGTGAGCGTTTCCTGTGGGGCGGAAGTCTCGGACATTGCCATACCCAGTATGGAATCGGCATTCGTTTTATGATAAATTAGTGGGTTATGGAACTGGAACAGATTAGACAGATTTCCCTTGTCGGTTTTCTTGAAGATCTGGGACATATACCGGTATCCCGTAAAGGAAATGATGTCTGGTTCAGATCCCCTTTCAGAAATGAAAGAACCGCATCCTTCAAGGTGGATACACAGCGGAATGTCTGGTTTGATTTTGGTCTCGGAAAGGGAGGGGACATCTTCCATCTTGCCGGAGAACTGACAGGAAGTACCGGTTTCATGGAGCAACTGGAATTCCTTTCAGGGAAATCCGGCATCCTTCCCCTCCGACCTTTACAGGAACGTAAGAAGATACCTCGCGTTTTCGGATTCGAGGACGTGAAAGTGACGGAACTGAGTCATGAGGCTTTGAAAGGTTACCTGAAAGAGAGAGGCATTGATCCGGCCATAGCCGGGAGATTCTGCAAGGAAGTGAAATACGGAATACGGGGCAAACGGTATTTTGCCATAGGCTTCATGAACCGGAGCGGCGGTTATGAACTCCGTAACCCGATGTTCAAGGGATGCATCTCTCCCAAGGACATTTCCTGTGTGTCCCTGTCCGAAAAGAAACAGGATACGTGCTGTGTGTTTGAAGGATTTGTGGATTTCCTTTCGGCATTGGTATTGCGGACTGTGGCGGACGAGGACTGCCTGGTGCTGAACTCTGTATCCAATCTGGAACGGTCGTATGCCGTTCTGGAGGGTTACGGTAAAATCCTGTGCTTTCTTGACCGTGATCGGGCCGGGATTACTGCACTGGAGACTTTGAACATACATTTCGGGAACAAGGTTACGGACTGTTCCGGTCTGTATGGTGGATTTAAGGACTTGAATGAATATCTGACAAAAACAAAGGAAAACAAATGAAGACAGAAAAGAATATGAGAAAAGGATTTGGACTGGCAGGCAAGATTGCCATGTTCTGCATAGGTCTGGTCAGTTTTATACTGACTTCGTGCGAATCCGAGCTGGAAATCCAGCAGAGTTATCCGTTTACCGTGGAAACAATGCCGGTTCCAAAGGAACTGAACAGGAATGAGACGGCGGAAATACGATGTGAACTCAAAAGTAAGGGCGATTTTGACGGTACAATCTATACGATCCGTTATTTCCAGTATGACGGGGAGGGTTCCCTGAAACTGGACAACGGTCTTGAATTCAAGCCGAATGACCGTTATCTGCTGGAGGACCGGAAGTTCAGGCTGTATTATACTTCACTATGTGACGAGGCGCAGAACTTCATTGTCGTTGTCGAAGACAACTGGGGAAACATGACAGAAATGGAATTTGACTTCAACGATGCAGGTGATGAAGAGACGGATGCTGTGGAAGATTCATTGTCAGTTCAGGAAGGAGGTGCCCTATAATAACCGTTAGACTTCTAAGGTCAGTACTGCCGTTGGTGGTACTGGCCATGACGGTAACTTCCCTGCGGGCACAGGAGAATGTGGAAGACTCACGTTGGGAAACGGCTGTCAGGTGTATCAAGAAATATGAAGGATGGCATGGTCCGGAACATCATCCGTATGTTGCATACGGTCACCGTATCAGAAAAGGGGAAAAGTTTCCTGCCAGACTGACAGAAAGTGAGGGAGATAGCATTCTGAGAAAAGACCTGAAGGAAATGTGTATATTGTTCCGACATTTGGGAAAGGATTCGCTGCTGATAGCCTGTCTTGCTTATCAGGTGGGCCCGTATAGGTTGCTCGGCTATGGCAGGATACCCAAAAGCACGTTAATAAGAAAGCTGGAAGCCGGTAACCGGGATATTTATGTAGACTTCATACGATATTGTTACTATAAGGGAAAGAAAATTCCGTCAATAGAAAGAAGAAGGGAAGAAGAATACAGATTACTATTTATGCCCTAGAAACAAGACAGCCGTGAATTTATCATGATTCACGGCTGTTCTCAAATGAATATATAATTAAGTGGTCACTTATCTTCAGATTTATAAATTAATGAGATAATCTGTATGCTATAAATATTATTACAGAAGGATAGATTATTTGATACAGAATATTTTTTGGCATAGATTTTGTAGTATATAATAATGCGTATAATGAGATTTTTAAATATGAAAATTGGTGATTTTATGAGTCGTACAATGGTAAAAATACTGTTTTTTTCAAGTTTAGTTCTTTTTTCATCTTGTGTCAGTATTCCGAAACAAACAGCAGAAATGTCAGTTTTATTGGAACAGCAACTTGACGCTTTAAAACAAGCAAATAATAGTATCATTGAAAATGTATATAAAGAGAAAGAGAAAAATGTTACAGATTATGTTGATAATATTTGGTTTCCACAATATTTAGAAGAATATTTTCAAAAACCTATTATACAAGAAGCATGGAATGAAGCTGTTAATACCGATAGCTTAGAATATAGGCTTGAACTTATACAAACTTTGACTCAAATTTGTATGGAGGAATATAAAACATACAAAGAATCTTTATTAAGTCCTATATATGCAGAGAAAGATACTATTTTGAGGAATTTTAACGAGCAATATGATCTGGCATTGAAGATGAATTCAATTATCACGAGGAATGTTAAATCAGCTTCAGACTTACAGAGTGAATATAAAAGTTACCTTAATAAGATTGTCTCCACTGAAAAATTAGATTCTATTACTCAATCGTCACTAGATAAAATTGATAAACAGTTTGATAATGTAATTGAAGGATTTGATAAATATGAAGATAAAATAAATAGTATAATTAATAAAATCAAATGATTATGGGATTTAATATAGATGATTTAAAAAAAGCTTCTAATGAAGCATCTATTGCAGCCAGTATAAAAACTGCTGCAGACAAAAAGAAAGCGCTTGGCGAATCTCTTTTTACAGAGGTTATAAAAGAATTAAAAGCTAATGGTGTAGATGAAAAAACTGTAAATGGTCTTGAATCCGAGATTGCCCGTGCAACTGACAAGAATGAAGCTCTTTTAAAGGTTATTCAAAAGGGTGATATTATTGCTAAAAAGGTGCTTGAGATTGTAAATAATATTATTTAATTAGCCTGCAACGTACTTATTTGACGGAGCATTATTTATTGTTGACGCATTGTTTGTTTTTGGATTAGCAGTAGAAATAAATGGTTTTATATATTACCATTTGGAAATGCGCTAGTTTGGACTTATAGCGATATTGTTGATAATTTTAATCACGATAGTAGCACATAGCAATGGACATGTTTTTGTTAAGAAAGTATATGATGTTTTTATGAATTTGAATGAAGATAAAAATAATTATTAAAAGGTATAGAGATGGAGCATATTATTAAATATTACCCAGTTGGCAATGCTGATTGCACTTTGATAAAATTAGGTAATGGCATGACTATCCTTGTGGATTGCCAAATACTAAGTGATTTAACTGATGGCAATGGAAAACAAGTTATGTTTGATGTAAAAGCTGATGTGCTAAAAGAACTGAAAAAGGACGGGTTGGGACGTCCTTATGTGGATCTCTTTATCAGTACACATCCTCACGATGATCATTGCAAAGGATTTGCTGGAAACTTTTATTGTGGGGATGTGGCTGACTACGATAAAAATAAAAACAAGAATGAGATAATTGTTAAAGAACTTTGGATTACGCCCCGTGGCTTAAATAATAATTTGTCTGCTCCAGCTGAAGATATCCGTAAAGAAGCTAAGCGCCGTCGGGAGCTATATGACGATGATGTAGACTTCCAAGGCTCAGAAGGTAATTATCTGAGGATTGTAGGATACGATAAAGATAAGGAGTTTGATAATCGATATTGCTATGTTCCGGGAAAACTCGTGACAACAGTTCATGAAGAAAGTTTATCATGGTTAGATATATTCATTCATGCTCCGTTCAAGGAAGATGTTGAAACTAGTAAAAAGTATGATGACAAAAATGCTACTTCTGTAGTTGTACAGTTTGGATTTAAAATTAGTGGATACACTGAATACAAAAGCAGAGTTCTGATGGGAGGTGATGCAGAGCATGAAATATGGCAACACATTCTAGACAATAATACTGATGAGGAAAAATTGAAGTGGAATATCTTTCTTGCCCCTCACCATTGCTCATGGTCGTTCTTTAATGAATCAGACAATAAGGAGGAAATCAAACCGTCAGCAGAAGCTATACTTAATAAACAGATTGGCAATTCTGCACATATTGTAGCCTCTTCAGATGAGATTAAGGATGATGGTGAGAATCCTCCTTGCTACGAGGCCAAACAACAATATATAAAAAAGCTAAAGGCTGGTTCATCTCATTTTCTTAATACTGCCTCGCATAGTAAAGTGGGAAGTATACCACAGCCTATTGTTTTTAAAATTAATGAGAACGGAAAGACGCTTGTGGAAAATGCTACAGTGGCCGGAACGCAATCTATTTCAAACCCTGCACCACGCGCTGGCAAATGACTGAGTATAACTATAAAATAACTTGTGGCTCTCCAATTCGGGGTGAGCATCTGAAACTAGCGAGAGCAAAGGCGATTTATAAGGCCGCCATGGGACACCCATACGTAAAAGATATACAATGCAATGTAAATGGCAAAGGCGATTCTATTATCAAAATGTGTTTGACTCATCTTGAAATTCCGGATGAACCTGTTTACGAAATATATGATACAGAGGAAATAGCAGTCATTTGTCATCCGGATGACATTAATATGCCAGAGGTATATGCATTAAGAAAAGATTTTCCAACAGAGTTACCTCATTCAAATGCCAAACCGTTTGCAAGGCCTGTTTCTTTGTGTATATCTGATGTAGCATTTATAGATATTAGACCACAATTTAATGCACATGATTTTATAGATTACATAAGGCGTTGGTTTGCATTAAATAGTATAAATAAGCTGCATGAGGAGAATCGTCCTTTAGAGGTGTTTTTCGGATTTCATGAAATTTGTTGTATTTTGAATGAACGTTTAAATGCCAATCCATACGTAAAGTATTCAAAAAAAACAACGAATTCTTCTACATTAGAATTTGTAGAAAAAGGTAAAGCTACTCATTATTTGGTCGGTATTCCTACTAAAAAAATATATGCAAGTAATTTTGTACGGATACCTCAAAAAATGGGGGATTTAGAGACAATCCAGTCAACAGATCAATTATCTCTGACGGATAACTTATTAAGGATTCTAACAGGTTCAGTAGCAGGTAAGGCAACATTGCCACTAATTTTATTAATCTTTATTACTCAAACAAGCAAAGATAATAAAACGACTTCACAAAATTTATTCCTTATTAAAACGAGCTATTCTCCAGAAGAAATAGTACAAAAATACAGAAGGCTTAGTCATGAAATTTTTGAGCAATGGTTTTATGAGTTGCATATAGAGGTTATACTATTAGGATTAATGACTTCGCGTGAGGAAAATGCCATCAATAATGGAATTAAGGATTGGTTTAAGAAAGTATGTGTTGTTGGAACTGGTGCACTTGGTTCTGCGGTAATAGATCATTTTGTGAGACAAGGATGTTCTGAAGTAGTTAATATAGTTGATTGTGATATATTGTTACCGCATAATCTTAGCCGTCATACGCTTTCTACTGATAAGGTGATGACATCAAAGGTTCGTTCCATCAAAGATATCTATCATGGTATTTTATCTCAAAAAATAAATGCTATTGAAGGAAACTTTCTTACATTAAAACAGAATGAAGAGGAACAACTATTTAAGGATACTGATTTAGTAATGGATTTTAGTACTTCCATAGCTGTTGAAAGAAAACTTGCGACTGCAAGTCAAGTTTATCGTAGGTGCACATCCTTTTTGAATCCTAAAGGTGATGAAATTGTTCTCCTGATGGAAGATCAAAATAGAAATTTTAGACTTGACTTGTTGGAGATGGATTATTACCGTAATCTGATAGTAGATAAGAGGTTTGTTCAACATTTAGTGGAGGTTGAAACTGTGCAAACTAATAGTTTTAGTTGTAGGTCAGAGTCAATGATTCTTAATTACGAGAATGTTCGTATATTGGGAGCTATCATTTCTGGACAAATTAGAAAATGTTATACAAAAGGAAATGCTTATTTAGGAATTTGGCACTTTGATGCTGAGAATGGTACAGTGTCAAATTTGCCAATGGCCATAACAGACTGGCATCACGAAATATTAGATGGTATTCAGGTTTATATTTCTAATGCTGTAGAAAAGGAAATACAAACAATGGTAGAAGCGTCACCAGATAAGGAAACTGGAGGATGTTTATTTGGTAGTTACGATCGCGACCATAATAGCATTTACGTGTATTATATGGTTCCTGCTCCAGAGGACAGTATTCATACTCCTGTGTCGTTTGTTCGTGGTTTTAAAGGTCTAACTACAGAATATGAACGGATAACGAAACTTACTTATCATCAAGTACGTTATTTAGGAGAGTGGCATTCACATCCCGATATGCCTAATACTCCCAGTAGTACTGATAAGAAACAATTTGAGGAACTATGTAAAGAACAACAGTCTCAAGATTTACCTTTTGTCCAAATGATACATGGTAATAATGGATTATTCATAACAGCAGTAATGTAAATAAATGCAAATTAAATAGGCTACAAGATACAAAATGCGAAATATTTTCTCATCCTATGAATTGTATAAGATCCTTGTTGGCAAAGTTAAATATGCGCTAATTTACTTCAGCCAACAAGGGTTAATGTGTAGCTTTGAAAGTTTTTTTCTGTACTAGCGGAATGTAACTATTCTTCCCAATTTTTATTCTTTATAGCAAAATGCCTATCACAGCATCTAGAATCTCGGTCAGCCATACCGGATTGGCCAAAGCCGCCTCATGGCGGCTTGTGACCTTGTAATTTTCTCCGGTTATCTTATCATGGACTTCAAGTGTGATTCCTTCTCCGACGGCAGTTACCTTGTGTACGGAGCATTCGCACGGATCACCGGTCTTGTCAAACCAGATTACGTAAACCGGATTGTCATTGTCTGTCAATACGACTTCGGAAACCGAGTTTGCCTGCATCAGTGCAAGTATCCTGCCGATGATTTCATCGCATAGGTTTTCAATTCTTTTTGGGAGAATATTCATATTCAGATAAGATTTAGATGTTGGACTTCTTTTTTGTATTTCTCCAGTGAAGGCTTGTATCCCTGTTCATGGATAACGTCCTTCAGCTCTTTCAGGGTATAGGTCCGGGCTACGTCCAGTCCGTAGTCTTCCGCAAAGGCTTCTATTCCGGTCAGACAATACCCCATATTGTGGTGTACCGTTTCGGCATTGATTTCCATCGAATCATCAGTTCTTTTGGGGAGTACAGCCTGTTCCTTCAATTGACGGATCTTGTATTGCAGGCCGGAGGCGAGCCTTTCCATGTTCCTGTCATGGTAGGTCAGTCCGTCCTTGCGGATACAGTATTCCACTGTCTGTCCCATGAAAGAGTTGCGGTATATTTCGCATCCGAGGATGGTACGGATATGTTCCACCTCATAATACCGCATGGCCTGTACATCCTTCAAATCCTTTTGAATCTTCGGAATCCGAAATTGCGGGTCGTTGTCACATATTGTCTTTTCCAGCCATGTCCGGTGGAATGTGGTAATTTGTTTTCTGAACACAGTTTCGGCAGGCATATATCGGTTGGGATGGCGTGTCATGATGAGATAGTATTCACTTTCATGCCATCCGCGTTTACATTTTTGTAAAGCGATGTAAGTGAGCCCTATACGGCAGTATCGGCGGCTGTCATTACGATCTCTGATATGCTCGAAATCCGTTTCACATCCATAGAATTCGGCTGGAAGTCCTGTATATTTCTGGAACTCCATGACACGCTCCTTGAAATGACGGATATTATCCTGGTCTTTTTGACATAACAGTCTGGACATTTCAGGTGTGATGAATTCCATCCGCAGATAATGGAAGTATTGCGGCTTCTCCTTGAGAACCTTCTCGGCAAGTTTTCTGGTCTGTAGTTTTTTCGGCAGTTGAGGAAACCAATACATGCTGTTTCCGTGTTCGGTGAAATATTCCACAAGTTCCCTGTTCCAGCGTTCCGATGGAATATCCGGATAGAACGAATCCCTTCTGGCCAGTGCCATACAGACCTCTTTCGTCATCAGGTTCGGTTCAAGAATGAAGTTGTAACTGTTGATTTCTCTTTTTACTTCAAGTGTATGAATAAGTCTTTCCGGTGTCCGGAACCGTCTGGGAAGTTTGTTAAACAGGTTAGGTTCCAGCTCCATTGCTTTGTCAGCCATGGCATCATCCGCATGTTTGGAGAACCACTCGTAATGTCCGTATGAATCGAAAATGCCATGCAGGTTGCCTGTCTTGTGACAGATGGCCTTCCATACGGTGTCATAGTCAAGCCAGCGTGTATCCACTTCCTTGATACAGCGTATGGCCCATTCCTTGTAGTATGCTGCTTGTTTGAAACATTTAGGCATCATTTTGTCGATAGTCATGGTTGCGATACGTCCGTCATGGATCAGTTCTTTCCAAAGTCTGAAATCCTTGGCTTGTCGCGGAACGAAAGAAAGCATGACGCTTGTTTCATATAAGAACTGCTGTTCATACCTCTCTGAACAGTACCGGTAACCTCCGTTTTGCTGTACGTCACGGTAAAGGGAGTATATTGCATCACGGACTGTTCCGTCGTTCCATGAGGATGAAGGTATCAGATGCAGGTAGTGCATGAAATTCCTGTGTGCGAACAGCGATTCAAGTATGTCACTGTTCCTGTATTTTTCAGGTATGTCAGGAAAATTACTCTTTTCGACCTTTATTGCCCTTAGACAAATCTGGCGGTTACGTTTTTCTTCAGGTATCTTAGAAAGCTGCCAGGAACGCCATCCGTAATCTTCTGTTTTGAATATACTGTCAAGTATTTCAGAAGTAATATATTTCTCCGGCAAATAGTTGACCAGTTCCGGACGGTGTTCGGTTGCGGCCAGTTCAACCATTTCCATTGTGATGAATTTGTCCGGCATATAGGATATAGCCTTTGTCATATTGATTTCTTTCATGATTCCATTTTTTTAGGTTTGATGACTTTTATAAGTTGTGTTTTGCGGAATACATATACCGTTTTCCTTTTTTCACTGACTCTTTTGGAAAGGCTTTTCCAGGTATCCCATCCGTTGACAATTTCCGGAGTGAATTCCAGTTTTCCCGTTTCGCCGATTACGGCAAAGTAAAGTCCTTTGTCCAGAGGGGAAGGAGTATGGTCCTTGTCGGGAACAAAGACAGAAAATTCAGGATTGCTGATTTCATAGATTTTTCCTTCATAGCCCAGAAACCATCTTCCATTTTCATACAAGTAAGTCCAGTCTCCGAGCAGGAAGAACTTTTCCTTGCCTGATATTTCCTTTGCTTCGTGAATGGGATTCCCATTATTCAAAGGCCAACAACTTGTCTTGTTTTCATTTGATGAGAGGCTGCCTCCCAAATGGAGCAGGTTTCCCAAAACAAGCAGTTTTCTCACCCTGTCTTCCGTACGGTAGAATGTCCTGAGTATTCTTCCGCAGTTTTCAAAATCCCCTTTTTCAAAAACAGTGATGTACCGTATTCCTTCCGGCAGGGACATTCCGATGTAAGTGTTTTCATCATTTGTCATAGTCGTATATTTTTATATGATTGTTTATGAATGGGATTCTTTGTCATCCCAAGTCTCTTGCGCGGACTGGATTATAGGGACAGGACTGTACCAGGTAATTGGTATTTCTGCCCTGAGTCTGACTGTGCTGTCTGAAACATTCGATGTCATCTTCCTCCAGTTTCAGTTCTCTTCTGTTCTTTTGCAGGAAGTCTGCTGCCTTTTCTATGGAAGAGAAGACCGCCTTTGGCTCGAATGAACTGTATTCGTGCCATGCGTTGCAGCTGAAAAGGATATACATTTCAGCCTTTATTCTGTTATTTGCTGCCATATCTTATCTGATTATTCGGGTTGATAAATGACAAAACCCGATTCCGCTGGTGACGGAACCGGGCCTGTCGTATTCGGTTTCAGGTTCTAATTCTGGTTATATGAAAGCAGGAAATCGGCCATTGCTCCGTTCTGTGGAATCATGGCAGGAAAATCAGTCTTTCCCGGTTTATAGATTTCTGTCGCTACATTGTAGACATCCCACGCTGTAATGCGTGGCTGTTCAAGTGAGAGTTTGAGCAGTTCTTCCGTAAACACGGAAATCTGTCCCTGGTTAAGTGGATAGGTGTCCACCTGTGATGCCAGTCTTTTGTCTGCACTGTCATGGGATACACGCAGAGCCGTCAGCATACCGATGATCATGTACAATTCACCGGGTGTCAACACCTTTTCCTTGAGCCTTTGGATTCGGTTTCTGTCCGCATCCATGTCACGCTCAAAATTGCGCATCCAGTCATCTACCTTCCCGAACAGTTCCTCGGTAGTCACCTTGTCCTTACCGTAGTTGGCAACGCTTCGTTCGGGTGAAAGGATACACTGATTGTGGTAGATACGTACGCAGGGACCTATTGCCGCCTGGATACCGTCCTGATGGTAGGATACCACGAGTGTGGTTGTCAGTTCGTCGGTATCCCCGTTCAGAATACGGATGGTGGTGAATATTCTGCGCAGTACATGTGCCTCTACCGCCTTCTCTCCATAGGTCTGTTCCACCTGTGGCAGGATGACCACTCCGGGCTGTGTCCGGTTCTTGTTCTGGGCGGCGAAGATTTCCTCCACCTCGTAGTTCAGGTTGTGACGGCGGCAGATGTCCGTCATGCGCTGGATGACCTGGTAGTGGTAGATTCCCCTGACCGGATTACCGTAGATGTCGTTCTCCTTGTAAGTACGCTGTAGTGTCTCAAGGTCCATTACTTCGATTCCGTTGTTCTGGAAATCAAACTGTCTCTGATTGTTCAATGTTGCTAAAGCTTCCATAATTATATTTTTTTAATGGTTGGTAATTATTTGTCCAATAGGTTGATGATACGGACTGCCTCTTTGAAGCGTCCGATATTTTCCGGAAGAGGATTCCTGTATTCCTCTTCCTTCATGCGTCTTATAGAAGGTATTCCCGTCAAGGGCAGAGCCTGGTTGACTTTCCATCCGTCGGTGAATGCCTTCGGCTGGAGACTGTCATGACAGATCACTTCCCCGACACATCCGTGGACGAGCATGTTGCATACGGTTATCATGCAGCAGGTCCGGCTGATGTCTTCTCCGACCAGATAGTTTCCCGGATTGTGCGCATGGTATGCCAGCAGGAGCCTTCCGCTGCCGCATGTAGGGTCTCCCATCCTCTGTCCGGTCTCTTTTTTACCTGCCGCGCACATGACCATTAGTTCACAGATATGTGACGGCGTGAAGAACTGTCCGTTTGCCTGCTGTCCCGGTTTTGAGCAGTAAGCCATGTGGAGTTCACCGAAAGCGTCGAACCAGCCCGACTTGCCGATTTGTTTCTGCATGATACGTGTCCATTCGGCTGTCATTTCCATGAACGAGGCGTTTTGCTGACGCTTGTATTTCCAGTTGCTTATTGGCGGTGCTCCAGGAGAGAAGCCGTGGATGATGAAACGCAGCAGGTCGTTGAATACGGTCTGTATTTCATAGCCGCATGAGGAGGCAAAGCTTGTGATTAGCCTGTCGAGCGGCCTGACTTCGTTGGAGATTTCATATCGTGCCATATTCCTTTATTTTATAATTGGTTATAGACTGTCGTTGATTCTGTATACTGTTACGGTATGGTTTTCATTGTCCGTGTGGATTCTGACCGGACCGTATCCCATGAATTTCATGCGGATTTGTCCGTGCTGTCCCATACCGTTCCACTGCTCACGTGATATTTCCTTAATATCCATGCGGTATCCCCAAAGTACAAGAGAGTCAGGCAGGATTCCCTTGTAGAGTCTGCCTTTCAGGATTGCGGCCAGCTCGTCCAGCTCGCTCCGGCTGTACAGCGTGAATGAATCGCTGCGGAAGGTGTATTCGCCTGTCCTTTCCCTATCCCGGTGTTTCATGATATGATAGCGGAACCAGTTACGGGTGGTGTAACCGTCATACAACGGATCCGGTTCTCTGTATTCCCATTTCCTGACCGGAGCATCGAACCTGAGACTGCCCGTATTGCTGCGTTTCCCGAATCCCCATGTCCTGAATATGCGGATTTCAGTACCTGCGGGTTTCATGTTCCGAATATTGACCTGCGTCCAGGGGCTTCCGGTGGTATCATAGGCGGCTTTTCCCATGTCATCGAAACAGAATACCGTTTCCGGTATCAGGCATATATCCGCATATTTGCCTGTTATCCGTTCTATATGAGCTTTTCCGAAATAGTCACCCGAACGTGAGATAAATTCCACGCAGTCTCCTTCTGTCGGGCACATCTGCCTGCTTCGGACATTCTCAATCAGTTCCAGCATACGGTTCACTTTCCGTACTTCCTTTTCTGTAATGGGATACCCGAAGTCACCGTTTGCCAGTTCAAGACTGTCAAGGTCATATCGTATCTTTGTATTCATCCTGTTCTCCTCCTGTTTTGTGTATAGCGTTCAACCTGTCGGGTGATCATATCACAGAATTTCTGGCCGTTTTCTTCCTCACCCCTGAAATAGGCGGCCATCATCAGCAGGTTCTTGTTGTAATAATGCACCCATTTGTCATGGAAATGTGCGCCGGGAACCTGTCCGAATGTTTCCTGAAACAGTTCCAGGGTCAGATCCTCGTCCTGTCTCCTATTGTATTCCCATATTGCCAGAAGCAGTATGTCATTGTAATTCAGTCTCATATTGCGTTGGTATTCGAAATGGCCATTATGATGTTGCAGCAACCGATTTCCCAGACATTCTCCTTCAGCTTTCCGTTGTTTACCAGTCTGTCGTATGCCTCATGCACAAACCTGTATGCAGGCGAATCATATTCGATACCGTGAAGATGTGATGTCGTCGCCACATTTATCCGTGATGCCATCATGGAAAGTATGTCCTCTTTCCCTGCCCGGCGGTTGCTGAAGGCATCCAGTATATTCCGGTGGATGCACGTTCCGTATCTGGCACGGTAATATTCCATTTCTTCTTCATCGGTGAAGGAATACACCTCTTCCGCTATCGTATCCTTTACAAGACGGAATGTACGGCCTCCTTTTTTCAGTATGGCTGTAATCTGTGGAATATGCAGTGTTTCACAGTAGCCGCTTATTTCCATCGGATGCACGTACAGGCGTGTCTTTCCTTTTACAAGATACATGGCCTGTGATGTACAGCCGGTTCTGTCCGTGTTGAATCCCTCTCCATAAAATTTCTCTTTTATTTCCTTGTAGAATGCATCCGTTTTCTCATGGGAAAGACCTTTTCCCCATTCATATCCGCTTTCCAGACTGAAAAGCAGATGGAAGAGGGTTGTCCGCCCGGTTTTGCTTTCCCAGTAGCCGTAAAGGTCGGCCGTGCCGGATTTCGGTCCGAACCTGTATCCGTCCGGAGTATAGCTTTCCATCACTTCCAGGAGTGAGTTCATGAAATTTTCCGATTCTTCCGATTTCCACCATTCTGACGTATCGTCATTCATGGTATAAGCCGGTATATGGTTCATAACCTGTAGGTATTCCGGAGTCTCTTTCAGAATGTCCAGCATCCTTGTGACGGCTTCCTTCCTTTGTCTGATGGAGAACAGTTCCGTTCCGGTATCCGCGTGAAGCCTGTTCTGTGTCTTCTGGTCTGTAATCATGACTTCTGATATTTATTGTTATACATTGTCTGCCTGTAAGGTACAGGCATTCTTATTTCTTGTTGTCCCTGTTGTCTGTTTGCCCGCATCCCTGCAAGGCTTGGCGAAAAAAAATACCGGAGCGAAGCGAGGATGATTTTTTTTCAGCCAACCAGCCCAACAGGGCTGCCTTGCAGGAGTTGCGCGGCAAACAGCTATTTTTGCAGCAAGAAATGAGGATGCTGTCAAGTTTAAGAGATGTATTTTGAGGTCTTTTCAGAAAAGCAAATGTATTTCTCCGTAAGGCGCTATTAATCAAATCAATATATTTTGTTGTATATCTTCCTTAATATAAATAAAGTTTTACATGATTAAATTTATATTGGATTTTTACAGTTGTTTTTTTATTCTTGATACACAGTAAATAGAGAATTTATAACGTATATATGGTTAAAAATTAAAATTGTAAAAAGAATGTGTTCATATATAATGTTATTTGATATAATTCTTTTATTTTGAATTAATCATTAAAAATGATTTTTAGACTTTTATGTAATTTATTTATAAATAGAAGATATAATGACATCTTTAATAAGATAAATGCTAAGAAGAATAATTGATAATTTATCTTCTAGAAAAAGATTCTTTTATTAGTTTTGTAAATGAATTAAGAAGAATCAATATAATAATAAAAAGATGAATGAAATTACTAGTTTCCAATTTTTAAATAAGCACCCAATATGGAATCTTTTATTTGATTATCAAGACATAGAAAATTTTTATGTATGTGGTGGGTATATTCGTGACTATATCTTATATGGAAATGGTGGTAAGGATATTGATGTTTTTATAAACTGTACAAAAGAAGAACTGAATATGCTAATTACATATTTAGAGAAATATGGCCATGTTGTATATGGACAATATGGCTCACCTCGATTTTATTCAAATGCAATTAATGGGCATTATGTCGACATTGTCCCATTTTACAATTTTGTAGTTTCTCCTAAACCAATTCTTACAATTGACGATTTGTTGAAAAATTTTGATTTTACAGCCAATGCAATAGGTGTTAATATTAAAACAGGCACTATTTATGATCCTGTACATGGCATAACAGATATAAACAATCGCGTTTTGCGAGCTGTTCGTTTGGATTTTCCAGAAAAAACTGTTTCTAATGATATACCTCTGTCGGCTGTTTCTGTTTTTTGGTTTCGGCTTCTTCATTTTCAAAATAAATTAGGTTTTGAATTTGAAAAGCTAACAAAGGAATGGGTGATCGAAAATGCTTACAGAATTAAAGACATAGAAATGTTTAAAAAATATTTTTTTACTCCCAATATAAGTAAGGAATTAAATTTATATATAAACAAATGTTTACATCAATAAATGCAGTTCTTAAACAATTAAAGGCTGAAGGTTGGAATGATATAACACTTGAGTATATTAATAAAGGGGTAATGACTGATACATACAAGATGCATACAAAAACTAAAAAGTATGTTGTTCGTTGTTATCCAAATCCAAGAAGATGGTTAGCTGAGGTTGAATATTCATATCTTATAGATTTTGCAAAAAATGGTATAAAAGCTCCATTGCCAATTTGTACAAATAAAACAGAAAGTAAAATTGCTTATCTCATATATGAATGGGTAGAAGGTGAAACACTCAATGATAAATTCACCACCCTAAATGAGAATGAATTAAAAAATATTTGCATTGAAGTAGTTTGCAATTATCAAAAAATTAATAAAATAAAAGTCAATAAGTATGGTGGAGTCAATAAAGGCAGCATCTATGAATATAATTCATGGGGTCATTTTATTAAGGCTGAAATAGAGAAGTCTAGAAAATATTTTAAGCAAACAAAAAATATAAAATATATCAAAATCTGTAATGGACTTTTTGACTATATTGATAAAATAAAAGAACCATCGCCATGTTTAGTATGGAGTGATTTCAGTTTTGAGAATATAATAATATCTAAAGACAATCATTTAGCTGCGTTTATTGATTTTGAAGGAATAATGTCGGGAGATCCACTTTTGGGTATTGGTTATATTTTGTCACATAGCCCTACGCATCCTTTTACAAGACTTATTCTCGAACAATACAATATTGACAGAGATGTTGAAGTAAAAAAAACACTTGACTTTTATGCTGTATTTAGATATATTAGATTATCCCCTTATGCTAATTTTAATACTCCTAATAATACTATTAGAGAGCCACTTGATGTTTTCCTTCCGTATGTAAATACAATTGATAATCAATTTATTAAAGAATGTAATTTGTTTAAAAGAATAATGCAAATAACAAAATTTATGTGGAAAAAAATTATAATACTCAGTTTAACTATTATAGCTTGTTTTATGGCATTGCATTATACATCTATCAACTATTCAGATGTGTTATCAAAATCAAATGTAGAAATTCCTATTCAGAATTTAACAAAAAATCTGAGAATTAAGGATGAGCCACCTTATGGTTTGCCATTTCTGATACTTCTATTTCTACTTATAAAGCTATAGATAGTTCCGAAAAAGAATTATTATACAATTGTATGGAACCTATTGATTCTATAAAAAATGATTCTCATAAACAAGAGTATATAAAAAAGGTAAATGAACTAGTTTATAAGTCTAATAACAATTACTCTAATACAAAACAACTTTTTGTTTTAACTTTATGTATAGTTTTTCTAGGTTGCTGCGCACGTACGTTTTACGATTATATAGGTTGGGAATGTTATAAAGGTGGGCAAAATATGGATACATGGTGGCCTTGGTATGTTTTTCGACCTATAATTGGTGTGCCAATAACCGCCTTTCTTATAGTTGCATTCCGGACTTCTATGTTTTCATCACTTTTTAGTAGCAAAGATTTAAATACATATCTAATAGTTTCTTTCCTGGCAGGGTTTGCAATGATGGAGTTCGTTACTATGCTCCGTAGATCATCTAAAGCTTTATTTGGATCTTCTAATTAGTAAATTTATAAAAAAGAAAATATGAGAAAAAGTTTTAATTATTAGATATAATTTTATTGGTTAATAAATGTTTTAGTCAATCCAGAAAGTACCGCAATGAGGGCATCTGCATCCGGCAGGATATTCATTCGAATATCGCACGTCACGGTGGCGTTTGTAATTCATGTCACCGAAGGTGCATTTCCCGTCTCGGAATGTCTGCTCATAAGCGGCTTCCTGTTTCTTGTATTCAGCCATCCGGCTTTTTCGGACAGATCCGGTAAAAGGTATCATGCCCGTTTCCCATTTTGTGGAATCACACCAGTCATTGGTCATGCCGCAGACTTCATTGGCATAGGAATAGTGTACCTGTGAATCGACAAACAGGTTCTCCCTTCGGAAAGGAAAAGTGATATCCAGCGGAATCCGTACATGATGTCCGGAACCGTTTCGGCTGTCGGCAATGGCCACCACTACATTCCCGTGGAAACGGATGCTTTTGAAATCGTTCTCAGGGTCTTTGCTGACGAGCCTGTCAAACATGGCGTTGAAGTAGATGCGCAGTTCTCCGCCGTATGTGGCATTCTCTACCAGTTCTTCAATATTCTCGTCAAACTGCCCCTTTTTCAGATGCAGTGCGCGGCGTACCTTATGGCAGGCCATGGCGACTGATTCTCCCCGCAGTGAACAACCGGTTAGATATCCGCTGATTTCCACTCCGAGCGAATAGAAGAAATTAGTGACGGACGAGTTGCGTATCAGGTCCTTTACTGGGTCGGAATCGTTCCGGTCGTAGATAATCTTCATGCTCTTCAAACTCTCCGGCTAAATTGTCCGTTTCCATATTCTTTCTTGTCTCCTCCAGATAGTCGTGCATGTTTGAGCTTTCCTGTTCCTCATACCATTCGTATGCCCTTTCATAGAGTTTTTCCATATTGTTGGAACGGATGCATTCCTCCTGGATGTCTTCATGCTCATCAAGGTCATCCCGGTAGTCCACGTAGTAGAGGCTTACATACTGTGGAATATAGTCTGTAAGTTGTAATGTCTGGTTCATGATTCCTGATTTTAAGAGTTATTCAAACGAAAAAACCCTGCTTGTCGTGCAGGGCCTGATTCTTGTGGAACTGAAACCTTTGGACTGTCTGTTTGTATGGTATCTCCATGTCTCAAGCAGATAATCCTTGGTTCCCTTGATACTTCCGTGTACCATACATCCTTTTTCATCGTACAGGTAGCAGGTGTTAAGGAGAACCGGTATGCCGTCATGCACTTTGTACATGTGCAGCTCAATATCATTCTTTATGGCGGCAGACTTTTCCTTTTCCACTTTTCTGTGTATGGCTTTTCTGACCTCACCGATATGAGGAGAGGTATAGCCGATTATTTCCGAATGGAATGCAAACTGATATTTTTCCATAACACTTTGTCTGTATTAAAATTCTGATATAAGTTCATCTTCATATACCTCCAGTTCAAGACCGCTCTCGACAATCCTGACCAGCCAGCGGCATTCCAGTCTTTCTATCAGTTCGACGGCACGGTATCCCTTATAGGGACGTTTCAGAAATACAATGTTTCCGGTTTTCATATTTGTTCCTCCTTTTTATTGTGCGTAGATTGTTTCTATCAGTTCTGCATCCGTAAGATAGCGCAGTTCCTGTGTGGAGCAGAACAGGCAGATGCCATCCAGCAGTTCATTTGCCGCAGCATCCAGGTTCCGTACTCCTTCGATCAGAGATTCTTCCAGTTCCTTGCTTGAAACAAGATATATTCCGTGAATGTCTTGAACAGTTCTCAAAGGGAAATGTCTTTCCTGATAGATGATGTCCTTTATCATGTCATCCTGTGGTGGCAGTTTGGCGCTGATTGTCTTGAACTGTTCGGGTGCGAGTTCCTTCAACCTGTCAGGATTGAAGCGGAACATTCTGAATCCCTGATATTCAAATCCGGCAGGTTCTGCTATTCTGTTATTGGTCAGAAAATCATGCACATGCCTGTTGCAGTCCCGGTTGTCCACATAGGCATGGAACGGGGGAAGGGAATTGAGGTTGACGGTGATGTCCGTGTAGGATTCCCAGCATTCCGGATTCTCCTTAGACAGGGATTCAAGTCCTACATACAGATTGTCATTGTCGATATAACTGTTCAGGACGAGTCTGACCTCAATGCTCTCAGCCGGATCTGTGGCTGTTTTCCAGTATAGAGTGTTTGATTTGTTCATACTTGTATTGTTTTTATGAGGGAATACGGCAGTCATTCTACCGCATTCCCCCGAATGTTATGATTTGATATTTATTTGTTCCTGTGCCGATTCCTTTTTCACGGTCCTCAGTCTTTTAAGGAGATACAGGAAATATTCACGGTCATAGATCCGGAAAAGAAATTCCTCTGATGTCTCCTTGATGTGTCCGATGAAAGTTGCGGATTCCCTGCCGGGAGGATATTGAAAGAAATGTCCGTCGGAAACAAGGGTGAACTTCTTTCCTGAGATATGGTCTATCAGTTCGTCCGGAGTTTCGTAATGCCCTTTTCCTTTATAGAACTGATAATGGTTCCGGCGAAGACTTTTCAGGGTATTCGCCATGTCTGTCCTTGCTTGTCTGGAATCTGATTGGATGACAAGGTTGCAGATGAATACGGGCTGTTTTCCGTCCAGTGAAAAATAATAGGGAATGAGTCTGGTTCCGGTTGTGACCGTTTTGCTTGTTTCCTCTTTTGAGATCACGGCTTTTCGGTTGATGATTTCCATGTGACGGTCTATCTGACTGTCCAGTTCGGATTGCGGAGTAAGTACGGAGCGCAGGCCTTTGAAATATCTTCCTTGACGGGTGAAGCAGAAAGAGTACATATTTCCGTAATACGGTTCTCCCACAAAGAACGAGTTTTGTCTCATGCGCAAGGGTGGCAGTACATCCAGCAGGTCATAGTAGTCTTCTTCGGTGATTTCCTTGAACGGTTCGGGCAGGGACTGATTGTATAGCCGCAGCTTCTTGTCTATATCAGAAGTTGTTACGGCTTTCAGATAGGGATTGTTTTCCCGTATGCGCAGTTCTTCGATTGTTTCCCCACCATAGTCATTGTGGAATCCGTCACTCATACTTGTCAGGCATGTTCCGTCGAAGTAGCGGGAATCGATTACATATTTCAATCGGTCTTTCATGTCTTATAGGTTTTGAAGGTTCAACACTCTTTTGACTGCATATACGGCATTCTGTGTAAGTTGCCGTTGCCATGCCTGGTATCTCGGCGACCATTTGAAACCGTATGATTTCAGTTCCTTGCGCCTCTGGTCATCCGGAATACTGTCAAACAGGATTTGCAGACGGTCTGCCTCATAGTTCCATATCAGCATTCCGCCTTCAAATTTCAGTTCACGGTTTTCCCGTTCTCTGATTTCCTGAAGTTTCAGTCTGGCCTGGCGTGCCATTTCCGGCAGTTGGAAGAAACGGTTTCGTGGAGTGATAACCGGTTTTTTGCATTGCGCATTGAAGTCTGTAATGAAGTCCACCGCTTTCTGTACGATTTCCACTTCTCCTTTTCCCGCATAGGTGCTTACCTTATTAAGGATACTGCTGACGAACAGGGCACGGCTGTATCCTCTTGCTTTACCGGTATCAATATCATGAATGGTCTGTGCGCTGCTTGCAATGTCACGCTTCAGGCGGTTCCATGCCTCTTCCTGCTTCTGTTCTTCCGGTTTGGCAGCCTCTTTCATCCTTTCCATGGCAGCCTTGAAGCGGTTACGCCAGTCATGAAATTCATCAAATCTGTTCTGGTATGCATCCAAAGCCTTGTTGTTGCGCTGGCAGTTGAATTTGGCAGGCCCTGTCACCATTGGACTGGCACATCGTGAGAGACTGTCCAGTAAGGCAGAGAACTTGCTATGGTATGCACTGACATACTCGTTCTGCTTTTCTTCCGGAATCTGTTTCAGATCCTCTACAAGTTGTTTTTCATATTGCATGATGTCTGTTTCCGCCCTTGCTTCAGGTTCGAAGGAACTCCATCTGTACGCGTTGTATGCAGCATCAAGCAGGTCTTCCAGATAGCCGGGATATAGGAATTCCACAGCTTCCCATTTTTCAAATTCAGACGGATGAAGTTCTGTTTCTCCGTCTGCCGCTTCGATTGTGTGTACATAGGATCCCATTCCCGTACAGCGTTTACGGAAATGAAAAAGGACGGCTTCGTCATCCGTCCCTTGTCCTCTGATTTTCTTCACTCGGTAAGCATTCTTTCTTGTCAACGTGATAACCGTCTGTTTTCCGGTCTTGTCCTTCCTGAGATCTGCTACTGTACCTTCACATACCGTCTTTCCAACTTTTTCAGTCATATTCTTTTATTTAAATTAGACATGACCGGCTCCGTGGAGCCAGTATTTCAATTTCTTACTGGCCCGGCTGTTCTTTGCCAATGACCGGTGCAAGGCTTGGCGGAAAAAAATACCGGAGCGAAGCGAGGATGATTTTTTTCCAGCCAACCAGCCCGACAGGGCCGCCTTGCACAGTCAGTGGCAAAGGGCGATATTTGCTGTAAGAAATGAAATAATGGTATGTTTTATTGATATGTATAATTCCAAATTTAGTTTTATCAAGATTAAAGTATAGATTTAAATATTATCACTAAATTTGTGCTATTAGGTATTAATGTTTATCTAACAGTGATAATTGATATTTGTCGCATTTTTTATTATAATTAATTGTGATGAAAAGAAAAAAGAAAATAGAGGAAATGGGAACTAACCTAAAAGGTAGGTTGAAGAATACCATGTTGCCTAAAAATAAAGCTATTTTTTCATTATTTGAAGCTGTTGTTAATTCAATTCATTCTATTGATGAGCGAATAAATTCTTGTAACGATTTTACTATTGAAGATGCAAAAATTGTTGTAATATTAAATCGAGAATTATCTCTTAATATTGACAGTGATCGTTCATTAGAAGATATTTGTGGATTCACAATTACTGATAATGGAATAGGATTCAATAAAGAGAATTATAAATCATTTAAAACTTTTGATTCAGAATATAAAGCAAGTCTTGGATGTAGAGGTGTTGGCCGTTTAACTTGGCTAAAAGTATTTAATAAATCACATGTGGATAGTCGATACATGGAAAATGGCTCTATTAAAGAGCTTAACTTTGATTTTTTACCTCAAACAGGTATTAGCAATATATCTGAAACAAGCGGTAATATTTCAGAAGAGCTTCAAACGACTATTACTCTTAGTGATGTTAATCCTGATTATTATAAGACTCTTCCAAAATCAGCAGAAACAATAGCGAAACAACTTCTAGAACATTGTATTTGGTATTTCTTAAGAGATGGTGGAGCTCCAGACATTATAATAAGAGACGATGGAGATTCATCTGTAGAAATAAGTTTGATTGACGTATATGATAACTACATGGCAAGTTCTTCTAAGCGAGACACATTTAAAATTTATGATGTAGAATTTTTCATAACTCATGTATTTGTTCGATCAGGTACAAATTCAGAACATACTCTTTCGTTTTGTGCTGCAGATCGTACAGTATTAGATGAGCCTCTTACGAATAAAATTGTAGGGTTATTTGGGCCTATTGAAATAGATAATGAATCCTATGCTTATAAGGGGTACGTGACGTCTGATTTTTTATCTGAAAGTGTGACACCAGAACGTACATCCTTTAATATATCTGCATTTCCTTCAGAAATTACTAAAGGTGTTGAAATAACAATGCAAGAAATTAAACAAGAAGCATTAGCGAAAGTTAAATCTTTCTTATATAAATATTTAGAGGAGAATATTATTGAGGGAAAAGAGCGACTTTGTTCATTTATTGCAAATAAAGCTCCACGTTATCAAATACTACAGTCAAAATTATCAGAAGAAGAACTTGTTGTTAATCCTCGTATTTCTGATAAGGATTTGGATCTTAAATTATATGGATATTTATCTACATTAGAGAGAGAATTAATGGCTGAGGGACATGATTTGATGGTACCTGGTAATATTGAAGAAAAAGAAGATTATTCTCAAAGAATATCTGGTTATATGGAAAAAGCTATAGAACTGAAAAGGTCTGATCTTGCTAACTATGTGGCACACAGAAGAGTAATCATTGATCTTCTTGAAAAAGCAATACAGGTTACAAAAAGTGGAAAATTTAATAGAGAGGATGTTATACATAAGTTGATTATTCCTATGATTTGCGAAAGTACAGAATTGCGTTCTGAAGATACTAATTTATGGTTAATAAATGAGTCTCTAGCATTTCATGACTTTCTCGCATCAGATAAACCTTTATGCTCAATGGCATCGATAGAGTGTAATTCAAATAAGGAGCCAGATATTCTATCACTTACATTATTTGATAATCCATTATTAGTTGGAGAGCAAACAGGATATCAAACAATGGGATCTGTGACAATTATTGAATTCAAAAAGCCAATGAGAAACGATTTTATAGAAAATGTAGAAACAAAGGATCCAATTGCACAGGCTTTAGGGTATCTAAATCGTGTAAGAGAAGGTCAAGCTCAAAAAAACGGGCGACCAATTATTTTAGCAGAAAATGTTCCTGGTTTTTGTTATATTATTGGAGATTTGACTCCACATATGATTAATTGTGCTAAAATGAAAGATTTAAAACTTACGCATGATCGTTTAGGCTATTTTGGATACAATTCAAATTTTAATGCTTACATTGAGGTTATTTCTTTTGATAAACTAATAATTACAGCTAAACAGCGTAATCGAGCATTTTTTGATAAACTTGGATTACCAACAAACTAATTGATAGATAGTAATATTTTTAATAGAAATGTTTAATTTTATAGAGATTTAGAGGTAGAATATATAAAATAGCATATTATCATATATTAACTCCATTTCTAGGTTTGCGTTTCATTCCACGAAGTATTTGTGTGGATTGTTCCTGATAGGATAGAGGTTGGCTTTGTTTTTTGCCAGCCTCTATCCATTTAAGGAGTTCGTCCTCATAGAAATATAATTTTTTACCACGTTTATAGGTTGGGATGAGACCTGTACGAGCAAGTCTATAGATTGTCGGTTTTGATTTTTGGATAAGTATGCTAGCCTTATCAATGTCAATTAGTTGATGCTGATGATCAAGTTTCTGTGGTTGTAGGGTTTCAACTAATTGGTAAATCTTCTCCACTTGTTCTGTTAAATAGCTTACAGCCTGCGGAAGTTTGTCGAATGTGATAGGTTCTTTTGTCATACAATCTGTTTTTGTTTTTGGGGATTGATACTTGTTCATGCAGTATTTATGAATATAAAGTCTGATTTATTGAATTATATGTGGATTTAATTTAATCAGGCATTCTGTTTCTGAGTGAGACATCTTTTTGATTATCGTGTTGATTTCATTTTCTTTCATGGTATCAGCAAATACTTTTTTAATGAATTCTGCTGTATATGAACGTCGTTTACCTAATGCTTTACCTATGTTCCAGCCCAAATGCATAACATCTATAGCTTTCAATTTTGAATCTATTTTTATAGGAATAATACTGGTAGAAGTTTTATCCTGAAAGAAGTCCGAAATATACATACATAAACGTTGAAGATTTTCTTGGCTTGTATAAGCAGCCATCGTTTGATGGATGTATATATGTACTAACTCTAGCTTTTTATCGTTCGTACGTTTTTGTTCTGTAATAGTATTCGAACGGAGTTTTTCATATTCCATAAATGCTTGTTCTGGTGCAATCATAGAATCATTAAGATGTTCATGGATAGACAAAGATTTGCTATGATGACATAAATATATAATTATCTCGTATAATGCAATTTGCATTGATATATATAATCCTGTAGATATTATAAAGACCGATATAAAAATAATATTTGAGCTGAACTGATCAAAGCCTGCATTGATTGCTTCAATGCGTATAGCAAGTGCCATAAGAAGTAATGTTCCAGCTACACTAGAATCTAAAATAAAATATTCAAATTTCTTCAAATACATAAGCCGTATGTTTAACTGTTCGTGAGCAAAGGTAATGTTTATTGATTATGTATTATCAGAAAATGACAAGAGTGACATCAGACTTCATCAAACGTCACTAATTGTCATAAATAGTTTGATTATTATTGGAAAGTAAGAAGTGTTCAGATGGAATAGGAGCAGATTTATTTATGGGATTGAATATAAGATATGAATTTATAACTTATCATATAATAAACAAAAGTGGTATTTTTCTATATTATATGATAGGTTACGCTATAATTCCAATAATCGTTCCGCCAATGGTACATAATATTTTTGTACTTCTTCAACTGTTGGAGTATGACCGCCAGGAAAGTGGTATGAATATTTATAATGCATTAAAAATAAAGGCTCATAGTGTGCTAGATGGTCATTCTCACCAAATATTCCCCATATATTTTCTTGGTTAGCAACCTGAGAATTATCCCATTGATGCTGTTGAAGTTCTGTGAATTCATCAATCAATGCTTGGTTAATGATAAGCTGCTGATTTCCGTTAGCTCGTGGTGATTTGTATTCATGCGAACCAATACGTTCCATCAGGAAGCGTGTCATTTCGAAATGGGGATTTCCGAGTAAAGCAGGGATATTGTTTTTAGATGCTACTATCTGTGCCAAAAACGAGCCATTACTGTTTCCTACCAATATATCAGGTTGTTCTTGGTTGCATAATCTTTGGATAAAGTCGATAGCTTCCTGTGGATGCAGGGGTAAGTCTGGACTCAAGACTGTTGCCTTACCGCTGAAATATTCTTTCAAGGCAAAAGCTGGGATACATGTACCTGATGCAAAGAAACCATGAAGGAAAAGAATTTTCTGTGCCATAATCAACAACCGCTTCCGTCAATATTACATGTTGCTCCTTCATTGATAGGACGTGAACGTAATCCGGCATCTTCTGGACTCAAAGTAACCGTACCGTCTTCCAATACAAAGCAAGGAATTCCAACGGCTCCAACACTTTTGGCTTCATTAAAGGCTGGATGATGATCCCGTAGTCTCAAGAATGCTTTCAAATCTCTTACGTGTTGACCAATATCGATGACTTCATATTGGTTATTACCTTTTACTTGTTCTTCTACATACGTACAATCCGGACAAGTTTCCATTCCATATATTTTTATCATAGCTGTAGTTATTCATTTAAATATTCAATTCCTATCAAAGATATGGTTTCTGTCAAATACAGCAAATTCTTTATTATGATAAACTAATTATATCCGATAGATTTATCAAATATAACCTATTTAATGATAAAAATGACAGTTATATTACTTTTGAGAAATTATTCGTAACTCTCTATTTTAAGAGAATTAATCCAATCTACATAAAATTCGTCTATCATTGAATTACGTTACATTATACGTACCTATAATTATACGAATTCACTGTTTTTAACAGTATTCTTGCAAAGAAGTGTATGGCATGTATAGGAAGTCACTATTTATCTAATAAGTTAGGCAAGTATAATCTGACTTGTATAGTTGTCATCCATTCAGCAAATTTAATGAGTGAATCTATCTCTTTTTTTGATAATCCGATTAAATTTGTACCAACTTTTTTAGCTATATTTATTTCTTCAAAAGAAGGTTTAATTTCCTCTAATTCATCCCATTGAATACTTTGTTTTATTTTTGAAATTATAGAATTAATAAATTCTTTATCTTCAAGATTGTTACTCGAAAAAACGTTTTTTACATTTTGAGCTTCATTTTCTGTTATTGAGTGTAAAGTGTAGAGTTCTGCTGGTACATTTCCATTTTTGATTCCACGCAGAAATCCCGTAATAATTCTATCAGAGACCTCGTAATTTAAAGCACTATTGGCAATTCTACGATTTACATTATTTGTTTCAAACATGATAAGTCGTGATTGCATACGTTCAATTCGTTTCATTAAAATATTCGATGTAAGAGCAAGCATTAATGGTATATTAGTTTTCCATTTATCAGTTAATTCAGTATTACCAGCATTGCTTACAATTATATATTTGGTATGCATTTCATCATCAGAAGATCCTGTTAATTCATACGTTCCTTGATTATCATAAAGTCCACCATCAACTAATAATGGACATTTGTAATGATTGTATCTTCTATATTTTTCAGGCATGCGGATTGGACTAAATGCAAATGGCACACAAGAAGAGGCCATAACCGCTTTTGCAATAGGAAAATTTTCTCCTGAAAAGACATCTTGACGGTCATCTCTATTGACATAATCATACCCCCAAGCCCTATTACGCGAGAATCTAAAACTTCTTCCTTTAGCAACATCAGTCGTATTTATTACAACAGATGGAGTTTGTGGTAAATCAGATAAAGTCTTTTTTTTAAAAAAAAGCCAATTATACTGCTTTTCTATCCAAAAACTTAATGGTAAAATATGGTAATTTGCAAACCATAGTACAACCAAAGATAGAAATAGAGACCACCATCCAACCCAATATATAAGTGCACCTATAGCTGTAAGGACTACGAAAAAATTGATGATTGCAATATGCAGCACCCCTATTTTGAGTTTATGTGAAAATGTTTGTTCGAACTCCCAATAGTTATCTTTATGTAACAAATAATATGCAGACGTTATTGATCCCCCTGAAACAGATGAAATAACGTCTACTTTTTCTAGAATTTTTAATTTGTGTAACGCCCTCAGCGTCCCAATGTGATAAGCTGCTGCTCTGTATCCACCTCCTGATAAGGCTAAACCTATTTTATTACCTTCTATATCCATTATTTATAATTTTTTTGCAGTTGAATAATCATTTCTTTGCGGTGTATTATTATGATACCACACATTAACTGTATTATTAGTAGAATAAATTGAAGTACCAACTTTTTTAAGTGCTCCTACCACAATCTTATCTAAATAATGTCCATACTTCTCTGTTGATACGTAAGCAATCTTAGGGTGAATATAATTAATCATATCATTGCTCATGTTATGAGCTGAACCATGATGTGGCAACTTCATCCAATAGATATTTTTGATTTTTTCTATATCACATTGGTATTTAAAGTTCTCAAATGATTCTGCGTCTGCATCTCCAGTGAAAAGAAAATAATGTTCATCATCAGGTTTAAATAAGAAAATGATACTACTTTTGTTATGATGCGATGGATCATTACCCGCTTCGTCCAATTTTTTACTATAAATTTTCTTTGTCTCTGGAATTTCATATGCATCCTCATTGTCATCTGCTAAAGCATAGTCATATGGCTTTAGATCATTTCTAAATAAAAGAGCCTGATTCTTATAAAAATCTATTGAAGGTCCAAGAATATCTATTAAACCATTAAATTCTGAGTTGTGCTTATCAGAAAAAGCTTCTGAATACGACAATCCTCTTTTTTGCGATAATTCCCAAATCAATTCTAAAAGGTTCTTGCCATTTGCATTGTATACTGAACGAGCTTCTTTTCGCACGTTATCAATATTTTGGTAATATTTTACATCATCTTGCGTAATATGTAATCCAGGATCATTAATTAAAATTTTCTTGATATCTACACTAGTGTTAGGATTATTCTTCATATTTTCTAAAAGGTATATAAACCCTCCAAAATGATCTTCATCACAATGCGTGCATATTGCAAGATCTATCGTGTAAGTCTTGTACCTGTTTTTTACAAAATCCGCAACTGTCTTGCCATTGCTATAATTTCCTGAATCTACTAGAATTACATAAGCATTATCGTTATCATCAAAAAAACGGATAAGAAGTGCATCTGCAGCTCCTACTCCAAGCATATCAATTTCGTATTTCATATATTCATTTCAATTTATTCAGTCAATAGTATCACGCTATATGTTTATATATAAGTATACAACAAAAATATATTTTTTTATTTTATGAAAAAAATTATTGGGTATATATATCCTTTTTGAATAAGTAATATCAATTGATGATGTTTTGAAGAAGTTAAGATGTTTATATAAAACAAATTAATGAATTAAAATATCAATATCTTATAGGAGGAGTGATAGAGATAAAAGAGAAGAATAATATATTAATCTAAGGCCTTTTTGCTATTTTTAGGCTATTCACTTCATCTTACATTAAATGAAGAAAATAGCCTGAATTTATTAGTATGTTTTCTACTTCAATGAAATCTTATTAGCCGTCTCTCGTTTCTTGGAATTGACCAAATCAGCATAAATCTGTGTGGTTGAAACATTTTTGTGAGTAAGCATTTTCGATACAGTATAAATATCTGTGCCTAAAGAGATTTGTATGACGGCGTACGAATGACGGAAACAGTGGAAGGTTATGTGTTTTTTGATTCCGGCTTCCGAAATCCATTGCTTGAGAGGCTGATTCGTCATAGCTCTGGTCAGTCCTTTAAATACTCGGCCTGAATCAGGAATACCACATAGTTCCAATGCTTCGTTACTGATGGGGAGAGTGGCTTCCGTCTCTGTCTTTTCTGTACAAATTCTGATGTAATAGCCATTGTCAGGACCGACTTCAATATTATCCCATGTAAGCTGTAAAATATCGCTGATACGAAGACCGGTCATACAGGAGAATAATGAAGCTTGTTTCAGTACAGGAATCTTGCATGGTGTAGCCGCCAGTTTCTTAACTTCTGCTAATGTGAGATACTGCTTTTTGACTTCTTTCCATTCAATCTTGTCTATGAAGTCATTCAGATTTTCACGTAGCATCTTCTCTTGATAAGCTATTTTCAGTAATGCACGGAAAGTTGAAAAATAGCCAGCTGCCGAATTCCTCGAAACACTGATATTAGGATGACGGATCTGTTTACAGTTCAGTAGATACTGCCTAAACTTCTGGCAAAGCTCCACCGTTACATCTCCGAAAGTGCAATAGCCGTTTACAAACTTTTCAAAATGCTGGTAAACGCAGTCCCATTTGTGATACTTCAGTTTTGCTTTTTCACGAAAATAGGCAAGGAAGTCAGCTTTCATTTTGTGTTTGTCAAGAAATCCAAATTCCTCATTAACGATTGCCTGTACTCTGATACAACGAATGGCTTCAGCCTTACTCAGCATTTCATTGTTGAAATCACGTTCAATCTCATTTTTAGGACGGGCATAGATATAAATGCCAAGATATTCCCTGCGACTCATTTTCATTGTGTACGGATTGCGAATAGCCGGATAATAGTCTAGGTAGAGAGAAATTCTGCCGTTACTAATAACTCTTTGTCTCAATGTTACGTTAGTACATGTAAGTGCCATAAGATTAATGTTTTTGGTTGATAAATTATTATTATCGGTACAAATTAAACTGGTGTTTTCTTGGTGAATACTCACACCGGGAAATAACTTATACCGGGATTATTCAATGATAGGATCTTCGAACAAATTATCGAGCTCAGCTTTGGATATAAGAGTATACTTTCCCTTCTTAATCTTGGGAATTTGATGATACTTGGTATAATGGTATAGCTGGTCTCTTGTTATTTTGAATTTTTCCATAGCCTCTTGAACTGTGTAGTATTTGGGTTCTTCAGCCTGACGTATTCCCTTTGCTATATCGAAGTGCTTTTTTGAATAATATACGGTAATACCAACTTTCTTTTTCGGAATAGCATTTTTATAAACAAAAGAGTATATAGCGTTAAGGCTCATTTGAAAATTGTCCTGAACTTCTTGCACACTGTACCATTCTGTAATGTCTGCATCTGGAGCCTTCGAGGAAAAATAAGCATCAACATGCTTTTTACTCCAGTAAGTCTTACCACGGTTGAATGTCTTTGGAATTTTATTTTTCTTAGACATAACAAAAATCCATGATTCACTTACATTGAATTTTTTCATTATTTCGGCTGTAGTATAAAATTCTTTGATAGGTAGAGTGTCCTTGGGCATTCTAAATTCATAAGGATGACGTTTTAACATCTCATCTATATCAGAGCGTTTGACGAAAGATAATCTGCTGCTAATCTTTGAAGCTTGAAGGTATCCTTTATAGACCATCTTATAGACTGCTTGTCTGGTAATACCTAAAAGAATTCCAACCTCTGAGAAAGATAGAAACTCTTTATCCTTAATTGTGATGATAGGTAGTTCCTCAATCCTATTTTGAGTATTCTCTTCAGTAGCCTTAATGTTTTTCTCTCTTTCTCTTTTTTTGTAAGCTAAATTTGCACACCTGTGAGAGCAGTACTTTGTACTTATTTTTTGTGCTTCGAATCGTGTTCCACACCATTCGCAAATCTTTTTAATTTTAGTGTTACTTGCTGGCATATTACTCAAATTTTAAATGTTTATTTCGCTTTATTTCTCCCGTTATGTGTCAACTATCGTAAATCTTAGTAAACCATAGTCAACTTTCTCCACAATCTGTCCAGCGTAAAATGGCGGAATTTTGCTTCGTGGTACAAAAACGGTACAAAAAGATGATGTACAAAGCTTATAAATGACTAATATTGACAGTAGAGCAACAAAAAAGGCGCCCCGTAAAGAGCGCCATATCAATCGATTATAATCAATCTAACTCATTGATAATCAGATGGTTACTTGCCGATGCACCATGCCTATAATATTCGAAATGAGGAATTTACGCTTTAAACGGTAGAATAGCGGTCGAATTTGTTTTATTCTTGTGAAAATCAATATTTTAGCATCAATTTTCCCTCATTTCATAAGAACCAGCAAAACTTTAAATTTGCCACGAAGTTCACTTCTACTTTTCCTTTTGCAAAGGTACGAAATATACGTGGAATTATCGCCGATTATGTCAACTAATTGCAGGAGACTTTCACGCAAATTTAACTGCATAACTTTCCGCAGTCGACTAAATTAAGAAATTGTAGTATATGCAAATTATTTACATTCCACGCTCTTAATAGATAAAGATACCGAGTTTTATATATTGCCAATATACAAATAGACTACATTTTGTTTATCATCACAGGATAATTACCTACTTATTAAGCATACAATAGAAAAATCAACATGTGTTGTACAGAACGACTGTTCCAAGATGTAACCAGATACTTGATTTAGATATGTGGTTATAACTGCAAGAATCAGGTCATCATTAGTGACAGTTCCTGATATAAAAGCCGTAGTATAAATAAATACAAGTAGTAAGTTAAGCCGATTATAGCCCTAAATAATCAGATATAGTAAGTTATAGAGACTAGGGGCTATGACTGTATATAGGCTTGGCAGACAAAAGAAAAATCAAATATTTCTCTGCTGAATCTCATCGGTTGTGATGAGTATAAATGTGGCGCCCTGATTCAGGGCCTCATCCTTGTGTAATTTTTAAACTCTATTCCAGAGGGGGTATTTTTTTACCACCGCCTTGTTTTAGGGCTTCGGTTTTCATTTTTAGAGACTCCTTGATTATACAAGGCATGATAACTAGCGGAATGAAAGCTACGGTATGGTGTACGAACATAATGCAGTAGTATGGGGTAGCAAATTGCGACATCATATTCAAAAAAGTGATGGCGCCGTGTTTCACGGCTTCACCCATGTGAGAAATGTGACATTATAATTCAGGATGGCATGTCTTAAAACCTCCGCCTTGTTTTAGGCTTCGGTTTAGATTCCAAAGGGGGCATCGTTTTGGGGACGCCTTCTAAATGGGCCTCACTGTCATTACATATATTTCTAAAAGCACCGTCGTGATATACGACCCTGGTTCAAGAATTAGTGGAATGCAACATATGAGGTAGCTTGAAAATACCCCATCTTGCGATTAAAGTAGTAATATCACAAAAATGCGGATGATGTACTTTGAAAGTACCCCATCTTGTGATTTAAGCAGTAATCCACCAAAAGAAAAATATCAGGGAGGGCTCAATTCAAGAGGTTGTGTCAAAATGCTGGCACAACTTTTTTTTATGCGCAAAGCCCAGACTTT
>OCAK01000095.1_pt1 | contig 106489 bp, 74 predicted proteins | sample 1538301 | NCBI WGS metagenome assembly OCAK01 (sample SAMEA2580285, study PRJEB22360) | human gut metagenome | biome: human gut; feature: human-associated habitat; material: faeces | place: Denmark | collected 2008/2010 | reverse complement strand
TCGACGTGACGCGCTTTTGTGTATATTGTTTTTCTTTCTCCTGCCATAACAGATAGTTGATGATGTTGTCGCGGTTTGAGCCGCTGATGCCACTGATTTCGTCGGTCAGGTAGTAGCCTTCGCTGTTCTTATAGTGATCCTTCCACAACTGGGTGATTTCGTTACGAGGCATCGGGTAATTGGATACGCGGTCAATACGCGTGGGCGGATTTTTTGTATCTGAAATGTTGAAAGAGACGGCAGCATCGAATGTCAAACGTTCGTGCACTTTGAAGTTGCCCGAGAGGCTGAAGTTATGCTTGTTCTGTTTAAAGTTTTCCAGGTAACCGGCATAGTTCATATTGGTATATGACAAGCGGATGTTGTTCTTGTCGGTGCCGTTTGTAATAGAGATACTGTTATTGTTGGTAAAACCATCTTTAAAGATATCGCGATAGTTATTAGGCTGCGGAGAGAACGGACGTTTCACGCCATCCCACCAAACCACCTCCGTACCGTCCATGCGCGGACCGAAGCTGCGGTAAGTAGTACCACTGTAGGTATAATCTCCGTTTTCGTTAGCCACGAAATAAGGCGTGCTACCTCCACCGAAGACGTTCTGATATTCAGGCATGTAAGCACGCTGGTCGTATGTATAGGAGGTACCTACCTGGATGCCTAATCCCTTCTTTCCGCCGTCGCCGCGTTTGGTTGTGATCACGATCACACCATTCGTTGCACGCGAACCATACAGGGCGGCCGCATTAGCACCTTTCAGGATAGACATGGATTCGATGTCGTCCGGATTGATATCGTTCAAGGCAGAACCCTGTTGCGTCTGGTCACGTTCGCGACCAGCCCAGTTAGAGTCTGTATCGTTAATAGGAATACCGTCAACAACGATTAGCGGACGTGTATTACCTTCTACGGAGTTGATACCGCGGATTTGAATCTTTGTACCTCCCGTAGGACCGGCAGCCGTCTGTGCAATTTGTACGCCGGCAGCCTTACCATATAATGAGTTGGCTACGTTTTGTACCGGCACGAGCTGGATATCGTCCGACTTCAGTTCGCTCATGGCATAACTCAAGGCGCGTTTTTCCTTTTTGATACCCATGGCGGTTACGACTACTTCATCCAGTTTCTGTGTGTCTTCCACTAATTTGATATCCAACGAAGTCTGTCCGGTATACTTGATTTCTTGCGAAATATAACCGATAAAGGAGATCGTGATAGTAGCACCCTGGTTTACTGCCAAAGAGAAGTTACCGTCCATATCTGTAATAGTACCTTCATTGGTTCCTTTCACAGAGACGGAAGCTCCGGCAACGGGTCCGAATTCATCAACAACGGTTCCTGTTACCTGTTTTTTTTGTTGATTGATGGCAAAAGCCATTTCCGGCTTACTGTCTGCCGCATACACCTGGTTGGGAGCGCAGAAAATACCGGAAAGCAAAATAAGTCCGATAGGTCTGAATACTTTTTTCATAAACGAATTTTTAAGTAGATTCAAGAAATCTGAAATTTTTGATTGCAAATCTATATGATTGTTAAAGGATGATGTATTAATATAGGTTGTTAAAGTGTTGAATGCGGTTTGCGACGGATTTTATCGTTTTTTTGACAGATATTGCTATTTTATTGTTTCATAGTCGCTCTTGCTTCAATGATCCTTTAATGATCCTCCAGTGAAGGTCCACTCATGGGAAGTGACGTAACAGTGACGTAACAGTGGCGTAAATGCAGTAAACATACGATAAAATGTTATTTGTATGTCATTTTGAGGCCCGCCGTCCGGCCGGATATTCGTTTTGGAGGTATAATTATATATAAACATTATCATTAATCGTTGAAAATAGTTTATTTTTGCATTAAATACCTACTAATCATGAAATCCAAATGCTTCTGTCTGCTTCTTTGTTTATGCGTATTTCTTCCCGTATTGCCGAAAGATTTATATTTCAGGCATATTGATTTGAATGAAGATTTTACGCAACCTTCTGCCATATCCGTTTATCAGGATGCTCAAGGACTGATTTGGTTTGGAAATGATAATCTGAATGCCTATGATGGGAGAGTGGTACACTCTTTTCGCCTTTCCAATTATCTGGAAGGGGCGGAAGATAATAATATCCACGGGATATGTGGGGATGGAGAGGCGTTGGTTTATATGCTGGCCAACAAGGATGTGGTTATTTTTGACAAACAGGCTGAAGAGTTCCGCTGGGCAGGCGTAAAGGCGCAAGCCATCGAATATCATGAGGGAGTGTTGTATTATGCTGTCGGGAATGAAGTGTTTCGCTATCTACCGGAGGGGGAGGCGGAAAAGGTCTGTGCGTTGCCTGAGCGGTCGGTTATAATCAAGGATTTGTTTTGGCAGGACGGGGTTTGTTGGATGGCTACCACGCGTGGCGTGTATTGTTTTGATAGGAACACGTTGCAGGCGATGTTGGAAGACGAGTCGGTCACTTCCTTGTTTATGGATCGCGACGGGAGATTGTGGGTAGGTACGCTGTCGAACGGGGTGAAGATGCTTGATCGGGGGAGGTGGCTGTCATGGCAGGAAAACGACCCTGTACGTCCTTTGGTCAATAATCAGGTACGCGTCATCAATCAAGACGACAAAGGGAATGTCTGGATCGGAACCTACGATGGCATCACTGTGGTAGATCCTTCTCTTCGCGATCATTATCATTTGTTGCATAAGGAGCAGGCGCCTTGGTCGTTGAAGCATTCGTCGGTGTATGCGATTTATAAGGATAACCAGGGGGGCATGTGGGTTGGCACCTATTATGGCGGGTTGAGTTATTTTAATCCGGATACGGAGAATTATGCTTTCTATTCCAATGTCGGCGGAGCGGGCGGTTTGAACGGTTTTTTGTTCGGCAAAATGACTGAAGACGGCAGGGGCAATTTGTATGTGGCCACCGAACACGGGAAGTTGAACTGCCTGGATCGTAATACCCGGAGGGTAAAGCCGCTCGATGCGGCCTTGTCGGGGCTACCGGCCTCTACTACCAAATCTGTCTGGTATGATGCTGCTAACGGGTGTCTGTATATCGGCACGTTTCAATATGGTTTGTATTGCTATTCGTCGGGTCGCCTCGAAGCGGTGGGGACAGATTTGCTTGCGAATGATAGCCAGCGTATCATAACCGACCTGATTCCCTGGAAGAACGGGCTGATAGTCGTTTCGCAAGATGGATTGTTTTTGCTGGATTTGGATACCCGGCAGTTGTCGCCTTTATTTTCCGACAAGGGCCTTCGTGAGCAGGCGGGAGGTATTATCAGGTCTGCCTTTTTGGATAGGGAGAACCGGTTGTGGCTTGCCCTGGCCAATAAGGGGGTGGTTTGTGTCCGTATGGATGACCAGGTTGTCGAGGTGATTCCTTCGGTGAGAAACCGGATCGGAAAGAAACCGGTACAAAGCATTGGGGGCGACGGGCGCGGGCATATCTATTTTGCCGTGTCGGGTATCGGCCTGCTGGCGTATGATCCGGTGGATGACTTTTGGTCGTGTTATAACCAGGAGCAGGGGCAGTTGCTGACGAACGATTCTTTTCGTGTGCTGGTCACTCCCACGGGGCGGTTGTTGGTTACTTCGAGCCGGGGCATCACGTTGTTGGATATGAAAACCGGGAAAGCGGCTCATACGCTCTTGGGGGTATCTTCGCCTTTGCACCGTCTGAATGCCAATTGCGGCGTGTATCTTTCGCCTGCCGACAGCATGATTTTTATCGGTGGGATAGAGGGGATGATTGCGATGAAAGAAGCCGACTTTTCGTCGGTGGAGGCGCCTTATGCGATATTGTTTAACAGTCTTTCCGTGAATAATACACCGGTCAGGCCTTCTGCTTCTTCCGGTATTTTACAGAAATCGATTTTCTATACCTCCGGATTTACTTTGCCTTATGACCGGAATAACATAACGTTGGGTTTTACTTCCACAAATTACCGGCATGTGGAAAAGAATCTGTTTGAATATAAAATGGAGGGGTTGGACAAGCAATGGACACGTACACGGCACCGGCAGATTGTCTATACTTCCATTCCTCCGGGAAAGTATACTTTATGCCTTCGTGAGATGGGTGGGGGGAAGCAGATTAACCTGTCTGTACAGGTACGTGCGCCTTTTTATGCCTCGTGGTATGCTTTTGCGTTGTATGGTTTATTGATTCTTTTATTTTTGGTCTGGTTGATTCGTTTTAACAGGAGCCGTGCGGTTTTGAAGGCTTCGTTGCAACTGGAGCAACAGGAAAAGGAGCGTATAGAGCGGTTGAACCAGATGAAGTTGAAGTTCTATATTAATATATCGCACGAACTGCGTACGCCGTTGACCTTGATAATTACTCAGATTGATCTTATTCTACAAAATTACGGCTTGACAGGAGCCTTGCGGAGCAAACTGTTGAAAGTACGTCAGTACACCTCTCAGATGCAACAGCTTATTACTGAAGTACTTGATTTCAGACGTTTGGAGCAGGGGAAGATGCCGCTTCGTGCCAGGCCGCAGAATATGGTTGTATTCATGCGCCGGTTGTTTGATTCCTTTAAGGATTATGCTTTGACCAATCAGATTCAGTATAGTTTTGAAACAGTGGAAGATGAGATACCTGTATGGTTCGATCCGATACAAATACGTAAAGCGTTTAATAATTTGCTTTCCAATGCGTTTAAGTTTACTCCGAAAGGAGGAACGATCCGGTTGAGTCTACTTCGTAAAAAAGGGATAGTCGAGATACGTATCTCTGATACTGGCTCCGGCATTCCCCGGAGCCAGCAGGCGCATATCTTCGAACGATTTTATCAGGCGGATAATGCGTCGGGGGTTACTTCGGCGGGAAGTGGTATCGGTCTGTCGCTGACCAATGAGATCATTATGCAGCATAAAGGGCAGATCGGGGTGGAGAGTGAATTGGGAAAGGGAACCACCTTTACGGTTACTTTGCGCTTGGGTGACGAGCATTTTACTTCCGAACAGAAATCAACAGAGACGCAATCTACCGACATGCTGCCCGGACAGGAGGTGGTGCAGGAGAGGGGTGTGGCCGGTTTATTGGATTTGCCGGACATCGGAGAGGAGGCAAAGTCTTTTTCCGTATTGCTTGTAGAGGATAATAAAGATTTGTTGCAAGTCTTGGAAGAGGCTTTTTCCATCAAATATAGGGTCTATAAGGCAGAGGATGGAGAAGAAGGCATTCGTTTGGCTGAGGAGAAGCAGCCGGATCTTATTATCAGCGACGTGATGATGCCGGGTATATCGGGGACTGCTATGTGCCAGCGGCTGAAACGTCAATTAGAGACGTCGCATATTCCGATTATCCTCTTGACAGCCCGTGTCGATTTAGAGAATGCCTTGGAAGGGCTTAAATGCGGTGCTAGCGATTATATCATGAAGCCCTTCAATATTGAGTTGCTTTTGTTGAAGTGCCATAATATCATTACCACTTTGAAAAGCCATCAAACTCGTTTTCATGCAGAGGTGGCATCGGTTCCTTCCGAGTTGGCAACCAATCGTCTGGACCAACAGCTTTTGGACGAATCTGTGCGGATTATAGAGGAAAATATGGAGAATAAGGATTTTGACATCGATATGTGGTGCCGTGAGATTGCTATCGGCCGTACCCGTCTGGGTGCCAAGATCAAAGCGATAACAGGCCTGACCTTGAATGATTTTATCATTCAGACGAAACTTCGTAAGTGTGCCTCTTTGTTGGAAAAGACAGATTTGACGATTGCAGAGATTAGCTGGAAGACCGGCTTTTCCAGTTCCAGTTATATGGGGAAAAACTTTAAGGACTATTTCGGTGTCACTCCGTTACAGTACAGGAAAACGAAGAATGCTTCTTCCTGAAATCAGTAAGAAGAATCCTTTTCTTCCCCCTCCATGATTTTTAAACTTCATCCATCACAGCTGTAATGTGTTGTATTATAGTTTTTTGTGGTGAAGTCTGCCTTTCCCGATTATTTTTATGCTCAGAAGAAAAAAACTTCCGAATGAGTAGGCATCCGTTCCGGAACGGATAGTTATCCACCGGGCAACCGATGCCTATCCGTTTGGGAGACCGTACGCTTTCGAATAATTCACATAGTAGTCCTACCATTAATCACACTATTGTGCTAGCTATACTGACACAGTAGTGTGATTAATGGTAGGATTACTATGCTATAAGGTACCGCCCGATAGTGTATAGGGGATCATTTGTATTACAACGTAATATAATCGGTGAAGGGTGAAAGTAAATATATAAAACCCCATTGTAGGAGAGCGTTTTTCATAAAAAAAGACATTTTTGTTTGGTTTTATAAGGAATATATCATAAATTATATGCGTAAAAAAGATACCTTATGAGAAAAGTAATGTTTTATTTAGTCCTGTCGCTTTCGTGTCTGGTACTAAGTGCTCAGAAGGTAACCCGTGACAGCTCGCTTTGTGCACGACGAACGGCAGAGATTGTTGCCGAGAAGTTACAAACCCAGTTGGCCTTGTTTCCGCAAGAAAAGCTTTACCTGCATTTGGACAAACAGGTGTATGCACCGGGCGAGCAGGTCCGGTTCAGAGCCTATCTGGTGGATGCCGCTTCGCATCGGCCGGTGACGAAGAGTGGTTATGTATATGTGGAATTGGCTGACCGGGAAGAACGGGTGGTGAGCCTGGCGAAGGTGCGTGCCGATTCGTTACATCTGTTCCATGGTTATTTGTTGCTTCCTAAAACGTTGGAGGCGGGTAGTTATCGGGTGCAAGGGTACACGGATTATATGAGGAATACGGGGAATAAAGAGTACCTGTTCCGGCAGACGATTCAGGTGTTGGCAGAAGCATGCCCGATTGCAGAGCAAGAAACGGTACTTTTGGAGCAAGAAAACTATGTTTTGCAGGTGAAAGAAGTATCGGATAAGATCGCTATAGAGGTGACACAATCGGATCATGTAGCCTATCCTACCGATTCTTTGTATCTGTTGTTGCATACGCGGGGTGAACTGCTTTCTTGGACAAGCTGGAAACCGGGGCAGGAACTGCTTTGTTTGGATAAGGATCGTTTGCCTGCCGGTGTTTCCCAATTGCTTTTGTTGGATGGAAGGAATCGCTTGCTTAGTGAACGGTTACTTGTCATGAGACAACCTGAGAAGGAACAGATAAAGGTCGAAGCCGAACGGCATGGGGAACGGATGACGTTGCATTTCTTTTTAGTGGATAGTACGCTGATTGCTTCAGATAATTACGTTTCCATAGCGGTAGTGGCGGGCAAGAAGAAGGTTGCAGGTTCTTCAGGTATCTATTCAAATATGTTGTTCACTTCTGATTTGTTGGAAGGGGAGGTGCCTGAGGATGGCCTGTCGGTGATGCGTCAATCTTGGAAGAGGTATGACATGGAAGCTGTATTGAATAACCGCTATGTCGTTCCTTCTATTCCTTATGAGTCGGCTTTGTCGGAAGCTGACGATTGGCTGGTAACAACCAGGTTGGATGAAGATGGAAAGCAAAAGGTTTCTTCCGAAAAAGGATTTTCCCGTTATCAACACTATTGTTCCTCTTCTCTTTCTAAGAAGGATATAGAAAAAAGGAAAGCAACGACTACAGATGAGTTGTTGGTTCGTTTGCCGGGAATGAGTAAATATCGGAACTTTTATCGGGCTTTGTCGGGCGGGACAACGCCTAAGGGGGATGGTTGTATGGTGGTTTTCAATGATGAGTTGATGCAACCTTATTTTGATATCAATCAGATAGAACCTTCTGCTATTACCTTTATGGGGGTTATTTCCGGTCCTAAGATGGCCATGTTTGGAAGAGAAGGTTCACCGATTGTGGATAGGAATAATTTGACAATAACACCACAACATGCGTTGGTGATTTCTACCCGTTCTGTGGATGATTCATCTGAAAAACGTGTAGAGCTATCGGAGGTTAAAGGAAGGGATAAAGATACGATCTTCTATTGGAATCCGGCGGTAAAGTTGGAAAAGGAGTTTTCCATATCGTTCGACATGCCCTCATCTCACTCAAACTATCGGGTTGTGTTGGAAGGGATACTGGAAGACGGACGGGTTGTTTGTGTGGATGCCTATTGCTGATTATTTTATGATGGAACCACGTTTGAAAGATAAGTATTGTGAATACACGTTACCCATCGGATTCCATCCTTATTGGGAGACAGGAAAAGGAGAGGTGACGATAGGCGATAAGCAGTAATGTTGTGAAGGAGAAAATGGCGGTGCCATCGTGTGACTGGTACCGCCATTTTTATTCTTTTACACGTTGAATCGGAAGTGCATGATATCTCCATCCTGTACGACATATTCCTTGCCTTCCACGCTCATCTTGCCGGCTTCTTTCACGGCGGTTTCCCCGCCGTTGTGGGTATTGGTGTCCGGATCGAAAGCGGCGGTTTCCGAGCCGTAGTGGATATAGTCGTCGTATTTGATTACTTCGGCACGGATGAAACCTTTCTCGAAGTCGGTATGGATCACACCGGCACATTGCGGGGCTTTCCAGCCTTTCAGGAACGTCCAGGCACGGCATTCGTCGGGACCGGCGGTCAGGAAGGTTTGCAGGTTCAGCAAGCGGTAGGCCGATTTGATGAGGCGGTTCACGCCCGACTCTTCCAGCCCGATCTCTTGGAGGAACATCTGGCGTTCTTCATACGTTTCGAACTCGGCGATTTCGCTTTCGATCTTGGCGGCCACCACCAGGATCTGCGCATCTTCGTCTTTGACGGCTTCGCGTACGGCTTCGACATATTTATTGCCGCTGACAGCACTCGCTTCGTCGACGTTGCAGATGTACATGACCGGTTTGCTGGTCAGCAGGAAGAGGTCGTGGGCGATCTTCTGCTCGTCTTTGGTCTCGAAGGTGACCGTACGCGCGCTTCTACCCTGTTCCAAGGCTTCTTTGTATTTGACTAATACTTCGTAGGCTTGCTTGGCTTGTTTGTCGCCGCCTGTCTGGGCCTGTTTCTGCACTTTGGCGATGCGACTTTCGATGGTTTCGAGGTCTTTGATTTGGAGTTCGGCGTCGATGATTTCTTTATCGCGCACAGGGTCTACCTTGCCATCTACATGCACGATGTTGTCGTCGTCGAAGCAGCGCAAGACATGGAGAATTGCATCGGTTTCGCGGATATTGGCCAAGAATTTGTTACCCAGCCCTTCGCCCTTGCTGGCACCTTTCACCAGGCCGGCGATGTCGACGATTTCGACGGTTGTCGGGATCACTCGTTGCGGATGTTCAATTTCCGCCAGTTTGTTCAGACGCTCGTCGGGAACGGTAATTACACCAACGTTCGGTTCGATCGTACAGAACGGGAAGTTTGCTGATTGTGCTTTTGCATTTGATAAGCAGTTAAAAAGGGTAGACTTCCCAACGTTCGGAAGACCTACGATGCCACATTGTAATGCCATAAATTAGTATGTTGTTTTTATTATCTATTCGTATTGTTTCATCTCGGAAGCTGCCGTCCGGCAGACTTTTTCAGCGGGCAAAGATAACCATTCTTTCTTGTATATGTGCAATTTTCATTTATTGAAGAGGTTATTCATAGTTTCCCGTAGATTTCCAACTTGAGTTCGTCTATCAGATACAAATCGCTTCGGCAATGTAAATCGGCTTCTCCATCCTGCAATAATTGAAATGTAAGGGAATGGAAAAATAAATCCATAGCTTTTGCGTAAGGTATTTTCATTTGCTCTGCGAACCCTTTGATGATTCGTGCATATTTCAATAGCTTTAATGTTCCGACTGCATCCATAACTTTTTATATCAAATCGATTGCTTCTTTAAATACCAGATATTGCTCCAGGATAGCATCATTCAATATGCAAATCTGATGGTTAGGCTTTTCATATTTCAACCTGTCCAATGCAATGTCTTTACTCATATATCCTGAAAAATAAGCATCCAATGTGGCAAACACATTATCATTCGCCACACCTCCGATTATTACATCGTATTGTAGATAAATAGTTTCTCCCTTCCGGCAAGCGAATATAAAATCCAGCCATTCTTCATCATAGGCAGTAAATGTTTTTACCTTGAAGCCGGAGGACTTTAAAAGATTTTCATCCAGTTCGTATACATTGAGTATAGCTGCTTTTCGGGCTCTTAGAAAACGTTTGCTCCAACGTTCTGCCTGCTCGCGGATAGGGGTTATATAGAAGCCTTTACCAAAGTCTAACTTTTCCCGGGAGAAAGTGAGTTCCGGCCTCTCCACCCTGCAATATGAACCGTGATAAACAATCATAGGATCTGATTTTCTTTCATTAAGTTGATAATATCTTCCACTATATATTCCCGGCTTTGTGTGTGTAGTACATCATAAAACTCGACGATATAGTCTTGCAGAACCCGGTTTTGCATCATGAGGTCATATATTTCTGTTGCCGGTTTTTGCAGTTCTTCAGCAACGCACATCACACAAAAAACAGCAAATTCCATTTGCCGGGGTGTCATATTATTATATTCTGCATCGCTCATAGATTTTTGTTGTTAATTGGAGTTGGCAAAGATAACCATTCTTTCTTGTATATTCTTCAAGAACAGGGATTATCCTGGTTTTTACAGTTAATTTATGCTGCTGCGGGAGAAGGCCAGATGCCTGTGACCTGCGGTGTAGCGGGTGCCTTCTTTTTCGTAAAGGATTTTACGCAGCATTATTTTCCAGATGTAATCGTAGAGTGACATAATCGGTGGGTTTATAGGGTTGTTTTTAATTTGCTTAGGTACAAATGTTGTTCTTCTATGTCGTAAGAGACGGCATATAAATTTTCCTCACGGCTGTCTGTTACCAGGTAGACGACGGGGTTTTTTATCCGGAGGCAGGAGAGTAGCTTTCCGCTTTTGTCGAATACTAATATTCCGTTTTCTTTCATCTGTTTTTCCGACAGGTACTGGCTGAAGGCGTAGATATGTTCTTTTCCGGCTGTGATGCATCCGAATCCCTCGTGGTGAAGGTTGTCGAATTCGATGCGGTTGTTTACCCTTTGGTACAGGAAGTCGGATGTTTGCTTTTCCCATTGTTTGGTCAGGCGTTCGTTTTCGTAAGAATAGGAAGCGATATAACCGAAATAGGTGCTGGCGTATATAACTGGTTGTCGTGCCGGGCCAGATGTCCCTGGAAATAGTCGAGGTATTCCTGGTATTGATATTCCGTGCCGGCAACGGGATAATTTCCGAAGAAGTTGATTTCTTTGCTTTGTTTGTCTTTGTCGAAAACACTGAGTAGTCCTTTGAGGTAAGGGCCGAGACCGACAAACAGTTTATCGCCTACCTTGAACGCTTCTTTGGGCGAGAATTTACTTAACCGCAGGCGGGTGAAATCGGCGATCGACATTTCTCCGCGGTCTACAGCGAGTTCGTAATAAACGTTGTTGGCCGGGTTCAGATATTCGAGCCGGGCCTGTAAATTCTTGTCGGGAGATATGACGATGGCGGTGTCTTTCTTCTTTAGCGTATACTGGTTCATTTCTTTGCCTGTAGTCTGGAAGATACGGATGGAGGAGGCATCCTGCTGGTTCAGCAGGCAGAGTAATGTATCGTTCAGCAGATGCAGGGGAGGAGCGAACAGGTCCGGGAGATCGGTCAAGGTCTCTTCTTCGAGGGGGATTTGCGGGACTGCGTATGGTGCGATCTTTTCTAATCTCACTTCCGGCCCTGAGCAACTGCCGACCAGTAAACTTGCGAATAGAACAGATAAAATGTTTCTTTTAGTCATCTTTCTTTGATTTATTTCATATTACCGTATTATACTGATGCTGTTTCATGCACTATCCGTCTGTCTTTTAGTTTTTGAATTTCAGGATCATCAAGACCGGGTTATCTTCTTCCTTTAGGTTGGAGGCTATTTCTTTCAGTTTCTCGTCCGTTATCTGGTTATTGGCGTAGGCTTCTGCCAGGTCCATGGCATTCAGTTCGATCAGGCCGTAGCCGTAGGGGACAGCTGTAGTGTTGATGAACTTCGGGTCCATCTCGCGGTTGTTTATGGCACGGTTGCGATAGACCGGTTCGCACCATTTCGGCGATATCTTGCAACCAGACTTCTTTGGGTGGATAGTCCTTTGCGACGTCGACTGTGACCAGTTGTATGTTTTTATCGTTCGTTTGCTTACAGGAGCAAACGAACGATAATGCCAGGGCAAGAATGAGGTATTTCATATACTAGTATGTTTTATCAGACCTCTGTTTAATGTGCCTCCAGCCAGTTCTTCCCTTCACCGTAGTCGGCGATCAGGGGGACTTGGAGCTGGATGGCGTTTTCCATTTCTTCCAGAACGATCTGACGTACTTTTTCCTGCTCGTCTTGGCAGACGTTAAAGTTGAGTTCGTCGTGTACCTGAAGGATCATTTTGCTTTTCAGACCTTCTTCTTCGAAACGGTTGTAGATGCGTACCATCGCTACCTTGATGATGTCGGCGGCGCTACCCTGGATAGGGGCGTTGATCGCATTTCGTTCGGCATAACCGCGTACGATGGCGTTGTGCGAATTGATGTCCGGCAGGTAACGTTTGCGTTTGAATATCGTTTCGACATAGCCTTTTTCTTTTGCGATGCGGATACTCTCGTCCATGTAATCGCGGATACCCGGATAGCTTTTGAAATAACCTTCTATAAGCTCTTTGGATTCTGCCCGGGGAATGTTCAGCCGTTCGGCAAGTCCGAATATGGAGATGCCGTAGATGATCCCGAAATTGGCCGTTTTTGCCTTGCGGCGCATGTCGCCGGTCACTTCCTCTACCGGGATGCCATATATCTTGGCAGCGGTTGCGGAGTGGATATCGGCGCCGCTGCGGAAGGCTTCGATCATGTGCTCGTCCTGGCTCAGATGGGCCATGATGCGGAGTTCGATCTGCGAGTAGTCCGCCGAGAAGAAGGTGCAATCTTCGTTGTCGGGAATGAATGCTTTACGGATCTCACGTCCCAGTTCGTCGCGGATAGGGATATTCTGGAGATTCGGATTCGTCGAACTCAGGCGGCCGGTAGCCGTGACGGTCTGGTTGAACGAGGTGTGGACCTTGCCTGTTTCCGGATTAATCAGTTCGGGAAGGGCATCTATATAGGTACTCAACAGTTTTTTCAGTCCGCGATATTCCAGCAGCTTGCCTACCACCGGGTGTTTGGAACGCATTTTTTCCAGAATATCTTCGCTCGTACTGTAACTGCCTGTTTTTGTCTTTTTGGCTTTCTCTTCGATCTTGAGATGTTCGAAAAGGACTTCGCCCACCTGTTTGCTGGAATTGATATTGAATTTGACTCCTGCCAGTTCGTAAATCTCTTTTTCCAGATTGTTGAGTGCGGCGGTCAGTTCTTCCGATGACTGCTTCAACGCAACCGTGTCGAGCTTGACGCCTGTCACCTCCATTTCTACCAATACATATATTAAAGGCATTTCGATGTCGAAGAAGAGAGACTCGATACCGGCTTTCTTCAATTCGGGGGCAAAGAAGTTTTTGAGCTTGAGGGTGACGTCGGCATCTTCGGCGGCGTACTCGGCGATCTGGGCGAGAGGTACGTCGCGCATGCAAAGCTGGTTTTTCCCTTTCGGACCGATCAGCTGCGAGATGGGGACAGGTTTATATTTGAGATACGTTTCCGCCAGGTAGTCCATCCCGTGACGAAGTTCCGGGTTCAGCAGGTAGTGGGCGATCATCGTGTCGAATAACGGACCGGCCACGCGGACTCCATACTTGCGGAGGACGATAATATCGAATTTGATGTTTTGTCCGATTTTCTGTGATTTGCGATTTTGGAGGGCAGGGGAGAAGTGGGCGACAACTTTCGTAGCTTCTTCCTTGTCGGCCGGAACCGGGACGTACCAGGCTTCGTTTTCCTTCACCGCGAACGACATTCCGACCAATCCGGCAGTAAGCGGGTCAATGCCATCTGTTTCCGTGTCAAAAGCGAAAAAATCCTGATCTGCTAAAAAACGGCCTAATTTAGCCATTTCTTCTTCAGTATCAACGGTTTTATATACATGAAGGATCGTTTTTAAGTTCGCGAGAGTCGAATATTTTGGAACACTCGGCTCCTCGGTCGCAAATAAGTCAAAGAGATTGCCTTGAACAGGGCCTTTCGCTACTACCTTCTGCGGGGCGGGGGCGGACTTTTTCTCTTCGCCTGTCATTTTGTTAATAAATGTTCTGAATTCTAATTCCGTGTAAATCTCGGTCAGACGGGTTTCGTTCGGTTTTTCACGGACGCATTTCGCGGCATCGAACTGGATGGGGACGTCCGTCTTGATCGTTGCCAGGAATTTGGAGAAACGGATTTGTTCGGCATTCTCCGTCACTCTCTTCTGGAGGGCACCTTTCAGCTTGTCGGTATTCTCCAACAGATTTTCGATCGAGCCATATTCCTCGAGAAGTTTCTGCGCCGTCTTCTCTCCGACACCCGGGCAGCCGGGAATGTTATCGGAACTGTCACCCATCAGACCCAGCAGGTCGATCACCTGGTCGACCGAAGTCAGCGAGTATTTATTCAGGACTTCTTTGACGCCCATTACCTCGTAGTCGCCTCCGAACTTGGGGCGGTACATAAATATATGTTCGGATACCAGCTGGCCGTAGTCTTTGTCGGGTGTCATCATATAAACTTCGAATCCCTCTTTCTCGGCCTGCTTCGATACGGTGCCGATCACATCGTCTGCTTCAAAGCGGGGGACTTCCAGTATAGGGATATTGTATGCTTCTATAATATCCTTTATAATAGGAACGGATTGCCGGATCACTTCTGGGGTTTCTTCCCGCTGTGCCTTGTATAACTCGTAGGCTTCGTGACGGAAGGTCGGGCCTTTCGGGTCGAAAGCCACGGCGATATGCGTCGGGTTCTCGCGTTTCAGAACGTCTTCCAGACTGTTGATAAAACCGAAAATGGCAGAAGTGTTCATGCCTTTCGAGTTGATACGCGGATTTTTAAGAAATGCGTAGTACGACCGATAGATCAGTGCATACGCGTCTATGAGGAATAGCTTCATCTCTTTTAACACGTTTTAGGGTGACAATAGACGGTAAATGTACGAAAAAACTCGCTTACTCAATACTTTTTGTTACTTTTGCGAATCTTTGGATAGATTATGAATGATAGAAAGAAAATAGAACAACCGGTTGCGGAAGAGTTTAAACGCTTTAACGATGAGTTTGCGGATTCACTTCGTAGTGAGACGCATAGGTTGCAATCAGCTATCGACCAGCTCTTGCATGCCAGTGGCAAACATGTCCGCCCGTTACTGGTACTTCTCACAGCAAAAGCTTGTGGAAAAGTAACCGACCATACGATCAATTCGGCCGTTTTCCTTGAATTGTTGCATACGGCTACCCTGATACATGATGACGTTATCGACGAGACGAAGCAGCGTAGGGGAGTCCCTTCGCTAAATGCTATTTTCGATAACCGCATTTCGGTGTTGGTAGGTGATTATATCCTTTCCACCGCATTGATTCGTTCTATTCAAACAGGCAATTTGCAAATCATAAATATCGTATCCAACCTGGGGCGCGACTTGTCGGAAGGTGAGATCAAGCAGCTCGAAACGGCCGAAGAGAGTATCCTCGACGAGGCTTGCTATATGCAGGTGATTAAGAAAAAGACGGCTACGCTGCTTTCTTCCTGCACGGAGATCGGTGCTATTTCGGCGGATGCTCCGCAGGAACTGGTGCTTAAATGCCGTAAGTTCGGAGAGTATCTGGGGTATTGTTTCCAGATCAAGGATGATATTTTCGACTACTTCAAAGAAATGAATATCGGCAAACCGACCGGTAACGATATACGTGAGGGAAAGGTGACGCTGCCTTTGCTGCATGCACTTGAAAGTGGCAGGAGAGAAGAGGTGGAGTCTTTCTTGAAAGTGATTAATGAAAAGGATTTCTCATCCGGAAATATTGATGCTTTGATCGAGTTTGCCAAGGCGAACGGAGGTATTGAATATGCAGAAATGCGTATGAAAGAGTATCACGACAAAGCAGTGGAGGTGCTTATGCAGCTTCCGGAATCGGATGCCCGCGAAGGTTTGCTGGCGTTGGCCGATTATATTATGGAACGGCAGAAGTAATAGCTTCCAAGTTCGTTGGTTGTATCTGATATCTTAGAAAGGGGACGCGGATTACGCAGACGGGCGCAGATGAACACAGACTTTTTGTTTTTGAACAATAATTATCTGCGTTTCTTTGCGCCCGTCTGCGTAATCCGCGTCCCTTTTTTCTAAGATCGCTTTTCCGGAGATGAATTTATATCCCCAGGCGGTGCTCAATATCTTCAACCAGGCTGCTGGCACCGATACGGAACAGTTCCTTGTTCAGCCAGTCGTTGCCCAGTACTTCTTTGACGATTGTATAGTATTTGACACCATCTTCGGCAGTGCGTACACCTCCCGATACTTTTATACCGATCTGCTTTCCTGTGATGGAATGGTACTTTTTGATCACTTTACACATCGTATAGACGGCTTCCGGGGTTGCACCGGGGTAACCTTTGCCTGTGGATGTTTTAATGAAATCTGCGCCTGAATACAGGGCTAAGATAGCAGCTTTCCGGATATTCTCCGGAGTGACCAGGGCACCGGTTTCGAGAATCACTTTCAGTTTGCTTTCGCGGCAGCTTTCTTTGATCTCCTGTATCTCTTCGGTCAATTCTTCATAGTTATCTTCCATGAAATAACCGAGGTTCATCACTACGTCTATCTCGTCGGCTCCCGTCATGACTGCCATGGCTGTTTCTGCAATCTTCACTTCGATGAATGTCTGTGAGGAGGGGAACCCGGCAGCTACCGAGGCGATCTTTACTTCCTGTGCCGTCAATGCCTGCTTGACTGTTTCCACGAATAGGGGATAGGTGCAGATGGCAGCGACATTCGGAACGTCGGGGCGGGTACCTTCGAAATCATTTACCCGGTCTACCAGTTTCCAGATACTTTCTTTTGTGTCGATGCTGGTCAGCGAAGTCAGGTCGATGCATCCGTGGATTTGTTTCAGGACTTCGGGAGTGAAGTTCTCTTTTTCGTGTTTCTCCAGAATGGATGCGACGTGCTTTCCTACTATTTCTTCCGTTCCGGCCGGGTCGAATTTGGCGAACGCTTCATGGTATTTGTCCATGTGTTCGTGTTCATGATCGTGATGATGTTCATGATCATGGTCGTGACCGCAGCTGCAATTGTGTTCGTGTGCCATAAATTATAATTTATTGTTGTTTATATGTCGTTCTTTGTCCCGGCTGGTTTTCTTCTGCATATTCTTTTCGAATGCTGCGGTCAGGTCCACGCCGGTCTGGTTTGCCAGGCAGATCAATACCCATAGCACATCGGCCATTTCATCGCCCAGATCGCGGTTTTTATCGCTTTCTTTGAACGATTGTTCGCCGTAGGTGCGTGCCATGATCCGCGCCAGTTCGCCAACTTCTTCGGTCAGGATCGTCATATTGGTAAGCTCGTTGAAGTAGCGTACGCCATACGTTTTGATCCACTGGTCCACTTTCTCCTGGGCTTGTTGCAAGGTAATATCAGCCATCTTATTCTTTATTTTGCGAGTCGATCAGGATAGTGACCGGCCCGTCATTCAGTAACTCTATTTTCATATCTGCGCCAAACTCTCCGGTGGCGACATTCTTGCCGATTTGCAGTCCCATTTCGGCACAGAATGATTCATACATCGGGATGGCAAAGTCCGGTTTGGAGGCATGGATGTAGGAGGGGCGGTTTCCCTTCTTTGTAGAGGCATGTAAAGTGAATTGGCTAACCACCATTACCTCGCCGCCCGTATCGATTACAGAGCGGTTCATAACCCCGTTTTCATCGTCGAAAATGCGCAGGTTGGCAATCTTCTTGCACAACCATTCAATGTCCTCCTGTGTGTCGCGGTCCTCGATACCGACCAATACCAGCATCCCGTTTCCTATATTGGATTTGAGTTGTCCGTCGATTGTAACGGAGCAATGCTGTACACGCTGTATAACTGTTCTCATTTGTATGTTTACTTTAAACCATTTATTAATGCTTTTGTTTTAGCTTCCCCGATCAATTCCTTCAATTCATCGAAGCTGGCTTCCCGTATTCTCTTTACGCTCTTATAATGACGCAAAAGTAATACTTTAGTCTTTTCTCCGATTCCATTGATGCTGTCCAGTTCGGAGCGGGTCTGGCTTTTGCTGCGCTTGTCCTTGTGGAAAGTGATGGCAAAGCGGTGCACTTCGTCCTGTATCTGTGTAAAGAAACGGAACATCTGGCTTTGTATCGGCATACCGACCGTAACGGGAGGGAAACCGAAAAGAAGTTCAGAGGTCCGGTGCTTTCCATCTTTCGCCAGTCCGGCTATCGGTATGTCGAGATGGAGTTCGTCTTGTATGACTTCCCGGACAACTTCCATTTGCCCCTTTCCACCGTCGGTAAGGATCAGGTCGGGCAGGGGAGAACCTTCGTTTACGGCTCGCTGGTAACGGCGGCGTACCACCTCTTTCATGGATGCGTAATCATCGGGCCCGACCACTGTCTTGATAATGTATTTGCGGTAGTCTTTCTTCGATGGTTTCGCCATTTTGAAGACAACGCAGGCAGCCACGGCATCGCTTCCCTGTATGTTTGAGTTGTCGAAACATTCGATATGTATCGGTAATTTAGGCAGGTGCAAAGCGTCCTGTACTTCTTTCAGAATACGTGTGCTCCGTTGTTCCGGGTTGAGTTTTTCCGCTTGTTTCAGTCGGTCTACCTTAAATTGCTTAACATTCATTTCAGACAGTTCCAGCAATTTCTTTTTATCGCCACGCTGTGGAACCGTAAAGGTCACATTACCTAATTCCATTTCCATTTCGAAAGGAACGATGATTTCGCGTGCCGTACTTTTAAAACGATCGCGCATTTCTACGATACCCAGGCTGAGCAGTTCTTCTTTGGTTTCGTCCAGCCGTTTTTTGTATTCAAAAGTATAAGCCTGTACGATCGCCCCGTTTCCGATATGCATGAAATTGATATAAGCCGACTTCTCATTCTCTGCAAAAGAGAATACATCTATATTATGAAGCATAGGCGTAACTACTGTCGATTTTGCCCGGTAGTTTTCTATTACTTCGTATTTCTCTTTTATTTTTTGAGCTTCTTCAAACTTCAGTTCTCCGGCCAAAACCTGCATCTCTTCATAGAGGTGTTTACTGATCTGGGAGATATTTCCGCGAAGGATTTCCTTTATTTCGGAAATGTTTTGCTGGTATTCTTCCATAGATTGCAAACCTACGCAAGGCCCTTTGCAACGTTTGATATGGTATTCCAGGCAGACCTCGTATTTCCCTGCTGCAATAGATTCCGGTGTCAATGGATATTTGCAGGTACGTAACGGGTAAAGTTCCTTCAGCATCTGAAGCATGACTTTGGCAGTGTATACGGACGGGTAGGGGCCGTAATATTGTGAGCCATCCTTTACTATATTCCGGGTCTGAAATATGCGGGGAAAATATTCGTTTTTTACGGTAATCGAAGGATATGTTTTGTCATCCTTCAGCATGACGTTGTATCGGGGACGATACTGTTTAATCAGATTGTTCTCGAGTAGCAAGGCATCCTCTTCTGTGTTGACAACAATGTATTTGATGTCGCGGATTTGCTTTACCAGTACACGTGTCTTATTGCTGTCGTGTTCCTTGTTAAAATAGGAGGATACACGGCGCTTCAGGTTCTTTGCCTTGCCTACATAAATGATCGTTCCCTTGTCGTCGAAGTACTGGTAGCAACCAGGCTTGTCCGGCAAGATAGAAAGTATCATTTTTATATGTTTCTCCGTTTCTGAACTCATCTTGTTTAACTGTTTCTGTCCTATACCCAGTGTTTTAGCTTCTTTTACCTAAAGTAAATGTTTCACGTGGAACAATTCGCGTTTTATCTTCCGAGGAGTACCAGTAGGATGTTTATATCGCTGGGGGAGATGCCTGGAATACGGCTTGCCTGCGCAATAGTATCCGGGTCGATCTTCGTGAGCTTTTGCCTTGCTTCGGTCGATAAAGACTGGATCGAATTGTAGTCGAATTTACCTTTGATATGGATATTCTCCAGGCGGTTTATTTTCTCTGCGATGATCTGTTCGCGCCGGATATAACCGCTATACTTGATCAGGATTTCGGCTGCTTCGATAATCTCTTCTTTGCGTGAAACAGGAACCTTGTCCAACTCTGTGCGGAGTGCGGGGACGAGGGTGGCAACGCTTTCCAAAGTGAGTTGCGGACGAAGGATCAGGTCGATCAGTTTACAACCGTGAGCGAGTGGGGTAGTACCCAGCTTTTCCAATCCTTCGTTTATGTATTGCGACTTTACGGAATAGTTTTCTGCAAAGTTGATAATAGCATCCCTGTGTTCTTTTTTCTCTGTCAGCAGGTCGTAACGCTCTTGTTTAGCCAAACCTATTTTGTAGGCTTTTTCTGTCAGGCGCATATCGGCATCATCCTGGCGGAGCAGGATGCGATATTCGGCACGGGAGGTAAACATACGGTAAGGTTCGTCTACACCTTTCGTTACGAGGTCGTCAATAAGTACGCCGATATAGGCTTCATCGCGTCCTAGGATAAACGGTTCGCCTCCGTGGCAATTGATATGTGCGTTGATGCCGGCTATCAATCCTTGTCCGCCTGCCTCTTCGTAACCGGTTGTACCGTTAATTTGTCCGGCAAAGAACAGGTTACGGATTTGTTTTGTTTCCAGGTTATGATGTAATTGCGTCGGATCAAAGAAATCGTATTCGATTGCATATCCCGGGCGATAGATTTGAATATCTCTGAATGCAGGGATTGCTTGCAGCGCACGCAACTGGATGTCTAATGGGAGAGAGGAGGAGAAGCCGTTCAGGTAATACTCCTGTGTTGTTTCGCCTTCCGGTTCCAGGAACAGTTGGTGTTGGGTTTTATCTGCAAATGTTACGATCTTTGTTTCGATGCTGGGACAATAGCGCGGACCGATACTCTGGATTTGTCCGTTGTACAGGGGAGAGTCGGGGAGACCTTCACGCAAAATATTATGACATGCTTCGTTTGTGAAAGTCGTCCAGCAGCTAAGTTGTTTTAACGGGCGCGGCTGAAAATCGAGATAAGAGAATTTATGAAAGTCGTTCTCTCCCGGTTGTTCGCCCATTTCATCGAAGTGTATGCTGCGACCGTCGATACGTACAGGTGTTCCGGTCTTCATCCGTTCCGATTTAATTCCCAGAGAAACCAGTTGTTCCGTGAGCCCCGTTGCTGCCGGTTCCGAGATGCGTCCGCCACGTAATTGTGTACGTCCGATATGCATTAGGCCGTTCAGGAACGTTCCGTTAGTTAAGACTACGCTTTTTGCCCGGAATTCTACATCCATATTGGTTTTGACCCCACAGACAGTATCTCCGTCCAACATTATTTCGCGGACAGTATCCTGCCAGATATATAAGTTCGGAAGGTTCTCCAGTATTCCCCGCCAGCAATCGATAAAGCGGGCACGGTCACTCTGGGCACGGGGACTCCACATAGCCGGACCTTTGCTCCGGTTCAGCATGCGAAACTGAATCGCAGTGCGGTCTGTTACAATCCCCATATACCCACCCAGCGCATCTATTTCACGGACGATCTGTCCTTTGGCGATACCGCCTACGGCCGGATTGCAACTCATCTGTGCAATCTTGTTCATGTCCATGGTGATAAGAAGCGTTTTTGAACCCAGGTTGGCGGCAGCTGCTGCGGCTTCACAGCCTGCATGGCCAGCACCTACCACGATCACATCGTAATTGAAAGTCATTGTCGTAATTCTCTTTGTTTCTTTTGCAAAGATAGTCATACTCCGCCTTTTAGCCACCATCCCAAAGGATATTTTGCTTATGCTTTGTTTCGTTAAAGATTCCACGGATGCAGATCTGTTGGTGGCTTTATCCTAAATATGTTTTTTTATATGTTTCTGTGCAGCTTTTAAATTCTATAGTCCATCATATATTAATATAAGTCTAAAAAGAATGTTATGAAAAAGTATTTGTTTTTATTGGGGCTGTTGATGTCAACCCTTTCGTTGTTTGCCCAGGAGGCGTCGGTCGGAAAATCGTTGTTTTCTGTCCATGCGGGTCCCTCCTGGTATTTGGGAAAGATGATCGGGATTACAAACAACTCCGATGCTTATCGCAGTGATTTGCGGAACGGGGTTTCCTGGGGTGGTAACTACTATTATCTGGGGGATAAATATATCTTCGATTCATTTAAACTGTCTCCCGGTCTCATTTATCAGGGTGGACAGTATAAAAACAGTCATGATGAAGGCTCTGATAAAATTCTGATGAACTACATTGCGCCACAAATCGCCCTGTTCTACGTCAAGCAGAAGTTTAATTTGTCTTTGTCGACGGGTTTGGGATACCAGCTTTACAAAGATAAAAGTTTGGTGTACGATAAACCGCGGAATGTGTCGATGAACAAGCTCGCTTATAATTTATCAGCAGGCGGTGAATTTCTCTTTTCCCAACATATAGGAATCTCTGCAAAGGTGAATTGGATCGTTACCTCTTCGGACAGCTATTCTGTCAAATACCATGGTCAGAAATGGCAGGTCGAGTCACCTGAATTGAATGGCGGTGGCGGCTGCTTTTCTCAATTATCGTTGTTGTTCGGTATGAATTTTCATTTTTAATTAGACACCATTATGAAACATATATTATTTATCTGTTTGCTTTTTTTCTGTATAGCTTGTGAAGAGAATAAATCGGTTGATCCCACTCTTATGCCTGAGGCTACTGCGACCGGTGCGAATACATTCGGTTGTCTGGTTGACGGTTGGGTATCTGTAAGCGGCCGCTGGGGTTTGCCGGTAGCTGAATTTACCCAACTGGAAGATAGTACCGGCATGACGATTTCGGCACAAATAGGTTTCGATTCTTACCTTCGCTTTTCAATACCCAATCCCAAACAGGGAGAAACGCTTCCGTACACGAATGTCTCTTTTGATAACCAAAAAATCGGAGATGGAAAAGTCCACATTACCCGGATGTCTGACGGGATATTCAGCGGGACTTTTGAGGGAGACCGTATTACAGAAGGACGCTTCGACCTGAAATATAAAGAGTGAACGGGAATCCAGGTCGCTACGGCTTACAACTGCTTTAAAACTTCCATCACATAATTCCGTCGTTGACGGGAAATGCTGATGGAAGAACCATCCTTCATGCGGATATATCCCCCATCGCTTTTAATGAAACTTTTTATTTCTTCCAGATTGATCAGATGTGATTGATGAACACGGAGGAAATTGTAAGGTGTCAGCAAGTCGTCAAATTCTTTTAATGTTTTTGATACGATCAGCTTCTCTCCCGATTTAAGATAAAAAGTGGTATAGTTGCTTTCCGATTCGCAACGGACGATAGAGCCGATTTCAACAAATTCAATTTTATCGGCGACCGACAGGGCTATTTTCTTTTGTTTATCCAGTGCCCGCTTGTTTTGCAGAAGGTTTTGCATCCGTTTGTTTTCCTGTTTTCGTAAGACGACCTGGACGGCTTTATCTACAGCATGTGTCAGTTCTTCCGGGTCGATAGGCTTCAGTAAATAGTCGAGTGCGCTGAAGCGGATAGCCTGGATTGCATAGCTGTCGTAAGCCGTTACAAAGATCACTTCAAAAGGAATATCCGGCAGACTTTCCAGGAGGGAGAAACCGGTATCGTCGCCCAGCCGGATATCCAGAAAAAGGATATCCGGTTTAGCTTCGGGCAGGACGGTACGGGCTTCCGTGACTGAACTGCAAATAGCCGATATTTTGATTTGCGGACAATAGGTACCGAGCATGCGGAGCAGGTTTTCCCGGTTCCCCTGCTCGTCATCAACAATTGCTGCGGTTATTTTTGTCTCCATATTTTTGTTTTTATAGAGGAATGGATAATTGGACGTGACAACCGGAAACAGACTCTTTCTCCTGTCTGTTTTCGATCGTAATACCGATTTCCGTATTGTACAAAGTCTTTAATATTTCGAACTCATTGGTGACGGCACGGATACCGAAGCCTCCATTTGCCTCTGTTTTCAATCCGGGACCATCGTCAGTGATATCGATTATCAACAACTGATCCTGCAAAGATAATCGAATTATGATTTCTCCCGTACCGCGCGGAGCGATTCCGTGCTTAACAGCGTTTTCAACGAAAGGTTGTATCAGCATTCCCGGTATTTCGATTGCATCCGGCTCGATATTCTGATCGACAGTCAACGAGTAAGAGAAAGGATAACGAAGTTGTTCGAGTTTCAGATACAGTTCCAGTTGCTCGATCTCATCCGAGAGAGGAACCAGTTTCTTTTCGGATGTAGCCAGAACTTTGCGCAGTAAACGTGAGAAATCGATCAGGTATTTGTTCGCCTCCTGATTGGCCGAGCGATTGATCAGATTCTGTATCGAACTTAGCGCATTAAAGATGAAATGCGGGTTCATCTGGGAACGAATGGCACGGAGTTCGAGTTCGCGGATATGACGGCGGTTACGTTCCTGCTTCTGTTTGTTTTTGTTTCGGAAATAGTATATGATACCGATGATTGCTGCGATTAGGAGCGCACCTAAAATGCCCTCCTTGAATCCTTTCATAAAATCGTTGAAAGATTTGTCTTCTCTGTTCAGATCTTTTTGAACTAATCCAAGAATAGGCTCTGTTTCCAACCCTCCAAATCTCCGATAGAGAATAGTCCCGTCTTCACGCATCAGGATAGTTATGGCACCAAAACGCGATTTAAACATCAAATCTTGTGACTGTTTTTCGGGTATAGCTTTGAATGGCTTTACCACTTCAGCATTGCGGGGCTCAAAGTCTGAATAAAGTTCGAATTGTACAGTGGAGGCCAATCCTTTCTCTTGAAGGAGTTTTTTCAAGTCGAGTGCCCCTTGAAGATAGGGTGCAGGGAGACCATGATAGCCGGATAAATATAACAGGATATATTTCCGATCGCTTCCTTTCACCAAATGTAGGCTGTCGGTTATGATCAGACCGGTTTCCTTGATATTCTTACCATATTCGAAAGGTAATAGTTTATTGTATACTCTTTGTACTTCGTTTGTCAGGCTGGTATCTGGACAGGAAGCGATAAAATCGTTATAATCATCTTCTATTTCATGTAGTGTCTTACTATACATCAAACTTGTTAGGTTCGCTCCGTTTAAAAAGTATTTAGGATAGCCAGAGAAGATTTGTTTATTTAGCAGATAGTCTTCTTGTGGAGTTATTTTTTGTTTGTTCAGACACAGATTGTCCGATTTGAGCTCCTGCTTTTTATAGGTAGCATACATATGCAGGAAAAAACCGTAATGTGCTGAATAAGGATTCTTCAAGTGGTAGGCATTATCAATAAGCGGATTGACTGATGCGAAAGGAGGAGCTTGCCAATCGAGTAAACTGCTATCATACCAGGCTTCTTTGTCGCTCTTAAACATGTAGCACCGTAGGATAAATCCTCCTTTGAAATACTGTTCCGATAATTCAAATACTCTCTTCCAATAAGGATCCATTTTCTTAAAATCTTTTTCTAAGGTAGTTTGAAAAAGAGAATCACGGTGCTGGAAGGATTTTTTTAACTCGTTAGGAGAAATGTTGCCGTATTCAGAATTGTAATAAGAGAATCGTTGAGTGTTGTATTGTAGGTTATTTTGTTCACTTCCTCGTCCCTCGTAACGATAGGTATGTGTATTCGTAAATGCCTCTTTGTCTTGAATAATGGAATCTCCCGGAGTAAGCAGAAGTTTTATTCGTTCTCCTACTTTATATTCTGTCGGGTAAGTGATAAATATTTTCTTGTGAATAGTCGAATCTTTAGATGTATCGAGGCCATAATTACTACATGTAAATTCTGTATTCGGAGGAAGAGCAAATGAGGCATCCACAACCCGTGTATCCGGTGCGAATAAGATAGTTCCATCTGTTTTCCATTTGGTCAGGATATCGTAGGTTATCGGAGTCAGTAACTGTTCCAAGTTAACCGAGTCGCGGATAGTAATTGCCATATAATCGGATAATCTTTCCGATCTTACTCCGAAAGGAACATACGTTTTCGAATAGGAATAGGATGAGTTCTCTTTATCGAATACGAGTGGTTTCCGGCTTTTCCGGTCGTACGTGACATGTAAAATCTGTTTGTCTGACGTATTATTTTCGAAAGCAAAATCCTGCTGATAACGGCTGTCGAAATAATAAAAGCCGGGTTTCTCTTTGGCGTTATGGCAATCGTACAGGTTATCCAGCGTATAGTCGATAGAAATGGACTTGTCTGTTTTTTCTGCCACTGTAGCTAGTATGGTGATCCGGCGTATATTCTCCGCCCTCCAAGGGATTTCTTCTTTAATACCCGGAGCGATATAGGGATAGTAATGGACAGTTTCGAGGGTTATCCAATCTCCCTTTTTCAGTGAGTCGGGATTGTAAGGGACGAATGTGTCCGCCCAGCCGTTCCATGTCAGGCACAGGAATAAAAATAAGAGTCTCGCTTTCATATCTGTAAATTTAAGATGAAAAATTAGATTACAGACTAAATATAGACAGAAAGACTCTTATCTGTTTGAACAATGAGTAAATGGTAAGTTCTGATGAGTATCAGGATTTATTTTAAACTTTTGTTTGTAGAGGATATTTTTGCTGTTAATCGGTATACAGTTTGTATGCTCCTTGGAAACTCATTTTGATAGCCAAGGCGAATGATATTCCACCGATGATTGTTCCGAAGGCAAGTAACGAAAGGGCATTAGGTTCGGTTCCTAGTGGAAATTCATCATACTCGGAGAGGGCTGCTGCTATAAAAAATGAAGAAAAGAAACACAAAACAACTCCCAGTACAAGGCTTATCCATGCAGTTTTTTGAATCAATTGTTTGATAAGTATGCTTATTAAAATGACCGCTATTGAAAGAAGAATGAAAGGAATTGTCCATTTCCCTTTGCTTCCTATTTCGAAGATTGCGTCGAAAATAGTCGGTACAGCCAAAATCAACAGGAACCAAATCTCAGATATATTATTGATAGCTTTTTGGATTCCGAGTTTTAAAGAGGTTGTGTTCATGATAATATGTTTTTGAGTGACTACTAATTAATAAACGAAGTATTTACCAGTTTTATTGCTTCAATGACTTTATACATTAAAAATTAAGTACTCATGCAACATATTAGTAATATCCGGCATCTATATATTTAACAATGTTATTAGATATGTTATGAAAAAGTTAGTACTCCTTTTGTTTGTTGCCCTTATCTCTATTCAGATATCTGCACAAGAGTTTCATTTTATTCCCCGTATCGGGTTTAATCTGGCTAATACCTACCCGGAAAGTTTCGCGGATATGCGGCCTGGTGTAAATGTCGGAGTTGCCGGAGAAATCCGCTTTTCCAAATTGTTTGCACTGGAACCGGGAGTTTATTATTCCATGCAGGGATACCGCTATAAATATAAAGGTGAAACATCCAAATTGGACATTGATTATTTAAATATTCCTATTTATGCAAAGTTCTATTTGTATAAAGGTTTTCATATGTTTGGTGGTCCGCAATTAGGTATTAATGTCCGGGCAAAAGGATCCAACTTCAAATATTCGTTGGGTTACCCCCCTTTTGAAACAAAAAACGTTTCGAGGAATATAAAGGATGATATGAGTCCGTGTGATCTTTCTTTTTCCATGGGTGCCGGTTACACGTTTGATATGGGATTAATCGTTTCCGTCAATTATAATTTAGGTTGTACTTATATCTTTAAAGAGTCGGAATATACTTTGGGTGGCAGTAATCTTTTCAGGGGAAAAGATCATAATGGCGTTATCCAGTTTAACGTCGGATGGCGTTTCTGATTTTGGTTTATTAGAAACAACAGATGAAAAATGCCGGAATTAACTCTCCCGGCACTCTCCCGGCAAAATAGCCAGTGCTTTATTTTCGTTCTCTTCCATGATTTCCCTCTCCCCTGGCCCTTTGTCGTTGATGCCGCACAGATGAAGGATTCCGTGGATGATGGTACGATGCAGTTCTTCGTTGTATGGAGTTTCGAACTTTTCCGCATTTGTTTTTACTGTATCCAGACTGATGAAAAGGTCGCCTGATATCTTGTTTCCGCTGGTATAATCGAATGTGATGATATCCGTATAATAATCATGTTGCAGATACTGGCGGTTTACTTCCAGGATCTTTTCGTCGGAACAGAAGATGTAACTGATATCCCCTGTCTTTTTACCGTATGTTTCGGCAACTTTCCTGATCCAGTTGCTGACAGCCTCTTTCTTGATGGCCGGAAGTTCGATGTCTTCTGCGTAAAATGATATTGTCATAATGCTATTATTATTCTTATTTGTCTTTCTGAATGATATGTTAAAAAATATTACCCGGTATAGTATTTTCAAATACCTGCCATATTAATCCGATTTACCCGGTATAGTAGTGACATTTTGATAATCGGAAATTTGTTGTCAGGCAAAGAATATATACGTCAAAGTTATCGCGGCAATAGCCCCTACCAGGTCTGCCAACAGTGAACATTGTATGGTGTAACGGGTATTGCGGATGCCAACGCTTCCGTAATAAAGGGCGACTACGTAAAAAGTCGTATCCGTCGAGCCTTGTACGATGGAAGCCAGCCGTCCGACAAACGAATCGGCACCATAAGTATTCATCGCATCCAGCATCATTCCGCGTGCACCGCTTCCGCTAAGCGGCTTCATCAGGATGGTCGGCAGGCCACCGACAAAATCAGTATTGATCCCTAATGCACCGACACCCATACGGATTCCTTCAATGATAAAATCCATCGCTCCAGAGGCACGGAATACCCCTATCCCGACCAATATGGCGACCAGATACGGTATAATCGTTATTGCCGTCTTAAAGCCTTCTTTGGCTCCTTCTATAAAAGTGTCATACACATTGATTTTTTTTCGTATGCCGCTGACAATGAATCCGCAGATTATAGTAAACAATAATGTGTTTGCAAACAAGGTGGAATAAAGCGAAACCTGTTCCTGTTCCAATGAGTTGAACAACCAGACCAGTCCGCCTATAAAGGCAGCCAGGCCTCCGAAGAATAGTACCAGATTTCTTTGGAGTATATTGATGCGTTGTTTGATGCAGACGGCCAGTATGGCAACCAATGTGGATGAAAATGTTGCCAGCATAATCGGCAGGAAAACGTCCGATGGATTGGCTGCCCCCATCTGTGCCCGGTACATCATGATAGTGATTGGGATAAGGGTTAATCCCGAAGCATTGATGCAAAGGAACATAATCATCGGGTTGCTGGCAGAATCCTTTTCAGTATTCAGCTCTTGTAGTTGCTGCATTGCTTTCAGCCCCATCGGTGTTGCTGCATTGTCCAGTCCCAGCAGGTTGGCGGAGATATTCATAAAGATAGAACCTGTCACCGTATGCTCTTTCGGTATGCCCGGGAAGAGCTTGCTGAAAACCGGTGCCCCCAACCGGGCAAACGACTGGATGACTCCCCCCTTTTCGCCAATCTTCATAATACCCAGCCAGAGCGACAAGATACCGGTCAGTCCGAGCGATATCTCGAATCCGGTCTTGGCAGACGCAAAAGAGGAATTGATAATCTCTGTGAAGACTGCCGTATCTCCGGCAAAGATAAGTTTGCCCAGCGCGACGACGAAAGCGATTAGAAAGAAAGCGATCCAGATGTAGTTCAGAATCATATGTTAGTTGTTATTGATATTATACCTGCAAAAATAGGAATTAATTAACAATAGATTTGTATTTTTGCCTGAATAATAAAACGTAACGACTTATGGCAAAGATATTAGTAACCTATGACATGTTCCGCGAAGGGTTCACCGAGCTGGAAAGCAATTATGACGTGACTTTTCCCGAAGGAAGAGATTTCACCTATGAAGAAGTGTTGGAAATGATTCCGGAATACGATGTTCTATGTTCCATGTTCGACTTTCCGGTGAATAAGGAACTGGTCGACCATGCCCCGAATCTGAAGTTGGTAGCCAACTACGCGGTGGGTTATAATAATATAGATGTGGCGTATTGCCTGGAAAAAGGTATCACCGTAGCCAATACTCCCGACCCCGTCACCGCCCCTACCGCCAACCTGGCTTTGGGACTGATGATCGATACCGCCCGCCGTATCACCGAATGCGACCGCAAACTGCGTACGCTCGGCAAAGAGATGAAGGTGGGTGTACTCGAAAATCTCGGCGTGAATATTACCGGACAGACACTCGGTATCATCGGTATGGGACGTATCGGAAAAGCACTTGCCAAACGTGCGAATGCCTGCGGTATGGAAGTGATTTACCATAACCGTCGCCCACTTTACGTGGAGGAAGAGACGAAACTGAACGTGATGTACGTCTCTAAGGAAGAGCTGTTGGCGAAGTCCGATTTTGTCTCCCTGAATGCTCCTTATACTCCTGATACCTACCATATCATCGGCGAAGCGGAACTGAAGCAGATGAAACCGTCGGCTATCCTGATTAATACCGCCCGTGGTCCGCTGGTGGACGAACATGCGCTGGTAAAGGCCTTGCAGGACGGAACGATTCATGGTGCCGGTCTGGATGTCTTTGAATTCGGCGATTATCCGCTGCCGGAATTACTGGAGATGGATAATGTCGTCCTGACTCCCCATATCGGAACACAGACACTGGATGTGCGTATCGTCATGGCCCGTACGGTTTGTAATAACGTCATCGGATTTTTGGAAGGCGACCGTCCCGTATCACGTGTCACGCGTCCATGACGGCGGAGTTTGTATTGAGCGAACTTCTCTCGATGGCGAATCCGGAGAAGGCTGTTTTCCTGCAACGTTTCTTTAAAACGGGGCCGGGACAGTATGCCGAAGGCGATGTATTCCTCGGATTGGTCGTTCCCCTCACCCGTAGCATTGCAAAGGCGAACAAACAAACTCCTTTGCCCGAATTGCAGAAACTGATGGATAGCGAATATCACGAAGCGCGCCTTTGTGCCCTTTTGATCGCCGTCGAGCAATTCAAAAAGGCTTCGGAAGCCGACCGGAAGAAGCTGTATGATTTCTATCTGGGCAATGCCCGGCGCATCAATAACTGGGACCTGGTAGACGTTACCTGTCCGCATCTGGTAGGTCTTTACCTGCTGGATAAAGACCGCACCCGATTATATGAACTGGCGGATAGCGACTGTTTGTGGGAGCAGCGGATTGCTATGGTTTCTACCGTCACTTTCATCCGCAACCGCGAATATACCGATACATTGGCATTGGCAGAAAAGCTGATGACGCATACACATGACCTGATGCATAAAGCGGTGGGCTGGATGCTCCGCGAAGTCGGCAAAAAAGACCGGGAAACATTAACCGACTTTCTCGAAAAACACGCTACACGCCTCCCCCGCACAGCTCTCCGTTATGCCATCGAACATTATCCGGAGGAACAACGGCAGTATTTCCTGAAGAAGAAGTAACATGGATGAGAAAAATAATAACAACGAGATATTAATATACCAATCACAGGATGGAACTATTAAAGTGGATGTTCTGTTTGAGGGGGAAACTGTGTGGCTGTCACAATCGCAGTTGAGTACTTTATTCGGAAAGTCTAAATCGACCATAAGTGAACATATTAAACATATCTTTGAAGAAGGAGAATTGGATTCTTCGGCAGTTGTTCGGAATTTCCGAACAACTGCCGAAGACGGAAAAGAATATAATACCAATTACTATAATCTGGATGTCATCATATCCGTCGGCTATCGGGTAAAATCACAGCAAGGTACCCAATTCCGGATTTGGGCAACTCAACGGCTTCGTGATTATATCACTAAAGGTTTCGCATTGAATGACGAACGTTTCAAAACAGGCTCTTCCATGAATTATTTTAAGGAATTGCTGGAACGTATCAGGGAAATCCGGATTTCGGAACGAGTCTTTTACCAGCAAATCAAAGATATTTATGCCACAAGTATCGATTACGACCCGTCTGATGAGATGACGCTTTCTTTTTATAAGGAAGTACAGAATAAGTTACTTTGGGCTGTCTGTGGTAAAACTGCCGCAGAATTGGTTTATTACCGGGCCAATGCGTCGTTACCTATGATGGGATTGACTTCTACGACCTATCCCGATAAAGTTCTTAAAGCGGATATAGCTATTGGTAAAAACTATCTGAATGAAGAAGAAGTAAAGATGTTGAAACTAATAGTCGAACAGTTTTTAGCCTTCGCGGAAGCACAGGCAATGGCTCATAAGCCCTTGTATATGAAAGATTGGATAGAAAAGTTGAAACTGGTTCTGACTATGAATGAAAAAAGTATTCTGGAAGATGCGGGACGTATTTCCCATCAGTTGGCTGTACAAAAAGCCGGACAGGAATATACGCAATATAAAGAGGTGCAGCGTGCATCCGAACGTCTGAATAGTATTAAGGAATTGGATGAAGATATAAAGCGATTGAAAAGGAAAGATACTGATACAGGTAAAAAGAATGAATGAAGAAATAAAAGAAAAACTCCGCCGGTGGGCGAATGAATATAATGTTAGCGGTTTTATCAAGGACGACCCTGTCCAGTTTCCCCATCGGTACACGGAGAAAAGGGATATTGAGGTGTCTGCTTTTATTACCTCCTGGATTTCTTACGGACGCAGGGAACTAATCCTCCGGAAAGCGAATGAACTGCATGATGCAATGGGCCCTAGTCCTTACCGTTGGATTAGGAATGAAGGATATAAGAACTTGGCGGGAAATTCGGTAGAACTCGGTAAGAGAGATACTTTTTACCGTTTCTACACCTACTCCCATCTACGTCAGTTGTGCGACCGGCTGAAAAGTATTTATGAAGAATATGACTCGCTGGAAGATGCTTTGTCTGCCAGTCCTTATCCGAATCCGGTGACAAAGATACAGGATATTTTCTCAGGAATCGAAGGGATTCCCGTACTGACGGGGACGTCTGCCTGTAAACGTCTTGCCATGTTCCTCCGGTGGATGGTCCGGAAAGACGGTATTGTCGACTTCGGCATCTGGGAAACAGCCATCAAACCGCATGAGTTAATCATTCCTTTAGATACCCACGTCCATCAGATTTCGTTGGAACTGGGATTGACCGAGCAAAAGAATGCTACCCTCAAAACCGCTGTCGAGATTACCGAAGCCTTAAAGCAGGTATTCCCGGATGACCCGTGTCTGGGGGATTTCGCTTTGTTCGGATATGATATAAACCGGAGGCAAACTATATCCAACCCTGGCATCTTTTAGCGTCAACTAAGGGAGAAACTAATCCTCGGGTCATGACTTTGTATTATTACCCTGTACACCCTGGCTTATTAAGGTGTACACCTTGCGTAGCTATCCTGTACACCCTGGCCGATTATCCTGTACAGGGTAGTTTTAGTGGGTAAGGACTTTCGGGCTAGTGAGTTACCACTTAATAAATAGTATCATACTACCTGCCGTCTAGTTGTGGCTGAATATCCTTGGCCGGATATATTGCAAATGACAAACGCCATTGCAAATAAAAAAAGTGTTTGCAATGGCGTTTGTTATTGGTTTATAGTAGTTTGCATTCCTGTATTGCAAATGGCAAATATTTTTATCAAAACTTTGTGTAGAAAGTTATTTTGTTATCTCTGCGCAATTCACCTGCGGTGTCCGGATACCCGGCTTCAGTTCACCGTTGACGATGATCAGGCTGTCACCTTTCAATACGGCTCCTGCCCCGGCACGGGCTAACTGTTCGTAATCTCCCAGCTCGGTCCATTCTTTGGTAAAGGTGTTGTATTGTAAGAGGAATGTATTGAATTTGTACCATTCCACCGGATAATGCATGTACTCTTTTCCCTCTTTTATCAGCCTTTCGAGTCCTTCGAACTCTAATCTTTCTTCGGCCCGCTCCATATAGATGGAACGGTTGAGGGCTGTTAAGAAACGGCCGTAGTTGACGCCGCCCATAAGCAGGATTGAACTGTCGCCGTAAGCAATTGCGCAACCTCCGGTGAAGGTACGCCAGACTTGGCCTTTGACTGAAGGCAATTTAGTCTCCGTAGTCCAACTTTTTGTGGCCGGATGGTATGAGAGCATATCTGAAGAGACAATTGCATCCACATCCTTTCCATACGCATCCTTGGAAACAGGCTGAAAGCCGCTCGACAGGTAAATACGTACTCCGTCGGCCGACTGTTGGGCGGCTAAGACCGGTTGAAGGCGCGTCTGACCGGGGAAGTCCGGCAGTTTTTTCCAGTTTCCATCGAGGTTTTTGTTCAGTTTCATTGAATAGAAGCTATGGCCGGGTTTCCCGTTCTCATTTCCTCCGGCTACATAGATCGTGTGGTCGATATAGGCCGCAGAAAGATTATCCATCGATACGGGAAGTGTATCCAATTTGCAAATATGTGCCTTTTCATCGGACCTGGACATGGACAGCAGATAGACATCGGCTAAAAAATCGGTGCTGTTGTTTCCCCCTATGCAGACGATACCTTCCGGCGTCGTGACGGAGGCTCCGTAGGCAACTGGAAGAGGCAGGTTGCCGGCTTTCTGCCATTGGGCGTTTTTGTCTGAAAGGTCGAGGGCGAATATATCGCTGTAATATCGTTTGGCTCCTCCCTCGGTGACCGGTTTGTCGGGGAAATTACAACCGCCGGCAACCAGCAGTATTCCGTTACTGATGCCGACAAAAGGGGCTGAAACCCCTAATGAGGCGGTGTCTGCCATGCCCGGCAAATCGGGTAGTTTATTCCAGGTACAGGTAATCATATGATTCGGTTTAGATGTTGGTGGCTGACTGCATCCGGCTAACATGACTGCCAGCAGGAGAAGACATCCGGTTAATATGGATTTGTTGTGCATGATACTATTGTTTCTTTGTCCTGAATGTTGAAGCCGGGAGTTCATCGCTGTTGACCAGGTTGGCACGGGTGAATGGTTGCCAGCCGTAGCGGACCAGCTTCGGATTCGTAACCTTCTCACTGCGGATTATCACCTTTCCATCGATTATTTCGGCCTGGGCGGGGAAGAATAACCCGTCGTGTTCCGCTATTTCGAATGTGCGTATCGGCAGCCCGTCAGAGGTGTGCAGGCCGTCGGCATAATCGAAGGTGATGTAGGCGGCGTTGTCCCTGAATTCGACTGAACGGAATAAAGGACCTGACGGAGTGAGTGCATGTCCGTATGTCTTGTTGAGTGCCCAGCGGGCCAGGCGTTCCCCTATTTCGCGTTTGTATACCGGATGCACATTCAACGAATCTCCCCGGTCGCTGCTGACGGCCATGCCGCTGTTCGGAATCGTCTCCATCAGTTCACGTTGGCTGTTGCGGAACCAGGTCCAGCTCGGACGGTCGATGCTCGACAGCTGAACGTAATAGAACGGAAACTCTTCTCCCCAGTTTTTGCGCCAGCTTTCTACCAGCAACGGGAACAAACGTTCGTGTGTTTCGATATTCTGGGCATTCGATTCGCCCTGGTACCAGATGACTCCTTTGATCGGATATTGCTGCAATGGTTGGATTCCCGTTTCGTACAGATAGCAAGGCTCATACGGATGGCGTTGTAGTTTGTCGGATGATTTCTTCGTGTTGAGAACCGCACGACCGCGTACCCAGTCCTGGATAAAGTCGTTCTGTGTCCAGTTATACAGTATATCGGTAAATTCGAATTCCAATGTTTTCCGGTCTATCCAGGCTTCGGTGCCCGACCCCCCTATGGCATTCAGAACGAGTCCGACCGGAACTTGCAGGCTGTCCGACAACATCCGTCCGAAGGCAAAGGCTACGGCCGAGAACTTATCGGCTGTCTGTTCGTTGCACGGTGTCCACCGGGTATCGTGGTAATATTGCAGGCGGTTGAGCGAATCCATGGCAGAAATGTCCCATTCCACCGCATTCGTATACCAGCGGGGCTGCATATTGAAGAGACGTATCTGTGGTTGGCTGTCCGCATATTCGAGTAGTTCCTTACGCTGGCTGTCTGCCAGTTCGTCTACCCGGAAAGCCATGTTGGACTGCCCGGAACAGAGCCATACTTCGCCGACCAGTACCTCTTTATAGGTCAGTTTCTGTGAAGCCGGTGCTTTCTTTTTGCTTTTCTTTTCAGTGGCGGGCGAGGCTTCGATGGTCAGTTCATAAGGACCTCCTGCCTGTAACGGGTCGAGCGTGACAGACCATTTGCCGTTGGAGGCGGTTACAGACTCTTTCTTTTGTCCGGCAATCTGCACGGTTACTTTCTCACCGGCATTGGCAGTCCCGGAGATGAGTAAGGGTTTTTCCCGCTGTAAGACCATATTGTCGGAGTACGTAGCAGGCATACGGAGACCTCCGTAGTTGCCGGTCAGTTCCCCGTAAACCGTTTTGGCGAGGATACCGGCTCCTTCCGTGTTCGGATGAAGGGCATCGGGTAACAGGTCAGGGCGGTTGTACAGGCCTTCCTGCAAGTCAATCAGTCCGGTGTTGGCCAGCCGGGCTATTTCTTCGATTGTCTCCTGCTCCAGCCAGTACCAGTCACGGGTACCCGATTTGAAACGCGGATGCCGGTGTGAGATGGGGGTCATCCGGCAAATCCATATCCGACAATCCGGATTAGCTTTGCGGAACGACGCTATCAGGGAAAGATAGTCTTTCACGAAATGATCCCGGTAGTTAGGCCAGTTGCGCGGGTCGGTATCGTTCAGTCCGAGATGGATGACTACCCTGTCGCCGGCAAAGTCGAGTGCTGCTTTGTATTCTTCCTGCTCGCAGTAAGGGCGATGTCCTTTGTTGAGCAGCGTGGCACCGCTTTTACCGAAATTCACCACTTCGTAGTCGTCTCCCAGCATGCGTTGCAGTTGAGCCGGATAAGAATTGACCTCCCGGTTCTCTATGCCTGCACCGTATGTCACGCTATTACCTACACAAGCTACCTTAATCTTATTCTGACCGTAGGCAGTTGTGCAAAGTAACAGGCATAATAGTAAAAGAGTTTTTTTCATTGTATGATAGTCTGTTTATTTCTTTTTATCCGGTGAATAGACCAGGCCGTCTACCGCCTTTTCACCGTCCGGGGTGACAAAGACGAATGTGAACATCCATTTGTTCAGCCTGACTTCGGGAAGCGTGAACTTTCCGACAGGAAGTTTCAGGAAAACCTTGTTCCATCCCTTTTGCAGATGTACCCTGAGCGGTTCCCTGGCAACACAGTTCTCATTCCCCAGCGCGATTTCATTCGATTTTACGGTATGGGTCGCAGTCCATTCCGGCGGAAGCAGTTCCCGGTCGTTCAGCCATACGCGGCTACCTTTGTAGTCCCACTTGCCCTGCGGTGGCGCCAGGTCCATTTCCGAACGGCCGTAGTTCTGGAATTCTATCCAGGCACCAGCTTCCTGGTCTTTGGGCGAATATACCCAGGTCCAGGCATAAGCGGTATGGTTTTCTTTCGGGTCTTTGTAAAAGCCGGGAACGAGTGTGCCCCATACGTGGCGCAGATAGATTCCGGCACCGATCGTTTCGTTTGTTTCGTAGGTTTTCCCGTCGTAGGTATAGCTGTCTTGCAAGACCGTTTCAGGCGGGAACACGCTATTCAGGTCACCGTTATTGGGGAATGCGTCGGTGATGCGCCATTTCACGTTTGTCTGTTTTACGTATGAAAACGGATAACCTTTGAAATGATGCTCTTTATGCCAGAGCATTCGTTGTTCGAATTCGGCAAAGGAAGTGTATGCGCGGCTATCTTCGGAAGGCAGGTTTGTCCCTTTTTTATCGAAGTATTCGTAGCCTCCTCCCCGCCAGGCACGGTCGGCTATGGCGAGCATGTTGGGATACAGGTGGTTTTCCCGTATCATGTTTTCTTCCGGTTGTACCAGGCGGTCGTTCCAGACGGCCAGGATGACACCTGCCATATCATCGCTACCTTCGGTATGCCCGTAGACGGTACTGTTGTATAAAGCACGGATGTCGGCAAAGGTATCGAAATGGTTCAGATAATGGAAACGGGAGTCGATGGCCGGTATTCCCGATTGGGCTTTTCCCCGGTAACTCCACAGGTGTGTCATATCTATTTCACCCGGTTGGTAATGCCAGCCAGGGTTCCAGGAGATTGCTTTTTTGCCTTTCGACCGGACGAATGCGACCATCTCCGGCACAAACCGGGAATTGGTGAACTCCACTTCGTCGGTCCCGATATGCAGATAAGGCGTATCGAATGTTTCGCAGACTTCTTCTATGAGCAGTTTCAGTATTTTCATCCCTTCCGGACTTTGCATGTTGTGGCGGAAGGTCCGTTCGAAAGCGGCACTGTGCCCGGGCATGTCGAGTTCAGGTATCAACATCACCTGGTGTTGTTTGCAGAAAGAAACGAGTTCTTTGGCCTCTTTCAGGGTATAATATTTGCCCGGCATGCGGGTTGTGTTGATGCTGTCGTTTATCATCGGAAAGACTTTGCTTTCCAGGCGCCAGGACTGGTTCTCGGTGAGATGCCAGTGGAAAACATTGATTTTGTAACGGGATAAAATGGCTATTTCCCGTTTCAGTTCTTCCAGGGAGATATAACTGCGGCCTACGTCCTGCATGAATCCGCGGATACGGAAGGCAGGCCAGTCTGTAATCCGACATCCCGTGATATGGGCTCTGTTTCCTTTCTTTTCCGTTAGTTGGCGAAGGGTCTGGATGGCCCAGTACACTCCCTGTTCCGTGGTGGCTTCGATGGTGATACCCTGGGAGGATACTTGCAGTTTATAGGCTTCGTTTGCGTTCAGCTTTGCTTCCGGCAGTTCTTTTACAAGTTTTATTTGTAATTTGTGTTTGCTGGTGGGGTTGATGCCGATGTTATTCTCCTGCAACCAGGCCGTAACCATCTGCTCCGTATTTCCTTCCGCCAGGAGGGCGATTTCTTTTCCGGAAAACGTTTGCTTGTTCCAGTCTACCTGTTGCGGCCAGGGAAGCAAGTGCGGAATACCGGCAGCATAGGCCACCGGTATCCATACACATAATATGAACGTTATGAACAGCTTTTGTTTCATCGTATTTATTTAATCAGGTCTGTTAGCTTGACAGCCTGGAAGGTCATGTGTGCCACACTTGACTCGTAGAAGATACCGACTGTTTCCTTATCGATCATGGACAGGCAGGAATATCCCCATCCTTCGTCTTCGTCCAATAATACCTGATGTTCTGCCGGCCAGGTCAGACCACCGTCGAGACTGGCTTTAATCGTGATATGGTTGCGCCCTTTCGTGGTGTTCGGATTGGAGAACAATAACAGTTTCTTTCCGGTGATGTTGTCTTTCGCATCCACTTTGATGAGGCTTGCCATACAGACCGGTTCCTGTAAGGCGCTGCGGCTTGAAGGATGCTCGGTCCAGGTCTTGCCCAGGTCTTTGGTAACGGCTACGGCACGGCTACCGCCACGGTTATCGCGCATGTTGAGCATGAGCACGCCGGGTTCAACTTCTGCGACCTGTGCTTCGGTGGTATTGGTGCGTGCCAGGTTATGCAGATGCCAGGTTTTGCCACGGTCTTTGCTGTACATCACGCCTGCATTCGGTACACGTGTCGCATCGATGAACTGGATGGGGAAAACCAGCGTGCCGTCCTGCATGGTGATGCCGCGTCCCGGGCCCTGCAACAGGAAGTACCAGGAAGGGTCTTTCACCTGCGAAGTGATGTTGATAGGTTCGCTCCATGTCTTTCCGTCGTCTTCGCTCTTGACAAGCATCAGTTGGGCCGTTTCGTCGGGAGTCATGCCCGGCATTGAGTTCCACCAGGCGCGTCCGTTACCCATTCCGTGAGTCCAGGCGGCAACAATCCAGATGGTGTTTGTCTTTTCGTCTACCAGGATGGACGGGTCACCTACTCCGTTTTGTGCATGAGGCAGACCGCCGGTTTCACCGAAGGTCATGGCTACGCGCATCGGCTCCCAGGTTTGTCCCTTGTCCGTACTGCGGCTCACGCCTATGTCGACCATTTCCTGTAAGTCGACACTGCTGTTGTAACGGATATCGTAAACGCCGAGAAGCGTGCCGTTGTTGGTCGTAACCAGTCCCGGGATACGGAAGGCTGCCGAGCCGTCATCGCCTGCCTGGCGTACGCCGACGCCTACGCGGCGGGGTGTTTCTGCTTTCCCTTTCCATTCGATGGCTGCGGGTTTGTTATTGATGGTGGCCTCCGGCATCGTGAAGGATACTCTCGACAATAAAGAGGTCTCCGGTTTCATTTCGATGCTTACCCAGAAGTAGTTGGGGCCTTTAATCATTGGTTGTTTGGAAGACAGCCTGATTGTCTTTGCCGGGGCGGTAACTTCATCTTGTTTGACAGAATAAGAAGGGTTCGCTACCCGTGTCTTGCCCGGTGTGTAACTGGTAACGTATGTCACCGGGTTGAAGTGCGTGCCTTCCCTGGATGGCGCTTCCGTGCCGCTATAGTATAACCGTACGGCTTTTATGTCAGACAGGTTCGTCTCTTCTCCGAATTGGAGTGTGAAATTATTTAATACATCTCCCTTCTGAGCGGGAATACGCATTTCCAACAGTACATTGTCCGTACGGTCTATCAGAATAGGAATCTGCTGTTCCCTTACGTACAAGCTGTCTGCTGCAAAGGCGGTTTGTGCGATGAATAGAAGACAGAGATAAAAGATGCTTTTTTTCATGGTGATTGTTCTATATGTGTTGTTTGTTAAATACTGAGTCAAATATAATCATATTATTTTCAACTAATCCGTCATATTTGCCACTTTCGGTCGAAGGAAGCAAATCTGAATGAGTAAAGCGATTGCGACGAGTCCTGCCAACATGGCAAAGTCGTGCCCCAGGTTGCCGGCATCTGTCGATCTGCCCAGCAGGTCTGTAATGGCTGCCCCGGCAAATACACCGGTCATATTCATGATACCGTAAGCCGTAGCCCGGTAACGTGGTGAGATGAACTGGCAGAGTATCGGCATATTATTGGCATCAAAGATACCGAAACCGATACCGAAACACAAGCCTCCGCCGACAATCATCAGGAAGTTATGTCCGAAACCGAGCAATAAGAGCGATGGAATGGTCAATGCCAGTCCGATAGCTCCGGTATAAACACGGCCGCGTACGTTGGTCTGTATCCATTTATCGGATAAGATACCGCCTGCAATGACTCCGATAAACGAAGATAAAGCGATTGTAATCGTTGATAACGGGCCTGCTTCCGACATGTCGATTGACAGATTCTCGGAGAATAATGTCGGCAACCAGTTCTTGGTAGCCCAGCCCGGTAGACTCGGGGTTGCAAAATAAAGCAGGATAATCCAGAAAGAGATGTTCGTAAACAACATACCCATCCCTTTGAGAGCCCCTTTCACCGGGTTCTCGACGGCAGTGCCCGCCTCTTTGATTTTATGAACGATATGGTCTTTTTTATCTTTCAGGAACAGAATAAGAATCACACTGTATGCAATACCGACAATCCCGAACCAGTGGAAAGTCGTTTCCCAGGTAAAGGCGCTTGCCACTGTCGCACCGAAACCGCCTAAAGCCTGTCCGGTGTAAAGGCCGGTCATGTGGATGCCTACTGCCAGCGAACGGGTTTTCCCCTGGTGGTAATCGGTTATCAGCGACAATCCTGCCGGGATATACAAGGCTTCGCTTACCCCCATGAGGGCGCGCAGGAAATAAATCTGGTTGAAAGTGGTGCAATAACCCATCATCAGCGTGACGAACGACCAGACGAACAGGCTGCCGACGATCAACCATTTGCGGTTTACCCTGTCGGCTATCATTCCCGCTACAGGGCTCATGAATCCGTATATCCACAGGAACACGGCCATCAGGCGGCCGAAGTTGGCTGCCGATTCCAGTTCGGTGATGTCTATCATCATCGCGTCTTTCATGGTGGAGAGCATTTGCCGGTCCATATAGTTCAGTAAGGCTACGCCCCACAACAGGCCGACAACTACCCAGGGATAGATTTTCTTATTGCTCATATCGTTTATTTTGAAAGCATTTCTTTACAAAGCTGGTTACATTTCAGAAGCATCCGGGGGATGTGGAACGGGCCTTTATACATATTACCTTTGGCCGGCTGTGACAATGTCCCGTCATAATGGAAATAGCCGTACCATTCCCCATATTCCCTGTCCGGGAAACGGGCGTATGTGTATTCATTAATCATCCGGTGCATTTCAAGGTATTTCTTGTCGCCGGTAGCTTCATAAGCATAAAGTGTGGCGATGATGGCTTCGCATTGCGGCCACCAGAATTTCATATCGTGCCAGTATTCCTGCTGCGGAAGGTTCTTGCAGTCTTTGAAATAAGTGATTCCACCGTATGTTTTGTCCCAGCCCCATTCCCAGGCCCAGTTGAGGATAGTCAGTCCCATTTCTTTCAATTCCGGGTCCCAGTTGCGGTACTTGGCTTCTTCCAGGATGAACCAGGCTGTCTCGATGGAATGGCCCGGATTGATGGTTCGTCCGGGGATGGAGTCGATGAATTCGCCATTCGGTCCGACTGTTTCGAGGATTGTTTTGAATTCCGGCTTCATGAAGTCGCGACGGAGTTCGCTGATGGACTCGTCTATCTGTTTTGTCAGTATTTCATCGTTGATAGCTTCGCGGATGCGGGCGGCCGTATCAATCAGTATCATGCATAAGGAATGCCCTTTGGCGACGAAGCCTTCGCGGAATTTAGGTTCAAGCAATCCCGGTGTATTTTTATAATGAAGGACTTGTTTGAAGAGGTTGACTGCTTTCTCCGCATAGCTTTTGTCTCCCGATGCGATGGAATATTGCGCCATGGCGATAGCGGCAAAAGTTTCGGAAAAGACATATCTTCTTTTGCGGACCGGAACGCCGGTTGCCGTCACCTCATAAAACATGCGGCCATCCGTGTCGAAGCAATATTTCTCGATGAAATCAATGCCATTCTTACAAGCCTGCAACCATTCTTGACGTTTCTCTATATGATTGTAGGCATAGGCCAGGATGAAAGCGAAACGTCCCTGAAACCATACCGATTTGTTCGAATCCATCAGGGAACCGTCCCGGTTGAGGCAGGGGAAATAACCGCCGTTCTCTTTGTCGATGCCGTATTTCAGCCAGAAAGGCATGACGTCGTTCACGAGGTCGTTTTTGTATGTTTCTTCCCAGTAACCCAGATATTCTGCCGGTTGGGATATGTTTGTTTTTGCTTCCATAGTCGTTAGAATTTGTTGCATCTTTCAAAGAAGTTGATGGCTTCCAGTTCTGCTTTCATAGCCGCTTCTTCGGCATCGGTCATATTCTGGAACGGTGTACGGTTTTTGCCCAGGTCCAGACCAATCAGTTTCATGATACGCTTGCCTCCTACGATGTTTCCGCGGTAATGACAGATTACGTTAATCACATCCTGTGAGAAGTTTTGTTTTTCGCGGGCTGTTTCCAGATCTCCGGCTTCCCAGGCCGTGATGATACCGACCAGCTCCTTACCGTTATAGTTGGTTGTTCCACCGATGCCGCCTTGTGCGCCACCCATAGCCAGGCAGGGCAGAATAGTCTCATCCTGTCCGTGAAGCATGTCGAATTTGCCGTCTTTATATAACCTGCACTGGTTATATTCGTAAAGGCTTTCATAGGTATATTTGATTCCTGCGAAATTAGGGATGCGTCCGTCTACAGCTTTTAAGAAATCTACCATTGAAAGGAATGCGCCGTTGAATGCCGGGATATGATAATAATAGAAAGGCAGCTCCGGTGCCCCGCAAGCAATTTCTTCGCAATATTTCACCAGTTCTTCCACACGGTTTACTTTAGGAAACGGAGAAGCCATGGCGCCTATTCCCCATGCTCCGATCTTTTGTGCGTGGGCAGCCAGGTTGCGGCTGGTCTTTACACAAGTACTACCTACATGTACGATTACTTTGAATCCTTCCGGCACAACTTCCATCCATCTTTCAGCCAGTTTAATACGCTCTTCTTCCGTCAGCATATAGCCTTCGCCCGATGAGCCGTTGATGAAAACACCTTTCAAACCGTTGTTGGCTAAAAGTTTGGCATAGGCTTCAATAGGTTCGTAATTCACTTCTCCATTTTCATAAAACGGAGTAAAAGGGGCATCAATCAGACCTTTAATCTTTTCCATGGTACGCAGTATTTAATAGTTGTTATGTGTGTTATTTTAAATATGAGGCAAATGTAAATAAAATAATTTAATAATTGCTGTAGCGATATGAAATAATTTGTGCTAGATGGTGTATAAAGTTACCTGTAAACCGGCTGTCGATAAAAACAGGTCGGTTTACAGGTAACAGTTAGATGAAATAGATTATTCGTAACCTGGTGTTTGAACCAGCTTGGGGTCTTTGTTCAACATTTCTGTTTCAATGGGCCAAAGCACTTTATATGACTCTGCTTCGCTTAGGATAGGCTCGGTTGTTCCGATGCTCCCTTCTTTACAGAATACTAAATGTTTGCCTCCTTTGGTGAGGGTCATACGCCGTACATCCCACCAACGCTGTCCTTCTCCAACGAATTCTTTATCTTTTTCGTTGAGGATTGCCAGTTCGTTCGTTGTGAAATCCGCATTTACATAACCGTACTTGCTAATATCCCAATTATTACCATACGCGCGTTCGCGAATCATGTTGATATATTTAGCCACATCGCCATTCTGCATATTCTCAATTTCGGCAAGCATCAGGTAGACGAGAGGTAAACGGTAAATAACAGCATCCGCATCCCATACGTACTGGTTAGTGCTTACATTGAAATGTCCCATTATTTTCCTTAAAAAAGTACCGGCCAGTTCTCCGTTCGGATGTTCGTCGGAAACCTGATAATAAGCTGCCAGAAATGTAGCATCGCGACGACTGTCTGCTTTATCATATTTCAGGAACATCTCTTTTTTAAACTCATGTCGTTGTTGCGCGGTGGTCCCAACCTGAAGAGTATCGCCCATCAGAACACCATCTTCGCTATTATAACCGATTGTTTTGAATTGTCCGGTTTGGTAATTGTACATGAAACTGGTATAGCTGTTAGCCGCTTCACCTTCAGTGTATCGTACAGCCATAATGATTTCGGAATTACCTTTATTTGTGGAGGAAAATACATTGGTAAAATCCTCTTGCAACGACAAACCGTAATTGTTGACAACATTCAATAAATGATTTTTGGCTATTGCCAGATCTGCTTCATTGGCCTGATTGTCATCGGTCGACACTTTTGCGTTCCAGAGATATACTTCTCCCATCAGGCATTCGGTAGCAGCCTTTGACCAATAGGCTTTCTTGTTGCTTCTGTTGGATGGGTCGAAGGAATTGTTGTCTCCGAAATATTTCAATGATTCTTCGAGGTCTGATTTGATTTGTGCCATCATGGCGGAACCACTTGCACGGCCTTCGTATAATTCTTCCGGATTGAAATTTCCGTTTACGACTTTGTTCGGGTCCAGTTGCAACGGGGCTGTTCCGTAAGTCCTGTATAAATCGAAGTAGTGGAAAGCCCGTAAGCCGTAGGCCTGGCCCAGGTAATAAGCCTTGTCGGCATCCGACATATAAGTGGCTTCTTTCGTATTTTGAAGGAAAATATTGATATTAGCTATGAGACCATATAATTCTCCCCATTTGCTTACGCCTGAAGTAACGGCTGAAAGTTTCTGTAGTTTCAGTCCTTGGTCGGATACACTGGTGCCATCTATGGCTAATGTTTCCACATTGGAACCACCGCGGACTTCACCGAAAATAAACTGGTGCTGGTATGTTTTGTCACGCAGGTTTTTATGGAGTCCGTCCATATATCCTATGATATGCTCCGGCTTTGTCCAGTAATTCGAACTACCGTAATAGTCGATAGGCGACAAGTCAAGTGCATCACAAGCGCTACACAGATAAACTGTTGTCGCCAGAACACCGAATCGTATTGTTGATTTTAAGATATTCATATTGTGTATACTTTAAATTATTATTACTATTGAATTAGAAAGTAACGTTTATCCCAAATAAAACTGAGCGGGGCAGGGCATAACCGGATCCAGCCTGGCCGTTGGCTGCCACTTCAGGTGTTGCCACATTCTTGGCTCCGGTCAGATATCCGAGATTTTGTCCTGTGATAGAGACAGACGCTTGTTGCATTTTAGCCATATCCGTCCATGTTTTAGGCAGCGAATAACTTAACGACAATTCACGTATGGCAAGATAATTCCCTTTATAGGCGAAAAGGGTGGACGCTGTGTTATAATTGCCTTTTCCTAACTGGTCTGCCCAAAGGAAACGCGGATATTTTGCATTGGGATTGTCTTCCGACCATGTGTCGTAGTATAATTCGGCCGGTACATTGTAGGAACCTTGCATACAGCCCATATACCAGGGTGTTTTACTTTGGGCAGAGTTCTCATAAATCCAGAAGTCGAGGGCAAAGTCAAAGCGGGCATACAGTTGTAATCCTTTCCAGCGCAAGGTCGTATTGAAGCCGCCTGTCCAATGCGGATCCGTATTTCCGACTTTCACTCTATCGTACTGGTCGATTACACCATCGCCGTTTACGTCTTTCCATTTAACATCACCCGGTTGGATCGGTAGGTTGCTGGTACCGTTTTGTTCGCTTGCGCTAAGATTATCCCATACTCCTGTTCCATAGAGAGTCTTGTCTCCTAGGTGTTTGTCAATCAGGTTGGTTGGAATTTCGTCTTTCGATTTGTAAATACCTTCGGCTTTATACATATACAGAACATTAGGTTCATATCCTTCCTGATAGCCACCGACCCAGATTTTTTCATATGAACCGTCTGGCAGTTTATTGCCGGAATAGATTTCGAATGCATCTTGTCTGTTTCTTTCCAGATTATTATAAGGCAACGATACGATTTTATTCTTGTTGAATGAAATATTACCGCTGGCAGTCCATGACCAGTCTTTGTTCTCGAATATTTTTCCGGATAATTCAATTTCAAGACCTTGATTACGTAACTCCCCGTTGTTGTTGGTTACAGAGGAGAAGCCGGTTGAAGTCGGAAAGCTCAGATTGGCATATTTATCGGAAGTCAGGCGGTTGTAATAAGTAAAATTGGTTGTCAGCCTGTTTTCAAAAAAGCTCATATCGAGACCTGCTTCAAATGTCGCTGTCTTTTCCCAGCGTAATCCGGCATTAGGCAGACTTCCTATGAGGTAACCGATGTTGCCATTGTATGTCTGCGTGTTGTAAGAGCCTTGCAGCGTATACTCTCCGATACCAGAGGCATTTCCGTTGATACCATAACTCATGCGTAATTTACCAAAGGAAAGGACTGGCAAATTGTCTTTTACAAAATCTTCGCGTCCAAATATCCAACCGGCCGAAACGCCAGGGAAGAATCCCCAGCGGTTGTCTCCCAGTAAAGAAGAATAACCGTCACGGCGGAAAACAGCTGAAAGTAAATATTTATTCTTAAAATCATAATTTAAACGTCCGAAGAAAGAAAGTATTCTCAGCTGTTTATGTTCTGAATCTATTGTACGTTTGTTTTCGCCTTTATCTGTAAGTCCTAAATCTCCAAAGTCATCTGTCGGTGCACCCTGACCTTCCGCTTTATAATACCGGTAGTATTTATCGTAATATTCGGTACCCAACATTAAATCAACGTTATGATCACGCGCAAAAGTTCGTGTGAAATTTAGGACGGCATTGTAAGTTTGTCTGAAATCACGGCTGTAATCAGCTTTGCTGCTGCGTGTACGGTCGAATACCCCAGGAGTTTTCTCGTAATCTTTTGTAAAAGATTCTGTTAATTGCTCGGCGTAATACCAATTGGCAGATGCGTTGAGTGTTAATCCTTTCATTAGGTCAACCTGAAATGCCTGTACCATCGTGAACTTGTCGGACTGGTTAAAATTCTCCCATTTTTCCGGTTGATAGGACTGGTTTCCGTCAGCGGTTCCCGGTCCTAATTGCATGTTGCCTTCTTCATCTTCGAAGATAACCGTAGGAGGTAAAGACATGATACGACCGAAATAGTTTGCTTCCGACCCGTTTGATCCCGGCATGTTTTTCCAGTTTGCACGGTTGTAATTCAGAGAGGATTTGGATGTCAGCCAATCTGCAATTTTGTAACTTGCATTAGTTACAAATGAATACCGTTCGTAGTAAGTATTAATAGGGACGGCTTCCTGATGATTGTATCCCAGACCTGCATAATAAGTAGCACGATCATTTCCTCCGGACATATTTATGTTATAATCTTGAGTGAGAGACGGGTTGTTCAGGTTATAACTGGCAAGGTCCGTGTCTTTGTAAATAATTTCTTTTCCGGTGATCGGGTCTGTCATTTTTTGCCATCCTTTTTCCAGAAGGTTAGCGTTCTCGTTACTTAAAAACATAGGACTGTACACTGATTTTCCATATACGTTACCGGTACCATAAGGTTGTGCCCCTTCCAATGAACCGCCTGAATAAGGACCGTAGCCTTTTACAGTTCCATTTTTGTCGGTAAAGAGATTACCCGCATTATAGACGGCTTGGCGTAAAGCCGAGATATATTCGCCTCCATTTAAAAACTCATAAGGCATATAAGCATAGTTTAAACCGACTTTAGCCTTAAAGTTTATTTCCCGGTGTCCGGCCTTTCCTTTTTTAGTTGTGACGAGAATTACACCGTTACTGGCACGTGCTCCGTAAATGGCAGTTGCTCCCGCATCTTTCATAACCTCCATTGATTCTATGTCTTCCGGGTTTATGTCATTTAAGCCGTCACGCAATTGTCCGTCGACTATAACCAGAGGTGATCCTGTTCCATCGAGGTTAGTACCACCACGGAGGACAATTGTCGGAGCGGCTCCCGGACTTCCCGATGATTGGATTACTTTTAATCCGGAGACAGCTCCGGAGAGTGCTTGCGCCGGATTGGAGAACAAACCTACATTTAATGTTTCTTGTTTGACTTTTGCTATGGAATTAGTCGTTTTGGAGCGTAGCTGAGTTCCGGAATAACCGGTAACAACGACTTCATCCAATGTTTGACTATCTTCATTAAGAATGATTTTTAATACTTGTTTATCTGTCGCTGTAATTTCAACCGTTTTGTATCCGATGAAGGAAACTACGAGTTTAGATCCTTTTTTCGCTTGTAGAGTGAAATTACCATCCATATCCGTTACGGTTCCGTTTTGTGTTCCTTTTTCAACTACGGAAGCACCTGGCACGGTCATATTTAGGTTATCAAAGACAACCCCTTTAACACTTATACTCTCTTGAGCCCATGTAATAACCGGTAAAAGAGAGAATAGTATTAGAATAAAAAGATTCTTCTTCATAATGATGTTATTTTTGTTTGAATCGTATAAAGGAGTAATACAATAATCCTTTTGTTTTAAAATAAATCGATTAATACGGCAGTTTTTTAGCCGTGGGAACATTTGCATTCAATGTACGTTTAGTAGCATTCGGGTAGATTCATCTCATTTTCATAAGCATTGATTTTTAGGTGATACATATTTTTATTTTAATTCGATAGAGAATCTGAAATGTTTTCCGACTTTTGGATATAATTGAATGGGAAAGAGTAGGATAAGAGTACGCCAGAGTTCATACAAGACTCAGGTTCATTACAATGAATAACATCCTTCACCTGTAACCAGACTGATGATATTTCGTGATTAAGAATATCATTTAGATCGCTAATATCCAACCCTTTGAGCATAAACAGATCATATTTATCTTTCTCATTCATACATATCACTTTAATAAAGATATAAAATTAGCATATTATCAAAGTAGGAATTAGGTACCAAAAAAACTCTTTTTCATTGTCAGCTCACAATACCCTTTTCGCTTTTTTTTAAATACAGCGCAAATATAAATAAATATTTTTAATAATATACTCCACAAACAGAAAATTATTTCATATATATCGCAGAAAAGATCCATTTAGAAGGCATTCTTCAAATAAAACAATCTGTAATACAAAACTTTCCTAATTCCGCAAAACACATAATATTACATATAAACAATGATATACAAAACATAGACACATATATCATATTTATAAAAAACATATAAGCTTCATTCTACACCTGAGTCTTGTATGAACTATGGCTTACTTTTTCATTATAATAAGATGAATTAAAATAAACTTATGATTTTCGACTTTTTAATGAATCAGCTATGAGGATGCCGGAGATCTCTGTTAATATGCCAAAACACTCTCTTTTTGTATCTTAGTTCTTAAAAGACTATGATATTCTCTATTTTTTTGTTTAAAAGGAAACCTTGTTTTTGAAAGTAAGTCTCATCTTTGGCTTATGAATGGGGCTTATATGAACGTTTATTGTCGATTTTTTTTATTTACTCAGAGGACTATTTGAAGAATATTTATCTACTTTTGTTTATTCAAATTTATAGTAGACAAAAAAGAACACCATGAATACAAAATTCCTTATCACGGCCGATAGCAATCGTAGTGCATTATTAAAAAAGAAGATTATACATTATTATATAGCCAATGGCGATGCCACAATTGCAGAGTTATGCAAGGAAATGGATTTGAGTATTCCTACCGTAACGAAATTGGTAGGAGAATTACTAGATGACGGTTATATCCTGGATTTTGGAAAACAGGAGACAAATGGAGGACGCAAGCCGAATATCTATGGTTTGAACCCGGTTTCCGGTTATTTTGTCGGAGTGGATGTTTTCCGGAGTAAAATTAATATTGCAGCAGTCGATTTTAAAGGAGACAAGCTGCGTGTGGAAGAAAATATCCCGTATTCATTGGAGAATACGCCGGAGGCTTTGGAGATGTTATGCAATCTAATTAATGATTTTATTGACCGGTTGAGTGTCCCTCGCGAAAAAGTATTGGCGGTAGGCGTTAATATTTCCGGGCGTGTCAACCCTGTGTCAGGTTATAGCTACAGTATTTTCTATTTCGAAGAGAAACCGTTGTCCCAGATTCTGGAAGAACGCATTAATATAAAAATTTATATCGAAAATGATACTCGTGCGATGATGTATGGTGAATATATGCAGGGTGTCGTAAAGGGTGAAAAAAATATATTGTTCATTAATATGGGATGGGGATTAGGACTTTCCATCTTTATAAACGGTGAACTGTATTATGGTAAGTCCGGTTTTTCCGGTGAATTCGGGCATTTCTGTTTCTTTGATAACGAAATTCTGTGCCATTGCGGTAAAAAGGGATGTATTGAAACCGAAGCATCCGGCTCTGCCTTGCATCGTAAGTTGCTGGAACGTTACCGCGAAGGTAGCAGTACTATTCTCGCTGAGAAAATAGAGAAAAAGGAGAAGATAAAAATGGCCGATATGATAGAGGCAATCCAGAAGGAAGATGTGCTTTGCATCGAAATCCTGGAAGAAATGGGTGAGAAGCTGGGTCGTGGAATTGCCGGGCTTATGAATATTTTCAATCCGGAGCTGGTGGTACTCGGCGGAACTTTGTCTTTGACCAGCGAATATATCAGTCTGCCTATTAAAAGTGCGATACGGAAATATTCACTGAATCTGGTTTCTCAGGATACTGAGATCAAAGTTTCCAAGTTAGGAGAGCGTGCAGGTGCATTAGGAGCATGTCTGCTTTCCAGAAGTAAAATGCTTGGGATGATTCATTATTAATTCGTCGGTTTGTTCTCTCAATATCCCCCACTATTTTATTGAGGTGGGGATTTTTCCCCATTACAGTGGGGAATAAAACCCGTTACGGTGGGGAAAAAGTTTCATTGGGATGGAACTATAATTGAAATACCTTAAATACCCTATTAAGATCAACTTAGACAAAATAAATTGTCAGTGTTCGTTTTGATTTAAATATTAGCTTCGTATATTTGCTGCTATGCTAACAAAATCTATCAACGAGGAACTATTAGTGAAGGAACTGGTCCAGGGAAGCCAAGATGCTTTTCAGGCAATATTCATGCACTATTATCCTAAAGTCCACAATTTTGTATACGGCTTGGTTAAATCGCAACAAGATGCGGAAGATATTACCCAGGAGGTTTTTTCAAAAGTGTGGGGAAGTCGCAGTATGTTTGCCGATGTCAGGAATTTGGGAGCTTATCTGTTCATTTTATCTAAAAATACTACTTTTAATTTTTTGGAGGCTCGACAAATACGTATAGAAAGGTTGAATGAAAAGCCTTTTGAGGAAGAGGCTCATGACTCACCGGATGAAGATCTGATAGCAAAAGATTTACAACTTTTGATAGATATGGTAGTGGCTAATATGCCGCCTCAGCGTAAACTGATTTATCAGCTGAGCCGTGAAGCGGGATTATCGAATGCAGAGATCGCAGAGAAATTGGATCTGAGCAAGAAGACGGTAGAGAATCACTTGAATCTGGCGTTAAAAGAGTTAAGAAAAATCTTATTATACCTATTGATACTTTATTTGTGTTAAAAAATTAGGGGTGAATAGCATGAGAGTAGTCTTTATAATATAATCGTAAAGGAGAAATGAGTTATATAAAAAAAATAGTTGATTATTTCTTTCACCATGATCTCCCGGAGGAGATGAACTGGAAGATACATCGACGGCTATTGAAAAAAGAGGACAGACCGGAAGTTGATGAGGCATTGCAATCGGTTTGGGATACTATGGGATTTCCGGAAATGAATGAAGCTCGTCCCCGGCAGGCTTATTCCATATTGAGTAGGAATTTAGGTTTTACGGAACAGAAAAAATCTGCATCAAAAAATGTGCGGATCATGCCGTTTTGGGTAAAACTGACAGCTATATGGCTTTTACCATTGATTATGTTTTCCACATCCGTTTATTTTTATTGGCAAGCAACCAGTGTGAAAGATGTGTTGGCGACTGTTTCGCTGATAGAACATTTTGTTCCTGCGGGAAAGCGTGAGCAGGTTGTTTTGCCTGATAGTAGCCGAGTTTGGTTGAATTCCGGTAGTGTACTGATATACCCTTCTATATTTGTGGGAGACAGACGTGAAGTTTATTTGTCAGGTGAAGGTTATTTTGAGGTGGAAAAGAATGCGGAACAACCGTTTATCGTTAAAGCCCGGACACTGAATGTCGAGGTGTTGGGTACCCGGTTCAATCTTTTTGCTTATCCTGAAATAGGGCAGATTGCGACTACGCTTGAAGAAGGGGCTGTACAAGTCCGTTTGCAGGATGAAGAGGGGAAAACTTTTCACCTGGTGCCTGATGAGCAATTGGTCTATTATATAGAATCCGGAAGCGTTGATGTGAGAAAGGTTGTTTCTGCCGATTATTCTGATTGGCGTGAGGGAGGTTTGCTGTTTGATAATTATTCATTCACTGATATTATTCGTATCCTGCAACGTACATATGGATTGGATATACATTTGCAGACATCTGCCTATAATAAGAATCTGCTGACAGTTCATTTTAATAAAAATGAATCGGTAGAAAATATATTCATGCTTCTGAAAGAGTTGATACCCGGTCTGGAATATAAAATTGACGGGAAAAGTATTTATCTGAAATAGGAAACAATAAAAAAATCACATGTAATTTGAAAAAGTTTTACGATTGATTGGGTGCAACGTTTTTTCCATCTGTCATTATAGATGAGTACGTACTCAAATCGGTGCAATTGTTTAACTATTTTAATTACATATGAAGAACAAACACAAATCCAGACGAATTGGAACCTATTGTCTGAGCTTTTTGATCGCAGGTTGCCTGCAGATCAATGCGCAAAAGGTCTCCTTTAGTGAAGGGACTGTTTCTTTAAAGGAAGCATTCCAAAAGATTGAAGCTTCATCCAAGTACAAAATCGCCTATAATGGCACACAGTTGGATGTAAACAAGAAAGTTGTGCTTAATCAGAAAAATGTGGAAGTATTGGATGTATTGAGTCAGGTGCTGGCTGGTACAGGCTATACTTATTCGGTAAAAGGTGACTATCTCGTCATTACCTCTCCCTCCCAAAATGCGGTCAATCAGAAAGTAAAGAACGTAAAAGGTGTTATTGTCGATGAAACAGGCGAGCCTGTTATCGGTGCAAACGTCGTTGTTTCAGGAACAACGAACGGTACGGTTACTGATTTTAACGGTAATTTCTCGTTAGAAGTTCCGGAAAATGGCACATTGGACGTTTCTTTCATCGGTTATCTGACACAATCGGTATCTCTGAAAGGGAAAAGTGATTTTCGTATTACATTGAAAGAAGACACCCAGAAACTGGACGAAGTAGTGGTTGTCGGTTATGGTACCCGTTCCCGTAAGAGTATTACCGGATCTGTGGACCAGGTGAACAGCGAGATTTTTGAAAATCGTCCGGTAACCAATGCGACTCAAGCGTTGCAGGGAGCTTCTGCCAACCTTATTATCCAGAGCAAAAATGCGAATCCGAACGATAACAGTATGAACATCAACATCCGTGGTGTCAGTACGATGGGGAACAATGACCCGCTGATCGTTATCGACGGATTGGTATCGAGTTCATCGACTCTGAACAATCTGAACCCGAACGATATTGATAATGTATCTGTCCTGAAAGATGCAGGTAGTGCAGCCATCTATGGTTCCCGTTCTGCAAATGGCGTTATTCTGGTAACGACTAAAAAAGGTTCCAAAGGCAGTAAACCTGTTGTGGCGTTCAATGGACAGGTCGGTATCCAGGACCCGCATATTTTATTTTCACCGGTCGAAGGCTGGCAAAACGCCATGTTGAGAAACCAGGCAAATATGAATGTGGGTAGTGCCCCCCAGTTCACACCAACCCAGATTCGCGATTTGTATGATCACCGTAATGAAGAAGAATGGTTGTATGACCAAATCATCAAATCCGGTCTCCAACAGAACTATAATATAAATGTGTCCGGGGGTAGTGAAAATACGACCTACATGGTATCCGCCAGTTACTATAACCAGGAGAGTAACTTCCAGGGTAGCTTCGGTATGGAACGTTATAACTTCCGTAGTAATCTGAGTACGGAATATGGACGCTTTAAGTTGACATCCTTGATGGCTTATAACCGTCGTAAAGACAGAACTGTGGCCGGTGGTACAGGAAACACGATCATCAACTCATCCCGTGTCCCTTCTTATTATTACTACAAATTTATGGAAGGCGACAAATATCTGGTCAATGATATAGTCGGCGATGACAACCCGTTGGCATTGTTGCAGGACGGCGGTTATGAGAAGAAAGACGAAGACAATTTCATCGGAAGTATGAACCTCGATGTTAAGATCATCGATGGTTTGAAAGCAACCGGTTTGGTAGGTCTGGATTTGACTCAGCATCATCGTTATCGGCGCGACAAGAAAGTGCCGTTGTATTCTTCTGCCGATTTGGAGAATCCGGTACTGTACATGCACTCCAATACAATGACTGAAGATTATAATGAAAAGCGTTATACTCTGAGTACACAATTCTTATTGGATTTTAACCGTACATTTAATAATGCCCATAACGTAAGCGCATTGGTCGGTGTTTCAAACGAATCTTACACAAAACAAGCAAGCCGTATTGCCTGGGAATACACGGATGAAGACCTGGGATTGCCGACAACAGACGAATCCATCCAGAATAAAGATAACAAAAACTCGAACAATGATACGGACCAGACAAGCATTACTTCCGTATTTGGTCGTGTAGGCTATAATTATATGGATAAGTATTATGGAGATGTCTCTTTCCGTTATGACGGTTCTTCAAAATTTGCCAAAGATCAGCGCTGGGGGTTCTTCCCTTCGTTCTCTGCCGGCTGGCGTTTGTCTGAAGAAGCCTTTATGGATACGTATAAGAGTAACATCGGCGATTTGAAACTGAGAGCATCGTACGGTGTACTGGGAAATCAGAATGTGGACAATTATTCTTACCAGACTGTCTACCAGATGAACAACAACGGCTATGTATTCAATGGCATATCCGTCCCGGGAACGAGCTATACAGACGGTAATGCCTTCCTGACATGGGAAAAATCAGCTAACTTTAATATTGGTGCTGATGCAACCTTCCTGAACGGGAATTTATTCTTATCCGTAGACTATTTTGATAAGAAGACATCTAATATATTGTTAACACCGGAAGTTTCGTCCATCTATGGCGGTTCCGCAGCCAAGGAGAATGCCGGCGAAATGAAAAACAGAGGTTGGGAATTAACGATCAACTACAAATTAAATTCCGGCGATTTCCATCATAACTTCAATTTCAATATTTCCGACTCAAAGAATAAAGTGACTGATTTCGGAGGAAAAGAACGTATCGACCAGAATGACCAGTTGTATAAATTGATTCGTGAAGGGCAGCCGTTAGGTTCATATTTCGGTTATAAAACAGACGGATTGTTCCAGAGTTACGATGAGATTGCGAACAGTGCGCTGCCGGTAGGAGCTTCCGTTCAACCCGGTGATGTGAAGTATGTTGACCAGAACAACGATGGTGTCATTGACGAGAAAGACCGTGTGATACTGGGTAATGCATTTCCGCGCTATACATTCGGTTTCACTTATAATATGACATGGAAAGGTTTTGACTTGAACGTCATGCTGCAAGGTGTGGGCAAACGTTCCATGTATCTGCGTGGTGAGTTGATAGAACCATTCCACTCAAACTATTCCTATTGTATTTATCAACATCAGTTGGATTTCTGGACTCCGACAAATCCGGATGCCCAATGGCCTCGTTTAGTTGCCCCGGGTTCATCTTCTTCTACGAACAACTGGGGTATGGCCGGATCAGATATTTATTTGTTGAATGCAGCTTACTTACGTGTAAAGAATATCCAGATCGGATATACCTTACCGAAAGCTTTGACTCAGAAGTTTGGTGTACAAAAATTGCGTGTCAGCGTAAATACCGAAAATCCGTTGACATTTACCAAGAACTCATTTATCGATCCGGAATCTTCTGAATTCGGCAGCGATATGGGGGGCATCGGTGGCATCGGGGCAAACAGCGGACGTAACTACCCGACACTGACTTATTATGGATTTGGTTTGGATATAGAATTTTAAGACATAGACTTTGTTATGAAAATGAATATTTTGAAATATTTGCCAAGTATAGCATGCGCTATACTTGCATCATTCGTATCTTGTAATGATTTGGATCTGGCTCCTACCAATAAGTTTACGGATTTGAATTACTGGACTTCCGAGGCAAAGGCTTCTTCCGTATTGAGCATGGCTTACAGTCAGATGATGAGTTCCGGCTATTTCTTCGCAGACGAACGGTTATCGGACAACTTATACGAAGGGCGTGGTAGTACGGATGAGAAACTGATTACTTCGGGTCAGGCAAACGCCGCTTTGGGGCGATTCTCTGAAGATTGGAAAAAATGTTTTGAAGGCATTAAAACATGCCACACATTCCTGGAAAATGTTGATCGTGTCCCCGACATGGATGAAACATTAAAAAACAGGATGAAGGCAGAAGCACGTTTCATTCGGGCCATGTTGTTCTTCCGCCTGGCTAATAATTATGGCGATGTTCCTTTGTTTGACTATACACTGACAATCGAAGAGGCTAATACGATTGCCCGCTCGCCGAAAGCGGATGTTATCAAGTTTGTCCGTGACGAACTGAATGATATCGTCGGTACATTGCCGACAAGACAGGAATATGCGGCAGCTGATAACGGCCGGATCACAAAAGGGGCTGCTATGACTCTGCTCGCCCGTACTTATCTGTATGAGAACGACTGGCAGAATGTTTCGTCTGTCTGCGAGAAAATAATCAATGGCGAATATGGTGAATATGCATTATTTTCAAGCTATGCAGGTCTGTTCTTGCCGGAAAACGAATACAACAGCGAAGTGATCCTGGATATGGGATATCTGCTGAATCTGAGAACCTGGAGTGAAATGTACGATGGGATTCCCTTGTCTGTGGGCGGACGTGTAAACGGTTTTGCTCCGACACAGGAACTGGTGGACGATTATATCATGAAAAATGGCCGGTCGATTCATGAAAGTGGTTCCGGCTATAAAGAAGACGATCCTTACATAAACAGAGATCCTAGATTGCAGGCTACTATCGTTTACCATGGTTACCAGTGGACAGACGGTAACGGCAAAACGTCCACAATTTATATCAAACCGGGTTCTTCTGCCGATGCAGGTGCTGCTAATCTGGATGAATATATCGGTCCGGGACAGAACTCCACCGCTACAGGTTATTATCTCCGTAAATGGTTTGATCCGACCGCTCCGGCAGGTCTTGCTTCCGGCTTGAATCTGATTCTGATGCGCTATGCCGATGTCTTATTGATGTATGCTGAAGCAAAAACAGAACTGGGTGAGATGAACGAAACCGTTTGGAACAAGACGATCCGTCCGATCCGCGAACGTGCCGGTTTCACAGACGCTTCTGCTTTGAATTACCCGGCTTCAGGTGATATGCAGACTATTGTACGCCGCGAACGCCGTTGTGAATTGGCTATCGAGGGGACAAGACTCTATGATATCCGTCGTTGGAAAACGATCGAGACGGCACTAAATGGCAATCCTCGCGGAGCTAAATTTGCTGCGGATAATACACAGTATATCCAATTGGATAAGAGATCTTTCAATAAAGATAGAGATTACTTGTTCGCTATTCCGCAGTCACAACGGGATATCAATAAGAATCTGACTCAGAATCCGGGATATTGATTAAAATTTTAAATCCAAAAAATCTAAGAGATATGAAAATAATATCTATAAAATATATGATGCTGTTCGCTTTTGCTATGGTCTTTGCGGCATGTAGCAGTGACGGGGAAGTGAGGCATTTGGGCGTGACTGCCGTTAAAGCGTTATATGAACCGGATAATGGGAAAGCCGTTGTCCTGCAAGCATCGGCATCGGCTTCTTTGTATTTTGAATGGGAGCCGTCGTTAGCCGAAGATGGTGGTGCTGTGTTGTACGAAGTTGTTTTCGATAAGGCGGATGGTGATTTTTCCGATCCTGTTTCTATAGTTACTGCCGACAACAATGGCGGAACTAATCATGCAACGATCACACATAAACAGTTGAACCAGATCGCCGCTTCAGCAGGGATCGGATCTGCGGAAGAAGGGACTCTGAAATGGACGGTATATGCCTCCAAAGGTATTAATCCGGTCAAGGCTGAAGAAGAACGTACGCTGACGCTTACCCGTTTGGCAGGATTCGCAGAAGTTCCGAGCCAGTTGTATATCACCGGTGAAGCCACGGAAGTAGGAGCTGACCTGGAGAATGCCATGATCATGAAGAAAGTGGCTGACGGCGAATTTGAAGTTTTCATGAAACTGACGGAGGGCAAGTCCTTCAAGTTTGTCAGTGCCAATACCGGTACTCCGACTGAATACTCGTTGAATGGTGAAAAACTGGTAGAAGGCGGTACTACGACAGCAACCAAAACCGGTATCTATAAATATTATATTGATTTTAATGCCGGATCGTTTACTTCCAAAGAGGTGACTAAAGTGAAATGGTTCCTGAACTGGTCACAGAAAGAGATAGAACTGGATTACCAGGGTCTCGGTGTCTGGGCTATCAGCAACTATACAGTAACGGGATTGACGGATAGCGATAATTCGGACGATCGTTATAAGTTCAGAATGGAAAGTTCTGACGGAGAGACCGAATGGAGAGCCGCCATCAATAATGATAGCAAACCGACTGGAAATGATGAGTATTACTACATGGCTGAAAAGACGAATGTAGAACAGTGGACAAACAACGAAGTCTGGAAGAGCCCGGCTACCGATGGCTGGAGCGATAAGGCATATGATGTTACATTCTCTTTGAATACGCAGGGTGAATATACTCATAATTTAGTAATCAAATAAAAAGGAGGAATTATGAAAGCGATATTTATAAAACTGATGTTCATCACCTCTGCCGTGTTGGTCTTCATGGGATGTAATGATAATATGGGTGACACGGATAACCGTTTGGCAAGTGTCAGTACATTACTTGAACCGGCGGATGGAAAATCCGTTGTTCTGGAACCGTCCGCATCATCCAGTGTTTATTTTGAATGGCAAACACCGAGTGTAGAGGAAACAGGTACTGCTCTTTACCAGATTGCATTTGATAAGGTAGACGGTGATTTCTCAAAACCGGTGTATGTGATGTGTGCCAATAATAACGGATTTGGCAATTATGTATCCGTTACGCATAAACAGTTGAATCAGATTGCAGGTAAGGTCGGCATAAAACCGTCTGATACGGGTACATTCAAGTGGACTATACTCTCTTCAAAAGGTCTGCAGAGCGTAAAAGCCGGCGTTGAAAATAAGATTACGGTAACCCGCCTGGCAGGTTTCGAAGATGTTCCGATCGATGTCTATGTGACCGGAGAGGCTTCTGAAGGTGGGGCTGACCTGGCAAAGGCACATAAAATGAAAGCTGTTGCCGGTGGTGAATTTGAAGTGTATACAAAACTGGCGGCAGGCAAACCATTCTATTTTACGGACGGAAAGACCGGTACTCCGAGAGAGTTCTATACAGCGGACGGTATGGTGAAAGAGAACGGAACGACAACGGTCGCTAAAGACGGTGTTTACCGTATTACATTAGACTTTAATACCGGTGCCTGTACCTATACGTTGGTAAACAAAATAACTTTCTATTTCTGTCCGGACGGAGAATCTCTGTTTGAACTACCTTATGTAGGTTATGGTGTATTCCAGGCGAAGGAAACGGTAACTTTCAAGCAAGAGAGCTGGGGTAGGGACGAACGCTATAAGTTCAGAATGACTATCCGGGAAAATGGAGGTGCCGATGCAGAGAAGGAAGTCGACTGGGGTACATTGAACCAGACAGACTCCCGTCCGACGGCAAGCAGTCCGGAGTCTTATTATTACCTGCAACTGTTTACCGAGGTATCCCAGTGGGATAACAAATGGAAGCTGATGGGTGATTTTGATGGTGTTCCGGCTACTTATACCGTTTATCTGACGGCAGACCAGCCTTACACACATACAATCGTTAAATAGTTTATTACAAATATTGGGTAAGAAGGCCCCGGAATTGTATATTTCGAGAAAAATGGATCTTATTCCGGGTCCTTCTTTTTTTAACAGCTAAAAATAATGTCATGAAGAATATACTCCTTTTCCTGTTTCTCCCTCTTTTCCTGGGGGCTTGTGGCGATGATGATAATACTCCGAACGGACCGGATGAAAATGATAATATTAATTGGTATGCCGCTGCCGACAGCAGTACGACAGCATTGGTAAATTCATTCTGGAATGCAGGAGGAAAATATTTTAATTATGATAGCAACGGAAATACGACGTTCCATTACTGGCCTCAGGCGCATGCGCTGGATGTTTTGACGGATGCTTATTTGCGTACGGAAGATGCAAAATATAAAACCTATTTCGACCAATGGTTTGAAGGCGTGAAGATCAAGAACGGTAATTCGTTCCGGAATGACTATTACGATGATATGGAATGGAATGCCCTCGCTATTCTTCGTGCTTACCAGGCAACCAAAGAACAGAAATATAAAGAGGCGGCATTGCAGATATGGGATTATATCAAAGTGGGTTGGAATGAGAATGCAGGTGGAGGTATCACCTGGGTAAAAGGGCAGGAGTATAGCAAAAATGCCTGTTCAAACGGTCCGGCTTGTATTCTGGCAGCCCGCCTGTATCGTGAGTTTGGAGATGAGACCTATAAAGAATGGGCACTCAAGATATATAACTGGGAGAAAAGTACATTATTCAATAGTAATAACGGAATGGTGTATGACAATATAAACAGTAATACAGGAGAAATACAGAAAGACTGGATATTTACTTACAATGAAGGAACATTTGTCGGATCGGCTGTTGAATTGTATAAGATATTGGGAGAAAAAGCCTATCTGAACGATGCCGTTTTGGCCGCTGATTATACCATCAGTACATTGGTCAACAATTCCATCCTGAAAGATGAAGGAACTGGAGACGGTGGATTATTCAAAGGTATTTTTATCCGTTATTTTACGGATCTGATCCAACAGGACCGCCTGGATGCAGGTGCTAAACGACGTTATGTGCAGTTCCTGAAAACCAATGCCGAGACATTATGGACTCAGGGAACCAATAAATCGAATGTCTTATTCGGTACTTACTGGCGGAACGCCCCGGGAGCATCTACAGGACTGACCGAACAACTGAGCGGTTGTATGTTGATCGAAGCGGCTGCGTTGCTGGACGATTTGAATCTATTATAAGTTATACGTGTTTTTAATTTCAGACAGATATAGTTTTTAATTCTTGATCATTATCATATTCTAATAATTAATTTAGCATGAAAAACTCTTTTTTTGCAGGTTTGCTGTCATTAACCATAATGATAAGTTGCCAGCCGGATAAACAACTTACGAATTATGTGAATCCTCTTTTGGGGACAGCTACGCTATGGGAAACGAAAGATCTGGGTTATGAGCGTCATTTGAAGACAAGGACCTGGGGGGCAGAAGTCTTTCCCGGTTCTTCCGTCCCGAATGCGATGGTACAGCTGAGTCCGGTGACTCAGTTCCGGAGTGGGGCCGGTTACCAGTATGAAGATACGGTCATCTATGGTTTTTCGCATACCAACAAAGGACATTGGAATTTGCTGCATCTCCCTGTCCTTCCGGTGACAGGAAATGTTTCCTCCGGTGATTATGCTTCAACATACAGTCATTCGAACGAATCGGCCCGTCCGGGTTATTACCAGGTGTTTCTGGAAAGGTACGGGGTCAATGCCGAACTGACTTCCACGCTCCGCTGTGCTTATCATAAATATACTTTCCGGCCGGATGACGATAAGAAAGTATTAGTGGATATCACACGGACAAACAATGGAGTAAGAGACTGGAGTATTCAAAAAGTCGACGATTATACTTTTTCCGGTAATCAGGATGCGGAAGGAAATATCCGTTTCTATGCTGTTTCCAATTATAAGATTGAGGATATCAGACAGTTGAAAAATGGTGAACATGAAGTTTCGGTTGTCAGTTTTGCCGATAGCAAAGGAAGTAAACCGCTGGAATTAAAGATCGGTTTTTCTTTCGTAAGTATTGATAATGCAAAGATGAACCTGGAGCAGGAAATGAAGGATAAGAGTTTTGCGCAGGTTCGTAAGGAGGCTGATAAGACCTGGGAGAATTTGTTATCCAAAATAGAAGTAACCGGCGGAACAGAACGTGAGAAAGGCATTTTCTATTCCTGCCTGTACCGTTCGTTCTTATGGCCGGCGTTGCGTAGCGACGTGAACGGGGAATATACGGATGCCAAAGGTAATGTGGTAAATAATGGTTTCCGTTATTATACCGATCCGTCATTCTGGGACGATTATCGCAATAAGTTGATTTTATTGGGAATGATTTCTCCGGATGTAACGACCGATGTGATCAAGTCCATCACGGATAAAGGCGAAAAGCGAAATGGTTATATGCCGACCTTCTTCCATGGTGACCATGCCTCTGTATTTGTTGCCGGTAACTATTTACGCGGATTGAAGGACTTCGATCTGAACCGGGCTTATAAACTGTTGGTGAATAATGCCACTGTCCCGGGAAAAGGCGGCAGGCCATATCTGGATGAATACATCGAACAAGGATGGATTGCAGAAAAGGATACCACCAATGTCCCGACCTGGGATGAATACAAAGCCGCTGTAACAAAGACTGTGGAATATGCATACGATGATTATGCGACCGCTTTGTTGGCTAAGGAGTTGGGAGATGAAAGTATTTATAAAACATTGATGGAACGTTCCGGCAATTATAAGAATCTGTTTGACCCGGGTACGGGCTTTTGGCGCGGAAAGATTGCCGATGGCAGCTGGATCAAGGATTTCGATCCTTACTATCCTTATTATGCCTATATGTATCGTGAGGCTAATGCCTGGCAGTCACTGTTCTTTGCTCCCCATGATCCGGAAGGCATGATTGCCCTTTATCCCGGTGAAAAAGCGGTCGAACAGAAGCTGGATTCACTGTTCACTGAACCGTGGAGAAACTATGAAGCGCATAATATGACCGGTTTCATCGGAAATTATTGCCATGGTAATCAACCGGACCACAGTGTTCCCTATACTTATTATTTCATCGGTAAACAGGAAAAAGCGCAATGTGTGCTGGATAGCATCATGAACCATTATTACGATATGGGTAAAGAGAAGCTCGCCTATTCGGGAATGGATGATGCCGGTGAAATGTCTGCCTGGTATGTATTCAATGCCATTGGTTTATATACCTATTCTCCGGCTGATCCGGAATATATTGTAACCGTACCTTTGTTCGATCAGGTGAAATTCACTTTAGGCGATAATAATCAGTTCGCGATCGTAAAGAACGGTAATGGGCGGAAGATTACGGATATCTCTTACGACGGTCAGAAAATCAAAGGTTGGTTTATTTCACATGACCTGTTGAAACAAGGAAAACAACTGACGATTACTACTGAATAAATATATAAAACGTTTTTCTATTCGAATTAGGGGGTGTTTCAAAGCCCCCTAATTTGTTTAGTACATGCCTATCGGATTGAAGGACTAAATAAGTCTCTTTATCTGATCGGAAGCCTGATCTTCTATGGTTGAATAGAGCCGTTTTTGAAGCATTTCGAACTGGTCCTTGGAATAGCTGTGGTCAATTGCCCCGTGATCGATATGGTGGATATAATCGCAACAGGAAGTCAGTGTTTCGAAAACATGTGAGGTGACCAGCACTGTTTTGCCCCCTTTCCGGAGTTGTTGCAGGATGAGGGTGAGGATATGGGCACTTTCCAGATCCAGGCCGTTGAACGGTTCATCCAGAACAACGATTGGTTTATCCAGCTTCAGAACGGCCAGCAGAGCGAGTTTCTTTCTCATCCCGGTTGAATAGTTCTCTGTTATATCGTCTAACGGAATATGGAACAGTTGTTGCCAGCTGTCTGTTTTAAAGCCGTTTTTGCCGGCCGGGAAAAGATCCAGATATTCGCGCCCTGTCATATAAGGATAAAAGTAGTTTTCTGCTTCCAGATAGGCAATATCCAGCCTTTTCAGAGATCTGTCGTTATAGCTGACCGAGCCTGCGGATGGACGGATGAAGGAATACAGCGTATTCAGCAAAGTCGTTTTTCCGGCACCGTTCAGGCCGACCAGACCATGTATTTTCCCTGATTCCATCGATAAGTCGATCCCTTTCAGTACAGGAAATTCTTTTTTATATTCTACTTGTAGATTCCGGATTGTAAGCATATAAATAAGTTGTTAGATTCCGGCGGGCAGCCAGATAGTTTTTGACCAGGAAAAACAAGACTACCGGTAAAGGAACCGGAAAGAAAATGCTTATTACGGCTATTGTTATGGGGACCTGTCCTCCTGTTATTTTTGTATTCGGCAGATAATGGGCATATTTATTTATAATAAACAGTGTTATGTTCAGGGAAACCGCAGCCAGAAAGGTGAGGATGAACCACCAATGCTCCGGATATAAAAGTGTATATATCGCGAAAACAGGAGTTGTTGCACATAAGAATAACTTCAAATTTAAACGAAGCTTTCCGTGCAGGAACCTGTTGACCGGACGCTCCTGTGAGCAAAGTATCTGTACCGGTTCTGAAAATCTGAATATATCGGATACTATGACTGTGAAGAACCAGAGCGATGCCAAAGAAGCAAAAGGCAACAACAGGCCTATCCATGCACTCACATAAAGGATCAGTAATAAACCGCCGTATTGCCGTATCCCTGACCGCAGTTCAAAGGCTTCCGCCGGTATCCATTTAGGGGAGTTCATTCCTTTTTTTGTCCGGTGGAAAGGCTGTTTTATGAAACCAAGACTTATGCATCCGGCTATAATTGCCAGCGATACATACCAGTATGAATTTACCGATATGATGATAAGGACCGGTAGGGACAGTAAGAGATAATCCATACTGAATACTTTCCAGGCTTTCTCCTCTGCAAGATGGATAAAATGATAGTCTTTTCTCCGTAATTGAATCAATGAAAGGAAAACAAGCAGGATACCCGCTATAATCAGGCTCCCATGTAAATCTTTTGTAAACTGATACAGTGCAATCCCGGCTATCAGTAAAATACCTGTCAGTATAACCAGATAGATAACAGGTATTTCACGAATAAACTTTCCTGCCTGGCGGAGCCGGAAACGGAGGAATGCGCTGTTCATATTATACGTAATTTAGTGTTCTGGACAAATGTAGGTAATTTTATTTGTTCTGCTAAAAATAAAAGCGGATTCCAGCATCAAAACTCAGGCGGAAAATACCGCTTCTTTCGTCATCCGATTTCTGGTACCCGGCATTTTATTGTTTCTTTAAACGCCAAGTTCTGTTTTTTGTTGTATCCGACGGATATTATCCCTATCTTTCGGCTATCAAATCATACCTTTCATTATCAATGCTTATTCCATACTTCTCTTGCTGACATCCCATACATTTTAGCGGCCGATAATTGTGAGCCGCTTGGCTCATAATTATCAACCAAACGGCTCATAATTGTCGGCCAATCGGCTGATGGTTATCAACCGCTGATTTCCTGCCGGGGAAATTGGAGTTAGTACGTATGGTAATTATAAAAGGATAGGGAAGAAATAGAAGTTTGATCGGGAGCTAATTGTTAGTTTTCTATAAACATAAGTTTGTAACTATCTTTAAATTCATATTGGATATATAATCCCAGTGGTTTTAAGGTTATATTTAAACGCGAGATAGCCTGTTGAATTGTGTTCTCTTCTACTGTACATCCTTTCCAGACCAGATTGCATAAGTCATTTATTGAACAGGTATTTTCAGGTGCATTGCAAAACGCGACTAATAATTGTTGTTGCTGACGGGTTAGTTTTATAGTTTCTCCGTTGTACTTTAATGTCTTTGTGCTTTTTTCAAATAGCAGATGAGGAGAGAAGATATGGATATCAGGATCATTGCTCTGTTTTTCCAGTTGTTTGAGTATTTCTAGTTTCTCTTCCGTTTGGATCAACTCATTTTGCAGTGAATTTTCTCTTTCTGTAAAATCATTGATAAGGACCGGGATCTTTTTTTTTAGATTGTCCCAGGCATACCCCATAGACAATGTGAATAAAACCCAACCGACTAAGGCAACCCAATATGAGGTAGGCATACGGTATCCTAATGTAAATCCGGATATTTTTATATAAGCATTCAAAGTGATTCTCGTGGAACTAACTATATAAGGTTCCGTAAATAACGGGTCGAAAGAGGTTATATTAAAACGAGTACACTTTTGGCTCTTTTTATTGATCGTGTCGGTCATACATACAGCAGTAGTTATATGTATATTCTCTTTTTTCAATTTTTGTTGGAAAATCGTATCCAATTGATAAATGTTTATTGGATTTTTGAAAGATAATATAGATTGGAGGAAAGCGGTTAGTTTTTCGTCTAATGACTGATTAGATAAAGCAGGTGCTTTTACCTCAATTGTTTCAGATTTGAAAATACAACTGTCGGGAGTGGTTATAGCTGACGGTACATCCATCAAAGATACTTTTTCTGTTAATCCCTGAGATCTGTTATGAAAATCTTCTTTGACCGATTCTTTAAACAGGGTGACAGACTTTTCCAGAATATGTCTTTTTTCTATTTGGAAGAATGATATTATATGGAAAAGGATAAGAAGGAATAACATAAGTAATGCAAGATAGCATAAACTCGATGAAAAGGTGTTTTTTATTAGTATTCTTCATGATCATCGGTAATTGTCTGCGCTTTTATTTCAAATGTCAGTGAATGTCAGCACGTTTTTCAAAAAGATTAGTTTCATTTGCAAAGTAACGTAAATCAAGTGATATATGAAAAAGAAAATATGTAAAATGTTGTCGGTAGCAATAATTGGGATCGTGATGGTAATAGTGGGTTTGTATGCGACAACCTCTGATCAGGAAGAAGAAGTATCCGATCTGCTATTAGAAAATATAGAGGCATTGGCCTCTGGTGAAGGTAGTTCTACGGTTTTATGCTATGGGAAAGGTAGTTTACCCTGTCCGGATGGAACCAAAGTAGAGTTTGTTCAGTACATGGAGTAATTGCTTAAACACAAATTACTTCTTAGTAATGATGATGAATAAGAGTATTAAAAACAGGAGAAATGCAAAAGGAGTTCACCCACCAACGGCTAAGAAAGTGAAGGTAAACTCCCGGAGTTCTCTTCTAAAAAGGAAGAGAGGTGTGTATGGAAACTTAGCGTAATCAGGCTTTAAGCCGAATATTTACCGAAAATCTTTCGGTAAAGGTAAGAATTAAATAATTTGTAAACTTAATTTTAAGAAAAGATGAAAACAAAATTGATTATAGGATTTATTGCTGTAGCTGTAGCGGCTTTGGCTGGTTGGAATATTAACAAAAGTCAGAATGAAGCTTTCCTTTCGGAGTTGGCTTTGGCTAATGTTGAGGCGTTGGCTAGTGGGGAAATAGTAATAGAATGTGATAATTCAAGTATGGCTATCAGATGTCAAAAAACATGTTTATCTTGTGGTACTGTTTGGACTGCAATAGGAGGATATGGGCTTTCTGGTAAAATGAAAGGACAATGCACATGCGGAGCACTTTACTTCTAATAAAAGTTACCACCATAATAATGGTGGTTTCTTTCTTATTCTGACATGATAAGAAAGAAGTATATAATGTACCTAATTTTCCCACAGAGAAAAGGTTAACATCTCATATCATTACTGATAGTGCATTAATCGCTTATTCTTATGGGATGTGTGTAGATGACCAAAATATCTATATACTCTCTTTAGTGGATAATAATTGGATTCAGGTTTATGACAAACAGACAGGTGCATTGGCTGGAAGCGGTGTAAAACAAGGGCAGGGTCCAGGTGAAGTAGTAATGGGAATATCCTTTTATTTTGATAGGGAAAGTCATTTATTTAATGTATATGACCAGAGTCAGATGCGAATGAACACATATCGCTTTGACAGGGAGAAGCAGTCTTTTTTATTTGTAGATAGTAAATCTTTTAGTGACTATAAAGGTGTTGTTCGTCGGGCGTGGCCTTTGGAGAATGAGGCATTTCTCATAGATGGACAATTAGGAAAGGATACTATAGGGTTGAAACGATTTCAACTTTTTTCAAAAGGGAATATTGAGGCAGAATATAATCGTTTCCCTGTTTCGGAAACTGAAAAGAATCCGGTTTTTATAACAGCTTCAGTTTCAGTTTCTCCGGATAAAAGGAAAATGGCTGTGGGAACTTTATTTGGTGGTATATTGGAGTTTTTTCAATTATCTGATGATATAAATATATCTTCCACATGTTATTTTTATTCTCCTGAGGTTAATTTTAGTGGTGGTTCATTACTTCCTACAGATCAAACTGTATATGGTTTTTCTGCTTTGTGCGCAACAGATGCTTTATTATATAGTGTGTTGATTGCCGATAAAGATCCGAATCAGTTTAATAAGATTTGTTCTTTTGATTGGAAAGGTAATGAAATTGCTAAATATCAAACAGATTGCCTTGTTTTTAATCTTTGTGCATCTGATACCGACACAAATAGATTATATGCAATAGCTATTTCTCAGGAAAAAGGTTTTTATTTAGTCAGTTTTGATTTGGAATAACTAATTTGAAAATCGGAAATAGCTGACGTAACAATTTTTGCTCTACTCTCATTTGGTCAGGAAAGATGTTTCTCTTATGTTATCAGAGGATAGGCTGTTGTGTCTTCGACTTGTTTGACTGCCCCTTTTCAAATATAGGAAAGGGGCTAATAATTAAGTCCGAATTGCCACAAAGGAATTACGTTCATATATCCCTGTTCAATGTTATCCTTTACAATAAAACCATTCTCAGAACCTTGTAATTGTTTTTGTTTTTTATTTTTGCCACCAACTTCAAAAATATAGTTAGCTATTTGAAAATCGGAAATAGCTGACGTGATAACTTTTTGTTCTACTCTCGTTTGGTTTAGAAAAAATGTTTCTCTTATGTTACCAATCTCTGAAGTATCCTGACCTAAACTATACATGAGAGTTGGATTATCTAAATAGACTTTATCCACTTTTCCAAGTCCTCTGATACCGCCTGTTCCGTCACGTAGTTGTGCTATTAACCCGGCTTCTTCCAGGTAAAGAAAATAGTCTGATAAATTGTTGCGACTTACTCCTAATATGGTAGCAATACTACTCATATTGGGTTTGAATGGTACACTTTGGGCTATGATTATAAGCAATTGTTTTAACTTTCGAGTTGTCGATATACTCATTTCTGCATATTGTGGAATGTCAACTTCCAGTGTTTTGTTTATCACTTGTTGCAAACGAATATTGAATTGATCTTCTTTAGAGAATGGATAATATCCTTGTTCTAAATAAGATTGGAAATAAGCGTAAGGGCGGAATTTATCAGGGAGTTCTGCACGATGTTGTATGATATCTGTCAATGAATAGGCGGGAATCTTTATATGATGAAACATCTCTAGATATTCACGGAATGAAAGTCCTTGCATGGAATAGACAATAGCGCGTCGGCTCAGATCTGTTGATCCTTTGTGGATATCAAGAATGGAAGAACCTGTAAAGAAAACTTTTAAGTCTGCATGATAGTCATATATTAGTTTTAATTCGCGTGCCCAGTCTTTGTATTTGTGGATTTCATCAATAATGAGATGTGTTCCGCCTCGCTTCACAAATTCATCGGCCAGATCAACGAGGTGATGCGCGGAAAAATATAAATCGTCAGCATTGACGAATAGTGTTGTATTTCGATTTAGTTTTTCTTTGGCATATTGTAACATCAATGTTGTTTTACCTATGCCACGTGGACCAACCAAGCCTAACAGACGATTATCCCAATTAATGCGGTTGAACATGTATCGATGAAACGTAGTGGATATACTACGTAACATTGCGTCAAAACTAGCTTGTAACTTTTCCATATGCTATGTGTTTTTTGCAAATATACTAATTTGCACTTCGGGAAGTGCAAATATGGCCTGTATTTGTGTTTTTTTTAGTGCAAATTGTGAATAAACTATCCGTAGATTGTTTCAGATAGCTCTTTCTGAGGATAGACCGCTACGTAAGTTATGAACGGGAGCCAGACGGTATAAAGCAAATATATTTACTATCTTTGCAAGTCAATGAGCAAAAATATGGAAGACGATTTTGATATAAGGGACACCCGTATGCCGGAAAGTGAACGAGAGTATGAGAATGCGCTCCGACCGCTTTCTTTTCATGATTTCAGCGGACAGGCCAAGGTGGTCGAGAACCTGAAAATATTCGTGATGGCTGCCCGTATGCGTAAAGAAGCATTGGATCATGTGTTGCTGCATGGCCCTCCCGGATTAGGTAAAACAACGTTGTCGAATATTATAGCCAATGAGCTGGGAGTTGGTTTTAAAGTAACTTCCGGGCCGGTTCTGGATAAGCCCGGTGATCTGGCGGGGGTACTTACTTCGCTGGAAAAGAATGATGTGCTTTTTATTGATGAAATCCATCGGTTGAGTCCGATCGTGGAAGAATATCTTTACTCGGCTATGGAAGATTACCGGATCGATATTATGATCGATAAAGGACCGAGCGCACGTTCCATTCAAATAGACCTGGCTCCTTTTACACTGGTTGGGGCGACAACCCGTAGTGGTTTGCTGACCAGTCCGCTGCGTGCCCGTTTCGGTATCAATATGCATCTGGAATATTACGAGATGGAGACATTGACGAAGATCGTGTTGCGTAGTGCCGATATTCTGAATGTAAAATGTGAACTGACAGCTGCCCGTGAGATCGCTTCCCGGAGCCGCGGTACGCCTCGTATTGCCAATGCGCTGTTGAGGCGTGTACGTGATTTTGCACAGGTAAAAGGTTCCGGTGAAATAGATAAGGCAATTTCCTGCTATGCGCTGGAGGCACTAAATATTGACCGATATGGCTTGGATCAGGTTGATAATAAGTTGCTGACTACAATTATAGACAAATTCGGCGGTGGTCCGGTCGGACTGACTACGATTGCTACGGCTTTGGGAGAAGATCCCGGAACGCTGGAAGAAGTGTATGAACCTTTCCTTATCAAAGAAGGATTTATCAAACGCACACCGCGGGGACGTGAGGTCACGGATCTGGCTTATACCCATCTGGGACGTAAAAGGGGCGAAGAACAAGGGTTTTTATTTGACTGAAAATAGTTATGGCTGGAGGAATGAAGCGGCTCGCAGGAGAGACTGCGATTTATGGTGTTAGTAGTATCGTAGGGAAGTTCCTGAACTGGATGCTGGTGCCGATGTATACGCGTGTGCTGGCGACGGAAAGCGATTATGGAATCGTAACCAATTTGTATGCCTGGACGGCATTGCTGATGGTTATTCTGACTTATGGGATGGAAACGGGATTTTTCCGTTTTATGAATAAGAAAGAAATTGCGCTCCCGATGCGGGTTTATGCTACTACATTATTTAGCATTGCTCTTACTTCTGTTCTGTTTGTGGTATTGATATTCAGCGCGCTGACTCCAATCAGTGATTCTTTGGGGTATGGTTCGAATCCTGAGTTTGTAGGGATGATGTCGGGAATTGTGGCAGTCGATGCCTTTTGTTGTATACCGTTTGCATTTCTCCGGTATCAGGGGAAAGCGGTTCGTTTCGCTTCTATTAAGCTGTTTAATATTTTTCTGAATATTGTTTTAGTTCTTTTCTTTCTGATAGCTTGTCCATGGCTCTATGATCATGCCCCTGCATTGGTCGATTGGTTTTATATCCCAGATTATCAGGTTGGATATATTTTTGTTGCGAATGTAATAACATCGCTTGTTACATTTGTGTTATTGTTTCCCGATATGATTCCGGGTTTACGGGAAAAAGCCAGTTTTGTTTTACTCAAGCAGATGCTTGCTTATTCTTTTCCGATCCTGATTTTGGGGATTGCAGGTATTTTTAATCAGACAGCCGATAAAATACTATTTCCTTTCCTATTCGAAGATAAGGAAATGGCTAATACCCAATTGGGGATATATGGCGCTTGTTTTAAAATAGCAGTTGTGCTGGTAATGTTTACACAGGCATTTCGCTACGCTTACGAGCCATTTATTTTTGCAAAGAATAAGGATGATGACAGTAAAAAGTCATATTCGGAGGCGATGAAATATTTCATTATATTCGCTTTGCTTATTTTTCTGGCAGTGATGTTTTATATCGATATATTTAAACATATTGTCCCTGCTTCCTATTATCCGGGTTTGCGCGTTGTTCCTATTGTTATGTTGGGAGAATTGTTCTTCGGAATATATTTTAATCTCTCGTTCTGGTACAAACTGATTGATCAGACACAGTGGGGTGCTTATTTTTCGACAATAGGATGTGTTGCGACGATCCTGATCATTGTTTTATTTGCTCCGACATACGGATATATGGCTTGTGCCTGGGCTTCTTTTGTTAGTAACCTGGTTATGATGTTGTTATCCTATTTTATCGGACAAAAGAAATTCCCGATCCAATATGATCTTAAATCGGTGATCACTTATTCTGTATTGGCAACCGTATTTTATCTGGCCGGCATGTTGCCGACGATAGAGTCGGAAATCCTGCGTCTGGGTTACCGCACATTGCTGCTTTGCCTCTTTGTCGGTATCGTTGTAAAACGCGATCTGCCATTGGGAGAGTTGCCTTATGTAGGGCGTTATTTCGCTAAAAAGAAATAATTTTATTCCGGTTTGATCGGGATGATCAGCGTAATGCGTAGTCCGGTTGTATAATCCGGGTCTACGTAGATCTGGCCTTTCATACGCTCTGCAATCTGGCGGCAAAGATATAATCCCAATCCTGAACCGGGAACGAAATCATCCGCTTTGGTGAACCGTTCGAATATCCATTCACGTTTATCGGGCGAAATACCGCAACCGGTATCTGTGATGCTGACGATCATCCGGTTTTGTTCTTCTTCCGCTTTATAGGAAAGGACAATACTTCCCCGTTCGGTGAATTTGTTTGCATTGTTCAGCAAGTGGGCCAGGATCAGGCTGAAATGGCTTGAATTGGTAAAAGCAATATCCTTGTTCCGGTCGCCTTCTATTTGGTAATCGATGTCTGGTTTGCTGTTGAGTCTTTTGAGTTGTTCCATTTCACAGGAACAGAGCAGATGGATATTTACTGGTGATAAGGGCAAATCCTCCTTGTTGCTGTCCAGTTGGGCAATTTCGAGTACGCTGTTCATCATGGAAGTGATATGGTTGCAGTTCTCGAAAATGATCTTGCTGAATTCCTGCTTTTCTTCAGGCGTAATGTCTTCTGTCGTAATCAGGTCGGCAAATCCGTTGATCGCGTTCAGGGGTGTGCGGACTTCGTGACACATGTTCTTAATGAAGGCATTCTTCATCTTTTCACTTTCCTGTGCTTTCTCGCTGGCGAGGATGACCAGGCGGTTCGAGTCCTGTAATTTCTTATACAATGAATTGATTTTCCATAAGCGGAACGCAACAAAGACTGCGAAACTGATAGCCAGGATAAACAAGGCCAGGAACATATATAGCTGGCTACGGCTTTTCTGTAAGTCCACTTCCAGTGCTTTCTTCTCAATAACCAGTTCGTCTACCCGTTTATTGATTTCCAGGTCTTCCAGTTTGTCTTTCATGTTTTTGAGTCGTGCCGAATCCACCAAAGCTGCGTATTCTTTGTGGGATTCATAAGCTTCCTTATATAGATGCAGGCTGTCGAGCATATCTATCTTTTCTTTGAGCGTCGAAACGACATGGTCTGATAAATCGATTTTAAAGTCGGCATTGCGGAAATAATGAATAACGGAGTCGCAATATCGTATGGCCATCGGATAATCGTTGGTTGTACGGTAAAAATTCAGAGCTGTGAAGAAACGGTCATATTCGGCAGAGAAAGCAGCGTCTTCCGGATATTTCCTGTTCAGTTCCATAAAGTGCTGGAAATAAGAAGAGGCTAGGTCTTTTCCAAGCGTCTTTGCCGTAACGGCCAGAGAAGAATAGGCGTTCAGTAAATGCCGTTTGCTGATGTAAGGACGCTTTTTCATCTCTTTCGTTTCTGCATATTCTTTTTGCATTTCCAGATAGCGAAGCGCATAAGTCGCCTGGTCATTCATCGCGCCTGAATAATTCGATTCACCTGAATAGAGGGTCAGAATACTGAACGTATTTAAGCGGAATAAGTAAGAATATTGTAGCGGGATATTTTCCGACAAGTCGATGATCGCTTTAAAACGTGTGCATATACGCTTGTTCCATTCCTCTTCGTTACCCGGTTCGACCCGGTTGCCGTAAGCCATTCCGAGCACATAATTGATCGATATTTTTTCGAGGACCGAAAGATTTTTGTCTGTTTCCAGTTTAAGCCGGTATTGCTCGATCAGTTTCTTCCTGTCTTCTCCTTCGGTATAGAAAACCACGCGTACGTCGATGATTGTCTGCATATAAGTTACCAGAAAATCGCGTGCTTTGCCTTTCAGCTCGCGTTTTGCTTCTTCCATGTAAACGTTTGTGCTGTCTTTGATGTCGTTGTTGACATAAAAGCGGAGAATTTCGGTCAGGGCAGCTTCTTTATAATAATCGTTATCGTTGGCCAGTGCTTCCTTATACAGCTGTTTGGCATAGTCAACCTGTTCTTCCTGCCGGGAGATATCCATCAGGTTTGTCAATGTCTCCAGCTTTTCTTCCGGGGAGGATATTGATTTTAAAGCAACGCTTAAAGCCTCTTTGGTAGCCGTGTTGTCGGCAGCAGCAAAGAGTATATTGCCAAGCATGTATATCAGAATTAAGTAGCGTTTCATTATTTATATAAACATTTAGATGGACTCCTTTTCAAAATAATATTCTTCTTTGTGCAAAGTTAATTGAAAATCAATAAGACTTCGAATTTTATGCCGGTTATTCTTGTTCACACTTCTTATTTTTTATTTAGGGATACTATTTCTATCTTTGCACGATTAAGGTGTGGCTATTAGTCGGAGTATTTATCAATACAAGAGAGTGGGATGGAAAAAGGAGTGTTACACAAGCAAATAAGAGACTTCTTTGTTCGTAATTTTGACGTTCGCCAGGAGAAGGAAGATGAACTCGAAACGGTTGAGTCTATAAGAAAAGGTATTGAGTTTAAAGGTACTAATCTTTGGGTTTTGATCTTTGCAACATTTGTCGCTTCGTTGGGTTTGAATACAAACTCTACGGCGGTGATTATCGGTGCGATGTTAATCTCTCCGCTGATGGGACCTATCATGGGGTTCGGTCTCGGATTGGGCATCTATGATTATGACCTGATCAAGCGGTCTTTCCGTAATTTTGCGACGGCAACGGTGTTCAGTGTGATCACTTCAACCCTGTTCTTTTTGATCTCTCCGATCAGTGAGGCGCAAAGTGAATTGTTGGCGCGTACGCAGCCGACCGTCTATGATGTCCTGATCGCTTTCTTCGGTGGATTGGCCGGTATTGTTGCCAGTTCAACCAAAAGTAAAGGAAATGTGATCCCGGGTGTGGCTATCGCTACGGCGTTGATGCCACCGCTCTGTACGGCCGGTTTCGGATTGGCAAGCGGGAATCTTTATTATTTCTTCGGTGCTTTTTATCTCTATTTTATCAATACGGTGTTTATCAGTCTGGCGACTTTCCTGGTGGTCCGTATACTGAAATATCCAAAGAAGATATTCCTGGATAAACAACGGGAAAAGGTGGTAACACGCTATGTCGGGGTGATTGTTTTTTTCACGATCGTACCGAGTCTTTTCCTGAGCTATAACCTGATCCGTACCAGTTATTTCAATGACCGGGTCGCTAATTTTGTGACGGAAGAACTGGCTTTTCCGAATACACAGATATTGAGTAAAACAGTGACGGATACGAGCGAGAAGAAAGAAGTGAAAGTCGTAATGATCGGTGAAAATGTGCCGGAACCCATGATCGAAATTGCCCGGACCCGGCTTCGCAAATATGGTTTGAAAGATGTCTCTCTGGTCGTCCAGCAAGGTTTCGGACAGGAAGCTACCGATATAAACGAACTGAAAAGCATGCTGATGCAGGATCTATATAAAAATAGTGAAGAAGTTCTTCGGGTACAATCCATACAGATCGATTCCTTGAAAAAGACGGTAGACCGGTATAAGAGTGCTTCGCGTATGACTTCGGAGTTGATCCCAGAGATGAAAGTTTTATTCCCGTCTGTTCTTGAAGCCTCTTGTTCGAATACCTATATTGTAAGTACTGACAGCATGAAACAGGACACAGTCATGTTGGTTTACCTAAAAAGCAAAGAGCGTATCAATGAAAAAGAACAGTTAAAGATCCGTGAGTGGCTCGGTGCACGCGTAGATGCGAAAAATATTAAATTACTAATAGAATAAAAAAGAATGAATTTTATGAAGAAGGTGTGGGCAGTTTTACTGCTTCTTGTTGCTGCAGGCCAGGTATATGCCGACGAGGGCATGTGGGTTCTGAAGGAACTTAACAAACAAAATCTGGCTCGAATCAAGGAATTGGGATTTGTCCCGTCCTATCAGCAACTTTACAGTGAAACCGACCCGTGTGTGGCCAATGCTGTTGTTATTTTCGGTGGCGGATGTACCGGTATTACCGTATCGGAAGAAGGATTGATCTTTACTAATCACCATTGTGGTTTCGGTTCTATCCAGCAGTTGAGTAGCGTTGAACATGATTATCTGAAAGACGGTTTCGTTTCTCAGAGTAAGGAAGAAGAGTTGCCCGTTCCGGGACTGAGCGTGCGCTACTTGCGTGAAACGGTTGACGTAAGCGACCGTATCAACGGTGAAATCGCCGGTATTGAAGAAGAATATCTGCGTTTGGCTGCTGCCGATTCTATCGGACAGGTCATCTGCGACTCGATCGGCAATACGGAATTCCAGGCTGCGGATGTAGTTCCTTTCTATAATAATAACAAGTATTTCCTGGTTATTTACGATGTGTTCAACGACGTTCGTATGGTATTTGCTCCGCCCAGTTCAGTCGGAAAGTTCGGTGGTGACACGGATAACTGGATGTGGCCGCGTCATACAGGCGACTTTTCCGTATTTCGTGTGTATGCCGATGCTGATAACAAACCGGCGGAATACAGCAAAGACAACAAGCCTTACAGCCCTAAATATGTAGCAGAAGTTTCCCTTCAGGGATACCAGGATAAAGATTACGCGATGACAATTGGTTTCCCGGGCAGCACAGACCGTTATTTATCTTCCTGGGGTGTGAAACAGCGTATTGAAGACAGCAACAAGCCTCGTATCGAGGTACGCGGCATCAAACAAGCTATCTGGAAAGATGCTATGTCGGCAAGCGATGAAGTCCGTATCAAATATGCCTCCAAATATGCCGGTAGCTCTAACTACTGGAAGAATTCTATCGGTATGAACCGCGGTCTGGCTAATCTGAACGTGATAGAGCGTAAGAAGGAAGAGGAAGCTGCTTTTGCCGCCTGGGCCGGTCAGACACCTGAACGTAAAGCCAAATACGGCGAAGTGCTGAACCTGTTGGAAAAAGGATATACTTCGACGGATGAATACCGGAAAGTTTCCACTTATCTGTCAGAAGCATTTGTCAGCGGTACTGAAATTGTGCGCCTGGCGCGTATGGTACAGGGTGTGGATATAAACGGTTCTACTCCGGAAGAAATAGACATGGTCCTGAAAGACAAGATCCAGCCGTTCTTTAAAGATTACGATGCCTCCGTTGACCAAAAGGTATTGGCTGCCATGATGAAAGTGGTGAAAGAACGTGTTCCGGCTCAATATCTTCCGGATATCTATCAGAAAGTGGATAAGAAGTATAAAGGTGACTATGCAAAATATGCAGCAGACGTTTTTAAGAAGACTTCACTTTTGTCATACGACAAGATCGAGAAGATGCTGAAAGATCCGAAACTGTATGCAAAACTGAAAAAAGACCCGGCAGCCGAACTGAGTTTGTCCACGCTGATCTCTTTGTTCGAGTTGCAGCAGTTTATGGGCGATGCTCATTACGATATTGCCAAAGGCGAACGCCTGTATTTTGCCGGACTGAAGGAAATGTATCCGGAAAAGCCCCTTTCTTCGGATGCGAACTTCACGATGCGTTTAAGCTATGGTTCTATCGGAGGGTATCATCCGTACGATGCAGCTTGGTATGACTATTATTCAACGGAGAAAGGTATCCTGGAAAAAGAAAATCCGGAAGATGACGAGTTCTGGGTTCAACCGGAAATCCTTGACCTGATCCGCAGCAAGGACTTTGGCCAGTATGCCAACGAAAACGGACAGTTGCAGCTTTGCTTCCTGACAAATAATGATATTACCGGTGGTAACTCTGGTAGCCCTGTATTCGATAAGAACGCCCGTCTGATCGGTCTTGCTTTCGACGGAAACTGGGAAGCCATGAGCGGTGACATCGCTTTCGAACCGGACTTGCAGCGTTGCATTGCAGTGGATATCCGTTATGTACTTTATATGATCGACAAGTGGGGTAAATGCCCGCGACTGATCAAGGAATTGCAGTTGGTCAGATAATATTGAAAGATCAACGTACTGAAAAAGCATGAAACTGTGCTAAAAGTCTTTGGCTGGTCTGTGATTGATAGGCCGGTTCCGGAAATAGACTTTTGGCACAGTTTTTTTTCTCTAATGCACTTCCAAAATGTTAAATAATGATTGTAATGACATAGTTTTTGAAGAACTATGGTGACAATAGTTATCAAAAAGACAGAAATGATTACATATGTTTCTTTTTGAATAAAATACAAACTAAGTGTTAAACAATCCCCTTCTGCGGCGAATATATACTAAATAACCATAAATAAAATGAACAATGGATGATCTTGTTTTTTTTGATACCTTAACAGTGTAAAGCCTATCTGAACCCGTTTTGATCCTGGTTTCCCTCCACTCTGCCTTCGTTCTGACTCCGTTCCAAGCATCGAAAACAGATGGGAATTTGAACGAGAAAGGTGTTTTGAATCGACTGGTTTTCAACATTATATGCGTTTTTTGAGAATAGCGTTGTCGCTTATTTCTATACTTTCAATATAGAAAATAAATGTTAATAAACTTTTGATTGTTTCGTTTGTTATCTAATTGTATTCTGTTAATAGTATGTAATTGTAAATCAGACATTATGGTAGTGGCTGTCTCTATGTTAAAATTTAATCTATATGTGAAAATAATAAGGGTGTATTATTAATTTATTAGAAAATTGCATTATATTTGCATCGATTTTATACCATAGTTCTTCAAAGACAATGGTCTTTTTAATGAGTTTAAACAAACGAATGAAAAACCTACGAGTATTTCTCTATGCGATTAGCTGTGGTCGAAGTTGTTGATATTAAAAGAGCTTGCGCTCTTCTATATATTTTTAATATGAAAAAACAGAATTGTTTAACTTTTAAATTTATTTTATGTTGACAAATTCGAAACTGGTTAAAGCTTTGGTTCTGGCAACCGTATTCGGTATGGGCGGAACTATCCATGCAGCCGTAATCCCTTCCTCCGAAGGAACTATGATTACACAGCAGTACAGGTAGTGTTGTAGACGAAATGGGACCTGTAGCCGGTGCTTCCATTTCTGTGAAAGGTACTTCAAACGGTACGATTACCGACCAGGATGGTCGCTTTGTTTTAGATGGAGTACAAAAAGGAGCGATATTGGTTATTTCGTTTGTCGGAATGGCTACACAGCAGATTACTTGGGATGGACATAGTGCCGTGAATGTAAAACTACTGAGCGATACGCAGGATTTGGACGAGGTGGTTGTCGTTGCCTATGGTACGGCAAAGAAATCGTCGTTTACCGGTTCTGCCTCAATAGTCAAATCCGACCAGTTGGAAAAGATTTCAGGGGCCGGTTTTGCGGAAGCTTTGCAAGGTATGTCGGCCGGTGTGAATGTCTCTAATAATGAGGGTAACCCGGGGGGCGAAACGCGTATTCAGATTCGCGGTATAGCTTCCATGTCCGGAAAGTCGACACCTTTGTATGTGGTAGACGGCATGCCTTATGATGGTAAGTTGACCTCTATTTCGCCTTCGGATATAGAGTCGATGACGGTATTGAAAGATGCCGCGGCAGCTTCGTTGTATGGTTCGCGTGCAGCGAATGGGGTAGTGGTAATTACGACAAAGAAAGGTAAATCGGGTAAGCCTGTTATCAATTTCAGAGGAGCGTGGGGTACTTCCGATAATGCGGTGGCTAACCCTAAAAAGGCAGATCCTTACCAGCAAATGACCAATTTGTGGCGTGCCTTATATAATGATAAGTATTACGTGGAAGGGATGAGTAAGCAGGATGCAGGCGATTATGCGTCGGCAAACTTGTTGTCGCGTGCTGTAAATCCACGTGTAAATTCAAAAGGCGAAACGGTTTATGTAACCCCGTTCAAATGGACCGGCGATGCTTCGAATTATGTATTGCATGATGGAAATGGCAACTGTTGGGCTAATCCTAATTTGGAAATGGTTTGGGATGAAAGCGATTATGACTGGTACGGGGCTGTTTTTTCACGTAAGTTGCGCCAGGATTACGGGCTGGATGTCAGTGGTTCGAGTGATAACGGGAAAACAAACTATTATACTTCTATTTCTTATTTGAACGATAAAGGGTATGCTAATAACCAGTATTACAAGCGTTACTCATTCCGTGCGAGTGTGACTTCGCAAGTGATGGATTGGTTGCAGATGGGAGGAAACTTGGCTTATAGCTATTCTCGTCAGAATGTTTCGGGGGCAAACCGTGCGTTGGTTTATTCAAACACGTTGAATTCGCCTTGGTTAAGAAATGAAGACAATACGGATTGGTATCGTTCGGAGAAGACCGGTATGCGTATGAACGATTACGGTGTGAACAGTCGTAATTTCTTCGGAATCCATGTCTTAAACGGGGCCGGCGATTATTGGAATAACCCCAATGATGATAATTTCAGCAATAAAGAGGGAGGTATGTTGACGGCTCATTATTTTGCCGAATTTTCTTTGCCGTTCGATATTAAGTTTAAGACGAATGTGAATCTTGACGATATTCAGGAGAATGGCTACGGGTATAGCTCGGCCGTGCATGGTTCGGGGCAACAGAAGCCTTTTGGCGTGACGGTTATGACCAATGGTGGAGATGCCACACGTGAAAACTGGAAAACAACTTCTGTTACATGGAATAACTTGCTGACTTGGAATCGGTCTTTCGGCGAACATAATTTGGATGTATTGTTGGGGCATGAGTTATATTCTTATAACCAGCAATATAATTATGGTTATGGTGAGGGCATCATGCAAATGGGACAGTATGAACTGGAATCAACGACTGCAAACTGGAGCGTAAGTTCTTACCGTAATCGTTATTCTTTGTTGTCTGTTTTTGGCAAGATAGACTATAATTTCCAAAACAAATATTATTTGTCCGGTTCTATTCGTCGCGACGGTTCTTCACGCTTCAGTAAAGACAGTCGTTGGGGTAACTTCTTCTCCGTAGGTGCTTCTTGGAGAATTTCGAAGGAGAATTTTATGGAAGATATCGATTGGGTTGATAATTTGGCGTTACGTGGTAGTTATGGTACTTCCGGTAACGATAAGCTGGTGCCTCGTAATACAAGTAGCGGTACTGCAGGAGATGAAATTTTATATGCTTATCAAGCCTATTATACTTCTGCTGATTTTTATGGTGCTGCCGGATATAAGCCGCGTACGATTGCTACACCTAATTTGAAGTGGGAACGCAACGAACAGTATAATATAGCGTTAGATTTCAGTGTCTTAAGTCGTTTGAGCGGAACGATTGAGTATTATTCCCGTAGTTCGAAAGATTTGTTGTATTACAGGAATTTGCCGTTATCCGCACAGGTAGGTGATGCTGCCGGTTATAACACCAATATGGGAAATGTGCGTAACAGTGGTTTGGAATTGACACTGAGTGCAGTAGCCGTCAAGACCAACGATTTTCAGTGGAACATTGATTTTAATATGTCTACCTTGAAGAACGAGGTGACATATCTGCCGGGTGGCTCTTATACGTATGCGAACCGTGGTGCAACATATAAATTGGAAGAAGGACGTTCTTTATATGAATTTTATATGCCGAAACATGCCGGAGTAAATCCGGATAATGGTAACAGAGTCTATCTGATTAAAGACGATAATGGTGGTTGGAAAACTACGGAAAATTATTCAGACGTCACGATGGACGATTATCAATGGTGCGGCTCTGCGATACCGAAGGCATTCGGTTCTTTGACTAATACGTTTACATATAAGGGATTTGATCTTTCTTTTATGTGGTATGCTTCTTTGGGGTCGAAAATGTACGATTATGTATGGTTGGAACGTACTGCCGGTTTGGATGGAGTAGGCATGATTATGGATCAGGTGGAAAGCAGATGGGAAAAGCCGGGTGATGTGGCAGAATTCCCTCGTTTGTCTTCTGCGAATGCCTCTTTGAACGTAAAAAGAACGGATTTCTTTATTCATAATAATGATTTCTTGCGTTTGAGAAACCTCAATTTAGGATATACCTTACCGAAGGCTTTGACCAAAAAAGTCGGGGTTTCAAATGCCCGCGTATATATTTCAGGCGATAACCTGTTGACGTTTGGTCCTGCCGCAAAACGTCATTCGGAACCGGAAACAGGTGTTATGGGTAACAACTATAATGGTAATACCGAAACAGACAACGGTATCCAGGGGTCAAGACGAGTTTATATGTGTGGTATTCAGGTTTCATTTTAATAAGAGTTTGATATGAAAAGAATATATAAAAATATGAAGTTTGTTGCTGTTGCTCTGTTGGCTTTTTCTTTGAGTAATTGCAATGATGAATTGACAACAAATTCATCGACTGATATAGATGAGAATACGATTTTGGGAAGCACTACGGGGCTGAACATGGCTTTGAATTCGGCTTATAAATATTTGTTGATGGGTGAACAAGGTGGAAGTAGCCAGAACGATGCTTGTTATGCTGGCGTAACCGGTCTGTGCATGTATTACGATTTGCCTGGTGCGGATATTATGAGTACGAAGAACTATGGCGGTTCGGTAGAGGATAGCTATCGCTTGACGGAAGGACGTACACAGGCCGCAGGAGATTATTCTAAACGTATTTGGACGAATATGTATAAGATTATCAACCAGGCGAATATTATTATCGATGCACTTCCGGAGGCTTCGGGTGATGAATCGGAAAAGCCGGTTATCAAAGGACAGTGTTTGGCCATGCGTGGAATTTCTTATTTTAACCTGTTGTTAAATTATCAGCAGACTTATGCGATAGCCAAGGATAAAAGAGGAGTTATCTTGCGGACTTCTTCCAACGAGCCTGATTCCAAAGGGTTCTCGACTGTGGAAGAATGTTATAAGCAAGTGCTTGATGACTTGACGGCAGCCAAAAGCTTGCTTGCTTCATATGACCGGGAGGAACAATGGAAACTTAATGTGGATGTGGTTTCCGGTTATTTGGCTCGTGTTTATCAGGTAATGGGTGATTGGGATAAAGCTTTGGCTGAGGCTAAAAGTGTTTATGACAAGTATAATACGTTGATGAGCAAAGAGGAATGGTGCAGCGGATTCGATAATTTGTTATCGGATGGTTGTAAAGAAGTTATTTGGGGGCTGAATTTTACTAATTTGTCGAATATTAGTTCGAATACTGAATTCAATTACTGGTATAATCAGGATCCGAGTTATGGAGAAGGTATGACAGACGGTCCGATTTATAGTTTTATCAATTTGTTTGTAGACGATAAATTCGTTCAATTGTTTGATGAAACAGATTTTCGTGGTAGTAAATGTACAAAGACCGAAAGCGTAACGGACGATGATGTTAAGTCGGTAATGTTCTGGCACCGTACAGCTAATGGAGACAAAGAGATTGCTGCTAAATGGGCTTACAATAAATTTAAATATTATGGAGATGCCAATGGTGCTCCGCAGGGACATACTTATCCGGAGTTTTCATTAATGCGTTCTGCTGAAATGTTATTGATTATGGCAGAAGCGGAAGCGAATCTCAATAATACGGCAAATGCATTAACTTATTTGAATACACTGCAGAGTGCACGTAACGTTGCGAAGCCAACAACTACAACGGCTAAAACAGAGTTGTTGGAAAGTATATATGTAGAACGCCGTAAAGAATTGTTGGGCGAAGGGGTGACTGGTATGTATGATTTGTTGCGTTTACAAAAACCTTTGTATCGCTATGGTGCAACAGCTTCAAATCCGGCCGGGCATTTTTCTTTAGGTATGACTTATTTGGATAACTATAATGCAGCAGATGCTGAACCTTATGGATATCTGCCGTCAAATGATTATCGTTTTCTTTGTCAGATTCCTCAGTTAGAGTTTACTAATAATGACGCAATAGATGCTTCAAAGGATCAGAATCCTTTCCGTGGACAATAATAATGTTGGAGTATGTTTTAAAAAGGAAGATGGGATAAATTAAATAACGTTTTCTATAACGGGGCTGGTTTTCATTTGAGACAGCCCCGTTTTTGTGTTTCTTTCTTTGCATCCTGACATCTGACCTGCGAGTCCGAAATTACCCAAGAATACCAGATGTACATTTTCTGACGTAACATAAGATATTTTGATTGTGGATGGATACGCACGGCCATATGGCGATCGTCCTCCTCTGTCATGATCAATTCCGGAACTATCGGGCGTAACCCGGATGATCTTGATTACGGAATCATTCGTTTGGTACGTACCGTCACGTTACCTTTTAGACCGACGGCTTCGCCTGTCGTGCCGTTCAGCAGAACGCGCAGGTCACATCTCTCTTTTGCGGCAGGAAATTCAACAGTGAAATCCTCTTCCTTATCTGTCGTTTTTGAACCGATCAGTTGACCGTTGAGCCAGATTTCGGCTTTTCCTGTCAGTTGTTTGAAGAGGATACTTCCGCCTTCTTCCCGATGAGCCTGGTAAGGATTGAATGTCGCACGTAAAATAACGAAATTGGCATTCTCCAGTTTGATCAGATCGCCGCCTGAAATAGGTTGCCAGCTGTTCATATCGTTGTCGGCTATCTGACGGGTAGCGTCGGGTTTATCGGTGGAAAGGGGAGAGGCTACCCATCTGTTCAGTAACATCGGCGGAAATTCTGGTGCGACGGATGGGACAGGGGCAACCTGATCGGCATTGATCGTGATGGTTGCCGGCTTCAGTCCCGGAGTTGAGGCTGTCAGGGTGATTGGACCCGAACCTTCCTTGCTTTGGATGATAACTTGTGCGAGACCGTAGAACAGGCTGCGTTTGTTGCCCTTTTCAGGCTCGTGGCAGTTCGGATTTCCATTGCCCAGACCGATGATTTCGGCAGGTCCTGTAACGGTGAATTCCATCATATTGTTGGCTGTCGGTACGTGACGACCTTTGGAGTCTACAACCTCCACGGTTATCGGCATAGCGTCCCGGCCATCGCCAGCCAGGCTGTTACGGTCAGGCGTCAGGCGAACCTGGACGGGGTCTTTAGTTGTCTCTACTTTGGTACGTGAGACGATCTTTCCGTTCTTGTAGCCGATGGCTTCCAGCTTGCCAGGTTTATAAGGAACAGACCAAGTATTCATTTCGTACGGATCTACCACTTGTTCGGATATTACTTTACCGTTCAATAAGAGCTTTACTTTATCTGCATTGCTTAATGCCATCACCTTGATAGGCTTTCCGATGGAGTCGGCAGGCCAGTTCCAGTGAGGCACCAGTTCCAAGACATCTTTATCCTTTACCCATTGTGCCTGATGCAGGTAATAAGCCATTTTGGGGAATCCGCATAAATCCATGATACCGAAGAAAGAGCTGACTGTAGGCCAGCGATGCGGAGTCGGTTCGCCATGATAATCGAATCCGGTCCAGTAGAAGCACCCTGCCATCCAGGGGCGTTCAGCCACGGCTTTCCAGGCTCTGCGGTGGGTAGCTCCCCAGTCCGCACATTGTGTATCGTATGAATCCATCAGGTTTTTCGACCTGTCTGTTACATATTCACCCCGGATCATAAAGGCGGAACCATCTTCTGAACTGGTCAGAGGCAGGTCCGGGTTTTCTTCGTGGAAACGGTCGTAACTTTCGATCTGATAATTGAATCCTCCGACATCTACCGCCTGCGATACATTATATTCAGAGAAGAATCCTCCGTTCATCGCAGCTGTTATAGGGCGTGTCGGGTCCATCTTCTTCACTACGTCGTACATGCGGCGAACCATTTCAACCCCGTTTTCCGTGCCCTGCATCGGTTCTTCGTTGAAAACGGACCAGAGGATTACGCTCGGACAGTTACGGTCGCGGCGTACTTGCCACTCCAGTTGACGAACATATTCGGGTGAAGTGTTGAACAATCTGTTTTCATCCAGTACCATGATACCCATGCTGTCGCAAGCAGCCATAAATTCTTTGGCAACCGGATTATGAGCAACACGATAGGCATTGACTCCCATCTCTTTTAGTTTGCGCAGGCGGAATTCCTACAAAGCATCCGGAACGGCGACACCCACACCGGCATGATCCTGATGGTTACAAACGCCTTTTATCTTGATATTCTCTCCGTTCAGCCAGAAACCGGTGTTATTATCGAAACGGATCGTGCGGAAACCACATTTGGTTTCGGCTTCGTCCGTTACAATGCCGTTTTGCTTTACAACGGTTTTGACTGTATAAAGAGCGGGGCTGTCCGGTGACCAAAGTTGAGGGGTTGAAACTGTCATTGATAAGTTTGCAATCCCTTCTCCCAATGCTCTGACAGAGAGTTTCTGGGTTTGTGTCGTGATCGATTTGCCATCCGGGGCAAACAAAGAAACTTCTACTTCACTATTGGCAGGTAGTTTACCTGAGTTATATAAGGAAACCTCTACAGGTATTTCCCACTGGCTTTCGGTCTTCTTTACAGGATTGGCAAAGACACCATCTGTGATAATATGCAGCGGCGAGCGTTTTACCAGCCAGGTGTGGCGGTAAATTCCTGCTCCTTCATACCACCAGCCTTCCTGGGCTTCTGCATCTACGCGTACGGCAATGGTATTCACATCGTCACCATATGTTGCATACGGCGTGATGTCGATATACATGGATGTATAACCGCACCAGTTGCGATGCAGTACGGTTCCGTTAACCCAGATCGTGGCATGTGTGGCAATACCGTCGAACTGTAATTCCAGGTGCTTCCCTTTATCTTCGGGAGACAGTTTGAATTTACGGCGGTACCAGCCGAAACCGCGGTCGTAGTAACCCTGCGAAAGGTTGGCTTCCGGGTTTACCCGTCCTTCAATCGCCCAGTCATGGGGGATGTCTACGATACGCCAGGAGGAATCATCGTAGTTTGGGGAAGCAGCTCCGCTCACGTATCCGGCTTTAGCGTTCCGGTAAGTCGCGTTATGTCCTTTAATGACCGGATAGGGGATATCTCCCTTATGAAAACTCCATCCTTTGTCCAGAGACAGAGTTTCCCGGACGGTTACTTTTTCCTGTGCATACACCTGTAAAGAAAAACTGATACACAAAAGAAGTAGAAGACTTTTGAGTGTTGTCATAGCATTTATTATAGAATTATTTGAATATTGTTTCGATCACTTCACCTGTCCAGGATAAGGGTTGTTTAACCTTGAACAGGTGCAGGATGATAGCTGCTGTGTTCACCGTGTTATTGGTTTCCGTGATCTTGAATCTTTTCTTTATTCCTGGTCCGGCGATCCCCCAGGGGACGATCATTTCATCCGTACTCACTCCGCCATGTCCGTAGTTAATGCCGCCATGATCTGTCAGGAACATGAAGTGAGTATCTTTGTATAATCCTTCCTGTTTCATCTTCTCGATGAACTTTCCGATCTCTACATCGGCTTCCTCAATGGATTGTATGTATTCCGGAGACATCCATTTATGTTTGTGTCCGGCATGGTCGGTATGTACGGAATAGAGGAATACCAGTGTCGGGTTTTTCCGGTTCTCCATCAGAAAAGAAAGCGCTTTCTCGTAGTTCGGCACGTAGGCATCTTCTTCCAGGTAGCTGACTTCATCCAGATACTGTTTATTGTATGGGTAGAACAGGTTGATCCAGTTATAATAGAAAGCTGTTTTTGCCTGTGGAAGTGCCTCTTTTAATACTTTGAATACGGAAGGGTAATATCCTTTGCTATCTGTTTCAATCGCAGGTAATACGAATTTGGAGATTTCCCAGCTATTATCGACTACACCATGCTGTTCGGGGCCGCTTCCGCAAAGATGGCTGGTCCAGTTAGGCAATGTCACCGAAGGCATGACCACACGTGTATCCAGCGAGAGTGAACCTTCGGCCATCAAGGCATCCAGATTCGGAGTTTTTGCCTTCAGGTATCCGTCTACACAGATTCCGTCAAGTGATATTAAAACAATACGTTTTGCAGTAGGCGCATTTACTTTGGCAGTAACTGCCGATACAGGTTGGGTAATGGAGGCAGTGCCTAATGCGACAGCTCCCGCCAGTCCTTTTTTGAAGAAGTTTCTTCTTGAGTTTTTCATATTTTCCATGCTGTGTTTATAAGTATAAGTAAGAAGATCAGTTTTCAAAGGTAGTGGAAAATGTTATTTTGAAGACTGATTCTTTTCGTAAAAAGTACGCAAAGGTTTGCGCTTTCAGTAACTATTTATTCCATTTCCAGATTTCCCCTTTTTTCAAACCGTTTGCCTGCAAATAATTACCGTTATACCAGATACGGAATTTATTCCCCTGTAGCGATTTAACGGAAGCATCGACTATTTGTCCGTTTTCCCATTTTACCGCCACTTCAAATCCTCCCCGGGCTTTTAAGCCTGAGAATTCTCCTTTTTTCCAATCGGCAGGAAGGGAGGGAAGTAATTGAATGATATAACCTCCCTGATCGTACACATGACTCTGTAACAACATTTCGGCTATCCCTGCCGTTGTTCCGAAGTTAGCGTCGATCTGGAAAGGAGGACATATTGTGAAGAGGTTCGGGTTGATGCATTTCTTCATGACATCGTCCAGGTTCTCTTTCGCTTTTTCGGCCTGATGCAAGCGGGCATATTGGCTGATGGCCCATGCCGAACTCCAACCGACATAGCCTCTGCGATGCTGGATGCGGTAGTCCAGCGATTTGTTGGCAGCCTCGATCAGGTCGGGAGTTTGCAGCATATTGATCTGCGATCCCGGATGGATGGCGAACAGGTGGGAGATATGACGGTGACCAGGTTCAACTTCAGGGAACTCGTCGGCCCATTCCATGATGCGTCCGTCAGAACCAATTTTCGTATCGGCCAAACGATCTTTTGCATCAGCAACCTGGCGTGTAAAATCATCGTCGATGGATAATTCGCTGGATATCATGGCGAAGTCGTCAAACAGTTGCCAGATAGTTTGCTGGTCGTGTGCCGGTCCCATGCTGATCTGGCTATGGCTGCCGTCGGGAGCGACAAACGTATTTTCCGGAGAAACAGCAGGACCGGAAACTAGTTCTTTGGTTTTCGGGTTCTCTGTCAGCCAATCCATATAAAATTCGATAGCTCCTTTCAGTACAGGATATGTTTTGCGTAAAAAGTCTTTATCGCCTGTAAACCGATAGTGTTCACCGATATGTTGGCAAATCCATGCCGGAGCACCGGTGTGCATACCCCAGGAAGCTGCTTCGCCCGGAGAGGTATATCCCCATACGTTCGTGATAGGGTGTACTACCCAGCCCTTCTTATTGTATTGGATTTGTGCGGTCTTGCTCCCTGGTTCAACTAGCGAAGCAATCAGGTCGAACATTGGCAGATGCATTTCTGACAGGTTGGTTACTTCCGCAGGCCAGTAGTTCATTTCGATATTGACGTCGGTATGATAATCGCCATTCCAGGCGGTCTGAAGCTTGTTTGCCCAGATACCTTGCAGGTTGGCGGGCATAGTACCCGGTCGCGACGACGAGATCAGGAGGTAACGGCCATATTGGAACATTTGTTCATATAGGTGAGGGTCTATCATGCCTTTTCGGGCATTCATAACCTTAATGTCGGTAGGGATCGTATCAGGCGTATTTGTCAGTTGCAGATTTGCTCTTTGGAAATAGCCGGTATATTCTTTTACATGTGTTTCATAAAGCTGATTGTAAGATTTGTTTATAGCTTTATTTAAAGATGCTTCGGTGATGCTGCTGAAATCCCGTCCTTTGTAGATGGGATATTCCAGCTTATAATCTGTCGATGCGGTTAAAAACAGAAGAACTTCATCCGCATCTTTCACTGTCAAGGTAGAATCAGAATACGTAACGGAACCATTCATCGGTACAGCTTTTAACCTTGTCATGTATTGAAGCCCATCTCCTCCTTTACCGTCTGAAAGTGCCCCGGCCATGATCAGTTGCTCGTTTTCCGTATAGGTAGAGTAGCGTTCCGGCCGGTTCATCCGGCAAGTAAAAGAGAGTTGCTGCTTTTTATCCGCAGATATTCTCATGACCATGGACTGATCCGGGTGGCTGATAAAGATTTCACGTTTGAAATTTACATCTCCTTGTTTGTAGGAAACCCTGGCTGTCGCATCGTCCAGATTCAGTTCCCTGCGATAATCGGTGTAGGGCGATTTATTATCGAAGTCGATCCACAAGTCGCCCATCGTTTGATAACATCCGAAAGGGGCGTTGCTGCCTTGTCCGTGCCCGGAACCTTTTCCGGTACATATTTGTGTACGGTTTGTCAGGTCTGTGGCTTCTTTATATTTACCGTCAAACAATAGTTGTTTGATTTCTTCTATATGTTTGGCCGCTTCCAGATTGTCGCTATCCTGTATGCTTCCTGACCACATGGTCTCTTCATTTAGTTGGATACGTTCTTTGTGTACATCTCCAAAGACCATAGCACCGAGTGAACCGTTTCCTAAAGGTAAGGCTTTCAGCCACTCTGCATCATCGTCATATCCTTTATTTGGATTATCCGTGGCGGTTGCGTCGGCGGGAGTATTGTACCATAATGTTAATGGTACTTCTTTATGTTCCACGGAACAGGCGGTAAAACATAAAGAAAAGAGGCCTATAACAGAAACTATGCTTCTAATTTGTTTTTTCATGACTTATAAGTTCTTATAAATATAATCGGTGGAATTTCTTCACAGTCTTTAATATTACTTCTGTACGGAGAAAGTAAAATAAAGACTGTGTAAAATTAAGGAACAGACTTCTATTATAGTTGATAAAATGAGATGAATACTTTGCATAATTCGATATTATCAGGATAATGATAGTTGTTTTATTTTATTATTGTATAGAGTGCTAGTTGAAATTAAGCTGTATCCATCCGGCTACGTCTCCGTCTTCGTCTTCGGCGATATATGAATCCAGATATCTTGTCCTGTTGGAGTCGTAATTAAAGTAGAACTCATTACCTGCATCAGAATAATTGGCAATCAGGAAGGATATAGCATCGGGTAAAACCCAAGCTCTGAAATGTTGCTTTCCATTCGACTCGATTGTTACGATAACTTCGATTTTTGTTTTTTTTTGGTGTATATTCAATGTTTTATTAAAATGGAACTTCTTCGAAATATTGTTGGAGATTTAGGAACAAAAGTAAAGAATTCTGTAAGTATCGCGAGGTATGGTGGTACTTACAGAATTCTTTTTACTTTGTTCTTTACGGGAGAGCAGTTATAGATATCTATGATTTATTGATTATTTAGTTCGAATCGATATTCCTGTTTTACCAGTATATCAGAAATAGTCGGAACGACACAATCTGCCGGAACGACATTTTTCTCGAAATAAATAGGAACATCAGCCGATTTCAGCCCGTCGATGCGGATCACCATCGGATTGGTATCGATAGATTCTTTCAGGCGGCTTAAGCTGAGAATCCACTCTGTGCCATCATAGAAGGAGTCGCCGATCAGATTTCCGTTCAGGTAAGCGTTGGCTACATCTCCTTTATAAGAAATATACATACGTGTTTCCTCGTTGCCACAAGTCGCAGCCGGAGCTTTTACTTCATAAAGGCCTATATGTTCTTCAGGAGCAAAGGCGGAAGGCTTGTTCTTTCCGGTAGTTGTTGCAACAGGTTTGTTGTCTGCCGATAACCAGGTTGCATCTGTATTCCAGAGGATACGTTTACCATTCTTCAAAAGAACTTCTATTTCCGCTGTGATCTCTTTATCATTAGAAAGATTAAATTCGATCGTATTGTTGCCGTTTTGAATGAAGTCGGTTACATTAGCATAGGAATAACTGTCCATAGATGTCGTTTTTGTTTCTTTTCCGTTGATCATACAACTGATTGGATCGGATGATACATAACGTAAATAGGCGCGTTCTACTTTTGAGAATGTGCTCAATGAGAACTGACGTTTTGCTATATTACCTTCTGTTGGACGTATCCACAGGCTTTTTTCCATCGGAGTGATCGGACGAAATTCTGCTTGCAGATTATGCGCGCTGCTTTGGAATGTTTGTTGCTTGAAATTACCGTCCTCATATGTCCATATCTCTGTTGACGGTTGATCGTCGATCAGAGTGATCTTATCGTTATCGTAGATTAATGAGGAATTAGTAATAGCAACAAACTTTTTACCTTTTATCGTACCTTTCCAGATATGATCCGATTCTTCTTCAGTCAGCGTGACAAAGCGTACTGTGGAACCATTTTCTTTTGTAATCTTTATGATACATTCTTTCCCCGGAGTCAGTTGGTTGATGAAATATCTGTCTTTCTCTTTCCGGTAAGAGCCATTCTTTACTTCGATATTCCGGATGTCTTTATTTTCAATTAAATATTCTCCCGGTATGGCATCGTCTTCAAAGAAGAAATAGGTATGGTTGTTGCCTTCTTTTAAGGAACAAACAGGTTGGGTTGTTGAATATTTCAACAGTACATTACTTAGTTCCTGATTGAACGGCCAGAGAAAGTAAGTTCCGTTTTTTACCGTTACTTTCTGACGTGGTATACGGATTGTCTCGTCTTTCAACTTTATGGAGAACTGAACATTTTTATAGTCTTTCCGGCTATGTTTGTATAAATAATTGGAACAGAACAGATAACCGGTATTCCCGTTTAACCGGACGGCCCATTGCAAGTTGTCTCTATCCTGGTTAGTGGTAGGCAGGTAAGCGACAGCCGGAGCCAGCGCTGTTCCGAAATCATTCATGAAATAGTTATATTTCTTCGTTTCCTGCATGACTGTACCCAAAGTTCCGAATTCACGGATGGGGGCCTGGTAGTCGTAACTGATGCGAGGACCGGATGATTGGTATGTACTTATTTTCCCGACAGGATTAGTACCACCGGTGTACATATAATATCCCATCATATTGGCTCCGCACCCCAAGCGTAGATTGATGTTTTCTCCCGCCATTTCTTCCGGTACGACGGCACGACGTTGGTAGAATGCTGTGGTTCCAACGCCTATTTCACAGGTGAAGAAAGGGGAGTCATTATTTTCTCCGCTTAAAGATTCTACATCTCCTTCGATCTTGATAATATCGGTACCAATATTATCAGAAAGACGGTTGTAAGTGAAAAACTCGAAGTTGGAAGTCGGTATTTCATTTTTTCCAGATGCAGTCCATGGAGCCTCGATATAGAACCCGGCATAGGGCACGATTTCCCCTTTCGGATACTCGCTGTCCATCCAGTGGGTCATCGAATAAAGAGGAACATCGAATCCTATTTCTACTGCCATCTTTTTCAGGTTGAGAAGATGCGAGACGATCATTCCCGGGCGTACGTATTCGTTTTCCAGTTGAAGAGCCATGACGGGGCCTCCGTCTTTCCATAATAATCCTTTTACCTGGTCGTATACAGCCTGATACCAACGCCGTGTATATTCGAGATACAAAGGATCGTTTGAGCGGGTTATCAGATTTTTATTATTGACGATCCAGTCAGGTAATCCTCCGTTTTTGATTTCCGCATTACAGTAAGGACCGAAACGCAAGTGCACTTTCATGTCCAGTTCCTTGCACAATTCGATAAAACGGCGGAGATTGAGATGACCTTCCCAGGATAGTTCACCTTCAAATTCCTCGTGCAGCGACCAGATACAATAAGTGGCCACAATGTCAATGCCGGATGCTTTCATTTTCAATAAGGCATCGCGCCAGTATCTCGAATCCATCCGGTTATAATGAATTTCTCCCATTACGGGGAGTTGAGGAATGCCACCTTCTTCCAGATACAGGTTATTAATGCGGATTTCTTTCCCGGCAGGACCGGTATGGCCTAGCGACAGGTAGTTGATTGTCGGTGGGGTGATGCGGTTTAAATCTATTTGGTACTGGGCGGATGCTGCTCCAGCTAAAAGAAGGAATGTTGATAATAAGCGTGTTTTGTACATGTTTTATTGATGTTTTGAGTTTTTAATGCAAAGAAAAGGTTTTGGTTTGGAAATAACAATATCATTGTTATTTGATAGGTAGTCAATAGTCTTTTATTTTTTCTATAATGTTGTCTTTTATCATAACATTGTTACACTCTCGTGTTTTTATTAGTTTTTCTAGGTTTGAATTTTCTGGTGTAAGGAATAAGTTTCCGGTTATATTTAAGCCATCAACTGATTTTGCGGAAATTGCGTCAACTCCTTTTAATTGGAAACGATTATTGGAGATTGTAATATTTTGATGTACATAACCTGCATTTTGAATATTTTCAGGAGCAATAAGGATAACAGGAGTATTACATTCAATGAAATTATTGTTACGGATGGTAACATTACGTACCATTCCTGATTCAAACCAGCTGCGTGCATCATCGGCTATAAGGAGACCGTTCATTTGCATACGGAAAAAAGTATTATTTTCAATCAAAATTTTTTGACGAGTGGTTACGAGTAGTCCTCGGGATGGAATACGGGTAAAATAGTTATTACGTATAACCACTTCCGGGGTATAAGTTACATTTTCAACAACGAGATTGTTTGTTTCCCTGATTTTTTGTGGAACGGATTGATTTAGTGTAATGACTATTTCACGTTCATTTCTCATTTCTGCATTTTTTACTTTGAAAGATGCTAATGGCATTAATGAATGAGCATTAATGAAGTCTATTTCGTTCCCTGGTAGGAATGATTGAAATCCATATGTTTGAGGATGCATATATTTAACAACCAATTTATTAGGCGAAAGAAATTTAGTGACAGCTAAATGTGTACCGTGTATATTAATAGGATCATCTTGTGCTCCGGAGAAACGGGAATTTTCAATAAGGATTTTACCTTTGCATCCTGACATTTGTATGAAGTCTGCGAATCCGGCACATGTACGCCCACTTATGGCTTCCGGTTCAAAAGTTAAATGGCGGTATGTAATATTTTCTGAAACCTGTCCAACAAGTCCAAAATTGCCCAAAAAGGCAAAATGTATATCTTCTAATGTAATGTCTTTACTATATTGAATCAGTCCGCAAGCTTCATAACGATAACCACTACGCATTTGGAATATCATGCCTGGTTTTGCTTCAGGTTGTTTATTGTATACAAAACGAAGTTGGTTGGGTTCTAATTCAATTGCCTTTTGTAAATCGGTTAATGGTGACCAACTACGCCATGTAATGTCTTTTTCCGGATCATATATTTGGGCAATACCTTTTGATAATCTCCAATTGTCACCTACAAAAGAAAATTCCCCATCTTTGATAGCATATTTTGATTGTGGATGGATACGTACATTCATATGACGATTCCCGACTTTGGTAACAGTCAATTCAGGAACAGTCGGGTCAGATGCCGATATTGTGAAATTTTTGAATTTAATATTTTCACATTGGTCAATGACAAAACTAGTCATCTCGCCATGTGTAATAAAATGGGCTCCTTTTCCATCGATTGTTACATTTTTTAATCCTTTCAACCACAAACCGATATGCTTGATAGGATTAGGATTGTCTTGCTCTGATGTTGTATTGGAAATATGATAAACTATCTGTGATGAGCTATTTCTATGGATATGATAGTTTGCATTTTGAAATTCAATTACAACTGCTTTTCCGTTATATTTTTTTGCTTTATCTATAGCGGCCTGAATTTTTGTAGTCATATCGCCTTGTTCAGGTATAACTCGAATTACATTTTGTGCAGTTGCTGTAATTATAAAAAAAGAATAGAGGAATAAATAGAATGCTTTCATGATATTTTTGATAAAGAGAGAGTGCATCAAAATTCACGATTAAGTCTGTTAAAACAAAACAGAATTTTGACACACTCTCAAATGAAACTTATTTTTTGAAATCAATGATTTTTATGCTCCACTCTGTCGATGTCCCACTTGCAGAGGTTACTTGATATATAAAGTCTTTAGCCGAAAAATCCTGAGGAGCACCTAAAGTAGGTGAATTTCCAATTGGTTTGATACGTGCGGCAGTAGAAATATCAACATTCATTGTTAGATTATTTAATGATACATTCTCACGGACTGTGGAAGTAAAGGCATTGGAAGCCTCAGGTACGGTAATTGTACAAGAAATTTCCTTGCTTTTTGCATCAATATTTTTGTCAACATTCATTTCTATGACTCTTAATCTTTTTTCTGTTTCATCCCACCATCTGTATTCGAACCTTATATTGGTGATTTCGCTTTGATCATAAGTTTCCAAATCATCCAGTCCTGCCTTTAGGCATGATGATGTTGAAACCATCAGTAAAAGAAGTAGTATAAAATTATTAATTGTTTTCATATGCTCTATATTTTTTGTAAAAGCTATTATTACCATAAATCATTTTGATCCAATGAAGGATTCAGATCCCTCTCACTTTGGGGAACGGGGAATAAGTATCTCTTTTTGGTAAATATACGTTCATTTTCACTTGATCTATATGGAAGAAGAATATGTTCGAATGATTTTCCATCTTCTGAAATAGAAATAGATTGATGTACTTTCGTTAATTCTTCAACTATATCTTTTCCATCAGCTTTTCCCCATCTTAACAAACTCCAGTAGCGATCACTTTCATGAACTAATTCCAATCTGCGTTCTCGTTTGTATTCTTTCCAAACTTCCTCTATAGGTAGACCTGTAGGTAATGCTGGTAATTTCCCGTGTGCGGTTCGGGTCTTATTTATGTATTCTATTGCTGTATTTGCATCATTCAACCGTAACATTGTTTCAGCATAGTTTAAATAAGAACGTCCTAAACGCATGATTATATAGTGATAATATGTGGGATCTGCATACCAAAGAGGTTTTTTAGTATATACGCCTTTTCGATAAAGATAACCTGTTAATGCAATTCCCCAGTCTCCACCTATTCTACTGTCCCAATGTAGGTTTCCTAATTTGCGGGTAGAAATGAGGCTATTGAAATATTGAGTGGAGTCATAAACAATAGTTGAATAAAAACGAGCATCTCTATTTTTATAGATTGTTTGTGAGACATAACCTCCATTTACTTTATAATCTTGGTAATAACTGGTTTTATCCCAATCTTTAGCTTTGCCATCTTTGTCTATTACTTGGTAGGTATTTACTAAATCAACCGATGGAAGCATGGATACCCAACCTTCAAAGCTATCGTTTAATTTAGGTAGTGCCTCATCAATAATTTTACTATTATTGACATTCGGAATAAGCCCTTGCATCCATGTGTCAGCAAAAGTCGTTCCATTTTCAGGTTCCCATTGGGCGAAGATGATTTCTTTGGAATTTAATGCATAATCGAAATCATTAAACATCTTTTCGTAATCTGTGTCCAATTCGTAAGCATTCAGATTAAAAAGAGCTTCACTGGCTTCTTTGGCTATCATATAATAGTCATTCTGGCCGGTTTCAATATAGGCAGCACCATGTAAAGCAACTTCTGCTATTAATGCATAAGCTGCTCCTTGGGTTAACATCCCTTGCTGGTTTGATAAAGTTACAGGTAGATCAGGTGCAGCTTCCTGCAAATCTTTCAGGATGAAATCATATGTTTCTTTAATTGTGTTGGTTCTTGGAAATTCCATATTTTCATCCTTATCGATCAATCGATCTACAATCATGAGCTTTCCAAATAAACGTGCTCTGCTATAGTAGATCATTGCACGTAACATTTTAGCTTGTGCTGTAAAATATGTTTTATCTTTCTCCAGAAATGATGAGTTTTTCATGTTTTCAAGAACAAGATTACAGTTACGAATACCTTCATATACATCTAATCCTACACTTTCATCATAGGCATTCCATCCTGCATCATAATACCGGTCAATTTGCTCTTTATTGACTTTTGAATCTCCAGAACGATCTACAATAACATCATTATCTGTTCTGGAATCATCATTGACTAATTTCCTTGCAGCATCATTCAGTGTTGGATAAATGAAGGCTTGTGTTAGTTCGGGTGATCCCCAGATATCATCTTCGGAAAATTTGTCCAAAGGTTTTTTATCCAGAACATCACTGCAACTGAAGCAACCTAATGTTAAGGATAAAGCCATTATTTTTATATTCATTTGTTTCATGATAATATTAAGTTTTAAAAACCAATTAATACACCTAAAGAATAAACACGTTGAAATGGATAATAAGCGTAATCTACTTCGGTTTCCGGATCTTGGAAGTCATTTATGCCGGAAATAGTAAATAAGTTAGTACCTGTTAAATTAATTTTACATGTACTTATCCATGGTACATTTTTTAATACTGAATATTTAAAATCATAACCTAAGGTTAAGTTCTTTAATCGAAGATATGAAGCGTTTTTTACCCAGAATGTAGATTTTTCCTGATTATTACCACCGTTTACGTTACTTGTTAACGATGTTCTGGGGAAAGAAGCATCTTGATTATCCTCTCTCCAATAGTCTAATTGTACTTTATCAAAAAGAACACGAGCTTCTCCCATTCTGTATCCATTATTAATAATGATATTACGTTTACCTGTACCGTAAAATAGACCGGATAAAGTGAAGCCTTTATAACCCAACAAGAAATCAACACCATAAGTAAAATGGGGTTCTGTAGGCATTCCGTAACGAATTTGATCTTCACTATCAATCTTTCCATCACCATTTATATCCTGGTAAGAAATATCACCTAATTTGGTTTCAGAAGATTGTAAACGGCGTGCCGAGTTTAAAATCTGTTCAGGAGTATGATAGAGTCCGTTAGCCATATAAATAAGATCTTTATAATGGTCTGTTTGATGTGTAACTCTTTTCCAAGGGTTTTTTAAATCAGTGATTTTTTCATCTGCTTTTTTTACCCATAGATTGTTGTAATAAGTCATATTGGTTCCTATTTCATAAGTAAAATCTTCCACATTGTCAGACCATTTTGCATTGAATTCAAATCCTTCACGACGATGTTTGCTGTCTGATTTAATTTGTGGAAGGTCTTTACCTAAAGGAGTTGTATATCTGTCTTTAGGAGACATTAAACCTCCTTCAGTAACATAATAAAAATAGTCGATATTACCTTTAATGCGATTGTTCAGAAATGCGTAATCTAATCCATAATTTAAAGAATTACGTGTGTACCAAGTCAATAATTCGGGAGCAACTAAAGCTCCTTCGCTGAATCCAAAGAGTGATTTACCTCCTATGCAGATGACATCCTCTTTTAATGAATATGTTGATAAATAACCGAAACGTTCTACGTCAGTTTCTGTTCCGGTTTTCCCGTATGAAGCTCTGATTTTTAATAGATTGACATTGGATAGATTTAATGCTTTGAAAAATGGTTCTTCTGTGATATCCCATGCTGCAGCAACAGAAGGGAAGAAGCCCCAACGATATCCTGGTGCAAAATTATCGGATCCATCATAACGGAAACTACCTTCAATATAATAGCGGTTATCGTAGTCATATTTCAAACGACCGACTACACCCATACGACCTCCTTCTTCGGATTTTCCGGAGTTTTGCATTCCAACTGACGGACCTGCGAAAAGCTGATCGACTTTGCTGGATAGGTAATCTCTTCTAGAAGCCCAAAAATCACTACCTGTATTTTCAGTTACAGTGAATACGGCTTTTGCATCAATATTATGTTTTTCGAAAAAAGTCTTCTGATATGATGCATTCAGTTCTAAATTGTATACTTCTCCAAAATATGCTTCTTCTTTTAAGTGGGGTTTGGATACAATAAATTCTGAACCATCTGTATTATATTGGGGAGCACGTGCTACAAATTTTTTCACATGAGAAGAATTTAGACGATAATGTAACATTGTACCCAACGACAGTCCTTGTATCCATGGCAATACCCAGTCTGCTATGAATTGAGTGTTTACAAACAATCCGTCTTCTTTGTTATATCCAGAGCGTTCATCCATCTCTGCTAACGGGTGATGTGAAAGAGATGTGTAAGTCCCATCTTGGTTAAAGGCTGGAGTTACAGGTTCAAGGCTATTATAATGGACTCCATTTGCCCCTACTGAAGGCGCATGTCTTTTTTCCATTGCTGCATTGACATTTAAGGCGACTTTTAATCCAATCTTGTCAAAAGTGGTATTAATATTACTTCGCACATTATAACGTTTATAACTTAATGCATCCGGAGTACTGTATAAGCTTCCTTGATCAAGGGCTCCTAACGATAAATAGTAATTTATATCTTTTGCATTTCCGGACATCGATAAAGAATGCTTATATTCAGGAGCAAAATCATTAAATACTAAATCTCTCCAATCAGTATTCGCGTATACATATGGATTTGTTTGGTTCTTAATTGTTTCAAGAACTTCTTCTGAATACCTGCTATATGGACCAAAACCATCTGATATACCTGCATTATTTTGTTCAACAGCAAATGTATAGCCGTCAACTTTATCAGGGTAGAAAGTCGGTTGACTAAATTGTGCATTAAATGAATATGTAATAGCAGTTTTTCCTTTACGACCCTCTTTAGTTTTTACCATGATGATACCGTCTGCAGCTCGAGAACCATATACGGCTAATGATGCAGCATCTTTTAAAACAGATATACTTTCAATATCATCCGGATTAAGAGTTTGGAATTCCCATCCGTCCCTACTTATGACACCGTCAATGACGTAAACAGGATCTCCACCTCCTCGAATAGATACTTTAGGTTTTGCCCCTGGTTCGCTACCATGTTCCTGGATAATAACTCCGGAGGCACGTCCTTGAAGGGTGGTTGCAACAGAATTGAAAGGAAGTTCTTGTAATTTTTCACCTTTTACAGAGGTAACCGCCGATACCATTTTCTTGGCAGAGGTTGTACCGTAACCAATCACGACCACTTCGTCCAATAATTTTGTATCCTCTTTTAATGAGATAGCAAATTCGCTTTTGTTTCCTACTTGGATTTCTTGCGGAAGGAATCCAATATAAGAGATTACCAGCGTAGCCTGTTCAGGAACTTCCAGTGTGAAACGTCCGTCCATATCGGTAACAGTACCGATGGTGCTTCCTTTTATCATGATGTTTGCACCGGCTACAGGTCCTAAGTTATCAGAAACAACACCCGTAATCTTTTTTTGTTTTTGTTGAACAGAGGCGCCTTTCGTACGTAACGAAATATACCCCTCATTAAAATTATATGCAATTTCACTATTACCGAATACCTCTTCCAGCACTTTGGATACAGGTTTATTCTTTGCATTTACTTGTACCTGTTCCTGTAAGTCTATCTCTTTTTCACTGTACATGAAAAGATAATCGGTCTGCCTTTCTATCTCATTGATAAATTCTTTGAGTGGCAGATTATTCCTGTTGATGCTCACTTTTGCATTTTGCGAATGCAAAGAGGTTGCACTAAGCTGGAAAATTGCAATTAACGTGAGAACTGTTGTTATTTTCATAATACGAATTGTATGCTTTAATTCAATATAATTGACACAATTGAACAATAGCAATAAGTTTTTTTTCATAACTTTGCTCATAGCTTTAAAAGTTAATACTGTTTTTGAATGTTTGTGGAATACATGAAAGAAGGAAGGTATTGACTTGGGGTGAGTGCTGGTAACACTTGCCCCTTTTTTATACCATTCCTGTGTAATGATCTGGCTTTACTTCATAGGCATTCTATTTTTAGGTGAATATGTTGTATTTAATATATTTCGATCTCTTCGTTATTGATTATCTTATACTGGAAATGATGCACCCCTTGTAACGCTTTCAGGATCCTTTCAATTTCATCACTCTGGCGGAACTTACCAGATACATACTGGTCGATCCGGGCAGATGATTTCACATCGAATTTTACGTTATACCATAACGTGAGATAATCCAGTATTTCCGAGAATTTCTTGTTGCTGAAATAGAATATTCCGCTTTTCAGATATTCTTCGTTGTTGAATGAAGCGGCTGTTTTTATCAGATTCCCATTCGACAAGGATACCATCTCGTAGGGTTTCAGTATAATGTTTTCCTCTGGCTTACTGTTGTTTGTGACTTGTACACTCCCCTTTACCAGGTTTGTTTCAAATCGTTCGCTTTCCGAATAAGCAAATACATTGAAGCGGGTTCCGAGTACCTTTATATCATAACGTTGTGTTTTCACGATAAAAGGTCGTTTGGCATCTTTTGTTACCGAGAAAAATCCTTCACCATCCAGTTCTACCGAACGTTCATCCTTGCTGAATTCATTCGGTATTTTGATAACGGAGCGGGGGCTTAACCAGGCTTCTGTCCCGTCTTGTAGGGTCATAAAGATACGTTGGCCTTTAGGGACTTCTATCTTTGTATAGAGCGGTGCTTTTTCTTCCGGGATGAATTTGTCGGTAAGCAGCCAGATGTTAATCAGTAAGATGGCTACGACAGCGGCATATTTTGCCAGATTGAGATAAAGCCGGCGAGCCTGTTTCCGGTTGATGCGACTTCCCAGTTCTTCTATTTTGAGTGAAGCCCATTTATCGTCTCCATTCTGTTCTCCCAGCTTTGAAATAGTTACTGTATTTTGCATACGGATAAATTCAGCTTTCTTTTCCGGACTGGATTCTATCTGGTCGAAGAGATCTTTCTTTTCTGTGTCTGAAAGTTCCCCAAGGAAATATTTATCTAGTTGTTCGTTCATGATACTTTATTACTCTTTCTATTAGTATGACGAAATATTTCCGACCATCTACTAGTCGGAAACAGAAAAAAATAAATTTTTTTTGGAAAAGATTTTAGATAATGAAAATAAAGAGAGGGAGGTAGTCTTTCAATTCAACCTTTAATTTACGTATAGCGGTTACGATGTGATTTTGTACGGTATGGACAGAAATATTCAGTTGCGTGGCTATTTCCTCATGCTTTAATCCGTTCATTCTGCTCAGAATGAACACCTGCCGGCATTTCTCCGGCAGGTGTTCAATTGCCTGGGCTAATAAATTTTCTATTTCTTTTTCGGTAAAAATGTTTTCATCGAATTGCATCAAGGCTTCCATTTTCAGTTTCAGTTCTCTGTCCTGTAGACTGTCCAGTGATTCTTTTTTGCTGTCTATTAATGTTTTATGGCGATAAAAGTCGATGCATCTGTTTTTAGCCAGTGTGAACAGGAAAGCGTTGAGGTTGGTCAGGGACTCCAGCATATCGCGGTGTTCCCACAAATACATGAAAATATCCTGTACGATGTTTTCGGCATCTTCGATGGATACAACATATTCGCGTGCGAACCGTACCAATTTAGGAAAATATATCAGATATATTTTCGAAAAGGCATGTTTCTCTGTCCCTGAAAAGTTATTCATATTTTTTCCTGTTTATTAATGGGCACATATAATACAGCCTTTCCATATCCCAGCTTTTTTATTCTGCCGTCTTCGATCAGCTCTTTCAGGTCGCGCACGGCTGTGGACCGGTTACATCCGTTTAACCGCATGTATTGTGCCGCAGTGAAAAACTCTTTTTCTTCCGATGCGATCAGCATACGGCCTTTCCGTTGTTCAGGAGAATAGCTTGTAGCACAGGCATCGGAGTCCCTTTCCAGGTCTATAGACTTCAAACGATTTTTTAATTTTTTACTCCCTTTGAAATGCACATTCCCGAAATTTACGGACCAGGAACGTATTTCTTTTTTATCCATCACCGGGCGACTTTTCAGGGAGATGGAAAATGAACCCAGGTCATCTAACTCGACAGTATATCCGTACCGCAGATTTTTCGAAATAACTTTGGCCAGCGCATCCAGCATTCCTTTGGTGGTGGCCGTGGAATAGCCGCAACTATCAGCTATCTCTTCTGCAATCTCCTGTGTATGGATCGTTCCTCTGGGTACAATCCGGGCATGTAAAGGTTGCTTCTTTCCGTCGCCTTTGGGGTTCGGATTCTCATATAACGCATATTTTGCTCCCATAATAGTCGTTGTAAAAAGGTAAATTTCAGTTTAGTATTGCATATCACAGTTGTCTTCCTTTCATATCACAGTTGGATTCCGTTTGTTTCACAGATGGATTTCTTTTGTTTCACAACTGTGATATGAAAAGAGGATTTGTACAAATGTATAATATATCTCGGGAAAATCACTCTGTCCGGCAGGTAATTTTTTATTCCCGGCGGGTAATTGGGATTATCTTTGGGGAACTTTCGACGAAATGAATTAATAAGATATACTGTCGGATTATAGAATTAATGCCTATATTTGATGAGATTCAAAACATGACTGTAAATCCGGTGTTATTATGAGAAACTTGATAATAAGTATTTTGATGTGGTTATCCTTTATAGGATGTTCTGATAAGGATGGTTTGTTAAGTCCGGCAGAGATGAAAGAGGATATCCGGTTCTATTTTCATATGATCAGGGATATTCATCCGGATCCCTATCAACGTTATGATTTGCTGACTTTTGTCAGGTTGGAGGCTGAGATGATAGAGTCTTGTTCTGAGCCTATGGCGAGAGAGGATTTTGGATTCAGGTTGATGAAGACCCGTAAATTCCTGGATGGGCATGTCGGGGTTTTCGATTTCTTTTCTCCTCCGGGGCGCTATCATTTTCCGACTGTAGAATTTCAGGGAAATCTGATGTTGTTAGGGAATGATACTTTATTGGCTGTGAGAGATTCTTTCGCTTCTTATACAGCCCTGGATGTAGATTCTATGATTCCGTGGGACCAGCCTTCGAAAATCCGAAATGAGAATATGAATTTGTTGTTGAATTTGTTATTGTCTCCAGCAAATAAGAGTACAATGACCTATACCGGCGTATTAAAGACTGCGAATGGAACTCGCGATACGCTTATTTGTGTGGATACCCGTAGGGTAAAGAAGAATCCTATTTATACCCAGCCTTATTCTTCAAAAGTTTATCCGGAAGATTCAATAGCAGTTCTTTATTATAATAGTTGTATGATTTATGGCGAAGAAGATGTGAAGCGTTATAAGGAATACGTGGATACCTTTTTTGACGAACTGAAAAGTAAGGGGATAAAAACGTTGTTTATAGATGTCGCGCATAATGGAGGCGGATCGGATGGTAATAATTCTGTCATAATAAATCATTTAAAAGCAGATGCGTTTACTTCCAAAGTAAGAATGACGGGTAAGAAAGCAGGGGTGGAGGAATTCATCAATTCAGATCTAATCAAGAAGTTCTTTAATGAGAATCAAGAAGAAAAGAATTACTGGATGGAGACATTTGGGAATCCTATTATGGAAAAGGGTGTTGCGTTTCTGGAAGAATATACGCCAGGCAGGGAATCCGGTTATGATGGAAATGTTTTTGTGATTATGGGAAATAGAACGTATTCTGCCGGAGCTGATTTTTGTTTGACAATAAAATTGTCGAATGCAGCCATATTAGTAGGGGAAAAGGCAGGTCAATATTATCCGATTTGTGGAAACGTTATCAAAGGGACTTTACCTAACTCGAAGATAATATATCAGGTACCTTCGACGGAGGGTTTTCATGAACCGGAAACTTTATTTGAGGATGGGTATATCTGTCCGGATATTTCATATCCGCTGAAGGAAGAGATGGGGGTGGAGGATTATAAGAAAGTGCTTAGTATTTCTTCAGCATCTTGATTAATTATATATCCGGAATTTTGACACAGTCCTAGCAGAACTCATGCCTAAAAAGAAAAAAGGATGAATAAACAAGAAAAAA
>OCAK01000092.1_pt1 | contig 107950 bp, 103 predicted proteins | sample 1538301 | NCBI WGS metagenome assembly OCAK01 (sample SAMEA2580285, study PRJEB22360) | human gut metagenome | biome: human gut; feature: human-associated habitat; material: faeces | place: Denmark | collected 2008/2010 | reverse complement strand
TGCATGACCTCATATGAGATTTCTGTTCGTCAGACCAGAGATTTGCCCGTGAGTTGGTATATTCCTCACATCCAGCTTCCTTCAGATTCCATCTCACGATGGACACCCTTGCCTTCGGCTATATCCTTCCCACTACCGGGCGGATTCGGGACTTTAACCCGTTAGAAACGTGCGCCGCTAGGCGCACAACCGAAAAGATGGCAGATAGGTTAAGCACCTACCTGCCATCTTTAATCTATATATTTCAGAAATAATGATTAATTATTGTCAGTCTCATATATAGATTTATAACGCTCTCGATCAACTGGAATAATCTCATTATCATTAGCATCTTTATATGTAATAAACTCATCGTATTCTGTAACTGATTTTTCCTCTGAGACAGAATTAATAGAATACATATTCGAATCGTTACACATTACATTTGAATTTGGACCAGAAATTAGTAACGAACCATCCTCTTGTGCATATGCCAAAAAGATATAAATGGAATTTTCGGAAGGCAGTGAATCATTCTCAAACAGATAAATAGCATCTTGTTTTTCTGAAATTCCGCCTTGTTTAACAATAGGAATAGGTTTATCTGTAATAAGTTCACCTTTTATATTTTCGAGAACCTGAATAGTATAATTAGTGTAAGGCGAACCGACCTCCTTAGGATTTCCTTTTTCATCTTCAGTCGTTATAACATTTCGATACTCGGTTCCATCGCAACTGACAACCTTTGCTACAAATACGTAATCACAGATACCAACAGCTTCGCGAATGTTATCAGTATCATATACAAAAGATGCGTGCATCTGGTGGATTGGCAAGTTAGATACATTTGTATTCAGTTGACTTGCATTATTTTTGGATGCACATCCTGTAAAAAACATTCCTACGATAAGAACAATAGACAAAATACCATAGATACTTGATTTTTTCATAGCGTTCTCCCTCCCCTAATAATTATTATATGCGGCATCATATGAATCTTTATCATTTTGAGATAATGCCTGCGTACTAGTATGTCCCGTAATTGCTGCATCCATAACATCTGTTGAAGTACTGTGATCCAACCCTAATGCATGTCCCAATTCATGTGTCGCTACATTCTGTTTTTTACTATTACTATAACCGCTCATATAATAGGTATTGAGTTCAATTTTACCACTAGAATATGTCATGCCTGCTCATCCATTCGAAGCATTGACATCGCTTACGTATACATCTTCTACAACAAAAGCACTGTCTTTTCTGATTACTCCAGATTTATATGCATTCCATGTGGCAGCCCCAGTGTTAATATAACTCATGTAAGTGCTGTTTCCGTCATAGTCTAGATGTTTGCCAGAATCAACAAGATCCCATGTTTGTACATAAGCTTGTGCAAATGCCGTAATAGGAAATAGCATTGCTATAGCCATTAAAGTTATAATGCTATACAATAAATGATTTTTTAAAACAGATTTTTTAAAATGCATACTCCTTCACTCCTTTTCAATCATGTAACAACGGTTATCTTCAATTATTCTTAAAGGTTATCTTTATGAAAATTGAAACGCAACACATACTAGTACACATTATATATCCTGTTAATATTCCTAAAGTACGACATCTTATCATCTCCACTCCATATTATAGATTCTCAGAATACTTAAGATGTAGTAGTATACCTTGAATATAACAAAATCTTTATACTTTTCAATACCTCTATGCATGAATGGTAGCTCACTATGCACAAACGGTAGCATATTATGTTGTGTACCTACTTTATTGATGATAAAATATGACGGAGAATGATTAAAGGAAGTGGTAGCTATGCTATATATTGACTCAATATGGGAATATATTGTTAATTTCTTAGAACTGGCATTGTTTATAATATTTATCCATAAAAAATTGCGTATTCGAGCAAATTATAAACATCAAGCAGTTTTGATGTTTCTTTTCGTATCATTTCAGTTTGCTGTGTTATGCACGCTGAATAAAATGGGAATATCATCCTACATCACTTTGATGTCATCTTGTGTTTTGGACATTGGATATGCAGTATTGTTCTATCGTGATAGTATAATTCGCCGTATCTTTTGGGGCTTTTCGTATTCCATCATTTGCTTAGTTGCAGAACAGATTTCGTTCTTTATTCCCGTTACTCTTTATAAAGGAGCGTCTCTGGAGCTATTATTAGGTGGAACATTACGGAAGCCATATACCATGTTATATTTGGCAATGATAGCTGTTTTTGTCTTGTTATTTCATTCTATTGGAAACAAAGACATATCTCTTTCACCGTTCCAAAAAGTTGCATATATTTTCATCGCAATTTCTGGACTTGCAATCGGGCACTACATATTAAGGCTGACTTTGGAATCTGTTGATAAATTTGGTGATTCATCCTTTTCAGCTAGGCTATCATTGGTTGACTTGTTTTTTATTATTTTATTTTTAGTATTGATGCTATACATATACCAGCTAGGTTATTCAAAAGAAGAAAACATACGATTACTGGAAGAACAAAAGATTTATGAGCTGGAAAGGACTGAGTTCAATAGCTTATCTGAGACAACTGAACGATTACGAAAAATGAAACATGATATGCAGATTTATGTGGATGCAATCAACGTATTAGCAAAAGACAAGAAATGGGATGAACTTATAGCATATACAGAGCAATACCATAACACTCTTGCAACTACGCAAAGTGCCATAGCAACGGGAAATATTGCTATTGACTGCATACTTACCGCAAAACTTGATTATGCTGAAAAACACGGAATTAAGACAGAATATTCTATTATGGCTCCTGAAAATTTTCCGCTTGATTCTGTTGAGCTTTCATCCATACTTGGAAATATATGGAATAATTCCATTGAAGCAGGAGAAAGACTTATAATCTCTGATCCAACCGAGCATCCATACATTTATTTTTATATTAAACCTTACCAGAATATGATACTGATTCACATTGAAAATAATTATGATGGTGTGATAAAAGGTAGCATTGATGGAGACATTTTGAGTGTTAAACAAGGAAAAGAACATGGACTTGGGATAAGACGAGTAAAAGAGCTTGTAGAAAAGGCAGATGGCGTATTGCAGATTACATCTGATAACAAAATTTTTTCCGTACATATTATGATACCGGATAAGGAGAATAACAAACTACTATGAAAATGAAAATAACCATACTTGAAGATTCTGTGATCGAATCAGAACGGCTGAAAAATGGAATAAGAAAATACGGGCAGCAATATGATTGGGATATTGAAATTGACGAATACGAATCGGGCGAAGAATATTTTTCAAAAAATTCTGAAGGCACAACTATACAGGCTTCAGCATTTTTCCTTGACATACAAATGGGGCAAATGAATGGAATTGAGGTTGCTAAACGCCTTCGTGAATCTGGTTATCAAGGTATTATTGTATTTTTAACAGCTTTTAGAGAATATGTATTCCGAGGATATGAAGTCAGAGCTTTAAACTACTTGCTAAAACCCGTCAAGGAAAATACTCTTTTTCTGTGTTTGGATGAAATCGCGAAGGAGTTATCTAATAATACCTACATATACCGAAACAAGCAGGAAATTGTAAGTATTCCCTATGCAGATATATTGACATTTTCGAGCAGATTACATTATGTGGATATATTGACCGTAGACGGCAAATGCTATGAACAAATGTCTACCCTAAATAAGATTATTGTCCATTTGCCAAGTGAATTTATCCGAACCCATCGTTCTTATATTGTAAATATGGCACATATCTATCGTATTACATCAGGAACGATTGAATTGTCAAATCATCTAACTACACAAATCGCACGTTCTTATTCCAAAGACGTGATAAGTGCTTTTGCCAAATATACAACAAGATTTGATACAAGCGGGGATTTTGAATGATTACGAAGTGGGCTACATCTATTGCTAATAAGTTAGCAGAACTATCCGGGGAGGATGTTTCTGCGGATCAATTAGAAATATACATATATGGCTTAGAATGTTTTTTGAATACTTTTATAACCATAGTGTTATTGTTCGTATGGGGAGTTTTATCACATACACTCGGCTATACCCTAATTTGGGTAATTACCTTTTCATTGTTACGACATTATACCGGAGGTGCCCATGCTCCAACGCAGTTAACATGTATCTTAGGCAGCTTTTTTCTCGGTTGTCTTGATAAGTGGGCTATAATCTATTTAAAGCCAACTGTACTAGGATATTTGATACTTGTCCTTATGTGTATATTATTTGCACCTATAAGTAACCATAAAATATGTTTAACCACCAAACAAAAATGGATACATAAACTTATTTCTGTGATAATTGTTAGCATTGGATTTCTGCTGTTTTATAAAATTGGAAACACGAAGATGAATACCACATTGTTTTATTCCTTTTTCTGCGTAATCATTCTTATGATAGTCGAAACAATTAAAAATCTAATGAGACACTTTAAATAGCAGGATGACTTTTCATAAATATTCAAAAAAGATAAAGAATTTGATGGTCTTTATCTTTTTTGAATTTAATTAGATTATCTAGCTCCTCTGTCTGATGGCGAACGATAGTTAAAATCTCTGTCCTGTTCCCGTTTCTGAACTTCTGCCTGTTTTTCTGCCAGCTTTCGATGGATTGAGTTTTCTCCATACTTGGAGTTCCATTCCTTGTTTGCTTTGACATAGGATTCATACTCGGACTTGCCTTGTTTATAGACTTGCAGGAACGCATCTACCGTTGGATATTTGTAATCCTGCACGATATGGGATAATCCCTGCTTCATAATCTTAATCGTTTCTGCGTATTTGTTAGACTGTGCCTGCAATTCCTTTCGTTTCTTTCCTTGGAATAATCCTGTACAGTTCTTCAAATCCTCGTCAATAAGGTCTTTTTTCACTTCCTGCGTATGAATGGCTCTGTTTTGTCGTTTAAGTTTCTCCATAATCTCTTCAAGTCGCATCTCATAATCGTGTGCCAGCTCAGACATTCTTGGTCTTGGCGGAATAACGGTCTTTTCTGCGGTAGTAGTAGCAGGTGCTTTGAATGGTTGGGTCACAGCAGGAATTGTCTGATTGTCTGTCTGTGTAACGGATGGAGCTGGTTGTTTCTCTTGTTTTTCATTTCTTCGCTCCATAAGGTCGGAGATTCTGGCTTTCTGTTGTTCCTGTTTCTGTATCAGCAACTTTATGAGTTCTTTTAACAGCTCGATTGCCCGAAAGATAATCATAAACAAAAGCTCCGGATGATTGCCATACTTGTGAATGGATTCCTTAATCGGAGTTGAAATCTGTTCCTGCTTTACCTTTAAGATTTCCTTTCGCTCCATCCCCGATACCAAAGCGTGATCCACAGTACGATTCCAGTCCTGTATGACCTTATTATTGAGTGTAATCTTATCTGCCTTTGGATTGTTCTTACCGATTTTCTTAGTGGCAAGATAGACATCCCCACGCTTGAATGCAGACAGCTTTTCTTTCTCATCTTTGACAAGTCCGTTGATGACATCGGTATAAAATACCTTGACCTCATCTAAGAAATGTTCCTGCTTAAAGCGAGCGTCCTTGATGGTAAACATCTGTCTTTCGTAGACCTCACCTTTCTTGATCACCTTACACCTTTTACGGATAGTTCCATTCTCGTCTAGGATTTCTTTCTTGGTACGAACATGATTACCTTTCTCATCATAGAACATATTTCTGGTGGCAATCTTTTCTATCGGTTCGTCAAGATAATTTCGTTCTGCAAAGATAAGATGGATATGATAATTCGTCTTTCGTTTGTTATGATGGAGTGCTGCAATACAATCAACACCATACCGACTTTTGAATTTATCCGTCATATATTTTAATAGTCCGTCTGGCGGATAATCCACAAAGGATTCCGGCAGGGCAATGATAAATTCTCTTGCTTCGATACATTTTCCCTCTGTACCGCTTTTCTTAAATTCTGCCTGATTGCACTTGGCAAGTTCTGTCCAAAATTTTCGGTCTGTGGTTTCATATACCGCATAGAGATTTTCCTGTTTTTTGTCACTGGAGATATAATAGATTCTTCCACGAACATTATGGAGCTTTGACATCTGCACAAATGAATTTCTTGGCATAGCGATTTCCTCCTTTCCCAGTTTTGATTTTGGAAAAGAGGACAGATAAGATAGATGAGATGTGAGTAGTAAACTTTCCCTGTGAGCGAGTGCATAGGCACTCGTCTTGCGAACACATCCGCCTTGTGGCGGCTAAGCCTCGCAGAGCGAAATACACAGAGTACAAAACGAAGTTTTGTGCGATGGGTGTATTTCGCTCTCAAACGCCGAGGGCTTGCTTATGAAGTTCACTTTTAGCTGTAACTGTTCCCTCAGCACCTAATTTTGTGCCTTTAATGGCACACTTTTTATGTGCCGTATCCGGCACTCCCTTTTCTTAACAGAAATGCTAGAAGATTGCTATGAAAATCAGCGAAACAATAGACGAATCCGTTAGCACTTTTGCCTTAACAATAGCATTGTTCTATTATTCAGACTTTTTAGCAAAAACCGTAGAAACAGTAGAAGTCTGCTATTAAAATCGAAAAAACAATAGCACGATTCGTTAGCATTTTTGCCCTGACAATAGCATTGTGTTACTTCGCTTACTTTTAAACTGTGTCTGGCAAGGAAGTGGTAGTAAAAGTTCCTATTAAATTTCATTTTTAATAGTGCATTGTTTTATTACATTTTGATTTTAATAGAGCTTTTTACTATTAACTCTTTGAAAATGTACCCCATAGATTGGACACTCAAAATCATAGTAGCGTACACTTTTTGTCATAGGTCGGACAGCTTTTTTCATAGCTACACTTGGTATGACTTCTCACAGCACTTTTTGTAAGTTGGGTGGACTTGTCCTACCAGTCGGCTTCACTTGGGTGGATGGTTGCACCCACTTCATTTTCTGGCTTGGGTGGACTATTCATAACACCTTTTGCATCTTGGGTGGACTTGTCCTACCAACAAGCTATAACTGGGTGGACGATTGCACCCATTCACATCCATCTTGTCCTCATTTTCCAAAAGTTCTGGTTGTATCTGAGGACTTGTCCGTGATATAATCTATTTGCGTGTAGGTATATCATGGCTTTTAGTCAGATACATACCAGAGGGATGGTCTTAGGACTGTCCCTTATTCATTTTTCATTGTTCCCTTGACCGCTTTTACTGCGTGTCTGTCTCGTAAATCCTTCCCCTCATTGAGAATCAGAAACTCGTCTAATCGTTCCCTGCGGATTAAGATTTTTCTTCCCACTCTAAGGATAGGCAGCTTTTCCCATTCCACAAGATTTCTAAGAGTGTTTCTTCCGATACCTGTATAGTCGGCAGCTTCTTCAATGGAGAGAGCAAACTTTAATTCTGTCATTCGATCACCTCATTCCTGCGTAGGATTACAAGTCTTGTATATCAGAGGATGTTCCTTTTTGAAGAAAGGATTAGCCTTTTTTAAAACTTGCGTTACGCAATTCTGATTAAAGTATATATCTTTTATAACGCTATGTCAAGCCTTACGAAATTCTATCATCTTTTATAGAATTGCGTATTGCAATATATCGTGTTATGTGGTATAGTAATGACATACCGAAAAAGGAGGTTCGCAAGTATGTTAAAAGATAAAGAATTGCGAAAGACAATCGGTAGCAGAGCAAAAAGCCGTAGACAGGAGTTAGGATTGAACCAGCCTTATGTCGCTGAAAAAATGGGCGTGACAGCCTCAACCATTCAGAGATACGAAGCAGGAACGATTGATAACACCAAGAAAATGACCTTAGAAGGTCTGGCAGATGCACTTCATGTATCTGTGGAATGGCTGAAAGGTGAGACGGACGAATACGAAACAGACATTACGGATAAAAGAGAATTACAGATTCGTGATGTGATGACTTCCATTCTGAATAAGCTCCCTTATGATATGGAACAGTCCGAAAGTGATTTTTCCAAAGACCTGCTACTACTGATGTTACGGGAATACGAGCTGTTCGTGGATTCGTTCCAGTTCGCTTGTAAGAATTTCAAAGGAAATACAGATAACAAAATGCTCGCCCAGACAATGGGGTTTGAATCCAATAAGGAATACAATGAGATTATGTTCCTTAGAGAAATCACCCACACCGTCAACGCATTGAACGATATGGGCGATATTGTAAGACTGTATTCTAAGAATCCTGAGACAGCGAAAAATCGACTAGCCAATCTTTTATCAGAAAAAGATCCCGATTCGGTATAGATAGGCAGACGGAGCTATGATATACTTACACGCAAGAAGCATTTCACCAGTTCCGATTGCCGATATCGAAAGGAGAAACGATTATGGCAAAAGGTTCTGTAAGGAAGAAAGGCAAGAAATGGTACTACCGCTTTTATGTGGAGGATGCAAGTGGTAACTTGGTTCAGAAAGAATTTGCAGGTACGGAGAGCAAATCAGAGACAGAGAAAATGTTACGCAAGGCTATGGAGGATTATGACGCAAAGAAATTTCTAGCCAAAGCGGACAACCTCACACTCGGACAGATGCTAGATGTATGGGCAGAGGAAGATTTGAAAACGGGTTCACTTAGCAACGGTACAGTCGGTAACTATTTACAGGCAGTAAACAGGATTAAACAACACCCAATCGGAAACAGAAAACTAAAGACAGTCACTTCGGAGCATTTGCAGAAGTTTATGGATTTACTTGCATTTGGCGGTGAGGAAGGAAATTTTAAGTCAAAGGGTTACACCATCGACTATATCCGTTCTTTCCACGCAGTCCTGCAACAGTCCTTCCGATTTGCAGTCTTTCCAAAGCAGTACATCACATTCAATCCAATGCAGTATGTGGTAATGCGTAGGAAAGCCGAGGAAGATGTGGATTTGTTTTCTGATAATGATGAGGATGCAGAGGTTATCAACCCGATTACACCAGAGCAGTATCAAACGCTTATGGAGTATCTGGAAGAAAGAAACAAGCCTGCTGTCCTGCCGGTACAGATAGCGTACTACACAGGTCTTAGACTTGGAGAGGTATGCGGACTGTCTTGGAGTGACATTAACTTTGAGGAACAGTATCTGACAGTACGAAGAAGTGTCCGTTACAACGGAGCAAGGCACAAGACCGAGATTGGTCCGACAAAGCGAAAGAAAGTCCGTATCGTGGATTTCTGTGATACGCTCGCTGACATCTTAAAGAAAGCGAAAAAGGAACAGAGAAAGCAGGTATTCAGTTACGGAGAACTCTATCAGAGGAACTACTACAGGGAAGTTAAGGAAAAGAATCGTATCTACTATGAGCTTTATCATTTGGATGGCACAGAGGACATTCCGCTTGATTACAACGAGATTGACCTTGTATGTATCAGACCGGACGGAGCATACGAAGCCCCTGCAACGGTTGAGACAGCTTTAAGGACAGCAAGGAAACGATTGTCGGAGCTTGATGATAATTTCCACTTCCACACCCTGCGACACACTTATACCACAAACCTGCTCTCAAATGGAGCAGCACCAAAGGATGTACAGGAATTACTTGGACACTCGGATGTAAGTACCACTATGAATGTCTATGCACACGCTAACCGAGAAGGTAAGCGAAACTCAGCCCGACTACTTGATAAGGTGGTTGGAGAATAAAATCGAATAAGAAAAACTTTCCCTTGTAGATACCTCATAAGGGCAAAAACAAGGGAAAAGGATACATATAGAGTGGCAAGGCATACCGCCAAGTCGCATAAAATAAGGAAAGTTGAGATTTTAGTTATACAAATTAAAATTGATAACACTGATTAGGAAATTTTATAGGAAACAAGTTTGTATCCATACATTTATTTATATCATCTGCAAACGGTTGAAATGCAGTTGTCTCACACTCTACTCCTACACCAAGGGTTTTCTTAATTTCCTCTATCCTTCTTTGTAAATCCTCATTTTCAAAAAACATATGTGCAATATTCAGCATCGTTTTGTCAAATCCATCTGTTGGAACATAAAAAGCATTTCTTCCAGACTGATTAATTTTTTCAAGAAATCGTTGCACTTTAGGCGGTATGTCCCTTCCATACCCACACCAATATATTCTCCCAGCACCTTTTTCCATGTAAGCTCTTTCTAGAGCATCCATTACAGAATTATCCCTTCCACTATACCCCAGTACGATAAAATTTCTTTTTTCAATCTCATGTGTCAAGGCTCTAACTAAAACCTCACTTTGATTGTCCAATTCCGTTTCCGTATTTTTTAACGGCCCATATTTATAATCTCCATGTAGAGCTATGCATAATAATTCTTTATCTGTATCATTACGAAAAATTCTATCTTGCGATTCCAATGTCACCTCGATAGGCACAAGTCCATACGAATGAGCTGTTTTCAGCATCAAACCATCAAAATTCGTTGTCCAAACACTCTTCACAATTTCATTCTCAGCAAGCAAAGCAATAATATGATATCCTAAACTTGGACATTTTCCTTCTATCAGGTGTTGGAAATATTTCCTTCTATCATCGGCTATTTTATACGCTGCCTCAATATATTTTGAATATTCTTCTTCTGAGTTTAGCTGTGGATATATACCCTGATTATCTAACCAGTTCTGAATTGATCGCTTTACCTGCTCAGACTTTATGTTATTATGCGTTTCTGCCAGAACTGGATTTTTTGAAATAAATATATCTCGCTTCCATTCCCAGATACACTCTCCTGCCGATGGTACTCCTGATTCAACAGATGCCCCAGCTCCTAAAAACATAGAAAACTTTGTATCCATATTCTGTTTAATAGATCTAACAAATTCGTCAAATTCCAATACATAATCCATGTTCTGTACCTCTACACTATCTAATCCATCGCCTTTTAGTAACCATTCTTCCAACTTAAAATTTATAAAACTTTCCAATAGCCATCTCGTTTCCCATTCACACGAACTATCTTGCCCTCTTTAACCAATTTTTTAATGGTTCGTTGAATGGTACTTACAGATGTTCCTACTTGTTCAGCTAATTCTTTCTGTTTAATTCTTGGTGAAAACAATATTGCTTTTATTACTTTTATTTCCATTTCTGTTCTTCCTGAATCCAAAACTTCATTCAAAACTTCATCCAAAACTTCATTTTTTTCATTCAAAACTTCATCGGTGAAATTAAGGTTTTTCAATATAACTCTGAATTCAGTTGCATTTGAATAAAAAACCGGCTTTTTGTCTTCTGTATAATTTGGTTCCACTTCATATGCCTGCATGATCTTTTTAAAACCACTACCCCTTCGTTCCATATAATCAAGCCGACTAAAAATATCTGCAACTACTGGATTTCTACGCTTTGAAGGAACATTGTCAATATCTCTATCCTGAATAAGTGTCCCATCATACATCCCGCCGGGTGAATATATTTCCAAACGGTCATCAAAAATATCAATATGAACTTCACTTCCCATATCTAAATAATCACGATGCACTAATCCATTAACCAAGCCTTCAAAAATGCTTCTCTCTGGATACTCCGGATATTCTACTCGTCTATCAGATTCTTTTTTCCACATTTTCTTCGAATTTCTGCGTGCAAAGTTCATGCCTTCTTCCAAGAGTAATATAAGGCTTCCCGTATACTCTTCATCATCCAAAGCATCAATAACTCCTGATGCTTTATCAATACCATTCCATCTGGTACAAAATAGTCTTGAGCAATAAATAGGAGATTCATCAGCAAGCAAAGCACCAGCATTTGTTAACATACCATTCTTGTCAACAATACCAAACGATTCAAAATCTTTCATTTCCATACTTTTCTTCGTTTTTTTATAATATGCTGCCTTTAACTTAGAAAAGGAATAATCATCAAAACTATAATCCGTAACAAGACTGTCATATGTCCTATTTTTTCCTCTCAAAACCAGTCTCTTCAGATCTGTAGCAGTGGCCATTACACTCTCATTGCCGATTCTGACATAGGCAGTATAATTTCCTTCACCTACATAATAGTAAGGTGTCTCTTCTCCCCGATATACTTCCAAAGTTACGATTTCCTTGCCATCTACAAGATGCGCTTTTAACAAAACTTCTGGAGTTGGGTCCATTTTTACCTTTATCTGTTCACTAATAACTTCCATAGCTTTCTTTACATCATCAATCCCTACCACAGAGTCATCATCAGCAATACCGAAAATAAGCACACCACCAACACCATTGGCAAAAGCACTTACACTTTTCAACCAACTCTTGGTTTTTTTTACCTCTAGCATTACTTTTTTGTCATATTCGGTTGCTTCACCAATCAGTTGTTCTAATTTCATAACCTCTCCTTATATTTTTCTCTATTCCTGAGACAATATGTTTGGATAATATATATTAATTTCTTTGAGATAATCACTGGCATTATACCTATAACTGGCACATCCTTCCAGTATGCTATATGCTTTTCTTTGTATTTTCATATTAGCAGAATTTCTAATAACATTATATGCTATACCTGCAAACAAATCATAATTCTCGAAATGTCCATAGCCGGTTGCTTCCGAATATGTTCTATCTATCTCACCCAAAAGTGCCAACTGATCTATTTCGTTGAATTGTATTAATACTTTCCAAAATGTATATAGCTGTTTTCTTACGATGTAATTTGAAAGTTGTTCCTGCATCATGAGCCTCATCACAAATTCTTCTACATCCTTGGATATCTCTCCATGTTGTAAATTGACCTCAATGTTCTGAAGTTTTTCTTCTTCCGAAATCTCTCTCACGGAACTATTTACATCCTGAATCATTTCGTCCATCGTAGTATAACGTTTAGCTCTATTACGCTCTGTTGCCTTACTGATAACAAAAGACAACTTTTTGTTCAACTGACTTTCGCCGGTAATATAATCGATTATTTTTCCAATCGAATATATATCACTCAACTTATCCAATGCAGTAAAATCATGCAACCCAATGGGATCAATAAAATAATGTGAATTCTTCGGAGTTGAAGTCGATTTCAAGCTATGGTTTATCATAGTATCTTTGCTCAATCCAAAATCAGACAATACAACATGTCCCTCTTTAATTAAAATATTTCCCAAATGCAAATCTCTATGTATTATACCAGCTTCATGAACATCCTTCATTCCTAACAATAACTCTTCAATAACTTGCAAAATCAACTTATCATCTTTAAACGGATTATTCTCCAAATAATCATAAACATTACAGTCGCATTTTTCCATTAAATAAGAATCATTATTCTCATCATAATTAAAAACCTTCAGAACATATGGAGATTTGGCTAATCTAAGCATATTCTCATACTCGTATTTAAACCTTTTCTTCCATGCTTCTTCTGTTCTATACTGTGACTTAAGTTGCTTTTTATAAATCTGTTCATTAAACAGAAAGATTTCACAATAACTTCCTTCAAACAGTTTATAGTCATTCTTTATCTGTATAACCCCTGCTGCATCTTCCAATTCCAACCCAAATCGCTTTAGGAAAGCCTTGGACTTGTCCATAATAGTCTTTTTCATTTCTTTCCGATATGATGAACTATTAACTAATGTCAAAACGGCTCCAATTACTTTTTGCTTAATTTCCAAGCTTTTATTTGAATATTGACTGAAAAGACTTTGTGTTTCAACATATTTTACATTTGCTACGGTTTCAAAATAATCTTCGATGGATAAATAATCAATTCCTAGAACGGAATTCTCCAAATAATAATCTAAATTTAATCCATCATAATGAGTCCCCATATATCCACGCTGATCCACTTCGACTTTTTCCTCAAAAAATACAGTGTCGTAATACTCAAATAATTTATTAATTACTGATTCCACCATAGCACCTCCTACGAGATAATTTCCCTTTCATACATATACATTACCAAAAAGGAATTATAATATTTTTATAATCTCTGCTTCTTGCACCCTTAGATTTATTACAATGCTCACATGTCAATTGTATATTACAAGGATCATTCGTTCCTCCATCTTCCAATGGCACCATATGATCGAAATTCTCATCTGACAAATTAAAGGTTCCAGACAAATCTTTTCCACATAACTGACATCGGTTCCTATCTCGCATTTTTACAGCTTTTTGTAACCATACTGAAAAACTTCTTCTTTTTATTACACCGTCACTCTTAAGCATATCCGGATAATCTGTTTTTTTCAGTTCTTTAACTACTTTTGCAACTTCTGTATTAAATCTAAACAGAAAATCTTTATTAGTAAAAAGGACATAAAATACATGTTCTGCCCAGTGCTCATTGATATTATCGCAATAAAAATCATTCACTTTTTCAGCGAATTCTTTCCACTCATCAAAATACTCCTCATCATATTCCGGGTATTCTGGTGGCAAATCTCCAACATCTGTAAATGTATATCCAAAAAGATTAAACAGTGCTTCATTGTGTTCACACAACACATACTCTTCTGGTGTATTCTCTATTACAGCTTCATATAAAAATCCATCTACTAAATGTGTTCTTATATATCTGTGTAAAAGACTATCTTTACTTGATTTATAAAATCCATCTATATATTCATTAAGGTACTCCGTCATAGTTTCATATACGCCATAATATCCATCCAATTCTATCGCACTCGAAATATGTGAAGCATCCATAACTGCTGCATCTGTCAGCGTCTCTACTAGTTGCTTACCCATCATAACCTCTCAAAATCCATTTTATTTCCTAATTTTACACATTTATTATGTAAAAAATTATATCATAATACTTACAATTATTCCATTGCCTTGTTTATGCCAACAATAAAACGCCCGAACCCATCGGGCATTTTATTCTTACCATAAATACAGGCAAGAATTCCGTTCCCTATTCAGTTGTCATCCCTGCCTGTCACTTACTCATATCTGATTTCCTGTTCCATGACGATTCCCGACTGGAACTGGATAATCAGCTTCTCGGCAGAGACTACCTTGATGTTTGCTATCAGCCTTCTTACAAGGTCATTATCAAATTCCGGTATCCGGTAGGTCTGTTTCTCTAGGAAACTGTCCATATCCTTCAACCGCTGTTCGTAACTGTCAGCCAGTTTTTTCTTCCGTCTGACCTCTATCTGCTCCTCTTTTAAAGTGGTAATTTCTTCTGCTATTCTACGGTACCTCTCATCGAATTCATCGGTGTAGGAACCTACCCTTGCATTTTCTGCAATCAGAGCCACCATCTCTTCTTCTTTTTCTTTGATTTCTTCATCGTATTCGTCCGGCTCCTGCTCCCCACCGTAGCTTCCAATTACCCGGATGACGTTCTGCTTGAAGGCTCCTACAAAATCTCCGTCGCCCCTGGTAATTCTGTTTATGGCCTCCATGACCGCTCTGTTTAAAGCACCCTCTTCCAATGTCTCGGATTTCTTGCAGTTCTTAGTTCCGTTTGTCAGTCGATTGCTACACCGCCACACAATCTTCTTTTTGCCATTTCTCGACCATGTAACTCTTCTGTATTCCTGTCCGCAGTCTCCACAGAGCAGTAAACCGGTAAGGGCGTATTCCGAGGAAAATTTGCTTTTCTGATTTTTCTTGCGTGTGACTGCTGATTTATTCATGGATGCACGCCTTGCCAGTTCTTCCTGCACTCGGTAAAATAATTCCTTCGGTATGATTGGCTCATGGTCATCTTCCACATAATACTGTGGCACAATCCCCTTATTAATGACCTTCTTCTTGGTCATGAAATCTATCGTATAAGTCTTCTGCAGCAGGGCATCTCCCATGTACTTTTCATTGCGGAGCATTTTAAAGATTACCGAATCATACCACTTATCCTGTCCTGTGGCAGTTTTTATGCCATTCTCCTCTAGGTACTGGCTTATCTTTTTGGCGCTATAGCCCTCCAGATAAAGGCGGAAAATCAACCTCACAATTTCTGCCTCCTCCGGCACAATGACCAGATCACCATTATAAAGTTATACTTAAGTATGTACAATAAATATTAAATAAGAATGTACAAATGTTATGATATGTGAGTTGTAAGGAGGAACTCATAATGATATTAATAAATCAAATCATAACAGATATAAGAATAGAAAGTGTCAATGACCTGTACAAGTTAAAACCATTTTGGGAGGATGGCACATTGAAGATTAATAAAAGTCAAATAGCTAGAGAATTGGAGGTAGATAGGCGGACTGTTGATAAATATATAAATGGATATACAAAGCCAGAAACAAGAAACTGTGATGACTGTATTACACCTTTTTATGACATTATTACAGAGTTATTATCAGATAAAAATCAGCAGGTATTCTACTACAGAAAAGTATTATGGCAATATCTGGTTGATAATCATGGCTTTAAAGGTGTTTATTGTAACTTCTGTCATTATCTCAGGAAATATCCTGAATTCGATTCATATTTCAGAAAAAGCAGACCATCAAATACCAATAAGGTTACTGTCAGATATGAAACTCCTATGGGTAAACAGGCTCAGCTTGATTGGAAAGAATCTATTCCGTTTATTCTTTCTTCAGGTGAAACTATAGATGTGAATATTTTTGTCCTGTTGCTTTCATATTCAAGATTCAGAGTATACAGGGTTTCACTTTCTAAAACACAGGATATACTCTTTTCGTTTCTTGATGATGCATTTGAAACACTTGGTGGTATTCCGGATGAAATAGTTACAGATAACATGAAGACTGTTATGGATGAAGCCAGAACAGAATATTATGCCGGTAAAGTTAATAACAAATTCCAGCAGTTCGCTGATGATTATGGTTTTAAAGTCCAGCCTTGTATTGCCGGACATCCGCATACTAAAGCCAAAGTTGAGGCACCTATGAAAATACTGGATGAAATAAGAGCTTATAATGGAAAATTGAATTACATTGAATTAGTCGAATTAGTGACAAGAATAAATAATCGTGTCAATACACAGGTAAACCAGGGAACAGGAAGGATTCCGCTGATGTATTATAACAAAGAAAAGGCTTTCTTAAACAGCCTGCCCGCTGATAACATAAGAAAGCCTTACCAAATCACCACAAATACGGTAAAAATCAATCATTCAAGCATGTTTAATTACAAAAGCTGTCAATACTCTGTACCACCAGAGTACATTGATAAGATTGTCTCATTACAAGTATATGATGGTTATATACATATGTATTGTAACACAGAATTCATAACCATTCATCAGTTAAGTTCAAAAAAATTGAATTATATTTCTGAGCATTATGCTGCAATTGCAAGAAAATCGCATATCTTCAGGGATGAGCATATAATGGACAGGGCAAAAGAAAATCTAGAAATTATAGGAAAGGATTATGATTTTGAATTTCAACCAAGTGTAAACGAACAGGAAATGAGGGAACTTGCAAGCCTTGGTTTTCTGGAAAATAATGAAAATATCGTGTTTTTAGGACCCAGCGGCGTTGGAAAAACGCATCTTGCAACATCTATAGGTATTGCAGCTGCTAAAAAACATGCAAGCACATACTTTATCAAATGTAATGATTTATTGCAGCAATTAAAGCGTGCACAGTTGGAAAAACGCCTGGATGCAAGATTAAAACACTTTAGTAAATATCGTCTTCTTATCATAGATGAATTAGGGTATCTGCCGATTAATAAAGAGGATTCAAACCTATTCTTTCAGCTTATAGATATGCGTTATGAAAAGAAAAGCACAATACTTACCACAAATATGAATTTTAATGAATGGGATGGAGTATTTTATGATGCAGTAGTTGCAAATGCAATCATGGATAGAATATTACATCATGCACATGTAGTGCCCATATCAGGAAAATCATATAGACTAAAAGATCATTTAAGACAAACAGACTAATTGTACATTTTTATATAATATTTTTTGTACATTCGGTCTTGACATTTTATACCATGTGATCGAACATAGATTGTAAGTCCATCAGGAAATCTTGCTTAAAGCGGGTGAATTTTGAGGCATCAGGAACAACATCAAAGCCACAGAAATCGCGTAATTCCTGAGAGTATTTCAAGAAAACAATCAGGAGCGTATCAGTCGGGATTGAGAAAATACGTTTGAGCAGAAGTGCCTTAAGCATTGGATAGAGCTGATGCTTACGTGGTCTTCCAGTTTTGGCGTGAAAATGAGAAACAAAAGAAACAGGAACAATTTCATCAATGTTAATGGCTTCATCAAGAAGAGAAAGAAACTGATATTTGTCGTTGTTAAATTTATTTTGACAATCTTCAAAAACTTCTGCCAAAGTGAGCTGCTTATGTGTTATCATATAGGTATATCTCCTTTAAGGTGGATTGGTATTTAGTTTCTAGTCAACTCTATTTTACCATAAACCTTGAGGAGATATTTTATTTTAACAACAAAAAATGCTGTATTTATGCGGCTTTTGGCGTTTTGCAAACGCCTAAATTGAATTTAATGATTAAGGAGAATTAAGCAATGGCAATATGGGAAGAATTTGAAATTCAGTGCACGGATTATCTTAATAACAGATTCGGTGCATACGCAAGATTTTTTCATCAAGGAGGTGCCGACTCAACTGTACCTGACATCTTAGTTGAGACCAAGTCTGGCAATTCATTTTACATTGATGCAAAACACTCACCTGCTCAATGCGGACAGTTTGTTTTATTACCAGACCTTGATACAGGAACATTTGAATATAGCCGTCTCAATGTTAATCGCATCAACAGATACGCAGAAATGATAATTGACTATATGAATGAAGATTTCGATGCTTTCAGAAAAGCTGGTACAGCCGGAAAAGATATTGATATGCCAAATGGCTCCGATATCTTCGCTGACTGGATTATCCAGGCATATAAAGACAAGGGAGCCGACTTCTTCATCACAAATAACTATACAATTTTACCTATTGAGCGTTTCAGAGATTATTTCGAAGTAACAGCTAAGTATCGAATCAAACGAAGCGGTTCAGGCAATGTTGGTAAGAGCCGTCTTAAGCCTGTGATGGATTATATATCAACTCACGATTATGTTATTACAGATTCTCGTATTTCCGGTGATAAGCTTTTTGTTGTTTCGCCACAGCAGCTACACGATCACAGATTCATCCTTCGTGGAATTGAGTATATGTTTTCTCTACGTGGAGATGAATATGAGCTTCGTAAACTCTCAAACACATACAACGCTAATGTTATTTTTTCAATCAAGCATAAAGCATCTACACCTGGTATGTCCGAAGCAGAGTTTATTGCTTGTTTGAAGTAACATCATCTGAAAACTGAATATACTGTTTAATAGCATAACGATATGTACTCATATAGTACTTTCCTATCGGAAGGTTTGCATTTGGATATTTCTTCATCTCGTCATTTTTTCCCATATCCAAAAAGATTTTTAATATATATTCACATTTATCACTGCGGTATTGTTCATCAATATCGCAGTTTTCAATTTCCCGCTCTATTTTTTTTAATCGTGAAATTATATCACCAGCAACCTTTGTTTTTACACCTTTATTGACAAGCCAATTTCTGAATTCTACTTCATTCATCTTTATTTTTCCTCCATCACTGTTCCTATTTCCACTGTGATGAACTGCAATACGTCAATTACTACTGAATTACCAAATTGCTTATATGCCTGGTTTGCACTCTTGCAGATTTTATAAGAATCAGGATAACCCATAATTCTAGCACATTCACGGGGATGCAACTTTCTTGTTTTTCCGTTTATTAAATAACCACCTGTCTTTGCAAATACGCCTCCGCCATATGCAGAAAGAGTAATTGCAATTCCTTTTGTGCTGTAAATTCTTTCGCCTTGCCCACCCTTATTTACAATACCTAAACGAATAGATTTATTGCTATATTGATTATCCTCTACACCATTGTAGTATGTATCTGGTCTTTCAACATATAAATTCTTAACCATTTCTTCATCATTAAGAAGAAAATCCTCAACATGGCGTGTTAATTTAAATGGCTTTGGATATTTAAAATCATTAACATCTAAGTCATTTCTAAAGCACACCATATAGATTCTTTCTCTTTTTTGTGGAACACCATAATCTACAGCATTCAGCACTTTCTGATAGAATGTATATCCAAGTTCTTCCATAGTTCCTTTCACTACTTCTAACGTTTTTCCGTCATCGTGTGTAGCAAAATTCTTTACATTCTCCATAAATACAACTTTAGGCTTTTTTGCCTTTACAATTCTGGCAACATCAAAAAACAATGTTCCTCTGCTGTCATCGAAACCTCGCTGCTTACCGCTAATTGAAAATGCCTGGCAAGGAAAACCAGCACAAAGAATATCATGATCAGGAATTGTATTTTCGTCAACCTGAGTGATGTCTCCTTCTGGTGTATCACCAAAATTCTCCGCGTAAACTTTCTGCACCGGAACATCCCACTCATTCGAATAAACGCAATTTGCCCCTAATGATTCTAATGCAATTCTGAACCCGCCTAATCCTGCAAACAAATCTATAAATGTATATCCTGTTAATAACTTCTTTTCTACTGAAATCATCTTCACAACTCCTTGTTTTCGTTTTCTTAATTATAGCGCACTGCGCTATAATTTCAAGAAGCACCAAGAAAATTTACAATTTCATTTTCTTCTCTTCTTCGATGATATTCCAAAGTTCATCTCTATCCATCTCTAAAAAATCGGCAAAAAATTCAAGGTTTCTCTTTGACGGAGTTAGATTATTATTTTCAAAACGAGCATAATACATAGGTGTAACCCCCATAAGTTCGGCAGTTTGTTTTTTAGTAAGTTGCTTTTCATTTCGTTTTGCAGCGAGCATTATACTTAGTTTTGATTTCATTTTACCTCACCGCCTTATTCAATAGTCTTGTATATTCAACCCGAAATCAATAGTTTTGTATTCTCAACCTCTATTTTACTCTTATTTCCCGCTCCTTAAAACAAGAAAATCCGAGAGCTTGAATTTATGTCCAAGCCCTCGGAAAGCCTTATATTTCAAGCATTTTCACACTATCAATTATGTACTTTAGTCAACAGAACTATGCACTCATCTGTACTTTCGTTGTCACAATCCACGCCCAATACATTTCTGCCATTCATATATATCGGAAATTTAAACCGGAGACCTCTTAATATTCTGCCGTCCTTTTGCTCTTCCTCATAGATAAACACATCAGACAGGAAGCTCTTCAAAAATGTCTTCTTTTCCAGATCTGTAAATTTATCATACAGCTTATCAAAGAATAAAAGGAACTGGTAAACATTATCTTCTGAGATTTTGTCCTGCCTGATATTATATACTCTTGTTTCGACTTCTTCCATAGCATCCTCAATATCAGTGATTTCATCATACAGCTTGTCCAGACGTTCCTGCATGTCATTATATTTTTTATCATAATTCTTATCCGATACGGATAAATGATCTATCTGTTCAGCAAGCCTGTTTTTCGCCCCGGTTGTCTGGCTCAGTCTGTCTTTTAATCCATCATATTCTCTGTCAAGCTCCGAAGTATCAATGCTGCTTCCTATCTGATTACGGATTTCCTGCTCAAACTTTGGATTCTTTACAAATTTGCGTATAATTTCCTCAACTGCCGCATTAATCCTATCCTCATTCCACTGTCTTTTGTAAGTACAGCGGTGTCCGTCCACAAGCTTCCTGTGTTTGCAGGCATAATAAAAATAATCCTTATAATAACCTCCATCCGGATGCTTCTTGCGGTTTACATTGCCATACATACCGCTTCCGCAGACAGGGCATTTTATAATTCCGGATAAAATATGCTCATGTTCAAGGCTGTGCGTTTTTACCTGTAAAACACCTGTCTCCTGACGCTTTCTGTGTGCCTGATTCCACATTTCTTCTGATATGATTGCCTCATGGATTCCATCATTTAACATGTATTCCTTTTGTTTTACGATATGATATTCATTCCTTGTTCCCGGAATCTTCTCATTTTTTCTTCTGCCAAATGCAAGTTTGCCACAATATATCGGATTGTCCAGTACACCTTTGACGAATGATGTAGAAAAACCTTCAATTGTGTTATTCTGGCGAAGCTTTTTCTTATAACCACTGTTATTTAAAAATGCAGCTATCGCAGCCATTCCCATCGTTGTATTGACGAATTTATCATATATAATACGGATAATCTCTGCTTCATCCTCTGCAATGATAAGCTCACCATTTACCAGCTGATAGCCATATGGTGCAAATCCACCGTTCCATCTGCCTTCTCTTGCTTTCTGTCGGCGACCTTCCATTGTCTGGACAAGGATATTCTCACGCTCTATCTCTGCTACCGCAGATAACACAGATATCATAAGCTTTCCGGCATCCTTGAAACTGTCAATCCCATCCTCTACACAGATAAGATTAACCCCATAATCCTGCATTTTCTGCAATGATGATAAAACATCTGCGGCATTTCTTCCAAATCGTGACAGCTTAAATACCAGCACATAATCAACATTGTCTTTGCCACTTTCTATATCCGCAAGCATCTGCTTAAACTGTGGTCTGCCTTCCACGCTTTTGCCAGATTTACCCTCATCAGAATATTCACCAACGATAGACATTTCCTGATAATCTGCGTATTTTCTAAGCTTGTCCTTCTGTGCATCAAGACTGTAGCCTTCTACCTGCATAGAAGTAGAAACTCTTGTGTATATGTAACATTTCTTCTGTTTTTTCATAAGATGTTATCTCCTTTTTACTTCCTTGGAAACCTCTTTAATGCTTTCAAGATATGCTTTTTCGACTGGCGTCAAAGTAATCTCCTGATATTTTCTATATTCCGCTTTCGCTTTCTCCAATGCCTGTTTATGACTTACAGAACCAGCTCCAGTTAAAAGTTTTCTATTTCCTGATGACAACACACTATCCAACTGCTTTACATAATCATCCATATACATTGGCTTATGCTCAATTGCATTAATTTCAGCCAGATCAAAATAACCAGAAACAAGATTGTTTAATACTTTGAGTTCATTTTCTTCAAGATAATTCTTTGCAATTCCTATATCCTTTAATGCTGGTAATTCTCCGACAAATGAAGTAAGTCCCATAAATGGTTTTTGTGCATCAGCACGTTGATATATAACCTCTGCCGCAGTATAACCATGTGCTGCATAGTGAAGTTTATTCTGAACAATTTTAAAGAATCTAACAGACTCTTCGCTATGAGGATTGTAATCTACACTCGTAGCATACAAATCAAGAACCTGACGATACAAGACCTTTTCTGATGATCGGATATCCCTGATTCTATCCAGTAATTCTTTCCAGTAATTTCCTCCACCATTGCCTTTCAGTCGCTCATCATCTATCGTAAATCCCTTAATCATATATTCTTTTAACCGCTTTGTTGCCCACTGCCTGAATCTTGTTGCAATCACTGATTTAATACGGTATCCAAGAGAGATAATCATATCTAAATTGTAATAAGTAACATTATATGTTTTTCCATCATCTGCAGTTGTTCGGAATTTCCGAACAACTGAATCCTTATCCAGCTCCCCTTCTTCGAATATATGCTTTATATGTTCACTTATATTTGATTTACTGCATTGATATAATTCAGTAAGCTGCTGTTGTGTCAGCCACACTGTATCATCTTCTATTTTAACTTCTATATTTGTCTGCCCATCATCAGTCTGATATATAAGTATTTCCCCATATTCATCAGTTCCAATTTTATCTGCCATAAGCACCTCTCCAATCCATTACTTCTTAGTTATGAAATGTGAACACATGTGTTCACTATTTGTCCCAACTAAATCTTATCATCATTCCAACCTCTGTTCAACCAAAACTTTTCCCATCATACAGTGCAAAATAAAAGAGACTCCACTCGCCATGAATGAAGCCTCCTGATATATGTATACATCCTACAGCATATTATCTGCAGGATGCCGGCTGCCTACGCAGCCTTTTGTCCAGAAGCTGTTTTACTCCACCTAAGTAATAACAGAATCTGTCAAATTGTTTCTGCCTGCTTACTTTCTCGTCATCAATGGAATCCTTGATCATCATGCACATCTCTACTTCTTCTTTTATCTCCGGTGCATATTTAATAATCATGTCTGCAAGAAAGCTGCAGCAACGTTCAAAATCCTTGTTCATTGCCAAGCCTCCCTTAAATTCAAGAATGCCTCGGCATTCTTGCTGCGAGGTGCGCGTCATGCAAATGCATGACATTCTTCAAATGTGCACCTCTGCAATCCTGCCGGAGGCTATATCAGATGGGGGATTGACTCCCATCTGATATAATCCTGTGAATGATTCACAGAGCATATTTTATCGCAAGGCTTTTAAAAATGGAATAGATTTTACCAAACGACAGTTTTCAAAAAAGCTTATCTGTCAAAAATTAATTTCTCCCATGGTTCATATCCTGTCATATAGCCGAATTCTTCCTCATTTCTGAATCCTTCAAGAAGTTTTTCTTTTACACCATCTAATATAGCTTCATCAATATCTCTGAACTTCATATGCTTATATAAACCGGACTTTCTAAAATCATACATAGTACCCACATTATCAAGAAGATGTTTTACCACCTTATATGTTCCCTCTACATCTTTCCCTGCACATACAATATCAAGCATTGGCGAATACTCATTATATTTTCCCATTTCCAATGTATGTGCAACTGCCTGTACCTTCCCTGACAGAAATCTCGCATAACCGATATCATTTTCCCGCAATGCCAGTCCAGCCATTGTGGAAAGCACAAAATTAAGTGTACTAAAGCCGGAAAAAATAACATTTTCATATTTCTCATATGCTTCTTTGATTTTCCCCTGCTCCTGGAGTAATCTTCCCTGATAATAACTTTTCATAGGATCGTGTTCTGAAAAATAGTCCAGATATTTTTCTGCCTTGGCATAATCCTTCTTACGTAAATAAAATCCAAATAGAGAATCTGCTGCATGATGCTGTATCTCTTCATTCTCATCATGCAGTGCCAGCTCATACCATGCGTTAATCTGCTTATCATATTTTTCCGGATTCGTGCATTTATCCATTATTCTTCTTGTATCAAGTATTACCGCAGCCTGCCTGATAAGCATGTTACAATTCGGATATTCTTTTATAAGCCTCAATGCCCATTCATAAGTCTTTTCATAGCCTTCTTCTGAAAACATCCTGTCCATCTTCCTGATAATTTCTTTGATTTCAGTATCTGAAAGTTTTTCATGAAAAGAAAGCAATGTATCAAGCGAAATATCAAGCAGTCTCGCAATTGGTGCCAGCAGTTCAATATCCGGCTTGGAATTACTATTCTCCCATTTGTTTACAGCCGGTGTCGTCACACCTAATCTGTTTGCCATCTCCTCCTGCGTCATACCAGCTTCTTTTCTATATTTTTTTATAACAACGCCTATATCCATTTGCTTCATCTCCTAAATAATTCAAAAGCTTTTGTATACTCAGCATATCAGATTCATATAGATTGCACAATTGAACAGTGTTTAATTTTTATTCAAATTAATTAACCAGCAGGAAATGTCGCATGATTAATCCACTGTTTTGGCTGCTTTGATACTTCTTAGGTTGACGGCTAGATACGCATTAGAGATGTCCCATCCAAATGCTGTTCTAGCAAGTGACTTTTCCCTTGAACCCTTTGTTTATTATATGTGGTGGTGCTTTTTGCCCCCCCCATTTTATCACTTTGGAGGTGCTTTTCGCCCCCCACTTTATGATTTTGACGGTGCTTTTTGCCACCACTTTTTATGTTCTGATTTTACTGTAATCTTGTTTAAATTCCAGATTTCAAAAAATGGGGGGTGCAAAATGGAGCCATTTTTGAATTCCGGGGGTGCTTTTCGTCCCCAAATAGTGAAAGTGGGGGCACTTTCTGCCCCCACTCAGAAAATATTGCTAAAATACAGTTTAGATTTACCATACAAACTGGAATTTTATGGTCTATCAGATTTTTTATTTACAGTTGTACTTTCGTTTCATTTCTCGTCTTGCCTTAATCTTTCCTAAAAATCCAGAAAGATACATGGCTAATACAATTAATACACCAAAATCTAATCCAAGTCCCGCACTTGCAACTCTTTCGTAGATACTTCCTGGTGTGTCTAATACCATTACTTCAATAATAACAAATGCAATCATTCCTATTATTGCAATAACCGTAAGTACAAATAACCTTCCTTTAATTTTTTGATTGATTGTCTCTGTATAATCAGATAATTTCAATACTGTTTCTTTTACTTCTTCATTCATATTCTCGCTTTTCCTTTCTCCATCAATGATTTCAGGTATACTAACATCATAAAATTCAGCCAATTCAGCCAACAAACTAATATCAGGCATATTAGAACCTGTTTCCCATCTAGAAACTGTTCGGCCTGAAACATTTATCTTTTCGGCAAGCTGTTCCTGTGTAATATCCTTTTCTTTCCTAAGTTCTTTTAAGAAACTTCCGATTTTTTTCTGATTCATACTGTTTCCTCCTTTCATCGACAGAGTAATATTATTCTACTAAACATAACACGACACAAAGCGAGAAAATGCCGTATTTACGCTATTTGACAAATCTGTCTAGTATTATTTATATTGATTTTAGCCTCAAAAACTTCGATTTATCAAACTCATTTTATTTCTGCTGAATCATCTTAAAATGCTTCAATGCCTCCACAATTGTGCTCTCTTTATCTTCTGGACACTGTGGCTGCCTGCTGTCTTCATTTTTAGGTAAATTATAACTTGGAACAAGTTCCAAGTCTGTCGCGGCAGTCGTCGAATTGCCCTGCAAGCAGTCCATTCTCCTCGTTGCAACCCACAAATTCTTTCCAACCTCAATTCCGCATTTTCTCTTTACCTGCGAAATATACAGATTGGAAACCTTTATGCCGGCATTATGTTCAGACACATACTTCTTTATCTCATCATATGTTGCCTTAGTCTCTGCAGATGTTATATCCACATCATCAAGTTCAATCGTGACATTAATGTAATCATCCGGCTTTTGTTTCAGTTGGGACAAAAGTACAACCGTCTCCACATGCGGTGAAAGTTTCTTCTTATACTAAATAGCGAAAGTACCACTTTCGCCAAACTTTATGGAACTCTCACTGGTGGGGGATAAGGCTCGTAATAAACCTAATCCACTCAACATATGTTCTATTTATCTTCTATAAATACATGAGGTATTATCTCCCTCAAATTATTCACTTCCCTAATATAATCATGCCAATATATGGAATTCGTATAATTGGTATTTTGAGGATTGATGCATAAAGTTCTTGCCCCAGATAAATGTACAAATGTATCATTAAATGAATTTCCCACAAATAATACCTCCGATGCATTTATCTTATTCTCATTTACAATCTGCTTAATATATTCTGCTTTTCCCTCAAAATCATACTCTGTTCCAACAATTCTTGACAACTTACCCTTCTGAAAATAGAACTTATTAGCACTTATATCTTCAAAAAGATTTACCATATCTCCAAGTACTTCTTTTATTATCTCTCGAATAGAACCTGAAACAATGTACAACAACACATCTCTACTCTTCAATTCCATTAATGTTTCTTTACATCCATCAATTAATACCATTTCAGATGCAATTTTTTTCATAATATCTTTGGTTAACCCAGCTTCTCTAAACTTGTCTTCTGTTATCTTACACCATTGCTCGTGTGTTATTTGCTTGTTAGAAAACTGCCTATGATAATAATCGCAATCATTTACACTATATCCCAACTCAGTCCATATTCGCTCCCATGTTGTTTTTGAAAAATTAGGCGATACAAGTGTTCCATCATAATCAAACACTACGATCTTAGCATTTTTTAATTTCATAGGCGTAGCATGGATTCCTTTCCTTTTTAAATAATAATTTTTATACTTTTCTGCTAATAAGTCATCATCATCTGCAGTAAGCTCTCCTTTTCGTAAATTCAATGCTTTCTCTAAACTTCTTATGGTGGCTACCGTAGTTTCCCTAAAAATCCTAATTGAAAATTCGTTTTCCTCTGCATTGATTTTCTCACATTTGGATATATGTCCTATACTAATTCCACTTAATTTGCTCAATTCCTTTATTGTAATCTTTTGGGAATTTCTGTAAAAAAACAATTTGTATGCGTTGATTCTAAGCATTAAATTATCTGCATTTTTCTTTCTATTTTCTGCTTTCAATATTTCTTCCAAAACAGAATCATCACACAAAACCGACTCACAAAGTGAAATGGCAGATTCCATAGCAATTTTCTGATATCTATCTTTATTTTCACTTTGCTTATCATATCCCCAATCACAGATTCCTTTTACAATAATCCACTCATACAGATTATTAGCCATAGCAACACTTGCTAATCCTGCGCCCTCCATTTCACCACCAATAGCTTCTGGAAATGAACTATGTAATTTATCTCTGTAATTTTTGTCATCTAATAATTTTTCACCTGACAATACTGTCCCCATATATTTTTTTGCGGCTTTACCATCCTCTAACAAATACTCCCAGTCCATGCATGACTTAAACCTATTCGTTAATACTCCCCCAGCTTCTGTATCAGTGCCTCTTGGTATTGTACTTCCATTTGATATTTTTGCGGTTTCATACTGAAGTATTTTTTAGAAATAAGTACCTCTCCAATTCGTTGCTTTCCCTTATTCATTCCCCATGCAACACCTACCATAATAATTCCACGAGGATTCCACATTTTTATTGCATTATCTACTGTCGTCATTACCGCATCCCTATTCATTGCTCCCATATCTGATTGAACATGAATTACATTATAAGCCCCAAATCTACCTATAAAATATGTATTATTTTTACTATATGCAACCAGTATATCTGAATAGTCTTCTAATGGTTTTTATCTGGAAAGTAAACTGTTTGTTTCTATATCATTAACTGTCACTAATAATAACCAATTTTTATTTTCTCTCTTTATTTGTTTTGTTGTTTTTTGGTTTATCCTTTCCATGAGCTTACCCTCCAATCATAAAAAATCCAATAATATTATACCACAGAAGTCCACATCCTACCATCCGAAAAGGAGTAAGAATGATGCCGATCAGGAATTGAAACTCCCGATTGGCATCTTTTCTTACTCCTCTTCATTTTTACATTCAGTCTCCGTTCCATCCAAGAACATTACTGCAAGCGTTCCATCTTCAAAAACCTTAATGTGGTCCAGCGTTTTCAGCATGAAGTCCGTATCCATCTCCGTCAAAGGTTCTGCCCAATCGGTGTATTCTATGAACTTCTCTGCCCGATAACCTTCCAACAGGTTCTTGCTCTGCAACTGTTCTGTCCACTGCTCCATGAAATCCTCTCGGTTTTCCACCAACACATTCCAAGCCATCAGATATGCCTTTATCAGCGTTTTTTCCTCTACGTGGCGGTTGGTGCATTCTATGACTCCTTTGACCTTGTAGCGTTCGCTGCATTGCCATACCTTACGGTCAACGCCCGTGCTGCTCCGCCAGCCTTTCCGTGCAAACACCTTATTACAGTCTCCGCAAACTATTACCTTTTACGAAAAAAATATGTATCCATTGAGGAGATACTCTTTTCCTTATCTGCTAAAAATCAATATCGTTATGCTTATTTTTCAGCTTGTAAAATGCAATTATTACACTGGTATAATATTGCATCATCCAATCATACCATATTTCCTTGCTATAATCGCTCTTTTGACCCGCACGATTATGGCGAATATTATAGCCGTTAACTATACCAAAAATCAACTTATCATGTTCATTTTTAGGAACTTCATACTCAGCATTAAAAATATCTTTTACTTCTTCACGTTCACTTTCCAAAATATCAGCAAGAATGTTAATAGCCTTCTTTTTCTGTTCTAAATTGGCATCAAAACGATAATACATTTCTGTGGCTGTTGCTAATTGCTCATATACTGAATCAGGCAAAGCAGAACCATCATATTCTAACTGCTCACGCAATGCACCGTTAGGCATTTGCATTATAAATCCATTTGTTGGTTCAAGATAATAACCCTCTTTATAGGCACGTAAGATATTATTAATCTGTTCAGCAAATTCTGCCTTTTGCACTTCATTTTCAAATTCAGCTGTTTCATAGTTATAAACACCAATATGGTCGTATAAAATCTCAATCACCGAAAATAATGTCTGTTCATCATATTCTTCGAGATATTGCCAAATTGGCCAAACCTCTTTATCCTGTAAGCGTGTTGCAAAATACACTTCCGGCGATGGCAACAGACTTGGTGGTAAAACCTGCTCCGAATCCTGCGTATAAGGAATTTGTCTCCACACTCCTCTTGTAGCCACTTCAAAATACTCTTTATCACAAAAATACTTATGTACTTGTCTGAAATACTGTAACAACTCATCAAAATCTATCTGCAGTTGCTTTGTAAGTAAACCATGCCTTTCTGCGTAATATTTTTTCATATTATTCTTTTCTCCTTATGGGCAGCTAAAAATTACCTTGTTCATTTTGAATACTATTTTCCATTAATCTAATCAAATCATCAATATCAAATAGGTCTATCAATGTTTTCTGTTGCTCTGCAAATCTCTGTGCATCTTCTGTAAAATAGGAAGAAGTTACGATAATTGCCTTATTTGCCCTTTCTGCTGTTTGCACACCATATAAGGCTCGAACAATATCAACACCTATTTTATTCATTTCATTATACCTTTTACATTCAATCAAAAACATGACAGGTCTACCTAAGATACTTTTTGTTGCGATTATGTCTTTTCCCCCATCTCGTGTCTGAGGTGTTAAACGAGTTTGAAAACCTTGCCTTTTAAACACTTCTTCCACGACCTCTTCAAACTCCCTGGGAGTAAGCTGATATACAGATCTTTTATCATTCAATATCCTATATATATTTTCCTCTACCTGTGGCAAAAATGAAGCTATGCTTTCTTCATCGAATTCCACCTGATATACAATCCCCATATTTGGCTTCTCAAGAAATTGTCCACCATGTATTTCATTATCTTCATAATTGAAACACCCTACTGGATATTCATAACCAGAAATTCTGTATTTTATATTGTTTCCACATTCTTCACAATCGCATTCTTCGTATATATCATACACGATTTCTGGACCCATTTGTCTTTCGTATGAAGATGTTTCTGCATCCAGATACTCTTTCTTAATGACGATAATATTTCCGCACTCTTCACACTGTATAACTACATCATTTAATAATTCCATGCACATTGCCTCCGTGCCTTATAAATCAATTTCGTATCTCTCAAATAATTTATCAAAAAACTCACATATCATTTGCTTCGCATTATTCTCGTCCAAAAACTCATATCCTCTAAATCGATATACTTCATAGCCCTTCAACCGCAATGCTCTATCAGCTTTTACCATTTCGACATATAATGCAGGTGCCGCCTTTCCATTCTGAGAGTAGTGTTGCTGCCCATCCAATTCAAAAACGATCTGTATTCCTCCCGGTAATAACATCAAAAAATCCATTCTTTGATGGGAGTATACTACTTGTCCTTTTCTCTGATATTTGCTACGAGGGTCATAATGCAAATACACTTGTGGCACTAATGCAGGAATATCTTGCTTTATCGGGTGACGATAATAGTTATAATATGCTCTAAAAAAGATTTTTTCGGGTTCTGAATCAAGAGATGCTCTTAGCCGGCCATACAATTCTAACTCAGGATCGCCATCATTCTCTTTGTTGTTCTCTTTCCACCATTCAACCAAAGTATTCCACTGTAGTCCATCTGCTCCTATCTCAAAATTATAAAACAAGCAATTGTCAGTATCTCATATCAATCGCAGTTCGTTACTAATTGAATTTTCAATAGTAATATCTGGCTTTTGACCGACCGGAGCAAAAATGAGATTTTTTAATTCACCTTCAACAATTCTTCTTTTTCCTATACTATAATGTGGAACTCCGGATTTTTGAGAACTGATATATAACTCATATCCATCTTCCTTAATTATTCCATTTATACCTTGAACATACTTTTTCTGTTCATCGCCTTCTCTCACCTCTGGTTTTACCAAACACTCTAAAAACTTGACGAAAGTTTCATCGGGCAGATATTTAACCTCTAATCGATTTGTAAGCAATTCCTTATAGGACATGGTTTTATCATATTTTACTGCAGACATAATTTCTTCCCCTACAGTCGTTCCAATGAAAATATCTGGAATATCAGTCATATTCCAAATAAACGATAGAAAATCGTCTAATTTCATTTGCCCTTCCATATCACTTAATGAATCTAAAAAATCAACAATTCGCCTTCTTGTCACAAACGAAAAAACTAATTCTGTATCAGCCAAATAAGGCTCCATGGTTTTTATCATTTCTGCATTTTCAAATTCTTTAACTATTCTTCTTGCCAACTTCCAAATATCATCATCTGGCAACTTGTCTTACTCCTCTTCATTTTTACATTCAATCTCCGTTCCGTCCAGGAAGACCACCAACAATGTTCCATCTTCAAAAACCTTGATGTGGTCCAGCGTTTTCAGCATGAAGTCCGTATCCATCTCCGTCAAAGGTTCTGCCCAATCGGTGTATTCTATGAACTTCTCTGCCCGATAACCTTCCAACAGGTTCTTGCTCTGCAACTGTTCTGTCCACTGCTCCATGAAATCCTCTCGGTTTTCCACCAACACATTCCAAGCCATCAGATATGCCTTTATCAGCGTTTTTTCCTCTACGTGGCGGTTGGCGCATCCCATGACTCCTTTGACCTTGTAGCGTTCACTGCATTGCCATACCTTACGGTCAACGCCCGTGCTGCTCCGCCAGCCTTTCCATGCAAACACCTTATTACAGTCTCCGCTAATTATCTTGGATGCAAATGGATTGCTTTCCGACCGGTGGGAATAGGAGTTTGTCCCATGCTCCTCCAGATACTTTTTCCTGCGTTTTATTTCAAGCTGTACACATTCCCATATCCGCTTTGAAATGATGGCATCATGGTCATCCTCCACATAAAACATCTGGATTTCCCCTTTGTTCTGTGTACGTTTCTTGGTGATAAAATCCACCGTATGTTTAGCAAAAGCCTATTATTCAGCAGAGTCTCAAAACACCCCTCTGCTACAATATTCAAATGATTCATTCATAAGGCTACAAAACACACATCCATTTTTGCTCCTTAATATCCCACAAACCGCAGAAAATCAAGGTTTCCTTGAAAGCAGACAGACGGTTTCAATATTCCCCTGAACTTTGATTTTATACTGCATAGCGAAAGTGACACTATTAACTTAAGGGGGGGTAAATACCTTAACCATTTGAAAATTCCTTTTAATGTTACTACTTTACCCTGTCCTCGGCAGGATCAACTGCATACCAATGTTCTGCATTTCGCTTACATTCTAACACAGGTATTCTTTTTGTCACTTCACGTTTCGTGCTTCCATCACTACGAAGAATTTCTCTCCATTCCACTGGTTTATTATAATATTTCATTTTGCCTCCACATTGAGGGCATCCTTCAATATGTATTTTCTCTATGGTCAATCTATTCCCATAACCACTAATTGCAAAATTGAAAAACAAAGGATGTCTCGTTTGCTTTTTAGCAATTCTTCTAAGTGTAAAAAAGATTAAAAATAAAAATTCAAATATTATAAAAATAATAGAATATTTCTGCATATCTAAACTTATTGTATTTCCATTCATCCCTCTAAAAAAGCAAACTATACTTTTTACTATTTTGGCAAACGGAAATATTCCTACAATTGCAATAATAGTACTAATCCATGTTAAAACAGCTAAAGTAAATGGACTACGCCATTTTGGTTCTGGATCATAATTTGCCGTCTTTTGCTTCTCTTCCGAGATATTATTGATAATATTTCCTGCTGCAATTTGAGTTTTTCCTGTAAAACTCACATTTCCATTGAAATTATTTTGCTTATACTCTTCTTTTCTTCTTCTCATATCGTCATCTTCCTTCTCTTTTGCGAAAAAGTATTCCTTTTGCCAAAATGTATACTGATAATTCCGAAAATCTTATCCCTGGGGTAAATCAATTCCCTCATACCCATTCTGCGGAAACTGAAACACACATCCATTTTTGCCCCAAATCGGTGGAAACCTTTGATTTACGGGGCTTTTCTCGTCAGCAGAGCCACTGTCTCCACATGGACTGTATTAGCAAACTGGTCAACCGGCTGTACTTTCACAATCTTATATCCACGCTCCGATAACACCTTTAAATCCCTTGCAAGTGTTGCCGAATCACAGCTTACATACACAACTCTCTGTGGTGACATTGTAACAATAGTATCCAAAAGCTTCTCATCACAGCCTTTTCTTGGTGGGTCTACCACTATAACATCTGGTCTTGTCATATTGTGTCCTGTACCATCATCTGCTTTCCTGCTTTCATAAAATGCTGTGACTACTTCTTCTGCCTTTCCTACAAAGAACTCTGCATTATCTATTCCGTTAATCCCAGCGTTATTCTTCGCATCTTCAATCGCCTGTGGAACTATCTCTACACCGTATACCATTCCTGCATTTTTTGCCAAAAATAACGAGATTGTTCCTATTCCACAATACAAATCCCACACTGCCTCATTGCCTGTAAGATTAGCAAATTCCAATGCTTTGTTATAAAGCACTTCTGTCTGTTTAGGATTAACCTGAAAGAATGAAAGCGGTGATATCTGGAACTTTATATCTCCAATGTAATCTTCTATATAAGGTCTTCCATAAAGAGTTACACATTCCCTGCCAAGTATTACATTAGTATCCTCTTTATTAATATTGACAACCAGCGAAGCTATATTTAACTTTCTTCCACTGTTATTACTTGTATTATTATCACTACCTGATAAAGTGTTATCACTTGCTGAAATGCCACTATTAAGCCGCTCAATCACTCTTACAAGTCCATCTGCCGCCTCTTTTCTTAACATTTTCTTAGTAACAAGACAGACCATAATCTCATCAGTATGAAATCCTGTTCTTATAAGTATATGTCTTAAAGTTCCCTTATGGATATTCTCGTTATAGGCTCTTACCCTGTAATCTTTCATCCACTGCTTGACGGCTGTTAATATTACAGAGTTGTTCTCATCACCTAAAAGGCAGTCATCACAAGGAATTATTGAATGTGTATGACCTGCGTAAAATCCCATAATAATATTACCGTCTTTATCCTCACCTACAGGATACTGTGCTTTGTTGCGGTATCTGAATGGCGTGTCCATACCAAGAATGTCACACATTTCATAATCTACGCCTTCTGTAAGTCCACCTATTCTCTGTAAATTATCACTGACAAGCTTCTGTTTGTACTTAAGCTGTGCAGCGTAACTCATAGCCTGTAACTGACAGCCGCCACACTGCCTTGCTATATTACATTCCGGTGTAACCCTGTCCTTTGACGGTGTTATGATATTCATAAGTCTGGCATATCCGTAATTCTTCTTTGCCTTCATAATCTTAACTTCTACTACATCACCTATGACTGTATCTTTTACAAATAATGTATAGCCGTCTATCTTGCCTATTCCTTCTCCTGTTACTCCTATATCCTCTATTGTAACCTGTACAATATCATTCTTACTATATGCCATAACTGTTCCTCACATTAACAACCTGTTCTTCTTATGTTGGATTCAAGCCATCTGTTAAATCCAAGCCAGTCATTAGTGTCTTTGGCTTCAAGACATTCCCTTAAAGTTTCAAGCTTTGCATCCATATTATCTGCCATAGAAAGTGCTAGTGCTTCTGCTATTGCCGGCTTCTTAGGTGAACCATATTCTAACTCACCGTGATGTGATAATATACAATGACCAACCTCATTAGCTAATATCTCTGGAAAATCTGGTATATGTCTGATTTTTTCAATAACCATTTCGTAGCCAATCACTATATGTCCTATAAAATTCCCCTCATCTGTGTAGTCATTTCTTGGAAATTCACTTAATTCCCTTACCTTGCCTACATCGTGAAGCATTGCACAGCTTATAAGCAGATCCCTGTTAAGAAAATCGTAATTCTCACTCATCTTTGCACATAATCTTGTAACACTTAAGCTGTGTTCAAGCAGTCCACCCATAAATCCGTGATGTACTGTCTTGGCTGCTGATGTATTCTTGAACTTTTTAATAAATGCTTCATCTTCAACGAAAAATGCTTCCAAAAGCTGCTTTATGTATGGATTCTCTACACTTCTTACGAATCCTAATAATTCCTCATACATCTGCTCTATATCATATCTTGAAGATGGAATATAATCTGTTGGTGTGTACTCATCCTCTGCTGCCACACGAATTCTTTCTATTTTAAACTGTAATGCACCATTATAACTTGTAACCTGTCCATTAACAAATACATAATCATTAACTTCAAAATCGCATATTCCACCTGAATTAACGTCCCATATCTTTGAATCTATCTGTCCTGTCTTATCTATAAGTATAACATTCTCGTATTCTTTTCCAGCCTTAGTAAGTGCTGATGACTTGGATTTACACAGGTATACCTCTGAAATTCTGTCTCCGTCTTTAAATGTTTCTATATAACGCATACTCTTCCTCCATTCAATCAGATTTCTCTCTGATTTCAATTAATCTTATTATATTCTTATCTCAACTATTTAATTCTACTCTGTACTGTCAAGTAGCTGCTTTATCTGTATTCCACATTGACATCATAAGATACTTCAAAATACCCTGATTTACCAAGCCTTTTTACAAGGACATTAACGCTCTGTCCTGACTGGCATCTGTACAGCTTCTCATTCAGCTTCTGCATAGTAAGACATTCCTCGCCATTTACCTCTACAATTACATCTCCTGTCTGAAGTCCTGCCTGATATGCCGGCGACTCCTGCTCAACTGCAAGTATATATATGCCGGTTGTAAGACTGTATTTATCTGCTAATTCATTGTCTACATTCTCTGCTTTAATACCAAAATACATAATCTCCTGACGGTTTATCATATTCTCAATAGTACCTTTAAGATCTGATATTCCTATGAACTTAAGCTTGACATCTTTATTACTGTGCACAGATATTCCTACAACATTGCCGTCCGAATTAAATAAAAATGCGTAATCTTCATCTTTGGCTGTAAGATTAGTTTCAAATATGTCTACATTATTATCTATAAGGCTGTACGAGCTGATATTGGTTATAGTTCCATAATCTACTGCCCCATCCGTTCCATATATATTGCCTGCGGCAATTACAAGCTCACCCTTGTTAAGTATATATGAATTGCTAAGAACTGATACCTCTATGCTTATCCTGTCGTCCTCACTCATCTGTTCAGCATCAACACTTATTATACTTATACCTGTATTACTGTCTGAGCACACATATACCGCCTTATATTCATTATCATTAACCTTAACACTTATATCCGCAGTATTATCAGTATATTTCTTTGATGTAAGTATAATATATCTTGAATTCACATAGGCAACAATAAGTCCTGCCGTAGATGTTACATTTTCCCTGTTCTCAATATAATTCTCATAATTAAGCCCTTCCGTGCTTTCCTGAATTATGACAACTGACTTCTGCACATCATCTACCTTCGTTCTTAACGACTGCATTAATGTATCATAATCCTTCTTAATCTGTGGCTGTCCTTCTTCATCCTCAACAACAACAGGCTCCGGATATTCATCTCTTGTGAATTCAATTCTGTCCTGTTCTGCTTTCTTCTTATCAAACTTCGCCTTTACTGACGGCACAATAAGCTTGTCAGCCGCTATATACACCACTCCTGCTATTATTATCAATATAAGTATCTTAATTGTTCTTATAAGATTCTTATATTTAACCTTAGGACTTAATACAATCTTTTCCGTATATAAATCGTATTTCTGCTCAGTATCTTTATGTTCCATATTATCCCTCATTCTTATTCATTAACAGATGCTTACGCATCTGATATGTTAAATCACAAGTACATTTTTCTTCTGACTATCCGGTTATTACGCAATATAAATAAAGTATACACTATGTTTATGAACAAACTATGACATAGATGTTAAAAAGTCGGCTCTTTCTTAAATTTATCCTATGGTTTTAATCGGTTTTAGTATATAATAAGAAAGGATTGTCAGCTTTTATCACTAATAGCAGACATATAATAATTATTATTTGAAATGACAGGAGTATTACATTGAATAATAAATCATTATCAACACTTGAATATAATAAAATAATATCTCGTCTTGTATCTTTTGCCTGCTCTGATGGTGCAAAGCAGATACTTCATAAGCTTGAGCCTATGACTGACATAGACAAAATCAATACAGCACTTGATTATACTAATGATGCACTTACCCGTGTATACCAGAAGGGAAGCGTGGATTTCTCAAGGATAAAAGATATCAGGGGAAGCATTGCAAGACTTAAAGTCGGAAGCTCTCTTAATGCACTTGAGCTTCTTAACATATCTATGTTATTAGAATGTGCTGCCCGCATAAAGGGATACTATGAACAGCGTGCTGACTCAATACAACCTTTAATAGACATGCTTGACCCTGTTACACTTCTTAATAACGCAATTAAGAAATGTATTATATCAGAAGATGAAATCAGTGATGATGCAAGTGCGAACCTCCGCAGCATAAGACGTCAGAAAAATATAGCTGCTGACCGCATACACACTGAACTTAATAAAATATTGAATTCACCATCTACAAGAACTTATCTTCAGGATTATGTGATAACAACAAGACAGGGACGTTTCTGTCTGCCTGTTAAAGCTGAATACAAATCACTTATGCCTGGTATGGTTCATGACCAGTCATCGACCGGTTCTACTGTATTTATTGAGCCTGCCGCAGTTGTCAAGCTTAACAATGATATAAGAGAGCTTGAACTTAAGGAACAGGCTGAGATTGAAGTTATTCTTGCAGATTTAAGTGCTAAAGCCGCAGAATATACCGATTCACTGCTTTCAGACTATGAGATACTTACCAATCTTGACTGCATATTCGCCAAAGCACTTTTATCAAGGCATTTTAATTGCAGCCGCCCTGTTATGAATAACAAAGGTATAGTAAATATTAAAAAAGGACGACATCCTCTTATTGAACCGCATACTGTCGTTCCTATAGACATTTATCTCGGTACAGATTTTAACCTTCTTATCATAACAGGACCTAATACCGGTGGTAAGACCGTATCCTTAAAGACTGTCGGACTTCTTACTCTTATGGCTCAGGCCGGACTTAATATTCCAGCACTGGAACATTCCGACATAGCTGTATTTGACAATATATTTGCTGATATCGGCGATGAACAGAGTATTGAACAGAGCCTTAGTACATTCAGCTCACATATGACTAATACTGTCGATATTCTTAAAAAAGCTGACAGCAACAGTCTCATTTTATTCGATGAGATTGGTGCTGGTACTGACCCTACAGAAGGTGCAGCCCTTGCAATTGCTATACTTGACAGCCTTCACAGACGTAATATTACAACAATGGCGACAACTCATTACAGCGAGATTAAAATGTATGCACTCACAACCGATGGCGTGGAAAATGCCTGCTGTGAATTTGATGTACAGTCACTCCGCCCTACTTATAGGCTTCTTATCGGAGTTCCTGGAAAGAGTAATGCATTTGCCATTTCCAAAAAGCTTGGACTTTCTGACAATATAATTAATGATGCTTCACGCCGTCTTGACTCTGAAGATATCAAATTTGAAGACCTTGTAACTGATCTTGAACAAAGCCGTGTTACAATTGAACGTGAGCGTGAGGAATTAAATGAGTACAAAGCACAGATTGCCCAGTTAAAGTCTGAACTTACCAAAAAAACTGAACGTCTTGATGAACGTACTGACAATATTATAAGAAAAGCTAACGAAGAAGCTGCACGCATACTTAAAGATGCGAAAGAGTATGCTGATAAGACAATTAATGCTATGAACAAGCATGGTATGACTGTAAAAGAGCTTGAGAAACACCGCAGTGCTATCCGTGAGAAAATGAATAAGCGGCAGGAAAAGTTAAAGATTGAACCTGCCAACAACATAAGCGAGCATAAGGCTCACGATATATCTGAATTCAAGGTTGGTATGCACGTTAAGGTTCTTACAATGAACGTCATAGGTACTGTATCCCAGATTCATAAGAACAAAAACCAGGTTACTGTACTTGTAGGAAGCTTAAGCACTAAAATGGATATTAAAAATCTTGCCATACTTAAAGGCTATAAGGATCCTGCTGAAACAAGTTCTAAGCCTAAGGGTGCTGGTGGCTCAGGTAAAATCAAGATGTCAAAATCATCTTCTGTATCTTCTGAGATTAATCTTCTTGGATACACTGTTGATGAAGCTATTGCCGTTCTTGACAAATATCTTGATGATGCCTATATTGCCAGAATTCCACAGGTACGAATTGTTCACGGCAAGGGAACAGGTGCTCTACGCTCTGGTATAACTTCTTATCTGCACGGGGTTCCTTATATTAAAGAATTCCGCCTTGGACAGATTGGCGAGGGTGCAGAAGGTGTTACAATTGTAACATTTAAAGATTAACTATAAATATTGTATATGGAGGCACATATGGTTGCTAAACAACGAATTTTAATCGTAGATGATGATGAGAATATAGCTGAACTCATCTCACTCTATCTTACAAAAGAATGTTTTGAAACTAAGATTGTATATGACGGCGAAAGTGCACTTGATAACCTTTCTACATTCAAGCCTAACCTCATTCTGTTAGACCTTATGCTTCCTGGTATTGACGGATATCAGGTATGCCGTGAAATCAGGAAGAATAATAATACGCCAATAATTATGCTTTCAGCTAAGGGCGAAACATTTGACAAGGTATTAGGTCTGGAGCTTGGTGCTGATGATTATATTATCAAGCCATTTGAAACAAAAGAACTTGTCGCACGTGTTAAAGCTGTATTAAGACGTTATCATCTTCCACAGACTACCGTTGCACCATCAGAAAATGCAAGATGTGTAACGTATCCTGACTTAATTGTCAATCTTGACAATTACTCAGTTACTTATGATAAAAAGGCTGTAGAAATGCCGCCTAAAGAACTTGAACTTTTATACTTCCTTGCATCTGCACCTAATCAGGTGTTCACACGAGAACAGCTTCTTGACAATATCTGGGGCTATGATTACATCGGCGATACCCGTACTGTCGATGTGCACATCAAACGAATTCGTGAAAAGATTAAAGACCACGATAAATGGTCGATTGAAACCGTATGGGGAATTGGCTACAAATTTGTGACTAAATAAGCAGGAACGGACTCAATATGAAATATAATATGCTTACCAAACAGATAACTCTATATATAATAATTGCTGTTGTAGGATTTATAGCTGTAACAACAATATGTTTCAGGCACGATTATAATAAAGTATATGACTATTATTCTGAAGTGCTTTACCAGCAGGCTAACGAAATTGCCGGCACATTTGCAAAAGATACATTAACGCCAGAATATCTTTCAGACATAGAAGCTGACCTTAAAATAGTATCTGAACTCAACCACACAAGAATTATGTTCGTAAGCCCATTCGGTGATGTTATGTTAGATACTGGATTTTCTGGAACAGCAGATTTTAATGGTTATCTATATGAACTTAAGGATTTTGATTATGGCAGGCTTAAAGGTGCACACACACAGACAGGTGATTTCTATGGTGTATTTGACGAAACTGTTGTAAGTGCATATTTTCCTATTGCCAGCAATTTCACAATGAAAGGCTATGTTGTCATCAATATGTCTGAAACTGTCATAACTGACAGGGTATATGATACATTTAACACCAACTATCTTACACTGGTGATTGCTATGCTGCTTTCACTTTCTATGCTGGTGCTATATTTCATACATATTCACAAGCCTATCAATGAGCTTACCAAGGCTACTGAAGAATATGGAAAAGGTAATCTTTCCTACCGCATTAAGATACACCACAATGATGAAATCGGACGTCTGGCGGCTTCTCTAGATTATATGGCAAAAGAACTTAACGAAATGGACCGGTTCCAGCAGAAGTTCTTATCCAATATTTCGCACGACTTCCGTTCGCCTCTTACTTCAATAAAAGGCTACCTTGAAGCCATTGAGGACGGAACAGTACCACCGGAAATGATTAATAAATACATTAATATTGTATTATTTGAAACCGAACGACTTACCAAGCTTACAAGCAATATACTTACACTTAATGAACTTGACCCTAAGACTGTCCGCCTTGAGATTACAACATTTGATATTAACTCAGTAATAAAGCATACAATAGAAACTCTTGAGGGTTCGTGTAAAAAGAAAGGCATTAAGTTCAGCCTGACATTCTCTGGCACAGCACTTAATGTCAAAGCTGACAAAGGTAAAATACAACAGGTTATATACAACCTTGTAGATAACGCAATCAAATTCAGCCACGATAACTCCTTTATATATGTAACTGTCAAAGAAAAAGGTGATAAAGCCCAGATATCCATTAAAGATACCGGAAGCGGAATTGCCAAGAAAGATATTGATAAAATATGGGATAGATTTTATAAATCAGATGCCTCAAGAGGCCGTGACAAGAAAGGGTCTGGACTTGGACTATCCATAACTAAAGAAATAATTCAGGCACACGAAGAGCATATAGATGTAATCAGTACGCCGGATGTGGGGACGGAGTTTATATTTACGCTGCCACTTGCGAAGGGGTGATGTTAATAACGGACGATTGGCTGCAATCAACATAAGCATAAGAAGACGATGGGGAGCCGCCGGTCCTTAGTCGGCAGCCTTAGCTGGCGACTTAGTACCGCTGCGAGCGACACTCAATGCAAATGTGTCTTCGTTGCTTATGTTGATTGCAGCCAATCGTCCGTTGTTATCAATTACAGCCACCAATCAAGCATTAATATATAATTTTAGTCCTATTATCTGCTAACCGGTCTATAAAGCTTAAAGTTATTAATAAGCTTATCCAGCTCCCTGGCTCTCTGTTCAAGCTGTTCACTGATTGCTGAGCTTTCCTGTGAAGAAGCTGCTGTGTTCTGTGTAACACCTGATATCTGCTCGATACCCTGTTCAATCTGTGATAATATTTCTGCCTGATTTCTTGCTGACTCATTAGTTTCCTTAGCTACATCAGCAAACTTCTGCATTTCATTAATTGTTCCTTCAAATGCCTGTGCAACAGAGGCGGTTATCTCGTTACCCTTATTAATCTCTTCTATAGTCTTAACAATAAGTTCTCTTGTATTAACAGCTGACTTCTGGCTGTCTGTTGCAAGCTTTCCAATCTGCTCTGCAACCACTGCGAAACCACGTCCTGCATCACCAGCTCTGGCAGCTTCAATTGAAGCATTAAGTGCAAGAAGACTTGTCTGTGAAGCGATATCCTCGATAGTTGAAGTAATTGCTTCGATTTTATTAGATATTTCGATAATATTAGCCATTTCTTCTGTAAGGCTGTCCATCTTCTTACGTTCTTCTTCTGCATTTTCTGCTACCGCTAATACATTATCATATGCAGTCTGTGTCTGATCTGCACTCTTTTTAGCTAATGCCGCTACTGTTTCAACTGTAGCTGTGAGTTCTTCAACAGCACTTGCCTGGTCTGTTGTTCCCTTAGCAAGATCACCTGCTGCCTTTGAAAGATCCTCGGCACCAATATCAACCTGCTCTGATGTCTTGGCAATATTAGTTAATGTTATATTAAAATTCTTTAAAATGTATACAAATGATTCTTTGATGCTTACAAAATCTCCAAGGAAATCTGTAATTTCATCTGAATCCTTAGTTAAATCACCACTTGCAATTTCTCTTAAAACTGTTGATATTTCATCCACATATGCGTGGAGATTTAACATTGTTCCCTTAAGTGTCTTTGCCATAGCTCCGAATTCATCTTCTGATTCGTATGTTATAAGATTAGCTGCTGACATATCTCCATGATACATCTGCTCTGCCGCTTCAACAATCTGCTTGGCTGGTGTTGTAAGAACTTCTGTTATAGTTCTTGTAAAGAATGTTGAAATAAATAATAACGCAACAACAAGTATAATACCTGCTATTGTAAGTCCATTACCAAGACGCACTGACTGAGTATAATACACTGCTCCGTTCTGGTATACTAATGTCTCTATATCATTTGCTAATGACTTGATTTCGTTAACTATAGGAAGATATGTATTATAATTAAGTGCATAAGCTTCATCAATCTTTCCGCTCTTTAAAAGCTGCATAACCTGAGGTCTTACTTTCTCGCCCTCGTTAATCTTAGCCTGCATTTCTGAAAGCTTTGCTCTCGTAGCTTCTGTCTTGAAATGCTTATCCATATCATCAACTCCTGAAACGACAAGATTGACATCTTCTTCTACTGTCTTTTCAAAATTTGCATATCTATCTGCCATATTATCAGAACCTTCAGCTAAAAGTCTGTTAATGGCTCTCTGTAAATCAGTAAGACCATATTTAACATTAGCTATATCATTAACATTGTTCATTGGTCCCTGATATATTCCCTTTACATTATTAGCAACCGCTAATATACCACTTATAAGAATTACACCTATAATACATGCTATAAGAGCTACAACTCCAAGAGTAGCCTTTAACTTACGATTAATCGTATAATGCTTTAATCTTTCTTTGTACTTATTTACCATTAATTTTCCTTTCCTATTTACTCAATTTTAAACTAACTTTTGTAGTATACATATATAGAAAATGATTTTCTATTATGGTAAACCATACTTTTTATTATATGATATACTGGTTTTTGCTCCATAATCTGTTATTTTATAAGCCTGTCCGCAAGCATTAAATTACATATTATTCTATAACATATTATTTCTGTAACATCATAATTGCTGATGTTCTATTATTAACTCCAAGCTTTCTATATACGCTTGTAAGATTTTTCTCAACTGTCACTAATGCGATGTGCATCTGCTCACTAATCTCTGAATTCTTATAACCAGCCTTAACATATTCCATAAGCTCTTTTTCTCTCTTGGTAAGCTTATATGGATTGTCGTCTTTAACTGCATTAAAGCTTTCTATTCCAGCCTTGTATTTAGCGATATATGGCTTTAATGACTCAAGGAATCCGTCTGTATACACATTTTCTATAACAGGTTCTAATTCAACACCATTCTCAATAAATGGCATTATCACGTTATCGTCATATGAAAGTTCAACTGCCCACTTAATATACCTTTCAGCTTCTGTTGTATTACCCATATTATACTGTGCTATTGCCCTGTATACGCAGCCTGTTATAAATGGATATATATGTGATGTATTCTCATATGGAACCATCATCTGCTGTCCTATCATATCAAGCATTGCCCAGTCTTTCTTATAACACATAAGCTTTCCATATGTCATACAGCCGCTTCGTATGTTCCTTATCTGCTTACTACAGTTCTCAAGTCTGAAATTCTGTAACCAGTCTGACATTTTCTCCTGCTGTCCAAGGCACGCATATACATAGCCCTGCACAAGCTCAGCATCTATAATAAGAAGGGGATATGTTATATCCCTGGTCAACTCATTAAGCTTTTCAATGCCTTCATAGAATTCCTCTTTCTTACCATAATATATAAGACATTTTAATATCATATAGTAGCAGCTTATAATTATACACGTCTGGTTTCTTAAAATGTTCTGTAATAACACCTGCTTTGCTAGCCTGTAGGCTGTATCAATATCACCTGTAATCATTGCATATTCTGCATCAAAGAATTCATCCCATCCCACTCTGCTTCCCTGTGTTATTCTCATATATGCTTTAGCATATTCTTTTTCCTGCTCTATTATCTCCTTGAGCCTGCCTGACTTATTGTAATACAATGTCGTCATACACGTTGTTCCATAAGTAAGAAGTGAATTGCCAAATATAACCGATGTTCTCTCACCAAAATATTCTCTGACTTTTATTAAGGACTGATTCATCTTTTCAAGATTATTAAATTGAAGAATTGATAATATAATCATCATCTCGCCCATAAGGAACTTATTATCTTTCCATATTGGATGATTATTAATATCATTAATTATCTCTTCATATAATGGCATTACATTATGCACATTTTCCTTAGTTGACATATAATAAAGATAATTAAGCATTACAGTCGGATATTTTTCCCACATAACTTCTTCTATATTCTCTCTTACGCTCTGGAATATTCCCGGTGCTCTCTCAATAAGACGTCTTCCATTCTTTCCTGCATATAAAGCTGCAATTCTGTCCCAGTTCTTTGCCTTAGTATAATAAGCTACTGCCTTTATATAAGACTTTCGCTTTTCAGATACTTCTGCCGCCCTGTTATAAAGCATAGAAATTTCTATGTCCGATTTATTCAATTCCATACCAGACACATTTCTTAATAATGTGTGCATAGCAAATGAATGTGTTGTCACATCATAATCAAGAAATCCAAATTGCTCTACACTTTCAAGCAGGTCATTCTCTGTAACATCAAGCTGTGTGACATACTCTGCACCTTCAATATCAAACCAGTCAAAAAGTGACATTTTCATAAAGAATTCCTGCATATCTGCTGACAACTTATCAAATATAGTTGTCTTTAACAGATGATTGACAGAAAGAAAACCACCCATTCTGCCAAGCTTCTTATATTCATATAAAGACAGATAAACAGCACTAATCCAGCCATCTGTATGCTCATATAACAAATCTGCTTCTTCAGCTGTAAGATTTATTTCATTCTCTTTAAATATTACTTTTTCTTCGTCTTTAGTAAGCTTTAAATCCTGCTGTGTGATAAGCACACTTTGTCCTTTTAGAAACATTGCTTCATATGGTATATTGTATGGGAGTATTCTTGATATAAGCACTATATGAATATTGTCTATATTATCTACAACTTCCATTATAAGGTTGTCTAATGTGACACTTGCACATTCCTGATAATCATCTACTATAAGATATACTGTATCATTGACATATTGCCTTAATATTTTAACTATATAAGACAATTCCTGCTTAGACTGTGGAAGCTGTGTATCCGACAGTTTTCCTTTTAACTCTTCACTATATTCACCCAACTTCTGGCATAATCTTTTCCACACCCAGTTGTCGTCTTTTTCTTTACTCTGCATAGGGAACCACATTTTATTATAATATGGCCTGTCATTAAAATAATGCCTTACAAGTGTGGACTTTCCATATCCCGATGGTGCTACCACCATTATAAGCTGTTTATCTATGAATTTATCCAGAGAGCTTTCTAACCTCTCTCTTATATATTCTTTCGCATAAAAATTAACGATATTGCTGTTGTTTCTCATACGTTTCGCAACTCCTGTATCCAATACACCTTACTCATCTGATAACTCTGTATATTACAAAGGATAAGGATACATAAAATGTACCCTCATCCCATTATAATTAATTACTTCCAATGAAGCTTATGCAATTCTCCTGACAAGCTCATATTCTCAAAGCCGTGCTGTCTTAATGCCTCGTAAGCCACTATTGCCACTGAATTAGAAAGATTAAGGGAACGGATATCTCCAATCATCGGTATCCTTATACAGGTATCCTCGTGGTCTACAAGTATATCCTCTGGTATTCCCGCACTTTCCTTTCCGAACATAATATAGCAGTCGTCTTCATACTTCACATCAGCGTATGTATGATGTGCCTTAGTAGTTGCCATATATATCTTAGCGCCCGGATTACGGTTAAGAAAATCTTCATAATCATTATATACTGTCACATCAAGCTTATCCCAGTAATCAAGTCCCGCTCTTTTAAGCATTTTCTCATTAAGGCTGAACCCAAGCGGCTCAATTAAATGTAATCGTGCGCCTGCCGCTACACAGGTTCTTCCTATATTGCCAGTATTAGCAGGCATCTCTGGCTCATGTAATACTATATTTAACATAATTATCTTTCCTTATAATTCTTTACTGTTCTGCTATTACAGCTATATTAAGTTCAAGTGCCACTTCGTCACCTGAATGGATAGGCACACATATATTCTGTGTATATGACTGTGTAATAGTCATATCTCCGTGACATACACTTGGTGGTGTAATATCTATAACATATCCCTTTGTTGAGAATATTGTTGCAGCATTACCCATAATCATATTACCAAGCTCACTTATTGCACTTATAGACATATCATCAAGTGCAGTTACCGGCATACCCATCATCATCTTAGATGCCACGTCCAATGCCTTATTAAACTCAAATGCCATAATAACCTGACCCTTTAACTCACCTGTTATACCTATCATAACTGCAACCGACTCATTCTCGAATTCTGTTGTCTTGACATAAGGCTTTCCTATCTTCATCTCTGTCTGACATATTTCCTGCATTATCTTAGTCGCTGACATTAAAAATGGATTGATAAAATCTGCGTTCATTCCTGCCATAATTCTTCCTCCATTGTAGTTAATATGTACTTATAACTTTTCTATAAAGTTCTTTATTCTCTTAATTCCTTCTTTAAGGTTCTCAATTGAATAAGCGTACGATATTCTTACAAAGCCCTCACCGCTATTGCCAAATGCTGTTCCAGGAACAACTGCAAGCTTCTGGTCTTCTAGAAGTCTGCTAGCAAATTCATCTGATGTCATACCAAACTTCTTGATAGATGGAAATATATAGAATGCCCCAAATGGCTCAAAACAGTCTATTCCCATACTCTTAAGCTCATGAAGAAGAAACCTTCTTCTCTGGTCGTAGGCTGTAACCATCTTCTCTACCTCTGTATCACAATTCCTTAATGCCTCAACAGCGGCAAACTGGCTGTTAGTTGGTGCACACATAATCGCATATTGATGAAGCTTAATCATCTGCTTTATAATCTCAGCAGGTCCACAGGCATAACCTAATCTCCAGCCTGTCATAGCAAATGCCTTGGAGAAACCATTTATCATAATAGTTCTTTCTTTCATACCAGGAAGGCTTGCTATTGAGCAGTGCTTGTTATCTCCATATGTAAGCTCTGAATATATCTCATCTGATATAACATACAAATCCTTCTCTATAATAACAGGCACTAACTCCATAAGTTCTTCTCTTGTCATAATAGCACCTGTCGGATTGTTAGGAAATGGCATTATAAGAATCTTAGTCTTATCCGTAATATGCTCTAACAGTTCTTCCTTAGTAAGCTTAAACTGATTCTCCTCTTTAAGATTAATAAATACAGGAACAGCATCTGCCATAACTGCACAAGGAAGATATGATACATAACTTGGCTGTGGTATAAGCACCTCATCACCTGGGTCAACCATACATCTTAACGCTACGTCTATAGCCTCGCTTCCACCCACAGTTACAAGTACCTGCTTCATTGGGTCATACTGTGTATCATATTTTCTTGCAACATATCTGCTTATTTCCTGTCTTAATTCCTTAAGTCCTGCATTAGAAGTATAAAATGTTCTTCCCTTCTCTAATGCGTATATACCTTCTTCCCTTACATTCCAAGGCGTATCAAAATCTGGTTCACCAACGCCAAGTGATATTGCATCTGGAATTTCACTTACTACGTCAAAGAACTTTCTTATACCTGAAGGCTCTATATCTACTATTTTCTTAGATAAAGCATTTCTCATGGTGTTACTAGCATCCTTTCATCCTTGTCTTCTTCATCAATTACAGTTCCATAATCTTTGTATTTCTTTAATACAAAATGTGTTGATGTACTGAGCACTGAATCAAGTGGTGCAAGCTTAGCCGCCACAAACTGTGCAACAGACTTCATAGTCTTTCCTTCAATAATAACTGTAAAATCAAAGCCGCCAGACATAAGGTAAACTGATGTAACTTCATCGTATTTGTAAATTGTCTCGGCAATGCTGTCAAAACCAAGTCCTCTCTGAGGTGTAACCTTTACCTCAATAAGTGCTGTTACTTTCTCATCGCCTGTCTTATCCCAATTGATAAGGGTATTATAACCACAGATAATATGTTCCTTTTCCATATCTGCTATCTCATTCGCGACTTCTTCCTGCGCGACTCCAAGCATAACGGACATATCGTGAATGTCAATTCTACCATTATTCTCTAACAAGTTAAGGATTTTCTCTCTCATATCATCATACCCTTTCAATTAAATTATTGTGCTGTCTTTATACAGCTGAATATCTCATCCTGATTAGGCAATGTAAGAAATCTTTCTTCGTCTTTATTATGAAGAATTCTCTGATTGCCATTCACAATTCTTCCTATAACTGCGGCTGGGATATTATTGCTGTTAAGTATATTAATAATATCACAATCATTATCTGCTGTCATTAATAAACAACCTAAAGATTGCAGTTCATACGGATTAACATTGAATAATTCGCATATCTCTATAATCTCCTGTCTTACAGGTATGCTTCTTATGTCAACATCAAGTCCGACATTGCCATATTCACACATATCCCACAACGCACCAAATATTCCTCCCTCTGATACATCGTGCATATAACAATTAATTCCATTGTCCCTTAAAAGCTGTACCATTCCGCCTATATACATATCTGTATCTTCGCCAACAGCCTTACTTACCCAGTCTTTACTATATCTTTCGTATACCGCCTGCTCATCAGTTTCAACTAACTGCTTTACTCCACTTATTCCTATGCAGCCAGCGGCAATTATATGCTGTCCTGCCTCAATAACATTTCTATTGTCTTCCCTTAAGCCCTGCACTGTAACAGTTACTACAGGCTCACTGACCGAAGCGCTGACTGTTGTATGCCCTCCGGCTATTGGCACTTCTGTAACCGCCGCCTGTCTTGTAAGTCCTGCGATTACTTCCCTTATACGGATTTCCCTTGCCTGCTCTGGCATAACTATGCAGTCACTTGCCGCTATGGGTGTACCGCCAGCGGCATATATATTATTAACAGCTTTAATAAGAGGCATATATCCACAGGCTGTCGCACTTAACAGTGTCTTATCCACGCCCTGCTCTCTAATATCCACCTCAGACACATCCTGTCCAATATCCATACGTGTAACCTTCTGGCCTCTTACAGTGTTAAGAGGCTTTAATACAGACCTTGAAAGAATTGTATCTGATACCTTGCCTAATTTCATATCATTCCTCGTTTCTATGCTTTTCACATATTACATTCAATTACAAGCTTGAACTTGCATATATTACATTTTCAATCTATACTTAATCTTAAATAAATGCTGACACAGCCATAGGAAGTACCATAGCAAGTACAAGGATTACTATTATAACTGCAGCAAATATTCTTTTAGTTTTGCTCTTTTTTAAATTAATCATAATTACCTCCTTAAACATAGCAGCACATTAAACAATACATTTTAATAACATATTGGAAACGGAGAATACTATGCACTTTATATTGCCTTATTTTATAATAATATTAATAGTTATTCAACTTTATCTTAAAAAAAGTACACGTTCTGGCTCAGAACGCTCAAAAAAATATTGGGAAAGGGAACAGAAAGCCAATTCAACAAGAAAGCAGGATATAAGCACCCTTAACTATATTAAATGGGACGACGCACTTCCTGCTATAGATAACAACCTGACATTAGCTGACATATTAAATAATTCACCAGAAGCCCTTAAGGCTTATAATAATATCCAGACACTTAAGACTGAGCCAATGCTTAACCTGTCAGAGTATTCCAACACTGACCTTAAGCTAAAATATGGTGTTGCTAATCTTGATACTTTAACACAATATGAAGACAACTACACTTCATTTATAAAGAGTCTTTCAGAGCTTGGACATATCCTTATTGAACATAAGGACATATCCGATGCCACAGCATTTCTTGAATATGCCGTAAAGATAGGCTCTGACATACGACTTACCTATACTGACCTTTACGCATTATATTCAGAAGCAGAAAATGCTTCCAAGATCAGGCAGTTAAGACAATACGCCTCAATTATCAAGTCCGTGAACAAAGACCTGATAGTATCAGCTATTAACTAGGTATTTAATTAATTATATGAATATATTACCTATATAAACATTAATTCATAACTAACCATTATTTTCCATATTCTGAAAGTATCTTATCTATGTTTCGTGAAGCTATACTCTTGGTCATCTCATCAATCGGGATATCAAGCTTAACATTATGCTTTACAACAAGTGCTGTAAGATAATTTCTTTGTGCCTGTGTAATCGGACTATCCTTTTTCACACTGTATACAAGCTCAGATGGTATTTCAAATCCTGAATCATCCGGTTTTATTGTATACATTTTCCAGTATATTCCGCTTGCACTCAGCGCATCATCTAAAGCCCTGTGTGAGTTACCAGGGTCAACCTTCAAATACTCACACAGATAATCAAGCTTCTTATGCTCCAGTTCTGGAAGTATTCTTCTTGCCATTTTAAGTGTATCTATTCCTGCTGACGGAAATACAAGATTGTTATTAACCGCCGCCTTCTTTAAAAAGCTGTAATCAAATATAACATTATGTCCAAGTATAGGATAATCTCCTATAAATTGTATTACATCTTCAATCAGTTTATTAATTCTTGGCTTATCTGTAAGCTCCTCATTATGTATATGTGTAAGCTCTATTATTCTGTCGCTTATCTTAATGCCTGGATTGACAAGTGTTGAATATGTATCTGTCACGTTTCCATTACATACCCTTGCCATTCCTATCTCAATTATTCTGTCTGCTGCCGGGTTAAGCCCTGTAGTTTCTATATCCAGTGCAACATAGCTGTCTATCATTGCCTTTGTTCCTTTCATTAGTATAGTACTTCTGGGTAAAAAAATAGAGCGGGTGATGGGAATCGAACCCACGTATCTAGCTTGGAAGGCTAGTGTTCTACCATTGAACTACACCCGCATATCATCATAATTAAATTATATTCAATTATAAAATGCCTAGAACCGGAATCGAACCAGTGACACGAGGATTTTCAGTCCTCTGCTCTACCGACTGAGCTATCTAGGCTTATTGTGACTTCACATCATAATATCCTGTAGTAAACAATCAAGTTATTCACCAAAAGACTTGATTAGTTTACCACATAAATATCTTATCCGTCAACAATTATTTTAACTGTTATTATTGTTCTCAGCCATATATTTCTCATATAAGTCCGGTCTGTACTTCTTAGTACGTTCTAACGACTTCTCGTGCCTCCACTTCTCTATATTGCCGTGGTGACCTGATAATAATACTTCTGGCACTTCTATACCTTTGTAATTGGCTGGTCTTGTGTACTGTGGATATTCTAATAAACCATCTGAGAAGCTCTCTGTCTGGGCTGACTCATCATTATTAAGTACTCCCGGAACTAATCTTGACACTGAGTCGATAACAACCATCGCCGGAAGCTCTCCACCTGTCAGGACATAATCTCCAATTGACACATAGTCTGTAACTATGCTTTCAAGTGCTCTCTCATCAATTCCCTCATAATGTCCACACAGAATTACAAGTTCTTCTTCTTTGGCAAATTCTTCTGCCATATGCTGGTTAAATGTATGCCCCTGTGGTGTCATATACACAACCCTTGGTCTGCCTGAACATCTGGCTGCTATGCTCTCATAAGCATCGCACACGGGTCCCGGCTGCATAACCATTCCTGCTCCTCCGCCATATGGGTAATCATCTACCTTCATATGCTTATTATTGGAAAAATCCCTTATATCAACAGCTTCTATAGACAATACTCCTGAATCTATAGCCCTGCCTGTTATACTTGTATTCAACCCATCCAAAATCATCTGTGGAAATAGTGACATTACATAAAATTTCATTAGTTAGACGCTCCCGATATATTATTAAGGAAGAATGGGTAATAGTTATGATTAAGGTTATATCCACCTGTTGATACATCTGTATTAAGATATCCAGACTCATCCTTAAATGCATCTGCTATATCTATAAATGTCATTCCATACTCTGTCGCCCTGGCTGCAAGTGTGCTATTAGCTTCATCAATAGCCGCCTGTGTTATCTTTACATTTGACTTTGCCTCAAAGCTCTGTGTTATAGGAAGAAGTGACACTACATATACCTTTACTGATGGAATTGCTTCCTTAAGCGATTCTACTATTGAACCTATTCTCTCAGCTACATTCTCTCCTGACCTTGTTCCATAGTTAAGGTCGTTAAGTCCAACAAGGACATATACCTTAGATGGATTAGCCGCCGCAACACTTGACACTGAATTAAGTGCCTTATCTGTTGTAAGGTTATTATCTGAGAATATGCGTGATGTGTCAAGATAACCATATTCACCTATACCTGATACAATCATATCACCAAAGAATACTGCATCATCATAATTAGAACGTGATGTGTATTCCTGTATCTCTGCCTTAGTTGTAATCCTGGCAACTCCGCCTGATACCTGAGCTGCTGATGTTGTACTGCTTGTTGTGCTTTCTGTTACAGCTGATGTTGTACTCTCTGTATCAGCTGCACTTGTTGTTTCATTGTTAGACATCTCTATAGATGACTGTGTAATAATTATATCATTGTTATTATTATTGTTATTGGCAAGTGTTGTCGCCTTATCTTCCACCGGCTTTCCAATACTGCATAATTTAAGAACAATTGCAACAACTGCAATAACTACTACAGCCAAAATAACACCTATTACTGGCTTCTTATACTTGTTCCATAATCTCATCTTACGGTTAAGAACTATTTTATTCTTTTCCTCGTTATTATCTACTGCCATTATACATTACTCCTCATTCTTACTTCTGTGTATTATATTTTAACAGCATTATCTACCATCTAAGACGTCTTAACACTGTAGCTGAAGTCTTTCTTAAGCCTATATTAAGAATTCCGTCTTTAAGTCTGTAACCTTGTCTGTCTGTTGAATATCCGCCCTCAAATGTTACCATTATCTGCTCGACATCATCATCCATAGCAAGTCCAGTCTCCCAGGCAGGTATATTAACTCTTATCTCATCTTCCCCATTATTAACAACAACTATCACTGCATCATCTGATGTAAATCTTCCATATGCAATAACATTATGTGCTGAATAAAGCTGCTTATACGAGCCGGTTCTTAATACCTCATTCTCCTTGTGCATCTTTATTGCTGCCTTATGAAAGTCTATAAGCTCCTTATCTTCATGTCCCCATGGATAAGTTCTTCTGTTATCAGGGTCTGTGAAACCACACACTCCCGCTTCATCTCCATAATATACAGTTGGTGCACCCGGCCACGTCATCTGAATAATGACAGCCTCCATAAATACAAACTTATTCACATTCTGATTAGCCACTTCTGATCCAAGCTTATCAACCCTGCCAACCATATGGTTAGTTCTTGTAAGAAATCTTGAATGGTCGTGGTTAGAAAGCTCATTCATAGATATAGAATAACTTTGTCCACCCATTCTTGCCATATTATGGTGCATAGCACCAAAAAAATAATCAGGATTACCTAATGAATCAGGGCGCATTTCATCACTATGCTTCTCCATTCCTGTAAGAAACCACGTTACAGGCTCCATAAAGGCATCATAATTCATAATTGTATCCCATTCATCACCCTGAAGCCAGTCATATGAATCACCATAATTCTCTGCAAGTATTATTGCCTCCGGATTAGCTTCCTTAACAGCCTGTCTGAACTTTTTCCAGAATGTGTGATTATATTCCTTGCTGTACCCAAGGTCAGCTGCAACATCAAGCCTCCAGCCATCTACATTGTACGGTGGAGATACCCATTTCTTTCCAATATCTATAATATACTTTTCAAGTGTATCTGAGTCTTCATAATTCAGCTTAGGAAGTGTATCGTGTCCCCACCAGCCGTCATATGAACCATTATCCGGCCACTGATTACCATAGAATTTAAAGAAGCTGTGGTATGGGCTTTCATACTTCTCATATGCACCGCAGGCATAATCGTCATCACTAGAACTGTAAATGTGTTCCCTGTCCATCCATTTGTTAAATGAACCACAATGGTTAAACACTCCGTCTATTATGACTTTCATTCCTCTGCTGTGTATCTGTTCTACCGCCTTGGCAAAGAACTCATTACTCGCTTTAAGATTTTCCTTACTTGTAACCCTGTTAATATATCGTGTTGCATTAGTATTGTTCTGGTCACCTTCTTTTAAAAGTTCCCCATCATCTTTTACTATAACACCAAAATGTGGGTCTATATAATCATAGTCCTGTATATCGTACTTATGATTAGATGGCGAAACAAACAACGGATTAAAATAAATGACCTCGACACCAAGCTCGCTAAGATAATCAAGCTTATCAAGCACGCCCTGCAAATCGCCACCATAGAACTCTCTTACACCCATATTGGCTGGATATTTATTCCAATCCTTAACCTGACAGACGTGTTCGCCTATATAACTGTATTCATCATCAAGCACGTTATTAGATTTATCACCATCGCAAAATCTATCGGCAAATATCTGGTACATAACCGCACCCTTTGCCCAGTCAGGTGTCTTAAATCCCGGCATAATCTGGAAATTATAATAAGTATTAAGTTCTTTAATAGCTCCTATCTGATTGTAATAGCATACAACCTTTCCAGTCTCTACCTTGAAATAATAATATAATTTGTCATTATTAACTTTAATCTCAGCCTCGTAATAATCAAATACTCCAACTGCCTTAATCTTTGTCATAGGGTATTCTACATTATTAACATATATATACGCCTTGTCTACATTATAACGACCTGTTCTTAATCGTATCTTAACTGTATCACCCGGCATAGGCTCTGCCGGACATCTGTAATCGTTTGTCGCATCAGAAAATAAAGCTCTTGTATTAATGGTTGGCCTTGCATTACACATATACAAAAGCTTTCTTTCCCATGATGTAAGGTTCTCAACTCCTGCGCTTATTATCATAGAAAATACTCCTTGACATTAATCATATATAATTTTATATCATTACGGGTATTTATTCAACTGTAAGATATATTTATTAAGATTTCTTTAATTTACGGCTTCTCTTAACTCGTAACGATGTCATAGGTAAGAGCGTTTCTGCTTCGTAATTTATTTACTTTATAAAATACGCTCTTACCTATGACGCGGTGCTCCTCGAATAGATAATTTAAAAAATTTCCATTCCTGCAAGCAGGATGGAAGATTTCTTTAAATTATCCATTCTCATCGTTACTCGTGCAAATAAAAAGGACAGTCTGGGGGGACTGTCCTTTTTGGAGAAGGTATTTCACTTATTATGGGGTGTAGCAAAAAATATATAATGTATTGGGGGTTTTTACGTTAATTATAATATCATACAAAGTCCCATAAGTGTTCACAAACTTTACAATATATTGCAACTTTTTTTGTGAATTATCACCAAATATTTTTTGTGTATAAATACATTTCCATTATTTAACTGCATTTAAACTGCAAAATCTCTGTTAATACCTGATTATAAACTCTCTCCATATGGCTTATCTTCAAACAAACTTTCAAATTCTTCTCTTGAAATCTTCTCTTTCTCAAGAAGAAGTTCTGAACTTCTATGAAGCACGTCCATATTCTCTGATATAAGCTTCTTAGCCTTGGTATAACACTCATCTACAATTCTCTTAACTTCTTCATCAATGAGTGCTGCTACATCTTCACCATATGGTCTTGTATGTGCAAGATCTCTTCCGATGAATACCTCATCACTGTCTGTATCATAATTAATAAGACCAAGCTTGTCAGAGAAACCATACTTAGTAACCATATCTCTTGCTGTCTGTGTTGCCTGCTTGATATCCTGTGAAGCACCTGTTGTTATATCATCAAATATGAGTTCTTCCGCTACTCGTCCACCAAGGCTTACAACGATATTCTGAAGCATTTTCCCCTTAGTGTTAAACATCTCATCTCTTTCAGGAAGCGGCATTGTGTAACCTGCCGCACCCATTCCTGTAGGAATGATTGATATTGTATGAACCGGCCCAACATCTGGTAAAAGGTGGAATAATATAGCGTGTCCTGATTCGTGGTAAGCTGTAATCTTCTTCTCTTTGTCAGATATAATCTTACTCTTCTTCTCAACACCTATTCCTATCTTAATAAATGCTTCTTCAACATCTGCGTTAGTTATATATCTGTTCTTCTTTCTTGCCGCATTAATAGCAGCTTCATTTAATACATTTTCAAGATCAGCACCTGTAAAGCCGGCTGATGTTCTTGCAAGCTTATCAAGGTCAACATCATCACCAAGAGGCTTCTTAGCTGCGTGTACCTTTAATATTTCAAGTCGTCCAGCAACATCTGGTCTGCCGACAACTATCTTTCTGTCAAATCTTCCCGGTCTTAATATAGCTGGGTCAAGAATATCAATTCTGTTAGTAGCGGCCATAACGATAATTCCTTCATTGACACCAAAACCATCCATCTCAACAAGCATCTGGTTAAGTGTCTGTTCTCTCTCATCGTGGCCGCCGCCCATACCTGTTCCTCTTCGTCTTGCAACAGCATCAATCTCATCAATGAATATAATACAAGGTGCGTTCTTCTTAGCTTCCTCAAACATATCTCTTACTCTTGAAGCACCAACACCAACAAACATCTCTACGAAATCCGAACCTGATATGCTAAAGAATGGTACGCTTGCCTCTCCGGCAACAGCTTTGGCAAGAAGTGTCTTACCTGTACCAGGTGCACCTGTAAGAATAACACCCTTAGGTATTCTTGCACCAAGAGAAGTATATCTTACTGGATCTTTAAGGAAATCAACTATCTCCTCAAGTTCTTCTTTTTCTTCCTGAAGACCAGCTACATCCTTAAATGTAACTTTATTATCAGCACTGCTTATCATTCTGGCCCTGCTCTTTCCAAAATTCATCATCTTGGCATTGCCACCGCCACCAGCCTGTCTTGTAAACATCATCATAATGAATACAATAACAAGAAGGCTTAAGCCAAATGGAAGTATAGTTGTAAGCATAACACTCTGTCTTGCAACATCTTTAAGTGTATATTCTATATTCTTATCAAGTAAAAGTTCTTCTACATCTTTAACATCTGATACATATACACTCTTAACTGACTGCTCACCGCTCACCTTAACAGTTACAACACCAGTTGGAACTTCTGCATTCTGTCTTATGGATACGCTCTCTATCTTACCCTTGCTGATATCGTTAACTAATTCGTTATAAGTATAATTGCTTGTACCTGTATTCATTCTTGCAACATACATAATAAACATCGCTGCTATAATCACAATAATCATATAGATTCCCATTCCTGAAAATCTTACATTTTTCTTATTATCCATATCAATCTCCATTCTTACATATATTCGTAATTAGGTAATAATCAATTCTCATCATCAAGATGAACAACTCCTATAAATGGAAGATTTCTATACATCTGGTCATAGTCAAGACCATATCCTACAACGAATTCATCCGGAATATTAAATCCGTTATACTTAACATCTATATCAACTTCTCTTCTGTCTGGCTTATCAAGAAGTGTACATATACATATGTCTGCTGGATTTCTTTCCTCTAACATAGGCATAAGTCTGAATAAAGTATTACCTGAATCGATAATATCTTCTACAACTATTACATGTTCGCCTTCTATAGACTCATCAAGTTCCTTCTTAATTACAATATTACCACTTGAAGTTGTTCCGCTTCCGTAGCTTGAAGTCTGCATAAAATCTATCTTTACTGGAACTGTTATTCTCTTGGCAAGTTCACAGCAGAAGAATATGCTTCCCTTAAGAATACATATAAGCTTAATTTCCTTACCCTCATAATCAGCGCTAATCTTAGCACCAATCTCTGCTATCTTCTCTTGAAGTTTGTCCTCTGAAATCATTACACTTATCTTGTGCTTATTTGACATAATTAATTCCTCTCTTTCAATATAAGCTGTATTTTAAATACGTTCTTTGTAGAGCCTGTGACCCTGCAATCTTCGCATCTGCGCACACCACACGCCCATAGCACGCGGTTATTATCACACACAAGCAGTATTTCATCTCTGTGTGAAGCAGGTATCTTGCGGTCTGTCAGTTCTTTCTTAAGCTTCTTGGTATTACCGCTTTCCGATACCACAATCCTATCCTCGACATTCTTAAATCTGATATCAAGTAACTTATTAAGTTTATCATAATCAAAATACTTCGTATAGCTGTTATTCAATTTATTTACGCAAATTTTACCATTTGAAGCATTCTCCACCAATTCTTCGTCATTATCATTATTGTCATAAACGGACATTTTGATACTTGCTGAATACATTTTATCATACTCCGGTATATATACTGTCTTATCTATATCAACAATTACTTCTCTATCTTTACTACATTTAGTGATATCTATGCGATGAACCTCTTCAAGTCCTGCATCTGCTGTTAGCTCTGTGTCCGCTCTATATCTGTTACTTGCTGTGTCAGAAAATGTATTCTCTGCTCTGTTCTTTCTTTCAAGCACAATATATTCATATTCACGCACTGCCTTTATTCCATATACCGAGTCTACCTTTCTTCCTGTCTGAAGATTAATAAGCTTGTATACATCATATACATTGACCGAATATATATCCTTAGCCCTTCCTGCAAGCTTAACAAGTGCCTTATATATAACTCTTTTTCCAAGCACCTCATCTGCCTGCCCAAGCTGTTCAACTGATAATCTTATCCCTGCACCATCCTGTATTGCACAGCTTTTGTACAGCTTGTCTGCTTCTTTATCAACAAAATTCTCAACCGCCCTTACTTCTTGCGCCATAAATGCAATATTCTGCACAACATTTTTATTAATATGCTCACCCATATATGGCAACAGGACATTTCTTATTGAATTCCTTGTATAATCGTTATCATAATTAGTCACATCTGTCACAAATGACTGGTTTCTTAGCACAAGCCAGCTTTCTATGTCCTGTCTTGTTATGCAAAGAAGAGGACGGCATATGTTATCCCTCACCGGCACAATTCCTCTTATTCCTTTAAGTGATGTACCCCTCGCCATATTCATAATAACCGTTTCTGCCTGGTCATTCATATGATGGGCAACAAATATCCTTGTCTTATCATACTGCTTTGAAAGCTTGTCAAATATATCATATCTTTCAAGTCTTCCAGCTTCCTCAACAGTAAGATTATTCTCCCTTGCTATTTTTTCACATTCTATATTGTAGCAATGATAATCAAGCTTAAGACTTTCACACAGCTTTCTTGTAAACTGCTCATCATCAGCGGCTTCTTTTCTTATACCATGATTAACGTGTACAATATGAAGCTTTACGTCTTTATTATTATGTATAATATAATCGTTAAGCATAAGCATAAGACAGACAGAATCTGCTCCGCCTGACACACCGACAACTGCATTACTGCAATCCTCAAGCATATTATTAGCCTTTATGTATGCCCATACCTTTTTCTCTATATTATTAACATCCATATTAAATGCTTTCTCCTGTTGTTTTATATGGCAATATTGCCCAATTATATATTTATTTGTTGTAGGTGTCAAACAGTCCGAACACAAGCACTGTGCAGTCATCACATACTTCACAATTATTATATGACATTGACTTTCTAAGTATCTCGTCAGCTATCGCTTTAGGCTTTTTCATTACGACTTCCTCGATAATCTCTACCATTTTCTCCTCTTTATTAAGACACGGAAGATTATCAAGCACACCATCGCTCACCATAATTACATAGTCACCATCGTACAACTTCTTGGCTGTGCAGTCGTAATCTACCTTTTCAAGCACACCGATAGGAAGTGTGGACGATTTGATTATCTCAACCCAGCCCTCCCTTTTAATAAATGTAGATACTGCCCCTAACTTTATGCAATGCATCATACCTGACTGGCAGTCCACAACACTCATATCCATAGTTACAGGGCTGTCTTTGCCACTGCAATTAATGTATGCCGTATTGATAAAATCTATGGCTGTCTTCTCCTCAAATCCGGCATCTATACAGTTCTCCATAAGTTCTATAACCATTCTGCTCTCAATAAATGCCCTCTTGCCACTTCCACAGCCATCTGCAATTGCCGCCACAACTTTACCACACGACAGGCTTGATACCATAAAATTATCGCCATTAAAGCCGCTTTTTTCTTTACATTTTCTTGCAACTCCTGATAAAAATCGGAAACGGTTCTCCTGATGAAACACATACTGCTGGCAGTTGTCGTTAATGACAAGCCTGTTATTATGGTCTGAATAGTATCCAATCCCCATAACATCACATACTATTTTCCGTATCTTTCTCTCTGCGACACAGCCCTTGCCAAGAGTTCTTGCAAGTATAACAACTTCACTCCTGCCTGTCTTGTCTTTTAATATATTGACATCTTTAATAACTATTCCTGCGACAAGTGCCCTTGAAGCCATATCTCTTGCAATTCCCTTAGACGGCTTATCTGCCTGTAACTGCATAAGCGTGCAGTCCTCAAGAATATCTGCAACAAGAAACAACTGTCTTTTAAAGCTGGGACTTTGTGCTTCATCACCTGATGCACACTCATATGCTTCTCCCAGACGGCGAAACGTCTTAGCTGTTTCGGACAATCTGTTTATCGTATAAGTCATACACAATCCATCATTCTTAACTGCCATAGCCCCTCATTTCTGGTCTAAATATACTGTTTTCTTAAACCGAACACCATTATAATAGCAGTTATATAAAAAATGTGTCGAACCCTGTTACGTTACTTCTTCCCTTTAAATATTATCTCATCTGGATATATAAGTCCGAATTTATCCTTGGCAATCTCCTCCGCAAACTTCTTCGTCTGCACATACTTCTTATATTCATTAAGCTCTTCTGTACGCTGTTTTTCTTCATCAACCTGTTCCTGAAGCTCTTTAATCTGCTTTTCGTACTCTACATTTTTGGCTTCAATATTCTTCTTGCCATTCCATAAAAGCACGCCAAGACCCACAACAACAAGCATAGCAAATACCATTCCCAGAATTGCTGAGCGTTTCTGTCTTTTTCTTCGCTGTTCCCTTTCTCTTTTTGTCTCAAATCTCATCTATATCTCTCCATTCTTCGGTCTGTCTTTACTTAATGACTGCAACACTATTCTAATCACAGACACAAGCATTTTCAATGGTTTCAGTAAAATTCCTACAAGCCTTACTCCATATTTTATGTAATACACACTTAACGCCTTAAGATATAGAACTGCACCGCACACAAGCCCCACTACAATAAATGATCTTATAATTCCGCTATTAACATAGAAACATATAATAAATATCCGTATTCCTACATATATCCAGTATATAACATCTTCTACAGCAATCATAAATACACGCCGGTGTCTTATTATTCTTCTTATTATTCTTATCGTATCATATTGAAATGCAAGCACCATTCCCCACCAAAGTGCATATAAAAATGTGCCGCTCTCCCATATAATATCACCTGACATAAGCATTATTCCCCGCTACTGCTGGACTTATATAATTAAATAATCTTTATAATGTCTAAAAGATGTATTCACAATTATCTAAATAACCTGTTCACTAATGAATCGCCTTTTTTCATACTTATGCTGTTCTGTGAATACACAAGTGAGTCAACCCTGCCATCAACATCAAGCTCCCCCTTCTCAACTGACAGCTTATTAACGTGAAGTGACTCCCCTTTTATAACAATAACGCCATAATCTGACTCAAGTATTACCTTTGACGGTTCAAAGGATACAACGTCAGTAATACCAGTAAACTGAGCCTTCTTTCTATCTTCCATTCTTACTGCATGAGGATGTCTTACCCTTTTAATATCGTCCATAACTGCCTCCATATATTATACATTTATCTTACCTGTCTAATATATTAGGCGGTACGCCAAAAAATGCTTAATTATAACTATTATTTAAACACATTAAACTATTAGATATGCTCAAACATTAAATATACTTAATCATTAAATATATTCAAACATCTCCTTAGCTTCTTCTTTCTTAACTGTGTCCTTTACGTCTGTAACTCTCACCTTAACATTCTTGTTACCAAAAGATATCTCTATTATATCTCCTGCCTTGACATCAACTGATGCCTTAGCCACTTTACCATTAATCATTACCCTGCCTGCATCACACGCATCATTAGCTACTGTACGTCTTTTAATAAGTCTTGAAACCTTTAAATATTTATCTAATCTCATAATCTTCCTCCGGAATGTCTGCCAATCGTAATTAACTTATATTAATATGTAAATGCCTGAAGCCGTGCAATATTTCTAACTTCTGGCATTTAGATGTATATGGCAAATGGTATTTTGCCTTACATCATATTATTATATTAAAATTATCTGCTAATTGTCCATATGTCTGCCCAAAAAATCCGCCGCAACTTTAACTATTCTTTTCTCGCTCTCGCCAAGCTTCTGTTTCTTGTCATTGCCAAACATAATAACCATACCCAGAACATCTCCGGCACATATTATCGGACTTATCACCTCTGACTCACAATCATAGTCTGTTACCGCTTTTACATAATCATTCTCACTGGCACTTGCTACAACACTCTGCCTTTTATCCATAATATCATTAAGTTCTTTGGTAATATGCTTTCCCTGTACATTCTTTTTCTGTGTTCCTGCTGCCGCAATAACACAATCCCTGTCAGTTATTGCAATTGTCATTCCTGTATTCTGTGCTATGGACTCCGCATATTCTACTGCAAATTCCGATACATCTGCCATCGGAGAATATTTCTTTAACACAATCTGCCCATCCATATCTGTATATATCTCCATAGGGTCAGTTTCCCTTATTCTTAATGTTCTTCTTATCTCCTTTGGTATTACAATTCTTCCTAAATCATCTATACGACGAACAATTCCAGTGGCTTTCATACAATCCTCCTTATTTTCAACATAATCCATACACGCTGTTTCTCTATGCTCATTCAATGGTTTATCGAACTATTTTCCATATATTGCGTTGTATGGGTAGTATGTGAAAATTGTGAAAAATTATACATTTTAAAAAGGCTAGTCATCTAAATTCTGCCATTCTTCTCTTTTACTGACTATATCCATATTGCCAGCATATAAACCACCTAGTATAATACAATAATTATCTGTGGTTTTTCCACATAATATGCAACAAGAAATCCATATAGGCAGGTTGTTCTGCGCGTTTTGACCTGCTCCTTTTATTATGTTATCATTTAATTATTAAATGTTTAAATGCGTTCTTAAATGGTAAAAATATGAATTAGTGTTATGCGCACCCGACACGCTATACTTATAACTGGGGCGCAGAAATGAGGATATTTATGATTATAGATTTTCATACTCACAGCTTTCCTGATGACATTGCGGACCGTGCCGTAGGACGACTTGCTCAAAGCGGCGGTATACCTAATTATCTGGATGGACGTGTAGACTCTATCAAAGCTTCTATGAAAAAAGCTGGCATTGATTACTCTGTCTTACTGCCTATAGCAACAAAGCCGTCACAGCATACGACTATCAACAAAATAGCCATAGAAACTAATAAATCCTTTAAATCTACTGGAATAATATCATTTGGTACAATTCATCCTGATAATGATGACTACAAGACTATAATAAGTGACCTTGCCAAAGCTGGTGTTCCAGGAATTAAGCTTCACCCTGTATTCCAGCGCACCAATATAGATGACCCTAGATGTCTTAGAATAATAGAATGTGCAAACGACAACGACCTTATTGTATCTATCCACTGCGGTATGGACATAAGCTTTCCTAACTGTGATGAGGCAAGTGTCGAACGTCTTGCCAATATGATAAAAGAAGTCCCACCACACAAACTTGTATTAGCCCATATGGGTGGCTGGTCTATGTATGACGAAGTATGTGACCAGCTAATTGGAACACCAAATGTATGGCTCGACACTGCACTTGTCTTAAAAAGCACTCCGGACAACAACTTCCTCTCCAAAGAGAAATTCGTCCAGATGGTCCGCACACATGGCTCTGACCACATTCTCTTTGGAACAGACAGCCCTTGGTCTGACCAGTCCGAGTCCCTCCACCTCCTAAGGACAAGCGGTCTCACCCCGGACGAACTCACCGCGATTGAAGGCAGCAACGCCGCCACACTGCTCGGGGACTTTCTGACTTGTTCAGCGTAGACTTTAATCTATTTTATTTACTTGTTTTTTATTGACAAATTATTATCATCAGTATATTCAGTAATATAAAACTCACCTGCTATATCTTTTCTGATATAGCAGGTGAATTCATACCAGAAGCTACTGCGAAACATTCTAATCTCCAATCAGATGTTTCATTAAAAAACATACTATATGTAGCTTTGCCATTAGTATCTCTTGTAATTTTTACCTTTACAGGAACAGATAATGTAGATGTTTTAGTTGCCTTTCCGTTACACGTCCAACTTGCATCAGGTTTATAATGTTCTTCAAATTCATAATTCAAGGTATATTGTACATCAACAGTACCATTTACTTCAGGTGAGATTTCATAAGCATATATTTTTTGTGTATTTACATTTGTTATTATAGTAATCATAGCCATAATGAATACCATTATACCGATTACTTTTTTAATTAATTTTTCTTTTTTAATAGTCATCATTTTATTTCAATCTCTATATTCTATAATTGTTCAAGTCCTTCTATAGTTGATAACATTACATTATTGTGTGCTGCTGTAATAGCCATATATTCTTCTCGTGTTTTAGTACACGTCGAAGTTAATTGTCCATTATCAAAAAGCACCCAAATACTATAACCAGTGACTGGGTCAATATAATCATAGGTTGTTCTTATATTTCCTTCAGGAGTTGTATACCCAGAATTAGTTCTTTTTATCCACTTACCTGTAGCAACTAATCTTTCTTCATCGGTTAATGTTGGAGCTGCTGGCTCTTGCGGAGTTACTACTGGTTCTGGTGATGGTGCTGGACTTGGTTCTGCCGGAGCGGCTGGCTGTTCCTCTGGTGTTGTATCAACTATTCCTACATTACTATCTTCTACTGGTGCCTCGGATGGCTGCTCTACTGGTGCTGCATCTTCCCAGCCTGAATTAATATTTTCTTCTGGCTGTTCTGCAGGTGTTGTATCTGTCCAGGCAACATTTATATCTTCTGCTGGCTGTTCTTCAGGAACTGTATTATTAACTTCTTCTACACTATCACTATTTCCCTGATTTTCATCTGTTACTGCTTCCGCTACTAAAACTTCTTCATTAGAAGACGCTGTATTTTCTACGGAAGCTTCTGTTACTTCCTGCTTGTCCGTTGCCTTTTCTGTGCTTGTTGAATTAACCTGTTTTACCGCTGCTGTTGTTGTCGTAGCTTCTGTTGGTGTAGAAGCCTGGTCTTTGCCGCCGCAGGCAGTTACTATTACTATTACTAATGCCACAATTATTGCTGCTGCGATTATTATTTTTTTCTTTCTCATTCTTTATTTCCTCTCTTTGTTTTTATCGCTTTATTATCCCTAATTATAGTTTTATACAAGTATATTTTACCATTTTTTATTAATATTACTTTCCCACTCAGTACATTTTTTCTCTAACAACTCAAAATCAGGTGTTGCATTTTTAATGTAACCAATATCCAATCTGCCTTTCTTTCTGTTAACATATACTGGGTTAATATGTTTATTTATAATTACCTTTTCATTTTTTCTTAAATATTGAATTTGCTTATTAAGCAGAGCTTTATATGCTTTATCTTGTATACCATTCACATCAACCTTTATCAATTCATTGTCAGGAACTGGTATCATATTATTACATTGTAATTTTCCTATGAGATCAATTTTGTTATTAACATCTTTGTTATACATATATACCACAGGCGTAGTTGTATTTTTTAATAATTTTATTTTTTCAGCATATCCTATAAATGAAAAATCTAACGGCAATACATCACTTGTATATCCCTCTATTTCATAATCTTTTTTATATTTAGGTGAACTCAATGGAACTACATATTTATATCCATTCTTTTGCACTATAATACCAAAAAATTTTCTACTGCTTTTATTATCTGAATTAGACAAAATCTTTTTAGGCTCAAACTTTTGCAAATATTTCACATAATCTGTTGTAACTTGATATAAATCCATTCTTCTCCTTTAACAAAAAAGGCAAAGAAAAATCTTTGCCTTTTCCATACTTAACGGTGATGGTAACCAGATATTTTAGTTTCACACTTAACGGTAGTGACTCTCCGAATATTTTAGTTTCACACTTAACGGTAGTGACTCTCCAAATACAAATGTTATCTCTACTGTCACCAGTATATCACAACATTTTTATATTATTATATTATAATTAATTTAAAATTTTGTCAATATTTTTTTAGAATATGTTATCTTCTTACCCCACTATCTCCTGTGCATATGCCAACGCCGCATCAATATTAGCACAGAAGTTATCTTCTCCAACTTCTGCCGCAAATCCAGCCTTCTCCATCATAGACTTAGGCTGTTCCTGGACGTGGGATAATACCATAGTTATACCACGCTTCTTACATACATTGTGTATATTCTTAAGCGAACGCAATGCTGATATATCCATAGCTGGAACACCACGCATTCTGATTATAACTACTTTTACATCTGACTCCATATGTATATCCATAAACTTATCCGCTGCCGCAAAGAACATTGGTCCGATTATTTCGTATACTAAAGTCTTATCAGGAACTTTCTTTAAATTAATACTCTCAGGGTCGTTATTCTCATCAATATTTTCCCCGATATATTTCCAGCTTCTTACTTCTGTTACGTCTGCCATTCTCTTCAGGAAAAGAAGTGCAGCCATAACAATACCTACTTCTATAGCCACAACAAGGTCAAATACAACTGTAAGCACCATAGTTGTAAGTAATACTAATGTATCTGACTTTGGTGAGTGCTTAACAAGATTAACCATCTCTCTCCAGCCACTCATATTGTATGCAACAATAAATAAAATTGCCGCAATGGCTGGCATTGGTATCCAGACCGCATATGGCATAAGCACCACAAGCACAATAAGAAGTGTAACTGAGTGAACCATACCTGCTATAGGTGTACGTCCACCATTCTTGACATTAGCCGCTGTTCTTGCAATAGCGCCTGTCGCTGGAATACCACCGAAAAGTGCGGATACGATATTACCTGCTCCCTGTGCAACAAGCTCCATATTAGGCTTATGTCTTGAACCTATCATTCCATCTGATACTACACACGAAAGCAGACTCTCTATTCCTGCAAGAACCGCTATTGTAAGAGCATCTGGAAGAAGTGTAAGTATCATATCCATATTAACTGATGGTACTGACACTCCTGGAAGTCCTTTCTTTATTGTATACAGACTTCCGATTGTATTGACATCTTTTAATGGTCCGATGAATTTAACCATAAGAACTGATACTATAACCGCAATAAGTGATGGTGGAATTTTATCAAGAGACTTGAACTTAGGCCATATAATAAGAATTGCAAGTGATACCGCACCAACTATTAATGCTTTTATATTAAATGTTCCTATATTGGCAATTATCGCCTTTAACTTATCCATAGTTTCAACTGTAGCAGTTCCTGCCGGATAAGTAAGGCCAAGAAAATCTTTAATCTGTCCTATAACAATAGTCACAGCAATACCAAATGTAAAACCTGTAGTTATTGTATAAGGAATAAATCTTATAAGGTTACCGAACTTAAGAAGCCCCATAATAACAAGTATTATACCTGCCATAATTGTAGCAACTATAAGTCCATCCATACCATTTTTCGCAACTATACCAGCTACTATTGTAGCAAATGCTGCTGTAGGTCCAGCTATCTGAACCCTGCTTCCTCCTAAGAAGGAAATAACAAATCCAGCAAATATTGCTGTATATATACCCTGCTCCGGGCTTACTCCTGATGCAAGTGCCAGTGCAATGGATAATGGCAGGGCTATTATCGCAACAATAACCCCTGCCACTATATCCTTTACTAACTGGTCCTTGGAATATGTCTTCATTACATCAAATATCTTTGGTACCAATTCATTCATTTTACTGTTCTACCTCTGTAATCTGGCTGCACTCAAATTCTACAACTTTCTGATAAAGTATTTCATAACCTATCTCTGATACAACTTCACTGCCGACTGCATCTACAATTGCATTGAAGTCATCGTAACCATAATACTGAGCTAAATCGTTACCATATGAGTTAATTTCATCTTCTGACACATGAATATCATTATCTGCGGCAATAATGGTTACTATCATTTTCTGTAAAAGATACTGCTGTGCAGATGATGTAGCATATTCATTAAATGCGTCAATTGAATCAAATCCATATACTGATTTCTTATATGTATCTAAATCTGATATGCCATAGTATGAACCATAAGTGTTAAATTCACTCTCAATATTAGTATTAAGTACTTCTACCAATGAATCTATTTCATCCTGTGGATAATTAACATCTCCGATATTCTCGCTTATAATCTGGTATGCTGATGTAAATGTGTTATTAAGATAAGTATCATTAGCATTAGCTTCTACTATCTTTCTTACTTCTTCCCTGAAATCTGCAACTGTATCACCTGAAAGATTAAGACTTTCTTTGTTATTAACTACCCATTCATCTGTTATCTCTGGGTAAGTTGTCTTCTGGATTGCTGTAACCTTTACTGTGAATATTACACTCTTACCTGCAAGGTCTGATGTGTAATTATCTGGGAAAGTACAAGGAATATCATATTCCTGGCCTACTGTAAGTCCTACAAGTCCTTTATCAAGGTCTGATATAAAGTTACCTGAACCTATTGTATATGTAGTATCTGTTGCTGTACCACCTGAGAATGCCTCGCCATCAAGCTTACCTGAATAATCAAGTATAACTGTATCCCCATCAGCTGTTACACCACTTGTAACATTCTCTGTTGTAGCTTCCGCTGATACTATATTCTTATTGATATAATCGTCAACGTCACTTTCTGCAACATTGAGTACTGACTTATCAACTGTTACCTGAATTCCTTTGTACTCAGGCATTGTAAATGCTTTTTTATAAATTGCTGCATCTGATGTAATAGCAGCATCATATTCTGCAGCTGTTATGCTCTTATGTACTGTAGAAGTTGGTTCTTCTGTCTTTTTAGAGCCACATGCTGTAAGTGAAGCTGTCATAGCTGCCACTAACATAAGGCTTACTAATTTCTTTTTCATAAAATATCCTCATTTCTTTATTTTTGACACTTTATTTGTTATAACATAATCCAATACAAAATAAAAGTGAATTCACATTTTTTTCAATATTTGATATACTTTATACATATATATAACTTATTTAAGGAGTAATATGAATAATTTAGTAATTTTGCAAAAAACTGCACATCTAAGACATCGGACAGCTTCTTTAGTTCTATGTATTGTTATTATAAACTGTATGCTGTCAGCACTGACGGGCTGTAACAGTAAGAAGCTTGCTCTGAGTTCACCTATAAGCGTAACTGATTACAAGCTTAATACTTATGTACAGATTGACTCTTATACTAATGTCAATAAAAATGTATTATCCGATGCTCTTGGCCTGTGTGATTATTACGAACACATTTTCTCAAGAACCCTTGAAACAAGTGAGCTTTATAAAGTCAACACCCAGCAGACAACTGCTATAAGTGATGAACTCTATGAGCTTATTGAACTTGGGCTTTACTACAGCCAGCTATCCTATGGTGCTTTTGATATTACAATAGGAAGCGTGTCACGTTTATGGGATTTTAATACTGATACCCCAGATGTACCTGACAGTTCTGCCATAACAGATGCACTTGCATATGTCGATTATACCAAGGTTTCATTAAGCACCGACAATGACGGCACTCATCACATATCCATACCTGACGGATACTGTCTTGACCTTGGTGCGATTGCCAAGGGCTACATTGCCGATAAGATTAAAGCTTATCTTATTGATAATGGCATCGAACGTGCTATCATTAATCTTGGCGGCAATGTATTATGTATAGGTCAGAAGCGTAACGGCTCAGATTTCAATATTGCGGTAAAGAAGCCATTTACTGAAACCGGCGAATATATGGAAGTACTTCATATTAATGATTATTCGGTTGTATCATCTGGAACATATGAAAGATACTTCTATTCAGATGACGGTACATTTTACCACCATATATTAAATCCAGCCACTGGCTACCCTTATGACAACAACTTATGTGATGTGACTATTATTTCAAGTGAGTCAACGGTTGGCGACTGCCTTAGCACAACCTGCTTTGTATTAGGACTTGATGACGGTATGAAACTCATTAATTCGCTTGAAGGCATTGAGGCTGTATTTATGACTAATGATGGTTCTAAATATTATTCAGACAACGCGAAAGCGTATATTAATTAATTATTACGACAGATTATTATCTGTAGAAATGAGGATTATATGATTCGACTTATTATCGTAGTGCTGTTATTGCTTATATTTGCAGTATTCAGCTTAATTGCACTTCCTATCTTATGGCTTATCGGAAAGAAGAACCCTGTTGCTAAGGAGAAAGCTTCTGATGCGGTTGCACGCTTTATGTTCAGGCTTATATTGTTCGTATGTGGAACTAAGACGACTGCTATTGGTGTTGAGAACATTCCAACAGACAAGCCTGTATTATTTGTAGGTAATCATCGTGGTTTCTTTGATGTAATTATTTCTTATACTTATATAAAGACAAGAGCGGCTTATGTTGCCAAAAAGGAGATGGCAAAAGTACCTATACTTCGTGTATGGATGCGTAATATCCGCTGTCTTTTACTCGACAGACAGAACACAAGGGAAGCCCTCAAATCAATACTTTCTGGAATTGAATATATTAAAGACGGCACCTCTTTAGTTATTTTCCCTGAGGGAACACGTAACAAGGGTGAGGGGGTTATGGAATTCCACGCCGGAAGCTTTAAGCTTGCTGAGAAATCACACAGTCTTATTATTCCTGTAACACAGAATAATACTTCTGCAATATTTGAAGACCAGAAGCCTTTCCTTAAGAAAGCCCACACTGTTATTGAATTCGGAACGCCGGTAGATATGTCCTTAATGTCACCTGATGAGAAGAAAAATGTAGCAGCATATATACACGATATTATACTTTCTACTTATGAGAAAAACCAGAATCTTGTGTAAGCATTACACATTTTCTTACGCATTTTCAATATATTATTCTTTTCATTATTTATATTCCGTGATATAATGGACTTTGTGAATTCAGTTTGAATTGTGAATTATTTGTATATTATACAGGAGGAGAACTTATATGCCAGTATGGTCGATAGTTTTATTAGTTATTATAGCAATCCTCGTTGTTGCTTTAATAGCTCTTATTATTGTTGGTAACAAGCTTCGTAAGAAGCAGACAGAGAACCAGGCACAGATTGATGCCGCTAAACAGATTATGTCTATGTTGATTATAGACAAGAAGAAAATGAAACTTAAAGAAGCAGGACTTCCAAAGATTGTTCTTGAACAGACACCTAAGTATCTTCAGAGAAGCAAAGTTCCTGTAGTTAAAGCTAAGATTGGTCCTAAGGTTATGACACTTATGGCTGATCCTAAGGTATACGACCAGATACCTATCAAGGCGGAAGTTAAGGCTGAGGTAAGTGGTATCTACATCACAGGAATTAAGTCAGTTCGCGGTGGCAAGATAGTTGTTGAAGAAAAGAAAGCTAAGAAAGGCTTATTTAAGAAGTTAAAGAAGAATTAAGCCTGAAATTAAACAAAGGCAATTATTAATATATTAATGAATGTTAATAACATTTAATATATTAAATATAATAATCACGGTCAGGTATTGTTAATAACACACCTGACCGTGATTTTTTATTTAGACCTTATGATTAATTAATACGGACTTATATTCTGTGCAGGTGCATCTTCCTTAGTAGGTGCTTCCCACTCTCCAGTCTTTTGTTCCTTTGTCTGCTGTGTCTTAGTAGCAGCCTGCTGTGTCGTTGGCGTCTGTGCTTTAGTAGTAGCCTGCTGTGTTGTCGTTGCCGCCTTTGTCGTTGGAGTTACAGTAGTAGTTTCCTGCTGTGTTGTTGTCTGTTCTTCTGTCTGGCTCTGTGTCTCAGTTTCAGTCTGGTTCTTCTTCGTATAAGAACCATTTGCCGTCTTGAATTCTACCTTTTTCTTATCTTTATGTATATCATACATAAAATCCTTAAATATAGCCAGAGTCTTAACTGAGCTTAATGTCTTAGGATAATCATATCCCATCCATATAGCTGTTGTATAATACTGGCTGTATCCACAGAACCACGCATCCTTATTAGAATTGGTTGTACCTGTCTTACCAGCTACAATTGCATTAGATGGTTCTGCCCCAACACCTGTTCCGCTTGTTACCACAGTACGGAGCATATCTGTCATCATTCTGCATGAATTAGTATCATATACTCTTGAACCTCTCTTAGAGGTATCTACAATCGCTTTTCCTGATGTGTTAAGTATCTTCTCAACACAGGTTGGCTGTCTGTATTCGCCATCATTGACGATTGTTGCATATGCACCAGCCATCTCCTCTGTCGATACGCCATAAGTAAAGCCTCCAAGTGCCGCAGCATTGGTTGATTTATCCATCCATATTTTATGGAAGCCCATATTAAGAAGAAAACCAATACCAGCCTTAGGTGTTATATCGTCCCTGTATATCTTCCATGCAACAGTATTCTTAGATTTGCTTACTGCTGTTCTAAGTGTCATCTGTCCGGCATATACACCATCTGCATTTGATGGGCCACCATCTATCTTCTCATCATTAACTATTGTATCCGGATTATTGCCAAGCTGTAGATATGGCACATATACAATTACCGGCTTAATACAGCTTCCCGGCTGTCTATAGCTCTGGTATGCCCTGTTAAGTGTATATCCATCAATATCATCCTGTGACCTTGAACCTACAATTGCAACTACATTTCCTGTGCTATTATCAATGCATGTCGCTGCACCCTGTAATTCATATATTCCGTCATCTGACACCTTCTTAAATGATGAAAGATTATTATCTATGGACTCCTGAAGTGAAGCCTGTATATCCGGATCTATGCTTGTATATATTGTATATCCACCATTAATAAGCATCTGCTGGCATGATGAGTAATACTGCTGGTACAGTTCCTCATATGTATTATATTCATCTTCTGTATCAAAGTTATTACGCATTGTAAAACCGTAATATTTCATAAGTTCTTCCGTTGCACAATGCCTTGCATAGGTTTCAACCGAGCTGTTCTTATTAGCAGCTTTCTGTCCTGTTATTGTTATCTCCTCAGCAATCGCTGTATTATAAGTCATTGAATCTATATAATCTGCATCACGAAGTTCTTTTAAAATGAGATTTCTTCTTGTAATTGTCGCATCATAATTAGTCAACGGATTATACTTGGTAGGGTTATTAGGTATAGCCGCAATAAATGCCTGCTGTGATACTGAAAGCTCTGAGGCTGATTTGCCAAAATATCCTCTTGCCGCAGCTTCTATTCCATAGTATCCATTACTGAAATATATGTTGTTAAGATAGAATTCCAAAATCTGGTCTTTGCTGTATTTCTTTTCCAGATGTTGTGCTAAAAATATCTCCTTAACCTTTCTCTCCCATGTAACCTCCTGGCTTAAGAATACATTTTTGGCAAGCTGCTGTGTAATTGTACTCGCTCCCTGAACTATTGTATCGTTACGGCTGTTGATTATAACCGCCCTTATAATCGCCTTAATATCAATTCCCGAGTGGTTGTAAAAGTCCCTGTCTTCCATTACAACAAATGAATTTGCAAGTGTCTTTGGTATATCACTCATCTGGATATAGTACATATCTTTAGAAGCTTTCATAGTACATAACTGTTCGCCGTTAGTATCGTATATTATTGTCGTCTTTCCATCTTTAAATGTATCTATTGTACTTTCATCTGCTATTCTCTTAGCATCATTCGCAAGCTGAATTACTGTTACAATCTTAGGTCCTGCATATATGCCGCCCGCTATAAGAAGAATAAGTATTATTGATAGTATTATAATTTTTATAATCTTTATCTTTTTGCTCTGTCTTTTCTTTCTTTTCTTAGTTGATTTAGCCATCTGCATATCCTCTTTAATTCTTGTAATAAGTTATAAATACATTTTCCCACTGGTTAAACATCTTGCTGGCATCAGTTAATGCAACTGTTACCATTGAATCAGAAGCAGTATCTATATATGTTATATTTTTAGAATCATAGCCTGTAATTATTACATATGACTCACTTCCGCTCTTGCCTATAACCGGACAGCCATTATCAATAAAATTGAGCATTTTATCGACTGTTACTGACTTCACACTAAGTCCTGCAACACCTGGAATAAGGCTTAATATCTCATCAGCCGTTTTATCCTGTATATAAGCATTAATATCAAACTGTGCACCTGCATAGGAAACCACTGTCTGTAATGCCGTTCTAAGAGATGAACCCGCATCAATTATACTAAGTCCTTTAATCTGTGCTGAGGTGTTCCTGTAACGCTTCCATATTGTGTTAGCATTATAATCATTAACTGAACCATATGTGTCATTGGCAAGTATTATAGCCTTTGATATCTGGGTTGTACTATCCTGAAAACGTCCATACCCATATACATAATATCGTCCATCACCGGCAAAATCATTATCAAGCTCCAGCAGTGCATTATCCTTATAACTTACCTCAGAAGATGTCCTGAATTCCACACTGCCTGCCGGAAGTGCTTTCATAAGCTTAATTGCAAGCTCCTGCTTTCTGTTATCTGTAACTATAGTTTCCAGTGTAAGTCCATCTTCTTGTTTATTCTCATCTTTATTAATAAGCTGGTCAATACTTGTACTTTCATAATCACCATCACCTGATTTCACAACTCTTGTAAGATTGATACGCATATCACTTACCGAAGCATCACTTACATATACACCCGGCTGTTCGTATTCCTTTATTACATTGTAATCAGAATCCATTATTTCAAGCCTATACATTGCAAATGTCCTGCTTCCATCCTCTTTTATAAGAATATCAGCTTTATCAGCTATGCCATATACGAAATCTCCATTAATATATCCCAGACATCTTATATATTCATTGTCGTCAGCCTTAATTATCTTCTCGCTGTCCGTACTCATATTGAATATTCGTATTGAGTCTGTACTATATAATCTGCCATTCATACTGTAGGCTATGGCATCTCCATTTTCTGATACAGCATATGTTCCGTCCACAAGCCCAGACACTACTGTCATAACTTCCTTACTTACAATATCTATCGAATACAGTGTATCGTCCATTAATATATAAAATGTATTCTCATCAGCAAGATAAGCTATTCGGCCAACATTCTGTGACAATATGTCATATGGCTTATCCATTGGAATATACAATCTTTCTTCTACTATATTATCTTCATATGAATACTTGCACAAAGATACGCCCGACTCGCCCTCATGCTCACCTCTGTTCATATATCCATATACTATAAAATCGCAGTTGCCATCGTTACTTACATTAAGTATCTTTATTCCGTGCTGGTTATAGTTCTCTCTTATGCCATCTGTTTCATCGGCGTTAAATGAGAATACTCTTGTATACATATTAGTATCAATATTGTAGCACCACAGAGAACCTTCATTGACAAAGTATGAATAAGTTCCCTTCTCGTCAGAATTAAATTCAGCTGTTGTTCCTGACTGTATTCCAAGATTAATCTTAGCTGTTGATAAGATGTCGTTCTTACCGTCAAATATCTGGTTAGCTTCTCTTTCATAATTAAGCAGATAAAATCCGCTTGTAGTCTGTCTTATACGGTAATATTCATACACATTATAAGAGTCATAAGATTCATATTCATTAATAGCACCTATCTTATAATCAAATGTTATTACAGCCACGTCTTTGCTTATCTCCTTAATAACCGGTATAAGCTGGCTTTCTACATATGGTCCCATATCACCCCAGCCAATCTGGCTTAATGTGCTGTTGATATTAACCTTTCCAAAATTATTATTATTGCCAGCAGACGAAGTTTCTATATACTTCTGTATTTCACTTAATCTGTCCTGATTAAATGTACAGGCATTAAAGTCCTCCACAAATGCAAACTTATCATCTATTGAATAGTCTTCACCTGTAATAATTCTTGTATAATAGTGAATTTCTTCGTGTGTGCTTGTCTCTAATATTATCTCAAGAGCATACTGCGTATTATCATCTATAAGATTCTTGATATTCAGTGTGGCAGTAATTGTTTCACCATTATTAACAAGCTCTGTAACTTTGGTATTCTCTATCAGTCCGTTATCTGACAGATTTCTTATCTTATATGTAAGCTCCTGCACCTCAGCTCCATAATTGTGAATAATAATAGGAAGCTGTCTTGTCTTTGCCACTGGAGTAAGATTATCATTAATCAGTGCCTGATTAATCTCCTGTGTAAAACCGTGCAATGAATTGAACTCATTGCCCTCTTCTGACTGCATAGTTATAACAGGAATTGTCGCCGCAGACATAGTTGTTGCCGATGGTGTAACTGACTCAAAACTCATTGACAAAAATGTGAGCACCATCGTAACTATAAATATTATTCCAAGTACAAGATACTTAGAACTTACCTTTTTATCAGATTTTCTCATATTATCTCCATTCTTATATAAGCTTGTCGATTGTCAGTTCCAAATTCAATGCCTCTAACATATCTTTAGTCTTTTCTCTGGCAGAGATGTCTTCTTTACTACTCTTAACTGCCCTTATAAGAAGATTTTTAGGAGTATGCTCCATATCTATGAATTCCAATATCTGTGTATCATAGCCATTAGCTGTAAGAAGCTTGGCTCTTGCCGCATCTGTTACTATAGCCGCCATTCTTTCTTTTAATATGCCATAGTCCATAACCGGCGATAATATATCGCTCTTTATTGTCCTGTTAGCTTCGTGCTGGCAGCAAGGCACTGATAATATAACCTCCGCCCCCCACTTAACTGCCTTGGCAAGTGCATAATCCGTTGCTGTATCACAGGCGTGCAGTGTGACCACCATATCTACCTTGTCCACATCTTTGTACGTTGCTATATCTCCAACATAGAAATCAAGCTTATCATAGCCGTATCTTGTTCTAAGTTCATTACAATGTTCTATTACGTCTGCCTTAAGGTCAAGTCCTATAATTCGTATATTATAACCCTTAAGCTCCTTAAGATAATAATACATAGCAAATGTAAGATAAGATTTTCCACAGCCAAAATCAATTATTGTAAGTTCTCTTTCCTTATCAAGCTTTGGAAGTATATCTTCTATATATTCAAGAAAACGGTTAATCTGTCTGAACTTATCATATCTTGTTCTTATAATCTTACCATCCTGTCCCATAACACCAAGGTCTATCATAAATGCCACAGGCTTTCCTTCTTGTATTATATATTTCTTGGTTCTGTTATGGCTCAGATCTCTCTGTACCTTTAACTGTCCTGCTTTTTTATATTTGCAGGTCAATGTCTTACTCTTGCTTGAAAGTATGGTTGCAGCCGCATCAGTCATATTAATCTGTGCCTGCTTGAAATCCTCTGTCATATAATCAATTATCTTCTTCTTTACATCAGCAGCACTATGGTTAGAATGTAACACCTTTCTTCCTACAAATTCAGACACCTGGTATTCAATCTCATTCTTAAGAATAACTGGTCTTATTCTTACCTTTACTGCCTTATCTTCGCTTTTATTCTTCTGTCCGCTTATAACCATATCTATAAGCTTATCGCTAATACATATATCAAGTAATTGTGTAATATCCAATATCATAACCTCCATTTTAGGCTTACTGTACTATTTTAATATCTTTGCGGACAATACACAAGTAGCAATTAATATAAGCCTATTATCTCAATAAATGTAGTGGTCTGATAGTCTGCAATTTTATTAATAGTCCCCTCTGTTAATTGGGGTCGCCAGATATATATTGGTCTTGTCTGTTGTTTCATCATAATTCATTGATATATTAATATTGGTCTTTTTCTTTCCAATGTACATATAGCCATCTGTGTCTTTGTCATAGGCATATATTGTATACAAGTCCTTAGTTCGGCTTGCTTCTGCTTCTTTTGCACCAAGCTGGCTTAATATGTTACCGGTTATCTGATTTCTTTCTTCTATGCTTTTATCACCATCACACTGGCCTGTTATACATACGTTAACATTACTATCAATTCCGTATATATTGCATATTTTTTCAAGCTTCGCCTTGTATGCAGTTGTTGATGTTACTCCTTTGCCTAGCTTTATGTGGATACTTATATAGTTCTTATCCTCATCTGTCGCTTTTATCCCCATAACTACTGTTCCATATAAAGAATCCTGCGTTAATACACATTCCCGTGAAATATAACGGTTATTATACACATTTTCATAAGAGTTATTACCAGAATACTGTATATTATAGCGGTTAATTCCTATCTCTGATGCCATTTTCTCAAGTATAAGGCACATTGCCTGCTCAGATAAGTAATTATCTGACAGCTCTGTATCCACACTTATGTCAGATTGGACATTGTTATCCACATTTTCGCTGAATATACTAACAATATCACTGCCTGTATTATTAACCGCATATATACTTCTTTCCATAAAGCTTCTCACTGCTGTAACAATCCACAGAATAGCCGCTATTGTAACAGCTATCCGCTGTAATTTATATTTTCTGCATTTATACATAAAAAACCTCCCATTAACTAATAACATTATTACCAGTTAATGGAAGGTATATACTTTAATTATTAATCAGCAGCACCTAAACGTGCAAGTGATCTCTTTAATGCCATCTCAGCTCTAGGAACATCAAGATTACTGTCCTTGCTGGCAAGTCTTCTCTCTGCTCTTATCTTGGCATCATTGGCACGATTGACGTCAATCTCATCAGGCCATTCAGCTATCTCTGCTAATATTGTCACTTTATCCTTAAGGACTTCAACAATACCGCCGTGTACAGCCGCCTTCTTAATTCCGTCATTCTGGTGAATAGTCAGCACACATGGAACTAACACTGCAGTAAGTGGGATATGCTGTGGATACACACCTATCTCACCTTCACTTGTAGCTAATTCAACAAATGTGGCTTCACCATTAAAAAATACTCTTTCTGGCGTATTAACCAGAAGCTTCATTGTACCTGTATCCGCCATATCTATTCTCCTTATCAAGATATCTAATTATACTTTAATATCCGTGTCTGATACCTATTTAGATACCTTAGCAAGTACATCATCAATACTTCCACAGTTAAGGAAATAACTTTCTGGTATATCATCATACTTACCTTCGATGATTTCCTTAAAGCCCTGAATTGTATCACTGATTGGTACATAACGTCCTTCAAGTCCTGTGAACTGTCCTGCAACGAAGAATGGCTGAGAGAGGAATCTCTGTACCTTTCTTGCTCTTGATACGACCATCTTATCTTCTTCTGAAAGTTCGTCCATACCAAGGATTGCGATAATATCCTGAAGTTCTTTGTACTTCTGTAAGATTTCCTGAACATCTCTGGCAACCTTATAATGTTCTTCACCAACGATTCTTGGATCAAGAATTCTTGATGTAGACTCAAGTGGATCTACCGCTGGATAAATACCAAGTTCAACTATAGAACGTGAAAGAACTGTAGTTGCATCAAGATGTGCAAATGTTGTTGCTGGCGCTGGGTCAGTTAAATCATCCGCTGGTACATATACAGCCTGAACTGATGTGATAGAACCATTCTTAGTTGATGTAATACGTTCCTGAAGAGCACCCATCTCTGTCTGAAGAGTTGGCTGATAACCAACGGCTGATGGCATACGTCCAAGAAGGGCTGAAACCTCTGAACCTGCCTGTGTAAATCTATAAATGTTATCGATGAAAAGAAGTACATCCTTTCCACCCTTATCTCTGAAATACTCAGCCATAGTAAGTCCTGTAAGACCAACTCTCATTCTAGCTCCAGGTGGCTCATTCATCTGTCCGAATACCATTGTAGTCTTCTCGATAACTCCTGAATCCATCATTTCGTGGTAAAGGTCATTACCTTCACGAGTACGCTCACCAACACCTGTGAATACTGAATATCCACCATGCTCTGTAGCGATATTTCTGATAAGCTCCTGAATAAGAACTGTCTTACCAACTCCGGCACCACCGAAAAGACCGATCTTACCACCCTTCTGGTAAGGACAAAGTAAATCTACAACCTTAATACCAGTCTCTAACATTTCTGTATTAGTAGCCTGCTCAGCAAATGTAGGTGCCTTTCTGTGAATAGGCATATGCTCTACTTCTGGAGCTGGCTTATTATCGATAGGATCTCCTAATACATTAAAGATTCTACCAAGTGTCTGCTCACCAACAGGTACTGAAATAGGTGCTCCTGTGGCTTCTGCTTCCATACCTCTAACAAGACCATCAGTAGGTCCAAGGGCTATACATCTTACTGTATCATCCCCAAGATGCTGAGCAACCTCTACAACGAGCTTGCCACCGTCTTTGGTCTTTATATTGATGGCTGAATTGATTTCTGGCAGATTACCTTCTGCAAATTTAATATCTATTACAGCACTGATAATCTGAGTAATCTTACCGATATTCTTCTCTGCCATTGTTACCTCCATCTATTGTTAATTAATTGTACACGGGCTGAATACACAGACCCGCCAAGAGTTATAACAAACTCTAATTAGCCGATAGCATTTGCACCAGCAATAATCTCTGTAAGTTCCTGTGTAATAGAAGCCTGACGGGCTCTGTTATACTTAAGTGATAAATCAGAAATCATCTCATCGGCATTGCTTGTCGCATTATCCATAGCCTGCATACGTGCACCATTCTCACTGGCAACAGCTTCAATAAGTGCACCATATATAAGACTGCACACATACTTAGGTATGATAAGATTCAAAGCTTCATCTTCGGCTGGTTCATAATTCATAGGTGTTGTATCTTCCTTATCAGCACTCACGCTCTCAGTATCAACTGATACTGGAAGAAGCTTAATAAGCTTAGGCTCGTGAACTACTGTATTCTTAAATGATGTATAAGCAAGGTATATTTCACCTATCTGTCCATCCGCAAATCTTTCAAGAAGCTTATCACATATATCTCTTGCATCCGTATAAAGTGGTTCGTTAATAACATCTGAACAATCATCTGTTATATTGTAACCTCTTCTTGCAAGATAATCTCTTCCCTTAGTTCCTATTGCAATTATATCAATATCTTCCTTAGGAATTCCGCTCTCTGTAATAAGCTTGGTTATATTAGTATTGTAACCACCAGCAAGTCCACGATTGGCCGTTATTGTTATAACAGCTTTTCTTTCAGACTCACCAGCCTGAAGATACTTATGATTGATGTTACCTGATCTGGCAAGCATATTGCATATCGTTTCGTACATCAGATCTGAATAAGGCTTTGTGCTCTCTGCCTTTCCCTTTGCTTTTTGAAGTTTAACAGTGGAAACAAGCTTCATAGCCTTGGTAATCTGACCTGTACTCTGAATACTATCTCTACGCCTTTTTATATCTCTCATTGAGGCCATAGAATTTACCTCCATTCCAAGCATTAATTGCTGTTAATCGTTGATCAATCAGCAGTTAAATGTCTTCTTAAACTCTTCAATAGCACTTACAAGTAACTTCTCTGTATCTTCTGAAAGTTCCTTAGTCTCCTTAATAGATTCTGGGATCTGTGGATACTTAGTATCTATAAAATCGAATAAGCCCTGTTCAAAATCAAGAATCTTATCAACTGGAATATCTATAACGAACTTCTTAGTAACAGCATATATTATAATAACCTGATATTCTACAGGCATTGGCTTATACTGTGGCTGCTTTAACATCTCTCTGATACGTTCGCCCTGTGCAAGCTTCTCCTTAGTATCAGCATCGAGTTCTGAACCAAACTGTGAGAATGAAGCAAGCTCTCTGTACTGGGCAAGCTCTGTACGGATAGGTGCTGCAATCTTCTTAATAGCCTTAATCTGAGCAGAACCACCAACTCGTGATACTGAAAGACCGGCATTAATAGCTGGTCTGAAACCAGAGTTGAACATCTCTGTCTCAAGATATATCTGTCCATCTGTGATAGATATAACGTTAGTTGGAATATATGCAGATACATCACCGGCCTGTGTTTCAATAATTGGAAGGGCTGTAAGTGATCCTCCGCCGTATTCATCTGACATTCTTGCAGCTCTCTCAAGAAGTCTTGAGTGAAGATAGAATACATCACCTGGATAAGCTTCACGTCCTGGAGCTCTCTTTAAAAGAAGTGAAAGTGTTCTATATGCTGCTGCGTGCTTACTAAGGTCATCATATACAACAAGTACATCTTCGCCATTCTCCATCCACTCTTCACCGATAGCACATCCTGAATAAGGAGCGATATACTGAAGTGGAGCAAGTTCGCTGGCTGTTGATGCAACTACTGTTGTATAGCTCATTGCACCATATTCTTCAAGTGTCTTAACGATACTTGCAACTGTTGATGCCTTCTGTCCAATAGCAACATAGATACAATGAACTCCCTGACCCTTCTGGTTGATAATTGTATCGATTGCTATAGCTGTCTTACCTGTCTGACGGTCACCAATAATGAGCTCTCGTTGTCCTCTTCCGATTGGAACCATAGCATCAATAGCCTTAATACCTGTCTGAAGTGGAACACTTACTGACTTTCTTGTGATTACGCCTGAGGCAACTCTCTCTATCTGTCTTGTCTTATCTGTATTAATAGGACCTTTGCCATCTATTGGCTGTCCAAGTGCATTAACAACTCGTCCTGTTAACGCATCACCTACTGGAACTTCTACAACTCGTCCAGTTGTCTTAACAGTATCACCTTCGCTGATGTTTCTTGAATCACCAAGCAGAACTGCACCTACATTGTCTTCCTCAAGGTTAAGTACCATACCGTATACTTCTCCTGGGAATTCAAGAAGTTCTCCCTGCATAGCTTTCTCAAGTCCATGAATTCTTGCGATACCATCTGCTACCTGAATTACTGTACCTACTTCTGATACTTCAAGTTCGGCTGAATATCTTTTTATCTGTTCTTTTATAACTGAACTGATTTCTTCCGGTCTTAAATTCATTAGCCTTATGCACCTACTTTCTATTAGCTTAAAGCTTACGCTAACTGGATATTCTTTAAATTCCTGGTAAGCTCATCAATTTTATGTTTTATACTGCTGTCTACGACTCTGTCACCGATTCTTATAACCATACCTGCTATAAGTGATTCATCGATGTCATAATTCATCTTGAAATCCACATAATCAGTTGTTGAAAGCAATCTGCTTACAATCGACAGCTTCTGATTATCCGTGAGAGGTCTGGCTGTAGTTACATAAGCAACACCAATCTTCTTATACTCATAAATTCTCTTTATGAAATATTCAAGTGTACTTACTATCTTAGTCTGTCTGTCCTTAGATACCATTATCACAAGAAGTCCTGTAATATCCTCAGATACAAACTTCTTAAAGATATTCTCAATAAGCTGTTCCTTTTCTTTCTTCTCAACCTTTGGAGATTTAAGAACATTTACCAAATCTTCATTATCTTTAAAAATATCAATTACAGCCTGAGCTTCTTCACATAGTTCATCAACCTTAGACTCCTGGACAGCAAGTTCAAATAATGCCTCACCATAAGTTGTTTCTACTAATTTCGCCATGTGTTCTCACCCATTTCATTTAAAGTCTGTTCAATAATTGCATTGCTTTCACTCTCATCGATAGATTTAGCAATAAACTTTGAAGCTATCATAGCTGACACTGCAACTATCTGCTGTTTAACATCATCTGCTGCCTTCTGCTTCTCAAGTTCTGCTTCTTTATTAGCTCTCTCGATAATTCTTGCAGCTTCTTCCTTGGCTTCATCTATAATCTTCTGCTCATTATGAACTGCTGTCTTTCTGGCATCACTTAATATAAGCTCTGCCTCCTTATTAGCAGCCTTAAGCTTCTCTTCATACTCTGCCTTCATAGCAAGTGCTTCTTCTCTGCTCTGGTTAGCAGTTTCTCTGTCACTTGTTATCTTGTCCTGTCTTTTCTTTAACATATTACGTACAGGATTAAAAAGAATAACTGACAAAAGCAGGAATAATATAAATACGTTGATAGCTGTTATAGCAGCATCAAAAAGCAGCTGATAATCAAGGCCGAATAATCTTCCTGATGTTTCAAGAGCCACAAATGTACTTCCCAAATTCAATTGTTGGCCTCCTTTCCGTTATCTTAATAAATTTGTCGTCAAGACTAAATGTCTTATATTAGCCCTTAAATGGCTGAACGAACATTAAGATAATAGCTACGGCGAAACCATAAAGACCTGTTGTCTCGGCAACGGCCTGTCCAAGTAACATTGTTGATGTAATATCTGACTTAGCACCTGGATTACGTCCAACTGCTGCTGCACCATGACCTGCTGCAATACCCTGTCCAACACCAGGACCAACACCTGCGATCATCGCAATACCTGCACCAATGGCTGACATAGCCTGAATAAATTCCTGTCCACTAATATTCATCTTAAAATCCTCCGTTAAATAAATTATTATGACCAGCTATACTAGTCTGCAATCTTATCGTTAACATATACCATTGTTAACATACAAAATACATACGCCTGAATACAACCTGAGAACAAGTCGAAGTAAGCATGTAATAATGCAGGATATCCTATAGTAAATGGCTTTAATAAGTCATATATAAGTCCCATAAGAACTGTTCCTGACATAACATTACCAAACAGACGCAGTGAGAGTGACAACGGAACTGCAAACTCACCAATCAGGTTAATTGGAAATAAGAACCAGATTGGCTGGAATAAAGCAGCAAAGTGTCCTCCCTTATTCTTCTTTATGCCGTTGAACTGAACAAGTATAAATGTTATAAGACCAAGGCATAACGTCACACCATAATCGGCTGTAGGTGGCCTTAGACCAAAAAGTCCGGATATGTTAGATATAATTATAAATAAGAATAATGTTGAAATATAATTGACAAACTTATTAGCATTCTTACCCATAATTCCATCAACCATAGTTCCAAGCATCTCCACTATAATCTCTATAGCATTCTGGAACATTCCCGGTGTGTCGTCAGGCTTGACCTTATTAATCTTCACCCTGGCAACTATGGCCATAATGATTATGAAGACTGAAACCAGCAGCATAGCAACGTGTGTCGTGTTAATACTAAAAGTATAATCAATGCCTGGAATATGGAATTCCTTCAGGCTTTGAATCATAAAACTCGAATCACACGCTACAAGTGTGTTAACATAAGAGCTTCCCACCTTCTCACCTTCCTTTTTTAGTTATTAATTTATCAGTGAACGGCTGTAAATAAGCCGCTACCTTCATAGAAAACATTCCAATAACCGCACATAGCAGATCTCCAATATTAAGGAAATATAACAGTACGAATAATATAAGCATAACCAAAAGACGGATAAGATAACCAATAATCATAGTTGCTCTTGACTCTGCACCACCATATACTATCTTTCGTATTCCACTGCTCATATGAAATGTTGCAAATACCGAATATATAACTCCTGCCAGAAATCCTATGGCACACCGCATTGTATTCGGAACCAATGCAATTATTATAATCTCACCAAGTATAAGATATATTAAATTAATAATAAGCATACCTGGAATTGAGGGATTAATATCAATAATTCTATCAAGGATACGTCTACTTATGAGTTTCATTATACTTTTCAACTTTCTCTGCAATTTCTTTATCCTGCTTGTGCTTCTTCGCCTGCTCATCCTGTTTTATCGAATTCATAGCAAGCACATAAGCATTTCTTGCACCTGCAGCAATTCCAATAATAAGCAGAGGAATTGTAAAATATGTTCCAAACTTTCCGTCAAGCCATAATCCTATAGCAAGACAGAGAAACGTAGGAACCATTACACATATACTAAGCTGGGATATTAATACTATATTCTTCATAGCATTTCCTCGTTCATATATTCTTCTTATAACCCACTCATTTTAATTATATATTCGATTATAACCTTTAATTGTTAAATTGTCTACAAATTTTCTTGTCCAAATATGTCCAAAAAAAATTGAATTTCACACGTTTACTTGATATAATTTTGATAATTAATATGTGAAATTTTAATTATACAAATTTAATATTTTTAAGGAGAAATGCGTATGACAACTTTATTCCGCAAACGCCTGATACCTGATGAATGTGTAAGTCTTAAGGACGACATTATAATTCATCAGGATGACAGCCACATTATAACAAGCTGGAAAACTTTCCATCCTAAGGCAGAATTCTCTCACGGAATATCATATTACCTTATTAATGATGGTTTCAAGGTAAGTAAATTCTACAAAGAAGATAATTCACTTGCCTATATATACTGTGACATAATTGACACAGCCTATGACGCTGGCACAGATACCTATGTCTTTACCGATCTTCTGGCTGATGTAATTATTGAGAATTCTGGATTTGTCCGTGTTGTAGACCTTGACGAGCTGGCTGATGCAGCAAGTGCTAAGCTTATATCTGATGCTATGCTTGTTAACGCCCTCCACAAGCTTGATAAGCTTCTTAAGACAATATATGACGGAACATTTAACGAATATATTAATACCATTAACGAATATGAAGCTGGCATACACTAACAGTATGTCTGCTTCATATTAATTCTTATAATTCTATAGTTATCTCCCTGTTAGTATGCTCATAGCGGTAATATCTTACGCCTGCCGCATTAAGCATTCTCTTAGAGGCAATAACTGAGGCTGTATCTGCATATTTATCACTGTCATACACAACAGTCTTTATTCCTGCCTGAATAATAGCCTTGGCACATTCATTGCAAGGGAACAATGTGACATACATCTTTGCCCCATCAAGCGTACCTCCACGATAATTAAGTATAGCATTAAGTTCACTGTGAGTTGTGTAGAAATATTTATTATCCAGAGGGTCACCTTCCCTGCACCATGGAAACTCATCATCTGAACAGCCCCTTGGAAGTCCATTATAACCCATAGAAAGTATTTTATTGTCACTGCTTACAATACACGCTCCAACCTGCGTATTAGGGTCTTTGGAACGAAGTGCTGAAAGCTTTGCAACACCCATAAAATACTCATCCCACGATATATAATCCTTTCTTTTATCGCTCATATATATTACTCCTCAAGCATTGATATTCTTCTTATATGTCTTTCATCATTGCTAAAGCCTGCCTCTAAAAATGTATCTGCAATTCTGAATGCAAGCTCTGGTCCTATAACTCTTGCACCCATACAGAGTACATTTGCATTATTATGCTCTCTTGTTGCCTGTGCACTAAAACAGTCACTGCATAATGCAGCTCTTATTCCCTTAACTTTGTTAGCAGCCATACTCATTCCAATTCCTGTTCCACATAAAAGAATACCAAGCTCACACTCACCACTTGTTATAAGGTCTGTAACCTTGTGTGCGTATACAGGATAATCGCACGACTCTGTAGTATAAGTTCCTACATCATTACACTCATAACCTTTCTTCTTAAGGTGTTCTATTAACTGGTTCTTAAGGTCTATTGCTCCGTGATCACATCCAATTGCTATCATAATTATAATCTCCTTGTGTATTTTATTAACTTCTATATAACTTTAATCAGCTTCATTCTTAGGTGCTGATATTACCTTCACTACTTTTTCAACATAGCTGTAGAGCTGTTCAAAACATTTGTTATACTCTTCCACACCCTTGCCATATGGGTCTGGTACTTCAACATCACCCTCACCCGCAAGCTCACTTAACGTAAATACATTAATCGCCTTGTCAAAGGTATCATATATTTTCTGTTTCATTGACGAATTCATCGTAAGAACAAGCGTATCTATGCCAAAATCATCATTAACAACCTGAACCGATACATTACTTGGCATAATCATATCGTGTCTTGCCGCCACAGCTACAGCCTTGGGATTGTATGGCTCTGGAAATAACACAACCATCCCCCTTGATTCAACTCTTATATCCGGCATAAGCTTGGTCATTATAGTAGCCGCCATAGGGCTTCTGCAGGTATTACCCATACATATAAATATAACTTTATTAAATCTGTTCATAATTTGACACCACCCAGTTAATGAATAATTAAGCTGGCATATGATTAACCATTGATCTTTAAACATTAATTATAGTATGTCCAGCCGCTTTTATCAATCGGTTCATAACTGCACGTCCAACATTATCTGTCTCGAAGCTCTCTGAAAATACATAGTCTACATTTTCATTATCAAACTCTCTTAATACTGCATACAGATGTCTTGCCGCACTCAGCTCATCATCTTTATGTCCCATCGAAACAATTATTCCCTTGTTATAATTGTGCTTTCCTTCTTCTGTTGTCATTACAGCGACTTTGTATCCCTGACTTATAAGTCTGTTCACATTATCGTTAATATATTCAACAACCTTAGCCTCATCACCCTCAACAATCTTAAGATCTGCATCAGGTGCATAATGCTTATATTTCATACCCGGTGCTTTAGGAACTACTCCAGACTTAACACCTTCCGTTATCGCAGGGTCAATTCTTACCCCGCCTATAACCTCTTCAAACATCTCCTTAGTTATATATCCGGGTCTTAATATTGTGGGAACCTCTTCACTAAGATCAATAATTGTAGACTCAACACCTATGTCAACAGTATCATCTTCAATTATCATATCTATCTTTCCGGACAAATCCTTTATTACATGGCTTGCCCTTGTAGGGCTTGGCTTTCCTGATGTGTTAGCACTTGGAGCTGCTATATACACACCTGATGTTCTGATAAGCTCTGCCGCAACCTTATGGCTTGGCATTCTTATCGCAACTGTTCCAAGACCACCTGTAATTGAATCTGGAACTATGTCCGATTTCTTCAATATCATAGTTAATGGTCCAGGCCAGAATTTATCGGCAAGCTTTAATGCCTTGTCTGGTACTTCACAGGACAGCTTATATAAAGCCTCTATATCTGCAATATGAACTATAAGCGGATTGTCTGAAGGACGTCCTTTGGCAGCATATATCTTTGCTGATGCTTCCTCGTCAAGTGCATCTGCACCAAGTCCATATACAGTTTCTGTAGGAAATGCTACAAGCCCTCCCTCTCTTAAAATCTTTCCAGCCTGTTCATATATTTTCTTATCCGTAAGACTGTCATTAGTTATTTTCGCAACAATTGTATCCATTGTTACACACCTCTTTTTCTTAAAATGTTCTTAAATGAACTATATTCTGATGTAAATGGCAGATTTCAATTCTGGAACTTACGTCATAATCTTTAATTCTGTCCTAGATATTCAATTATTCCACAGTATATGCTGTACGCAGTCTTCTGCTGGTATTCATCATTGTTAAGCTTATACGCTTCTTCCCTGTTAGACAGAAATCCACACTCGACAATAACCGTTGGCACCTGCGTATTGCGCAGCATATAGTAAGCAGAATCGGGCTTTTCAACTCTTTTATTAGTATTATCAAGCTCTTTAATCATATTCTTCTGAATAATTCCAGCAAGCTTCTTTCCCTCCTCAGACTGCTTGTAATAAAATACCTGTGCACCCTTAGAGGCTTCTCCTACATAACTGTTCTGGTGTATGCTTACTGCAATATCTGCTTTGCTTCCATTAATAATACTACATCGTTTCTTCATATCAGCTGCTTTCTTATTACTGTCACTTTCCTGATACAATCCGTTATCGTCTGCCCTAGTCATTATAACAGTAATTCCCGACTGTTCAAGTAATATTTTCAATTTTGAAGCAATTGCCAGATTGACATCTTTTTCAAGTATGCCATCAGCACTTATCTTTCCAGGGTCAATACCGCCGTGTCCGCTGTCTATGGCAACTGTCTTTGCCTCATAATCAATATTTTCCTGTGCCCCGCCGGAGTATTCACCGCTTATATATCCTTTGTCTGAATTTTCAGAACCTGTGCCACATTGCTCTAATGCTAAAGCTGCGGCTATAACAACAATAATCTCAACTGCTACCAGTACTATTTTTAATTCAGGACGCATAACTATCACACAACTACACATTTATTAAAATGTATGCACCTTGTGCCACCGCAATTCCTTTAATCTATTTAATACTATTCATTAATTGTAAGTACTTAAAGCATTTCCGACATACTAATATTTATAATTAATCATTAATATACTGGTTAATTACATTCCACACAGAAGCTTTCTCTAGTCCTAGCTTCCATACCGCAATTCCTGCCGTATTGTTATCAACTACAACCTTAAGTTTCTCCTCGATTGATTTGTCTTCCTCAAACCATATCTTCCTGGTTACTCCATTTTTATCATATGAGCATACATACTGTCCTGCATCATCATTCCATATGGCTGTCTGTCCGTCTTTGTTAAGCTCATCAATAGCCGCCTGCATACCAACTGCACTGCTTGTTGTCGAAGTCTGTGATACGCTCCATATTCTTGTAAAGAAAGGTATACCCACAACAACCTTATCAGCCGGTACTAATGCTGTCATATCTTCAACTGCTTCCTTAACAAATGGAAGTGAAGCAACTGAACCGGCCTCAGAACCTGCATAATGCTCATCATATGCCATAACAATTGCATAATCCACATAATCTGACTGCTCCTTAAGATTATAACAGCTGTTATATGCCTCCGGCTTGTAATTATCTGTTGACAATATAATATTATTCTTATGGCACTCAACCGACAACTCTCTTACAAATTGCAGGAAATCCTTAGCATAATCACTCTTAACATTTTCCAAATCAAGATTAATTCCGTCATATCCATATGCCCTCGCATCTTTAATAAGCGTATCAATCATTGTCTTTCTTGCTGTCCTGCTTGAATATAACGCCTTAAAATCTACTGACTTATTAAAATCGTCCACTAAAGGCCACACCTGTAACCCTCTGTTGTGCATAGCATTAACCCACGAAGCCGATGAGTAATTACTCATACTGCCATTTTCTGATGTAATGCTGTACCAGGTTGGGGCGATAACATTTATATTAGACAGACCTATAAGCTGTGAATAGTTATCATTGCCAGCCATACCAGCAACCTGGAACCAGCCAAGCTTAACCTTCTGGCTTATTGACAGACCTGCATATTGTGACTCATATGTATTATCTGGAACTTCTGTATACACTTCGCTTACATCACTGCTCTTTACATAACCCGTGTACCCTGTCGCACTTATTACCTTTATCCAGTCGTCATAGCTTTCTACATAATATACGCTGTCACCTTTATTAATCTGCTCTAAAATGTCACTTTTAACGCCGCCTCTGTATCGTATATACATATCATTCTTAGCTGTAACCCTGCTGACCTCTCCGTTAATCATATTAACAGACAATCTTGAAGGCTTGCTTCCATATGCATATGTGCAGTTCGTATAATCTGCCACATACTGAAATGCTATATACATTGTGCCATCTATCTCACACGCTATCTTATATTCACTATCATATGTATTACCATCGCTGTCCTTATACCCTGTGCTGTCAGGCTCGTATATATATGTCCTGCTGTCATCTGTATACAAAACAGCGTTACTTTCTTTGTCATAATAGAATCTTACATTTATATAATCAGACACAAAATCCACCGGTAGATACAGCACATCATCTCTCATAACTCCGATATCACTGTAACTTTTATTATCAATTATAACCAATGTCTTATCGGTATTACTATCCACCTCAAAATATTTATAACCGTCCATCCATTCTTTAGATGGAGCGTATCTTTTTACTAAAAATGTGCCTGCTGCCAGTGCGGCAAGAACAACCACTGCCACAACCGCTATCAGTCCGGTTCTATATCTGTGTTTCCTTCTGCTTTTCATTCTTATCTCCATTCCTGTCTATACTGTTATTTATTACGCTCACGCTCTGACACTAAATAATTGACTTTATTGTATTTCTTCATTAAGTATACGAAGTGCCCGATCTGACATTAAATATATGCCTTTATTGCATTAACAATAATATTTATTATTCTGACTATATACAGTATCTTTGCAGAAGTATTGTATCATTTAATACTGGCAGGGTCAAAATGTATTTAACCCCGCCTTGTATATTGTATGGCGAAGGGACGCCTTTAACTTATATTAATGTATTTTTCTGTTATATTTATTAACATATTTTTCATTAATACATTTTTCTGAATATATCTTTAATTAATCTATTATAAATAATATTGATATACTCATTTTATTAAATTGTCCGTGATATTATTTTTGTGATATTATCTTATTTCCCCATTATAACCTTTATAAGAAGGTACTAACAGTTTCATAAACCAGTGAAGATTTTCTCCACTTATCATAAAAGGATTGCGCTCTATCGGTGTTAATTCCACCTTCACTCCATAATCCTGCAATAACTGCTCATTCTCTTTTGTGCCATTGGTCAATGTATACATAGTTAATCCCTTTATATGAAGAAATCTGCCCATTCTCTCAATCTTTTTAATACACTCCTTGAATTTCCACGGAAGCATTGACCCTATAAGCATTTTCTTGTCACACCCTGCCAGTGTAGCAGTCATTCTTGCAAATGTATCCTTGGCATCACCAAAATCTATATCTATTATTACTATATCATAATTATCTTTTAATATATTAAAACTATTGTCATTCAGAACCCCGTAAAAGTCTATCCCATTAATACTGTAGGCATGTCTTGATACCATCTTCTTACAACGTACTGTTCTTCCTGCACACATCTGCTCTTTCATAAGCACATATGTCTTAATGTCACCTGCAACAGCCGTCTTTCTCTTTAATACACTTGTAAAAAACACTGCCAGCATAATAGTCACATAAGTTGCACCTGCACTGTCACAAAGCCCTGCTACTCCTATAGTCCTTACATTATCAGATATTCTCACATTTTTATACTGATTTAGTAATTCCCTGCTCTTTCTTTTCTGCTTCAATCCCTTTATATGTTTTAATTCTTTTATTTGTCTTAATCTTTTGCATGATAACCCATATTTTTTCATATAATATTTTATATAACTCCTTTTTTTGTCCTGCATCTATGTTCTCCCATAAAGCAGTAAGATTATCCTGCATAAAATCCTTCATAATTAAAGTCCACGCAGCGTTATTCTCGTACCACTCATATATACACGGCACTCTATAACAGCTTTTCTTATCTGCTATAGTATTAGAATACCCATAAAACTGCACTTCATTAACAAGATTAACAAATATTATGCTGTTATGGCATATTTTATCAGTTTCATCTATGAGGCTGCTCTCACTTCTGACATCATATTTTCCGCCAACAACACATATATTTATTATTTTTGAATTATTATCATTCATTATTGCCTCATAGCCATAACTATCTATCATTACTCTTTCGTTACAACTATCCATATGAATATTTTTTAATTCATTATCACAATCCTTAAATAATGAATTAACTCCACTGTCAATAATTACAATGTCAAAATTATCCTGTATATCATAATTAACACCCTGCGTTTCATCTCTGCCATATGACGGCATCAGCCATATTCCCCTGCAGATAAGAAGGCCTTCTGATGTAGAACATATACTATTATCTGCCAATGCCGTCTGTAATATATCCGTTCTTCCCGAACCTTCTATTACCAGACATTTCAAGCCATAATCACCGAGGCAGTGTGCCATACTAAGCACAGTATGGGTAACTCCAATTCCTCTCCTGCTTCCTGATACTTTAATTATATAAGAGTAATTCTTAATTCCATAAATGCTGTTTATTTTGTAATTTTCTAATACACTGCCTGACACGTTTTCACTTTCGTCTGCATATGTATTATTTAATATTGTACTGCTGGTTTTATTTATTACATTTTTATTGATTGCATTTTTATTGATAAATTTTATCTTTTGGTGAAATCCCATTTTCTGGAAAAATGTAATATCAGACCTTGCAGTTTGTTCCAGTTCCCACCTTAACGCTTTAACATTTTTATAACGTCTGTATTGATTATGACGGGTACATTTATTAATTACCGGGTATAATTTATTATGGACTGTGCTATTGCTGTCAGCCATAAACTTAAGAACCATTCCAACACTGTAAATATCAGTCTGATAAGTAAGCTCCTTTCCGCTGTACTGCTCAGGTGCAGCATAACCTGGACTTATCATACCAGCCTGCGTTAATCCAGCTTTGTGAATCGAACTCCCAAAATCTATAAGTTTAACATTATTATGCTCATCAATTATGATATTATCAGGTTTAATATCAAGATGAATTATTTCATTATCGCAGTTATGCAGATACTCCAATATGTCACATAATTTAACTGCTATATCACAAATCTCACTTGTCTTTATATTGTCTGTATCATTAATATATGACCTTAAAGATTTACCAGATATATATTCTTCAATAATGCAGATACTTATATCATCTTCTTCAATATCGTAAATTACTGGAATGTGGGAATGTTTAAGATTCTTAATTAGACGGGCTTCTCTTAAGATAGTGTCACTATCCATATCAGCCTTTCTGATAACCTTGGCAACTCGCAATGTATCAAGTGCGGTATGCCTTACTAAATATACATTAGAATGATTGGTCTTGGCCAATTGCTTTATTATCTCATACTTATCGCTAAATTCCTGTTATTCACCTCCGTTGACTTATAGAATTAAATTACTCTGATTAGTTTATATCATACTTTTAATATATTATCAATACAATTTTACAACTTCTTGTCGAAATTTTTAAAATTTAGAGATTTTTTATTTTATGAAACATCCAGACTCCTTTACATATCTATGAAAAATGAGTATTATATTTTCATAGATATAATTAACTATGCACTTCGCAAGAAAGGAGATTGTTATGAAGATTGAAAGAGTTAATGAGAATCAGATACGTTGTACACTCAATCAGGCTGATCTTGCTTCTAGACAATTAAAGATAAGCGAACTTGCGTATGGCAGTGAAAAAGCAAAAGAACTTTTCAGGGATATGATGCAGCAGGCTTCCTATGAAGTTGGTTTTGAGGCTGACGATATTCCGCTTATGATTGAAGCAATTCCTATTTCATCTGATTGTATTGTTCTTATTATAACAAAGGTCGAGAACCCTGAAGAATTAGATACACGCTTCTCTAAGTTCTCCCCTTTGGATGATGGTGAGTATGATTATGACGATGATTATTCAGATATAGAAACTATTGATGATAATTCCTATAATGATACTTCTGTTCCGCCTACCGCAGGTGATGAGCTTGATGCGGATACCAAGACCACATCAGAGGGTGGGATTATCGGTGATGACCTTATGAATTTATTCAGCAAGGTAAGAGATTACCTCAACAATTCCAAAGAGAATACAGTCAGCACTGGAAGCAGGCATACTGCTCCTGACACCACTGCTATCCCTGAGGAATTTGCCAACAGCGACAGAAGCAGTTCTGATAATAATACTGAACACAAAGCTCCCGCTGCACCTGTTCCTAAGACAAGAATATATTCTTTTGAATCTATGGACGATTTTATTGATGCTTCCAAGGTCATTAATCATATTTATAATGATCCAAGCTATCTTTACAAGAAGTCAGGCAGTGACAGATATTACCTTATTATGCAGAGATGCTGCTGCTCATCTGTAGATTTTAATAAGGTATGTAACATATTATCAGAATATGCCCTTAAAGAAACTTCAAACGAAGCTTTATTTGCCTTCTTTAAAGAGCACGGTGACTGCATTATAGCCAAGCACGCGATAAATGTTGCAGCTAACCTCTAATACAGCCGCTGGTGGAGTTAACATTACCATATGCACATTTTTGATTATCTGCATACAGCTTTATAATCCGGATAATTATACCAATATATACCAAAATAAAAAATACCCCATTGTAGTAACACCAGTCTCCAGTTATAAACTGATTGCAGATGTTACTACAATGGGATATCTTTTTAATATTAAGCAGCCTTTAGCTTTTTTAATATTAGCCTAATGACTGAAGGTAGCTCTGGATTTCTTCTACGAGCATATCACTGTCAATACCGTGTACCATAGCAGCTTCTTCTAATGTCTCTCCTGCTGATGAAGGACATCCAACACAGTGCATACCTGCACCCATAAGAATTGGAATTACTCCTGCATCAATCTGTATAACTTCACCAATTGTTGTGTCCTTGGTAACTCTTGCCATACCTGTTTCCTCCATATATATTAATTCCTGTTATAATCAGGTTGTGTGGTCTATATTTCCGACACATACAACTACTATAATATTACCCAATAAAAATGTCAAGAATACCTGATTTGTGTTAATTTTTTTGTCTTGTATTTTTTCTTACTCTATCGTATAATATGGATACAATAAATCCAAGGAGGAATATTATTATGGCATATGTAATTAGTGATGATTGTATCAGTTGTGGTGCTTGTGCTGCTGGATGTCCAGTTGAAGCTATCAGCGAAGGTGCTGCTCATTATGAAATCAACGCAGATGTATGTGTAGATTGCGGTGCTTGTGCTGGTGTATGTCCAGTTGGTGCTCCAAACCCACAGTAGTTTGAAGATACATAACTAACAACAGCAGGTGTGAATTATCACACCTGCTGTTTTATTTTAACCATTAACTTTTAATCATTAATTCCTAAACAGTTATATTAACCGCGTTTTTCCTAATTGATACACTTTATCATTATCAATTCTATGAACCCATATTCTTTGCAAGGTCTGCAAATCTTGTCTGTTCTGGTATCCAAGCCATCTTAACAGTTCCTATAGGACCATTTCTTTGCTTAGCTATGATAATCTCTGCAATACCTTTAAGTTCTGTGTCCTTATTATAATAATCATCTCTATAAAGAAACATAACTACATCGGCATCCTGCTCTATCGCACCTGACTCTCGCAGGTCCGATAACATAGGTCTGTGGTCTGGTCTTTGTTCTACCGCTCTTGAAAGCTGTGACAGTGTAACTACAGGTACATCAAGCTCTCTGGCAAGTGCCTTTAATGAACGGGATATATCTGATATTTCCTGCTGTCTTGACTCCGTCCTTCCATTACCACTCATCAACTGGAGGTAATCGATTATTATTAAGCCAAGATTATTTTCCATTTTGTACTTTCTGCACTTAGACCTTAACTCCGATATCGTGATACCCGGTGTATCATCAATAATAAGCTTGGACTTTGCTATTCCATCTGCACCTTCAATAAGCTTTCCCCAGTCATTAGAGTCCAGGCGGCCTTTTCTAAGCTTGTCGGCATCTACTGATGACTCAAGCGAAAGCATACGGTTGACAAGCTGTACATTTGACATTTCCAGACTGAATACGGCTGTTGTTATGCCCTGTTTAATAGCAACATTTTCCGCCACATTAAGGACAAACGCAGTCTTACCCATAGATGGTCTTGCGGCAACAAGCACAAAATCTGATGGCTGTAATCCGGATAAATAGCTGTCCAGATCCTTAAAGCCTGTAGGAACACCAGTTACGACACCTCTGTTCTTAGCCGCTGTCGATATTTTATCAAGTGCTTCAAGAACAACCTTATCAATAGGAGTATAATCACTTGCACCTTTATTTCTTACAAGCTCGAATATACGCTTCTCTGTCTCTGCAAGTATATCCTCTGTGCTGTCTTTACCTGCATAACAGTCATTAGCTATCTTTTCATTAACTTTTATAATATTTCTTAAAATGGACTTGTCTTTAACTATCGTTGCATACTGTCTTATATTAGCAGAGGTTGGCACTGATGAAAGCAATTCCCTGACAAATTCAAGACTATACACCTCTGGAGGCACATCTTTTTCTTTAAGCTTCTCCTGTAAAGTAACAACATCTACAGGCTTGCCTTCATTATTCATCTCCACCATAGCCTGAAACATAATCCCGTACTGCTTATAATAGAAATCGTCCTGCATAAGCATTTCGCCCGCAGTAATAATAGCCTGCCTGTCCCATATCATAGAACCTATTACCGATTGCTCAGCTTCAAGACTATTAGGCATAGTTCTGGTAATATTTAATTCTTCCATAGTTCCTCACTTATACAAATGTATTATTTCTCCACTACTTTAACAGTCAATTTAGCTGTTACATCTTTATGAAGCTTAAGTGCAATTATATGTGTACCTAAAGTCTTAATAGGCTCATCAAGCTTCATCTTCTTCTTATCAACTTCAAGTCCAAGCTGTTCCTTAACAGCTGCGGCTACTTCCTTAGTTGATATTGTTCCAAATGTTCTTCCACCCTCACCTGTCTTCATATATACTGTAACGGATTTATCTTCGATAGTTGCAGCAAGCTCTTTAGCCATCGCAAGCTCTTCTGCTGCCTCTTTTTCTTCTCTCTTCTTCTGAAGCTTAAGGTCATTAAGATTTTTAGGTGTAGCTTCTATACCAAGCTTCTTAGGTATAACATAATTTCTGGCATATCCATCATTTATCTTAACAATCTGTCCCTTTTTACCTAATGTTCTTACATCTTCTAATAAAATAACTTCCATAATTAACCTCTTTTCTGCACTTTATCTGTGCTTAAGCTTATACTATATCTCGCCCTCAGCAAGCATATTGTCGAGAGTAAGTTTAATTGTATTAACTGCCTGCTGTATTGTACAATTCGTAAGCTGAGCACCGGCAATACTCATATGTCCGCCACCGCCAAGCTTTTCCATAACGAGCTGTACATTTACCTCGTCTATGGATCTTGCACTTATATATAATTTATCTTCATATTGTGTAATAACAAATGAAGCCTTTATTCCTGATATATCAAGAAGCTGGTTCGCAGCCTTTGCACCACCTATAGTCGGGCTTTCAAGACCTTCTCCGTCAAATACAGTAATAGCAAATGCAGACTTGTATACCTCTGATTTGCTTACTGCCGAAGCTATCGCCTTATATTCATTCATATCATTCCTAAGCATTTTCCTTACTCTTGTAACATCTGCACCGTGTCGTCTTAAAAATGCCGCAGCCTCAAATGTACGAGGACCTGACTTGCTGTTAAATCCATCTGTATCTATTGATATTCCCGCATATAGTGCATCTGCCTCAAATGCTTTAAGCTTAATTCCATCATCAACATACTGTATCATCTCTGTGACCATTTCACAGGCTGATGAAGCATATGGGTCTACATAAGAAAGCACCGCACCAGTAATTGTATCGCTTGAACGTCTGTGGTGGTCAAATACAATTATAGTCTTACATTTATCAAGAAGCTGCGGACACTCTGTTCTCTGTGGTCTGTTCACATCTACAACTATAACTACCGTTGATGCTGTAAGATAATTCTCTGCTTCCTCTTTCTTAATAAACATATCATCTGGATATTCTTCTTTATCTATAAAACGGTTCATAAATGGTCTGACACTGCTTGAAATCTCGCCAAATACAATATGAGCTTCCTTGCCGAACTTCTTGGCAATAATATATATACCAAGTGCAGAACCAAATGAATCTATATCTGGCAGATTATGTCCCATAATAAGCACATTGTCATTAGCCTCTAATATCTGTCTTAAAGCGTGGGCTTTTACACGTACCTTTACTCGTGTATTCTTCTCCATCTGCTGGCTCTTTCCACCATAATAGTATATCTTCTCACCATCTTTGATAACTGCCTGGTCACCGCCACGTCCAAGTGCCAGATCCATAGCCGCCTTGGCAATATCATAATTTCTAGCATAATCAGCCGCACCAGTTCCTATGGCAATACTTAATGTAAGTGTCTTTTCATTACCGACTTTTACGCTCTTTATATCTTCCACAAGACTGAATTTATCTGCGAGAAGCTTCTCAAGGAACTTATATCTGAATACAACAAGATATTTATCTTTCTCCAGTTTTCTTATAATAGCCGCACCAGCTGAGAAATATTTATTAACTCTCTTATCTACAAGTCCGACAAATAAAGAACGACGCACATCATCTACACTTTCAAGTGCATCTTCATAATTATCTATATATACAAGCCCGACTACAAACCTTTCATCTCTTATCTTCTGTATGTACTGGTTAATATCCGTTTCATCAAACATATACATAGCTACAAGCGAAGAATTATAATCTTTGGCAAGAATATTAACGCCTTGTGTGATTATATCAGCACTTATTCTCTTCATCTCAACACGATAGTCCCTGTCATTAAATGCGACCCTGATTTCTTTGAAATCCTCAAAATTCCTGAATACATTGGCTGATAACTCAGGTATGATTGTAGAAATATTTTTATTAAGATCATTCTTTCTGTTAATACTTGCCTGCATAGAAGCATTCATCCATAAAATATTACCTTTATTATCCAAAAGGCAATAAGGTATGCTTAACTCATACAGCAGCTGTCTTTGTACCTGAGAATAATTGGAAGAAAATTCCACTATCTCCTTTATTATTCTTGGACGAAAATAGCATATCATCATCGCACAGACAAAGGCATATATAACTATAAATACTGCAACAATTGACGCTGCCACACTACTCACAAAACATAATAATATATCAAGTAATACAAGTAATATACCAAGACCTACAGGCCATAAAAATATAGAATTAAGCCTGCCAGATGGTTTGAATGACTTTGTTTGCTTATTATTCATATTAATTCCTCAATTCCTGCTTGCTTATATACAGCACACTACTATGCCCAAATGCATATGCAAATTATAACACAACTTCATCTGTCTTAAAAGCTATATTAAATAATTATATATCCTAAAGCTCAATTACACAATTATCCTTATCTTCATTAAAATACATATTCTAAGCCTTATCTCCAGGCAAAGTTAATAACCAAAATATATTTAAACATATCTGTATAATAAAATTAAAAAAGCTTTCACAAACATATACGTCTGTGAAAGCTCTTTAAACCGCAGATTATACTAACCTGCAATTATAATTATTCTACTGTGTAAGGTAAAAGTGCTACATGTCTAGCTCTCTTAACTGCAACTGTAAGTGCTCTCTGGTGCTTAGCACAGTTACCAGTAATTCTTCTAGGAAGAATCTTACCTCTTTCAGATACATACTTCTTTAATAAAGCAACATCCTTATAATCTAATGCCTTGTTTGCATCAGCACAAAATGCACATACTTTCTTTCTTCTGCGCATTGGTCTTCTTCTCATCTGACCCTCTGGTCTTTCAGCCTTCTTATCTGGCATATCAAGTTACCTCCTATCTTAATTGAAAGGTAAACCCTCGTCTTCAACGCCATCAGGAATATTCATAAATCCATCCCCAGCAGCAGCGCTTGGTTCTGGTCTTGATGGTGTATATGCTGCTGTCTCACCTGACGCAGCGGATTTACTTTCAGCAAATTCCTGTTCTTCAACAACAACATCAGTAGTGTAGACTCTCTGTCCATCCTTATTAGTATAACTACCTGTCTGGATACGTCCTGTAACAACAATCTTAGTTCCCTGATGAAGATACTTTTCAGCAAATTCTCCAGATCTACCGAAAGCAACACAACTGATAAAATCAGCTGACTGCTCATCATTATTGTTTCTTGCACGTCTTCTGTCTACTGCTAATGTATATCTTGCTACTGCCATAGAGCCATCTGCATTCTGCGAATAGCGTACATCTGGTTCTCTTGTCAGTCTACCCATTAATATAACTTTGTTCATACTTATTCTCCTCTTCTATAAAGAGTTGTAAGCCTAAACGTCAATCAATTATTCTCCATCTTTAACGATTAAGAATCTAATAACGTTCTCCATAATACGAATTCTTGACTCAACTTCTGCTGGTGTAGCTGCATCAGCTTCAAACTTAATGAAGTTGTAGTATCCTTCGCTCATATGCTGGATTTCGTATGCAAGCTTCTTCTTCTCGCAAGTACCTGGATCAGTAATTGTACCGCCAAAACGAGTGATTAATTCCTTAACCTGCTCTACTGTAGCGTTTCTTACTTCATCCTCGACGTTTGCGCTAACAACTAATGCTAATTCATACTTATTCATTCTACGTCGCACCTCCTTCTGGTCTTTAGGTCCCTTTTATTAAAATATAAAAAGAACAAGGATTAATAATATCACGAGGATTGATTATAGCACATAATTATAACTCTTACAAGTCATTATTGACTGATTTTTGTATTTTTTTTGTATTTTTTTCAACAAGCGAACGCTTTAAAATTATCTCATGCATACAGCCACAGCATTTTAACTTAATATCCGCACCCACTTTAATAACTTCCCACTCGTCACTGCCACAAGGGTGTTTCTTCTTCATTTTAATAATATCGCCACATTCTAATTTAATCATAGACCTATTCTCTTATAATAACTCCTAATACATTACACTCCTTATCTTCTAACTGTATAACTCTGTTATTAAGCTCGTCCTCATCGTAAGTTTCCTTTTCAGCTATTATTGCCGCATATCCACAAAATGCAGCAAGTGTTCCATCCTCATCTGAGTCCACCACAATATAATCATATTCTTTAGAATACTTATCTATAAGTGACTTAAATATCATTATCTCATCATCTGTCACAACACCATCTTCATTGATACCTGTAAATATAAGGCTCAAATTCTTGTGATTAGTTACACAGACTATTTCTTCATTCTTCTCAGGTCTTTTAATATAATCAAGCACACCCTTCGCACTCTTGCCAAGCTTATACTTTCCAAGAAATACATCTGTCCTTATATCTCCGTCCACAAAAAGCACTTTATTGCCTTTTTCCATAATATTATAGGCTATTTTAAATGTATCCACCTTACCGCCAAGCACTGCAAATGCTTTGTGATTTCCAAGTCCCTCTATAATATTATCTGTTATTTCTAAAAGACTTTCTGCTTGTGTTTCTGATGTTTTAACTAATTTGTCAACATTTACACTATACATACGACTTCACCCTTTTAACTACTTTCTTATTGTACCTAAAATTCTGAACCTTCTGCTTTCAGAATTAACCTCTTCGCTATCATTTATATCTGTATTATTGTTCAAATCTGTATTATTGCCTGCATTATTAAGCTGAGCCTTATCAACTTCTGCTCCAACGGCTGAAACCACTGGTTCACTTACAACATTAGCTTCCTTGCTGGCTGCATCAGACTCTTGTGCTGACTGGTCTGCCTCATTGACTGGCTCTGCAGCTTTAACTTCCTGTACTGGCTTTTCTACTTCTACAGCACTAGCTAAGGTCTCCGTTCTGGCTGGTACTTCTGCACTAGAGGATTGTTCTGCATCGACTGGTGCTTCTACACTAACAGACTGTACTGTGCTGACTGGTGCTTCTACACTAGCAGACTGTACTGTGCTGTCCGGTGCTTCTACGCTAGCAGACTGTGCTGTACTGGCTGGTGCTGGCTTTACGTTCTTGTTGGCATTATCCAGCTGTGTGCCTGCATTATCCTCACTTATAGTAGCTGCCACTTCCGCCTGTGCCTCATAATCGGCTTCGTCCTCTGCTTCTTCTATTGTATCTGTATCTTTTAATATATCTTCGTCCTGAGCAGCCTCGCGAAGAATATCCTCATCCAAATCTTCTTCATCATCAGCTTCATAGACTGTCTTTTCATCCTCTATATTAATAAGGATATCTTCATCTTTATTCTTCTTATTAGAATGTTTCAAAACCTTTTCTTTCTTATCTTTAGATGTTTCAATTAAGTCTGGCTTGTGGTCAATATACTCCACATTACCAAATCTTCTCTCGTATTCAAATTCGTGGTTAAAATCTTCATCCTTTGACTTAAATGCACTTATGCAAAGGCATACAATTATCTCTATAAAAAGACATACTGCACTTGCAATGGCTGTAATTATAATTGTATTTCTGTATAAATCCGGCTTAAATGCTACACCTGTAGATGTACCCTCTGATAATATCTGAATTGACTTAACCGGTATTATAGATGTTGTCTTAACTGCTGTTGTAGCTACCGCATCAACATATTTTTTTGCTGTGTTCTGGTCTGGATTAACACATTTAATCTCTACTATATTACTGTTAGCAGGCGATGAAACTGTTAAATACTGTGCTATATCCTCTGATGTTCCTGCCACTCTCTGTGCTGCAGATATTACCACACTGCTCTTGAAAATAATAGTAAAATCTTCCTTCAACCCACCATTATTGGCTCTTATTGAAGCCTCATTTTCTTCTCCAGGCACAACATATAACTGTGTTGTCGATTCATACATTGGATATATCATCTTGTTCTCGTACATATATCCGCTTACTCCACTAAGAATTGCTACTAATATTAATATTAGCACACACCTTGAAAATCTCTTCATGTCCTTCTCCTTCTTAACATATTATCTTAATTTCCACTACTGCTGTGGATAATAGTACCATCTTATAGCTGTTATTACGCCATTGTTATCTATATCAAATGCTATCTGTGCAAAATCATCATCTACTGATGCAGTTCCATTTTTATAGTCAGGTGCAAAATATGTAAATTCTATTATATAATTATCTGCTGTTTCATCACTGTCATAACCATTAAAATTAATTAATCCATAAGCAATTGCATCTTTGGTATTAACCTTGTCAAGCTCATCTAGTGTAAAGCTTCCATATAGATATTTACCCAGCACTGCTGTGCTGTCATCTGATGTATAATAATTATTCTTATAGTCTTGATCCCTGTAATATACGCTTAATATTGAGTCAACCGACATACCGACCTTAAGTCCTCTTGAAAATACATCCTTATCGCTTACTGATGCCGCCGCTGTCAGCTTATATGTACCATTTTCATTCTTTCCAGCCGTTCTTCCGTCATCTGTGAACTTTACAAATATAAGCGTTAAATCATTGTAAGAACATACCTTTTCTAAATATTCCGCTTCAGCATTAGTGTCCTTCTCTGTAGACTCATATTCTGATACCGGTGTGCCATATATATTCTTAACTGCCGCTTCTGTCATCATATATTTAAGCGAATTAATCGTTAAATCTGTATATTGGAACTTGGAAGCCTTGCTTTCTTCCACTGTAGCATATTCCTTATAACTTGTTATATCTTCATTATCATCTGTTATAACTGCTTCTGTTCTGTTACCACAGGCTGTCGTCCCTGCCATTATTGATATAATAGCGGCAATTCCTGTAATCTTTCTTATAGTACCGTTCTTTGTGAATTTAATTCTTGTAAACTTACCCACAGTATTCTTAATGAACTGCTTAAAAATGTTAGTTGTATTCATTATTCACCATTACCTCTGACTTATTTATAAAACCTATTTAATATATTATAACATATCAAAAATCTTTGTAAAATAATATATCTCAAATATCTTTCTCAAATATCTTTCAAAATAAATAATACATCACATTGCAAAAAGAATGTGCAACGCACATCCTAGCACAGAGTGCGGTCACCAGTGACTAACTACATCTTTGCACGAGCGTACATCAGTATAATAGGGAATTCTATCTGAATTTTCTATTACACAAAAAAACCATCTCACATAATTGTGAGATGGTTAAAGAGGCGACAACCAGATTCGAACTGGTGATCAGGGTGTTGCAGACCCACGCCTTACCACTTGGCTATGTCGCCATAACATATTATATTCATAGTAAGAACAAAAAATGACTCCAAGGGGATTTGAACCCCTGATACCACCGTGAAAGGGTGGTGTCTTAACCGCTTGACCATGGAGCCGTATAAAAAAATATAAGAATGAATTGGAACAATTATCCTATTGTCCTATATCCATTCTTATAACTCCCCGAGTAGGGCTCGAACCTACAACAACTCGGTTAACAGCCGAGTGCTCTACCATTGAGCTATCGAGGATTACACCTGAGTTCCTTAACTCATTATTTAAAGGATTGCTCCTTCAAAACTGCACATTAAATATATCTTATACATCCGTATCCTGTCAAGTACTTTCGTACTTTCCTTAAGAATAACTCTCTTTGTTCTATCCAAACCTTAACCTCTTTCGGTTAAGCCCTCGACCTATTAGTACAGATCAGCTCCATATGTCACCACACTTCCACCTTCTGCCTATCTACCTCGTCGTCTTCAAGGGGTCTTACTAACTTACGTTATGGGATATCTCATCTTGAGGGGGGCTTCACGCTTAGATGCCTTCAGCGTTTATCCC